>JAAUYD010289339.1_pt1 | contig 12726 bp, 9 predicted proteins | sample 7278101 | NCBI WGS metagenome assembly JAAUYD01 (sample SAMN14350128, study PRJNA611818) | marine sediment metagenome | isolation source: surface marine sediment (0.6m) | place: French Polynesia: Moorea | collected 2018-08 | reverse complement strand
TTCGTCACTTCAACGCCACCTTCAATCGGCTCTACGAGATCTACCAGGCCCGCGGATCATTCGAATGTTACGATTGCATCGGTGGGTTTCCTGAGCCGTGGCCGAGTCCCGAAAACCCTTTATACCATAACAAAACTCCCGATATGGCAAACGGCGTGGGGTATTTCCAGGACGCTCTCGCCAAGGGCATGCAAATGGGAGTCATGGCCAGCCCCGACCACACCGGCATGTGGGGCGTAACCGGCGTGTATGCGGCATCTGGCAATCAAACCGACATCTTCGAGGCCTTGAGCGCCCGGCGTACCTATGGTGTCTCCAATGCGGCTGCCCGCATGACCGTGGAATTTCGAGGTGACGGCCACATCATGGGCGAGGAGTATGAGCTCACCGAAGGTTGCCCGACATTCACTGGCTACGTCAGAACCGACTACACCAATCCCTCGACGGGTGAGCTGGCTCAAATTGATGAGGTTAAGATTTACCGCGTGACGGATGTCGCGCCTGGCGAAAATGGTGAACTGTTCAAGCTTCAACCCGGAACCAATGAGGTCGAATTCACATTTTATGACGCCGACTGCCCTGGTTCAGGTAATGCTGCATATTACCTTCGCGCTGTCCAGACCGATGTGCACGGTGTAGATGAATATCGGCCATCGGTCGCCTGGACCAGTCCGATATTTGTAAGTTGGAAAAGTGGCGGCGGGAAGAGTAGCGACGTTCTCGTCTACACACCAGTAACGCCATGTCGCATTGTTGATACCCGTGTTGCAGGCGGTGCCATTCCTGCCTGGGGCATACGCAGTTATAATGTTCGGGGGGCCGTAGCTTCTCAAGGTGGCAATCCAGCTGGTTGTCCGTCACCAAAAGGTGAACCTAGTGCGGTACATGTAAATGTTACCGTGGTGCCACAGGGGAATGGCCATATTAAGGCATACCCAGCCGGCTCAACGGCTCCCAACAGCAGTCTGGTCAACTATCGGCTAAACTCTCAAAACATTGCCAATTCAGGAATTATAAAAACATGCTTTAACTGTGCTGAAGATATCAATATTCAAGCAGCCTTCGGCTCTGCCAATATAGTTATCGATGTGTTAGGGTACCACTATTCCATGCCATGACATCAGGATGTATTGGTGAGAGGCAATAATAGCTCGAAACCGGACAGATAGGATTGTGAAAGAATAATTAGTAAAATAGATGAATAGGTATCTTATCCAAAGATATAGGAGGAAAACATGAAAAACAGCGCTAAATCAAAATTAAGATGGGTCGGTATCATCGTTATTGGCGTCATATTTTTTAGTGTGCAAGATTTCCATATAGATTGCGCATGGGCACAGGATCTTACCTTTGTACCGGTTGACCCATGTCGTATCCTCGACACCCGCCGACCGGGTCCAGTCAGCGGCCAATTTTCACCCCATGAGACAAGGGATTTGTTCGTTTTCGGGACTACCGATATTTCCAAGCAAGGGGGTAATCCTGACGGTTGTTCATCGCCGCGTGGTGAGCCGTTCGCTGTACATATTAATGTCACGGCAGTTCCACGATCTAAGAGCGGCCACATCACAGTCTTTCCTGCAGATATGAGCCTACCGAATGCCAGTTTGGTCAATTACAAGGCATGGGGCCAAAACATTGCCAATGCAGCGACCATAAAAACATTTGTTCAAGTTGACTCCGAAGAAATTTCAGTTCACAATGCATTTGGCTATGCCCATATTGTCATTGACGTTATGGGATACTATTATCCACTCCCCTAGCATTGGGTAAATGCTTTAGATTGTGACAATACTGTTTCACAAATCGATAGCAAGGTCAGTAATGGGTCATGCCTTCTTTTTGTGGTGACCTGTGATTACATCTTCAAATCACAGACATTTAATAAACGTTAAAATTTCAGATACTGTATCGCAACTCAGGCAATCATTTTTTAACTAAAGGAAGTTGTTCGCGGAAACCATCAGAATTAGCACCTCGCTATTACAACCCAGGCGCAACCGCTTTTACGGCCTTGACTACCTGGTCGGAATAGTTGATATATTGATGTCTCACTCCTTCTGGAATGAAGACAACCTCCTGTGTTCTGACTTCCAATGCTTCTTTTGTATCCGGAAAAAATACACACAGATCACCTTCGCAAACATAGGTGGCTTCGTCTCCCTGGTGCGAGTGCGCTTCCGAACAGCGGGGACTCAAACCTCCGGCGGGAAGAAAGAACTCCGCCATATGAACCAAATCATTGCTAACCAGAAATTTTAGTAGAACCGGATATTCCTCCCCCCAGATCACCGATAGTTTGTCTTTTTCCGCGATTAGCATGCTGTTTACCGGTTCTTTGCGGGCTTGTGGGCCTGCTATTGGCCACTGGCCGATTAGAGCCGGCGACCGGGGCCCTTCGTGAAGGTCAACACCATGGGTGTTCGGGTTCGGGCTTAGCTGGCTGTTGAAGGAAAAAATCTTTGTTTCTCCGGGAAACCCCGCTTCCGGCAGTCCTTTGGGAGGCCAGATCTTGGGGGCGATAATCAGGAACATGCGTGTCTGTTTGTTCGTAAAATTATAGCCCTGATGCCAACCGCCCAGCGGTATAAAAAAGCATTCGTTTTCTTCGACCTGATGGACTTCACCCGTTTCAGGATTAAACATGGTCAGCGTTCCTTCAACGACATAATAGACCTCGTCTCCGGTGTGCACATCTGCCGGCAGAAATTGTACACCGGGCGATAGCTGATATTGAGCGACAAAAAATTTATCGGTACTGGCATAATTCCAGTTGAAATCACTATTCTCAGGCTTGTCCGGATAGATAAATTGCTTGGCCTGAGATCGGGTGATCACAATCGGTTTCTTTTTATCAGGTGGAAACGGGAAATTTCCGATCCAATCCGGTAATTGACCCATGGGTATCTCCTTCATGTTTTCAGTTTCTAAGGTTCAGGGGTTCTGAGTTCAGAGGTTCAAAGGTTATGGCTTCGAATCGACGGCCTTCACCAGACTATAGTTCCGAATATGTTGAGGGAAACTCGTCACAATCAAACTGCAATCCTGGGTCCCTCGCCATTGCATCTGCACGAGTTGCTTAATCTTCTTTAACCTATGAACCTGAGAACGTTGAACCTTTGAACCTAGCAATTGATAACCGAAACCTAACTATCAAATTTTTAGACACTGATGCTAACCCTCATCCTCCTTATCAAAATCAGTTTACTTCCCCGACCCGGCGGTCAACCCTTTGACGATGTAGCTTTCTAAAAAAAGCCCAATCAGCGCCAGGGGAAGAATGGCCATTCCGGAAAGCGCCGCCATGGACCACCAGCTGATGCCCTGAGAGCCGGTTTGACTGGCGACCATAACCGGCAGGGTTTTGGCACTGGTGCTGGTCAATAGGGCGGCAAAAAAGTATTCATTCCAGCTGAGCACGAAGCACAAGATGAAGGCAGCGACCATACCGGGAAAGGACAGCGGTGTGACAATCCGCAAAAAAACACCCCAAACCGATAAACCATCGATAAATGCCGCCTCCTCCAGCTCGATCGGGATAGTACTGAACTGATCCTGCATGATCCAGATAACGATCGGCAACACCATCAGGGTGTACAACAGGATCAACCCCAACTTGGTATCAAGCAAGGCCAGCTCTTTGTAAAGCACCAGAAACGGCAGTGCCAGAACGACCGGCGGCAAGATCAATTGAGACAGAAAGAAAAAAGAAATATCCTTGTTTTTAAAAAAACCGAACTTGTATTGGAAGCGGGTTAGGCCATATGCGGCCAGCGATCCTATCAAAACAGCCAGGGTCGATGCCCCGATGGCAGCAATAGCGCTGTTTGATAACCGTTTGAGAAACTCATCCCGCACCGTTGAGATATTAAATATCGTATCGGGCGACAGGCCCAGGGAACGCAGTCCGATCCATTTCGGCTCGTAGTCAACCCAGGGAATCAGGTGGCCCTGGGTGACATTGACGGCGGCCTTGAATGTCGTCGTTATGGTCCAGTAGATCGGAAAGAGACAGATGAAGGCCCAGAAGAGCAATCCAAAGTATATGAAAGCACGGATCCAAAAGATGTTGAACCGCCGAATCGTTTTACGGTCGTAAATCTGACGGTTGAGAATAGAAAAGGCCAATTAAAAACTCCATTTGTAAATTCAGAACACCTGACGTGTCGTAAACTCCAATGCGACACAAATGTATTTATGTTGTCTACGCCGGTCTGTGTGAGTCGGCGGTTAATTAAAATGACAACCGGCCTGGCTGCGTTAGCGGGCTTTTTTTCGCCAGCGATTCACTAAGGCCAATAACGTCAACATAAAAATGATAATCAGTATTAAATAAACTTCGGCCAGCATGGTGCCATACCCGACATTGGAACGTTCCCGATACACGCGGTAAATGTAACTGGTGACGGTATCTGTCGCTCCGCCGGGTCCACCGGCGGTCACATTGATTACGATATCTGCGAGTTTCAACTTGAAAATGATTCTTAAAATGATAACCGTAATGCTGACCGGCACCATTAACGGAAATACGATCTTGAAAAGTGACTGCCTTGAATTGGCGCCATCCATTGTGGCGGCTTCCAGAACATCCTTTGGAATGGCCTGCAGACCGGCCAACAGGAGGATCATCATAAATGGGATAAACATCCAACCATCCATTACTTCAATGCTGATCCGTGCCAGCCATGGCGTGGAAAAGAAAGCCGGCGTATCCCACCCAAGATAACGCGCTAAGGTGGCGGCCGGGCCAAACCGATATTCCATCAATGATTTACCAATCATCCAGCTGACGGCAACCGGACTCAGCATGAATGGCATCAAAAAAGCGACTCGAAAAAATTTGCGGGCACGGATAGCGGTATTGACTAACAGCGCCAACCCGAAGGCAATTAAAAATTCTACTGCTATCGTTGCGATGTAGTAAACTGTATTCTTAAGCGCATTCCAGTAATAAGTATCCTGCAAGAGTTCCCTTACATTGTCCAACCCGTTGAATTGGCGGCCTTCAAAAGAGCTTAAATTCCAGTCTGTAAATGCAATGTATAGTCCAAAAAAAGTTGGAAAGATCACCACCGAAATAGTGAATAAAAGAGCGGGTAGCAAAAATAAGCTGCGCCTGCCGAGCTCTCCTCTGATGAGCACCTGTCCGATGGATAGGGCAATCGCCCACAAAATATAGGCATAGAGAACTGCGCGCCAGGTATCAAAACCGGCTGAGATGGTATCCGTCTTGTATAGAATTTGGATGAGAAATACCGCTAGCAGAATAAGAGAGGCCAGAAAAATCATCGCCCATCCAACTCTCTTCCGGCTTCCGGAGATATGTTCTATACCAATTTTGAAATGTTTTTGACCATCCAGCGCAGATGAACTAGCCATTAAAACCGGATCCTATGTGACAAAATCACAATTGAGTTATAAACCAATTGGGAGTTAACCGTTATTAGTTATTGGCTAATTGAGCTTTTTTTTCTCATTTAAAGTAAAAAAGAGGCGATCGAAACATAGCAATCGGCTGACGGTGTGATTATCGTCAGCCGATTGCTAGCATCTTTACGACAACCCAAGCGAAGCTTTATACAGCTTGATTTGATTTTCTCGGCCGATCTGATCGGTGAGTTTTTCCCATGCCGCCGCAATGTTGTCGGCACCTTCCTGGGCCGAGTATTGACCGGCAAATATCTTGGCCAGTTCATCCTCGGCCGTACTGTAGTATTGGAAAATACCCGGGATGCGAGGTTCAATCGCCGCATTGGGGTGGTTGTATGAATCAGATTGAGATTTCAGATAGGAAGTGATGAATGCCTCGTCGTAGCCGGCTGCGGTCCATTCAGGAATGTTGAAGTGACTCTGGCGGTAGGGTTGGAAACCGGAAGGATATGCCGCCGCCCATAGCGAAATGTCTTTGCCGCCGATATGGGCCGCCGCACTCCAGGCGGCTTTTTTCTTTTTCGAGTCGCCGTCAACCCGTGCCATCACGTAAACGCCCCAACCGATATAGGCCATGTTCGGTGCAAAGTTTGGTCCGCTCGGTAGTTTGTCCCATTTGCCGGTCTTTGAATTATAAACATCATCTGATCCCGGCAAAATGGAGAATCCGGTCACATCTCCGACAACCGAGGAATCACTGGTCTTAACATTTGACCCAACATCCCCCCACCAGGATACCATCGCGCCGGTGCCGGCCATAAACTGCTGAAATGCGGTGGTACCGGGATCGGCATTCAGTTGATTGGGGGGTTCATGGGGCAGTGCGTCAATCACATCCTGAATCGCCCTCACCCAGGCTGGGTTATTGACGCGGGGTTTCATGGTCTCCGCATCGAACAGCCAGGCTTTGTCATCAGGGTGTTTGGCATAAGCGGTGGCACGACTTCCCAGAAAGTAGAAACCAAACCCGCCCCAACCCTTGGCGGGATCGAGATAGCCGTATGCATCCATGCCTTGAAATTTCTTACCGCCCAAAAACTTGGTTACTTCCTGAACCTTCTGCCAGGTTTGGGGGACCTCCCATTCGCCCTCGTGGCCTTCGGCTTTCCAGGCCTTGGCCAATTCAGGATCAGAAAAATAATCGGTACGATAATTAAAGTTATGGCAATCACCGTCGATGGATATGCGATAGGTCTTACCGTCCCAGGTTCCGACAGGGGCTTTTAAATAATGGACGTAGTCATCCATATCGATCTGCTGCCTGACCCAATCAGGCATCTCTGAGGCCAGCCCCTTGCCACACACATCACCCTCAAAAGGAGCCCCCATTTCAAGAACGTCGAAGTCAACCGTTCCGGTTGCAATGGCTTGTTGCAAGCGGGCGTTATAATCGGCCTGGGCAAGGTCGATCCAGTCTATCTTCGCACCCGTGTAGGCTTCCCAGGGTTTCAGGAAACCGCGAAATAAGAAATTGTGCAGGTTCTGGTTGTTGAGTCCCATAAAGGTAAGTTTTACACCTTTGAATTCTCCTTCTTTCACCGTATTCTTTGTGGCTCCCAGACACATTTCACCGACTTTCTGCCAGTCTGCGTCAGTTGGGGAACCCTTCCCAACCCCGGGGATTTTAAGAATTTCAGTCCTCAGATTGCTCTGGGCCCAGGCATCTCGCGTTAATATGTTCAGTCCGCTGGTAGTTCCGGTGGCAAGTGCGCCAACGCCTGCCGCAGCAATTGCTGAATCCTTTATAAATTTACGGCGGGTGATCTTCTTTTCCTTTTTCATGAGGTCCTCCTTTTGGTTATTGCCTTTCAGAATAATCCGATGGATGTTGCCACGATTCGTACTTTTGGCGAAAGAAAATTGCGGTGTCTCTTTTCTCCCCATAATTATTGAAAATTCTTGATAAACCTGACGTTCGCCATCAAAACAATTAATTTAGGAGGATAATTTTGTCAACCCCAAAATAGGTCTCGGGTAACATGCTTTCTTCTAATCCGTCCCTTCTGGTTGAAGCGCAAACAAAAGGAATTGAGCTTGGATAATTTTTGACAATCCCAATTTCGTCAAGTATATTACATCTGCCAACAGACAATGTGAGCGGTTCGGCGGGGTAAACTGAATATACCCTGAAGGAGAGAAAATGAGCTGGTTACAAGAAGTATTTCAAGTTAAAAAACCAATAATCGCCATGTGCCATCTTCAGGCCCTTCCCGGAGATCCAGGGTATGACCGCGACAAGGGAATTGAATGGGTAATGGATCTGGCCAGAAAAGATTTGGTTGCCCTTCGAAAAGGAGGCGTTGATGGGGTTATGTTTTCAAACGAATTCAGTCTCCCATACCTCACGGAGGTGGAACCCATAACTTACACAACCATGGCCAGAATCATCGGCGAATTGAAACATGATATTAACCTACCATACGGCGTTAACGTTCTCTGGGACCCCAAGGCGTCTATCGATCTGGCAGTTGCAACGGATGCCCTTTTTGTGCGGGAAATTTTCACCGGTGTGTATACCAGTGATTTTGGTCTTTGGAACACCAACTGCGGTGAGGTCATCCGGCATCAGCATCACATTGGTGGTGAAAATGTAAAGCTCATGTTTAACATTGTTCCTGAAGCAGCTTCCTATCTTGGACAACGGGATGTTGCCGACATAGCCCGCTCCACGTTATTCAACACCCAACCGGATGCACTGTGTGTTTCTGGACTGACCGCAGGGGCAGAGACGGATTCCTCGACGCTAAGAATTGTAAAGGATGCGGTACCGGAAACACCGGTTTTCGCGAACACCGGCGTAAGTATAGCAAACGTAAAAGAACAGCTTGCGATTGCCGACGGAACCGTAACCGCCACGACCTTCAAGCGGGACGGTGTCTTCGAAAATGAAGTCGATCAATCCCGCGTAACAGCTTTTATGGATGTTGTCCGTCGCCTAAGGAAGGAAAATGGATAAGCGCTGGGAAAAACTGGGAGAGGTCCTGGTGAATTACTCCACCCGGGTTGCACCGGGTGAGCGGGTTATGATCGCGATGATCGAACCTGAAACATACCCACTGGCAAAAGCGGTCTACCGGGCGGCCATCAGGGCCGGTGCTTTTCCCCAGGTCCAGTTCCTTTCTGAATCCCTCCGCCGTTACGTTTTGAGACACGGAAACCGGGCACAGATCGAATGGATTCCTGAAATGGAGATCTGGGGCATGGATTGGGCGGATGTCTACATTGGCTTAAGGGGTGCCCACAATCTATTCGAGCTCCAGGATATCCCCGGGGAAAAACTTGCCGCCAACCAGGCGGCCATGGGGGTTGTATCAACAAAACGATGGGAGCAAACCCGCTGGTGCCTGGTTAGAGTTCCCAACAGTTCTTTTGCCCAGCAGGCGGAATCCGACGAGGAAACCATCACTGACATGTTCTTTAATTCCTGCTTTTTGAACTGGGAAAAGGAGGCGCAAAAATGGAACGTCTGGTGTGAGCGACTTAACCGGGGCCAAGAAATACGGATTACCGGGAAGAACACCGATCTCTCCTTTTCGGTGAAGGGACGCAAGTGGATCCCATTCGCAGGCAAACTCAACATGCCGGACGGAGAGATCGCAACGGCGCCGGTTACTGACACCGTAAATGGAACGATCGCCTTTGAACGCCCGGGAGTTCTCGGCGGCAGGCTGATCCGGGACATTCGGCTTACCTGGAAAAATGGAGAATTAACAGAGGCTTTCTCATCCACGGAAACGTCGTTTTTTCAGTCAATAATCGGTCGGGATAAAGGGGCATCCCTTCCCGGAGAATTTGCATTCGGTACCAATTTCATGCTGGATAGATTCTGCAATGATATCCTCATCGACGAAAAGATCGGTGGAACCATTCACATTGCCCTGGGAAGAGCCTACCCGGAGTGCGGCGGAACGAATCAATCTCCAATTCACTGGGATATTGTCAAGGATATCCGTAACGAAGGTTGCGTTTTTCTTGATGACGTTCCCATCCTTCAGAAGGGAAAAATCCTTTTATGAAAAAATTTCATCACGAAAACACGAAATAAAGAAAGCACGAAATCTATCTTGGCCTATTTTCGCGTTTTCGTGCTTTCGTGATTATTTTTTTTTTGATTCCGGATCCTCCGGATTAGGGTTATTTGTATGTAAAATTCAGGTAGGAGTCACAATGAAGGAATGCTTTCTGGGATTAGACATCGGGACCGGTTCATCCAAAGCTGCCATTGTTGATATTGAAGGTAATGTGCTCTGTCAGGCATCTGTCCCCCACAAGATGTCAATGCCTGAACCCGGCTGGTATGAGCAGGATGCAGACCGAATTTGGTGGGAAGATTTCATACTGCTATGCAGGAAGCTGCTGGGCAATCTGCAATATCCCAAAGAATCGATCAAAGGGGTGGCCCTAAGCACGATTGGCCCCTGTGTATTGCCCGTGGATAAAGAGGGAAAGCCCCTGCGTCCCGGAATTCTTTACGGAATCGATACACGGGCCGAGATGGAGATTCGGGAGCTGGAAGAGACGCTCGGTCGAGAGGCGATTTTTGCTAAAACCGGACAGGATCTGTCCTCCCAATCATGTTGCCCGAAAATCCTCTGGATACAAAAAAACGAGCCGGAGGTTTGGGAGAAAACCTCAAAAATTCTGACCGCCTCCGGCTACCTGGTCTACAAGCTTACGGGCAGATACACGCTGGATATTTACACGGCCATTGGATTTGCCCCAATATTTGATTTAGCAAAGAGAGCGTGGGATCCCTCCCTGGCCGGCCTCATTACGGAAATGGATAAACTTCCCGAGCTCTTATGGAGCTGCCAGGTCGCCGGGGATATTACCGGCGAGGCGGCCGCACTGACAGGCCTGCTACCCGGTGTGCCTGTCGTAACCGGTACAACTGATGCGGCTTCGGAGGCACTGGCTGCCGGCGTTGAGAAGACAGGCGACATGATGATGATGTATGGCAGCAGCAATTTCTTTATCCTAAAAACTGAAGCCCTCAGCCCGGTCCGTTCATTTTGGGCGTCAAATTTTCTGGAGTCCGGCACTTTCGTGCTAACCGGCGGCATGTCCACCGTGGGCAGCATGTTTAAATGGTTTGGAGAAACATTTCCCGGACGCAGCGTTACTGAATGGGAAAACCTGGCTTCAAACTCCACTCCGGGTGCCGGTGGTATCACCAGTCTGCCATATTTTGCTGGAGAAAGAACCCCGCTGCACGACCCCAATGCAAAAGGGGTATTTTTCGGAATGTCCCTTTCCAGCTCTGCGGGAGATTTATACCGTTCCGTCCAGGAAGCGGTGGGATACGGAATCCGCCACAATATTGAGGAGATGGAAAAAGCAGGGGCCCGGGCCGACAGAATTATGGCAATCGGAGGCGCCTCCCAAAGCCGCCATCTGATGCAGATTATCTCAGATATCACCGGATGCCCACAACACCTGCCCCGACAAAGGCTGGGCGCTTGCTACGGAGATGCTTTCCTGGCTGCGGTAGGAAACAATTATTTCAACAGTATCGATGATATCAGCTGCTGGGTGCGCTTGGCTGAAGAGATCACGCCCAGTGAAACATCCAAAGCGATTTATGATGAAGGCTATGCAAAATACCGGGATCTCTATAAATCAACTCGGCACCTGCTTGCATAATATAGGACTGTAACTTGGGATGGCGAAAATCATAATCTCAGTTGCATTCTTAGGTTGGGTTGAGCATCCCGATATCTATTGTTGGGTTTCGTTCCTCAACCCAACCTACTTGTCAGCCATTTTCGTGCTATCAGTGAAACCCAACAAAAAGGCTGGAAGCGCATTTCAAAACCTACGATTGGCTCAAAAACGGTGTGGTAGCAAAAGAAGTCGTTGAAAAGTTTTACAAATTTCAATTCCGGCTTGTCCGGGTTGGGCACACGACATGCGTTTTGAATTAATGTTTCCTGATCAAATTCGCACCGCAATAAAGAAACGCTGGCCGGTTGTTTTACCACTGGGTGTGCTTGAATACCACGGTGAGCATTCGGTGATGGGCGTTGATACGTTATTGGTGATCAAAACAATGGAGATACTGGAAAAAGAGATTGAAATGGTTATTTTGCCGCCATTTTACTATGGTGCTGCCAGTTATGTCGTAGAATCGCCGGAAGATGGCAAAGGCTCCATCCATGTTCCGTCAGAAGTCCTAAATACCTTAGGCCGTCATGTGTTTTTAAGTCTGCTTCGTACGGGATTTCAGAATATCCATTGTTTTATTCATCATCAAAGTGAAAACTTCATCGCTGGTATGCCGACCGACTTGGCCTTCAAGTTGGCGGCCAGGCAGGCAACGTTTGACTTTTTGGAAAGAGAACACGGTGAAGATTGGTGGGGTCGGGAGGACATGCAAACCTATTATTCCGATCATGACGCGCAAACCGAGCCGTTTAGCTGGATTCGTCTGCATCCATTGTTGGATGCTGAAATTCAAAAGGAATATCCCATCGATCACACCGGCAAACAAGAGGTATCTCTCATGATGGCATTATGTCCGGAAGGTGTTGATATGGATAAGTATAAAGATGACAAATGGTATTCACGCAGTGCGAAGGACGCCAATATTGATTATGGAAATGCGGCAAAAGAAAAGATTCTAAGAAGTATCAAAGCAATTTTAACCGGCAGCAATGATACCCAAGCAGATTGATGCTTTCATTTCATTTGACTTTTGATTCCAAAAAATAATATTTGTAGGTTATTTGAATAGCCAATTTAAGAGGCAGATTGTGGGACTTCCCAAAATGTTCTTTCAGCGCTTCAAAAAGATTCTATGACGACCATATCATTAAAAAACATCGTTAAAAAGTTTGGCGACAATGAAGTCGTACATTCTATCAATCTCGAGATAAAAGACGCCGAGTTTATCGTTTTGGTGGGCCCGTCGGGATGTGGCAAGTCAACGACGCTTCGCATGATAGCGGGTTTGGAGGAAATCACCGAGGGAGAGGTTGTGATTGGCGATCGCGTGGTGAATAACATCCTGGCCAAAGACCGAAACATAGCGATGGTATTTCAAAACTACGCCTTGTATCCTCACATGAATGTTTTTAACAATATGTCGTTTGCGTTAAAACTTCAGAAAGTACCTAAAACCGAAATCGAGGAAAGGGTCCATAATGCCGCCAGGATTTTAAATATCGAGGAACTCCTTAAGAGAAAACCCTCCGAGCTCTCCGGTGGTCAACGTCAAAGGGTTGCGATGGGTAGAGCCATCGTTCGAAATCCGGATATTTTTCTGTTTGATGAACCGCTGTCCAATCTTGATGCGAA
>JAAUYD010260643.1_pt1 | contig 12730 bp, 12 predicted proteins | sample 7278101 | NCBI WGS metagenome assembly JAAUYD01 (sample SAMN14350128, study PRJNA611818) | marine sediment metagenome | isolation source: surface marine sediment (0.6m) | place: French Polynesia: Moorea | collected 2018-08 | reverse complement strand
CAATTGCTTGGACAATTGAAAATCCCCCTGCCCCCTTTTTCAAGGGGGATTCTTTTCTGGCGATCCTACGCTATAAAAACACCCAAAAATCCTTAACCGAATGCCATTGACCTTTACCAAAGGGGGAGTTTATTGCCCTTCACTCATCACTTAGGCTTGACAGGGGGCGCTGCGGCTATTACATTTGCATAATGACGCAAACGAGAAAATGTTATGAATGATAAAAACACACCTTGCTGCTACGGGCTTTCTGAGTGGCTGTCACCAGATCTCTTCAAGGCCCTATCTGATCCCAATCGCGTGACAATGCTCGCACGCATCGCAGAGGAGAAGCGAGAACAGACCGTGACTGAGATTGCCGGATGCTGTCCCGTGGATATGTCAGTGGTTTCCCGCCACCTGCGCATCCTCCGGGACGCAGGCATCTTGTCGGCCCAGAAGCGGGGAAAGGAAGTGTACTACAGCGTCCGCGTGGACGACTTTGTCCGCTTGTTGCGCAACTTGGCAGATGCCTTGGAGGCTTGCTGTCCGAGCAATCCAAGTGGCCAGTAGGGAGAAAGGCATGAAACCCGATCCATTGAACATCGGTGAACTAACCATTATCGGTCCGGAAACAACGCACCAAGACGCCGTGAAGCAAGCACCAGAAAATGCCATTTGCTGCGGCGGTGTGCTGACCCAAAAGGTCTACCCAGCGGCAGATCAAACCCTGCCGTTTGTGGTGGGCATGATCGAGACGCCAGTAGGGTCTATCCCAAGGGTCGCGTCCACACTGACCCGTGCTGATCGCATTGGCGGGTTCAAGGCCAGGTGGGGCGTGGGGCGAATGGACTATGCCATACCGCCCGGCCTCTACGGCCTTGGCAGGCCTGATGCTGATTCGGCCGTGCTCGTCACCGCCAACTACAAGCTGACCTTTGATAAACTCCGATCCGCCTTACCCGGCCGCAACCTATGGATTTTGGTGCTCGATACCCTTGGCATCAATGTTTGGTGCGCCGCTGGCAAAGGGACCTTTGGCACTGGCACGCTGGTGCAGCAAATAGCCATCAGCCGGTTAGCAGAAGTTGTCCGCCACCGGCAGGTGGTGGTCCCCCAGCTGGGCGCTCCAGGTGTGGCTGGGCACGAAGTGCGACAGCAAAGTGGTTTCAAGGTTATCTTCGGTCCGATTCAGGCCGAGGACCTTCTAGAATTTTTGGATGCCGGGCTCAAGGTGACCCATATTGAGATGCGGCGCAAAGCCTTTCCGCTTGCCGAGCGCGCCGTGCTCATTCCGGTTGAACTGGTCAGCGCCACCAAGGGGATCGTCCTCATCACGATTCCCTTGGTGCTTCTGAGCGGACTGGGGGGGCCTGGGGATTTCTGGCACAATGTCAGGCAAGCAGGCGGACTGGCCGCCCTGTCCCTGTTTGCGGCCCTTATCAGTGGGGCAGTGCTGACCCCGCTTCTGTTGCCGTGGCTGCCAGGCCGGGCGTTTTCCCTCAAAGGGTTGACCATTGGCGCTGCGATGGTCTCAGTGATTCTCCTATTGCGAGGCGGTGACGTGGCGAACTGGCAGGCCAGGTTCGAGGCAGGTGCGTGGTTGCTGCTGGTGCCTACCATCTCTGCATTTTTAGGGATGAACTTCACCGGTGCATCTACCTATACATCCCTTTCGGGAGTGCGCAGGGAAATGCGTATTGCAGTGCCATTACAAATCATCGGCGCGAGCGCGGGCCTGCTATTGTGGGTCGCATCTCGCTTGACAGCGTGAGGGGTATGACATGGGTAAGCCTATGTATCTAAAAAATGTTGTGACCCTGGCATTGCGCCAAGAAAAATGCACGGGTTGCGGTTTATGCGAAATCGTATGCCCCCACGGTGTTTTTGTTCGAAAAGATAAACGAGCGATGATTGATAATCGAGATTTATGTATGGAATGCGGCGCCTGTGCCCGAAACTGCAAGGCAGAAGCCATATCTGTGAGTGCTGGCGTTGGATGCGCAAATGCTGTGATCAATGGATTCCTCAATCGAGAGGGCGGCGGGTGCTGCTGTGTGACAGAAGCAGTTGATGAAAACGCTGCTTCTCATCTGGGATAGATTTTAAATCATTATTTTTCATCAATAAATCAAAATAATCAATTATTCAACCATTTCGGATATTGGTACGACAGGGGCGCACCAAACGCCAATGGAACGAGGTAGGTAACCATGACCCCCCCAAAAAAAGTCGTACTGGCCTATAGCGGTGGTCTCGACACATCGGTGATCCTAAAATGGCTCCTTAATAAAGGATATGACGTGGTCGCCTTTATTGCTGATGTGGGCCAGGACGAGGATTTTGCTGCAGCAAAACAAAAGGCCCTCAAGATCGGTGCATCTGCGGTCTATGTAGATGATTTAAAAGAAGAATTTGTAACAGACTACGTCTTCCCGATGTTCAAGGCCAACGCGCTTTATGAGGGCCGCTATCTCCTTGGAACAGCAATTGCCCGGCCCCTGATTGCCAAGCGGCAGATCGAAGTCGCAAAACACGAGGGTGCTGACTATGTATCCCACGGGGCCACGGGCAAGGGCAATGACCAGGTGCGATTCGAACTCGCCTACTATGCCCTGAACCCCACCATTCAGGTTCTCGCGCCATGGAAAATGAGCGATTTTTTGCAGGAATTCAAGGGGCGCCGAGATCTGATCGCCTATGCTGAAACCCATGGCATCGAGATAAAATCAACCCGGGACAAGCCATACAGCGAGGACGATAACCTGTTGCACATCAGCCACGAGGCCGGTGTGCTCGAGGCACCGGAGTTTGAGGCGCCAGCGCATGTGTATACCCGCACCGTGGCTCTGGAAAGCGCCCCGGATATGCCCACGCGTATCAGCATCACATTTAAAAACGGCATGCCGGTGATGCTTCAAAATCTGGACACGGGCAACGTCGCGGAGACCCCCTTAAAGCTGTTTCAGTACTTGAACGAGCTTGGCGCAGCCAATGGCATCGGCCGGGTGGACATGGTCGAGAACCGATTCGTGGGCATCAAGTCCCGCGGTATCTACGAGACCCCGGGCGGCACCATCTTGCAGGTCGCGCACCGGGACATCGAAGGCATTGCCATGGATCGGGAGGTAATGCGGCTGCGGGACATGCTGACGGCCAAGCTGTCAGAGCTGATCTACAATGGGTTTTGGTTCAGCCCGGAGATGGATTTTCTGATGTCAGCCATCGACAAGAGCCAGGAGCTGATCGACGGCGTGGTATACCTCACGCTTTACAAGGGCAACGTCATTGTAACGGCCCGCACCAGCCCGAGCTCCCTCTATAACCACGAACTCGCCAGCATGGACATGGACGGCGGCTTTGACCAGCGGGATTCCGAGGGATTTATCAAGATCAATGCGGTCCGGTTGATGGCCCACCATGCGATCATGACCAAGCGGGCTGCAAACGGCAGGTGACCGGGTGAAGCTCTGGGAAAAGAAACATACCCCACTCAATCCTGAAGTGGAGCGGTTCACTGTTGGGGACGATACGCTTCTCGACAGGCGATTGATTGCTTACGATTGTGTTGCTTCAAAGGCCCATGCAGCCATGCTGCATCGCATCGGCGTCTTGGATGCCAATGAGCTAAGGGCCCTAGAAAAAGGATTAGCAGAGATTACTGCCATGGCCTGGAAAGGGGACTTCCACATTCAGCCGGATCAGGAGGACTGCCACACGGCGATTGAAACCTATCTCACCGAACACTGCGGCCAGGCCGGTCAGAAAATCCACGCGGGCCGTTCCCGCAACGACCAGGTGCTCACGGCCATGCGCCTATATGAACGGGACGCGCTTTACGCCATTGGTAAGTTAGTATTTTCGTATATCGATGTCCTGAGGACGATCGCGCAAAAACAGGGGCAGATCCAAATGCCCGGCTATACCCATACCCGCAAGGCCATGCCCACAACGGTCGGCATCTGGGCCGAGTGCTATGCAGACGCGGCCCAGGACAATCTCCGATCCCTTGAAACTGCTTTGGAAGTCATTGACCAATCCCCCTTGGGCACGGCTGCTGGTTTTGGCGTGCCCGAGCTGGCGGTAGATCGTCAAATGACCGCCAGGGCCCTCGGCTTTTCCCGGGTCATGGCAAATCCCATGTATGCCCAGCTGAGTCGGGGCAAGTTCGAAGGGCTTATCGCTGGCATCTGTGTGCAGATCCTATTTGACTTAAATCGAATGGCCAGTGACCTTATCCTCTGGAGTAGTGACGAATTCGGGTTTGTCCATCTCGGACCTGGGATGTGCACTGGCAGTTCCATCATGCCCCAAAAGCAGAACCCGGACGTGCTAGAGCTGTTGCGGGCCAAGTATCACGTTGTCCTGGGCGAGGAAATGAAGCTCAAAAGCCTCATTGGCAACCTCATCTCGGGATATCACCGGGATCTGCAGCTCACCAAGGGCGCCATCTTCACCTGTATCGACACGACCCAGGCCTGTCTCGGTATCGCGTGCACGGTTCTTGCCGGACTCGAGTTCGACCGAGCAGCCTGCCGGGCCGCCCTTAATGACGAGATATATGCAACTGAAAAAGCCAATGCCCGGGTCAAACAAGGCGTCCCGTTCAGAATCGCCTATGCCGCCGTTGCAAACGATCTCAAAAAATAGGGCGGAACATTCTCAACAAGCGGTAGCAAAAGGAAGAATCTAGACGCGACACGTCCTGCTAGCAAAGATCAGTCTCATTCGCTGGGTACAAAATTATCCATAAAAGCGCTGTTGGTGGAAAATTATGCCTTCATGCGCACTCGTTTGCAAAAAACATTGGCCCTGTTTCTCTATGTGGTACAGTTTGACCAAAATGAGTATAAGGTATGAAAAATACTGTACGCATTCGCTTAAGACGAAGATAAAAATCACCGACATTGCACGGCAAAGATAGTAAAAAAAGGGGGAGGAAGCAGTTACATGACAGAGGACTCAGAGCTGGTAAAAGAGGTATCTGATGCGATGAGCAAGCTCATCGCTGAACTCGATAGGCGTATTGTTGGGCAACGCGGTGCCATCGAGCAGCTGCTCACCGCGCTCCTCGCCGGGGGGCACGTGTTACTGGTGGGTGTACCCGGCCTGGCAAAGACACTGATTGTAAAAACCCTGGCAAGCGCGCTCTCACTTCACTACGGCCGCATTCAATTTACCCCGGATCTCATGCCCACGGATATTACAGGAACGGAAATCCTGGAAGATAAAGCCGGCAGTCGACAATTTCGATTTGTAAAAGGCCCGCTCTTCTGCAATCTCCTGCTCGCCGATGAAATCAATCGCACGCCCCCAAAAACACAGGCAGCCCTGTTGGAGGCCATGCAGGAGCGGGCTGTGACTGCTGGCGGCCGGACCTATCAACTCGATCGGCCGTTCATGGTCTTTGCAACGCAAAATCCCATTGAGCAGGCAGGCACCTATCCCCTTCCCGAAGCCCAACTCGACAGGTTTATCCTGCAAATCGACATCCCGTATCCATCTGAACAAGAGGAAATGGAAATCGTTAAGCGGACAACTGTCGGAAATTTACCCACTATTTCCAAGGTGCTCAATCGCGCCCAGGTCAACGCCCTGCAGGATCTGGTACCCCGTGTGCCCGCTGCCCCTCACATTGTCGAATATGCCGTGCGCTTGGTTCGCCGATCCAGGCCTTCGGATGCAGCGGTTCCAAAGGACATCCTGCCCTATATCACTTGGGGCGCCGGGCCCCGGGCAGCTCAGATGTTGGTCTTGGCTGCCAAGGCGCGCACCCTGCTGAGGGGACGATTTGCCGTGGAGTCCGGAGATATCGCAGCCCTAGCACCCCCGGTACTGCGCCATCGCCTGGTGACGAGTTTTGGGGCAGAGGCTGAAGGTGTCCGGGCCGATGAGATCATCCACCGCATCGTCGAAACCACACCCCAATGAGACCCCCCACTGACCCGTCCCGCTTACCTGTCGATCCAGAAACGCTCAAGGCGATTTCCACATTGACGGTCAAGGTGCGTCGGGTGGTCGAAGGGCTCCAAGGGGGATCCCACGATTCGCCCCACTTGGGCGCCTCTGTTGAATTTGCCGAGCATAAAAAATATTCCCCAGGGGATGATATTCGGCATCTGGATTGGCGGGCCCTGGCCCGCACGGACCGCTATTTTGTCAAACAACACCAGCGGGAAGTGGTGCTGCGGTGCTTCCTGATGCTCGATTGCTCTGCCTCAATGGGATACCAGGGCGCGCGCGCCCGATCGGACAAGGTCAGTTATGCGGTAGAGCTACTCGCCGCCATCGCGCATATCTTGGTTCGCCAGGGGGATTCTGCTGGCCTATTGACATTTGACGCCGACACCAAACACTTTATATCACCCAGGTGGCGGGCGGACCACCTATCGGTGTTGATGGCCTACCTCGCATCGGTGAAAGCCGCACAACAAGGGGGGACGAACTTCCAAAAGGCGATCTCGGACATCGCTGATCGGGCCGGGCGCCGTGCCATGGTCGTCCTCGCCACTGACCTGTGGGGTGCAACGCGGGAGACTGAGATTGCGCTGGCCCACCTGACAGCCCGTGGACACGACGTCTCTGTCCTGCAAATCCTGGATCCGGATGAGCTAGACCTGCCGTTTGACAGGCCCACCGCGTTTCGGGGCATGGAGCGGGAACCCGATTTAGAGGCAGATCCCGCGCTCGTTAGAGAGGATTATCGCGCTGAAGTTAGGTCAGTACAGACCCGTTGGCAACGGGTCTGTGGGGAGGCAGGTATCGATCTTACCTTTGTTACCACTGACCAACGTCCCGCATTGGTGCTATCTGATTTCATTTCCCACCGCCATGGCCGCGGGAGGTAAAAATGAGCTTTGCCTCGCCGCTGTTTCTCATTGGACTTGCCGCTGTTGCCATTCCCATTTGGCTACATCTCCGCCGCCGCAGAGAAACCGTCATTCACTTCCCGGCGATAGAAATCCTGGCCCGGGTGGCCAACCGCAGACACAAGAAAATACGGTTGCGCTCCCTTTTGCTATTGGCGCTCCGGATATTGGTGATCGCTGTGGCCGTGCTCGCCATGTCCCGCCCGGGCATCACTGTCTCGCGTCCCGGCGGCATACGGTCTGGATTGCCTATCGGGCTTGTTCTCGTCATTGACGACTCCCTCAGCATGCGCGCTCGATTAAAAAACGGCAGTACTGTCTTTGATACTGCCAGAACCCTGGCGATCGCGGAAATCGATCGGTTGCGCCCTGGTGACGGGGTGGCTGTTATTTTATCTGGGCATCCGATTCGGCCGATAATTGGCGAACTGACATTCGATCTAGATGCCGCCCGCCACCAGATCACTGCAGCGCGTGCGGGCTTTTATTCCGGCGATCTCAGCAGCGCCCTGCTAAAGGCGTTTAGAATTTTAAGGGACAGCCCACTGACCCAGCGCGAGGTCGTGGTCATCACAGATCTGTCAGAAGGGGCTGGGAACGACCCCTGGCCGCCGTGGCCGCCAGGGGACATTGGATTTAGAATTCTGGACGCCTTTAAAGATGGCCATCGCAGCAATGTCGCCGTGGACCAGGTTCAGGTCCGTCCATCGCCCCAGGGGGAAGCCAGAGAAGCCCTCATTGAAGCGCGCATTGCCAATTACACCAATAAAGTCCTGAGGAATTTCGATATCGTTCTCGAGGTCGCCGGGGCTGAGGTGGCGCGGGGATCGATAGATGTCCAACCCAGGGACACTGCAATAAAGCGCTTTTACCATCGATTTCCAGAAGAAGGCATTCATCGAGGACTTGTCAGAATTGAACCGGACAACCTTGAAGAAGATAACATCCGCCATTTTTCCGTACTCATCCGACATTCTATCTCCGCCCTTATCATCGACGGAGATTACCGACCCGGTTCCTACCGGGATGAGGCGTTTTACTTACACCGGGCCTTAGAGACCCCCATTCCCGAAGAGGTGCCGATTCACCCCTTTGTATTGGATGTCAGCACTGCCCAGTCCGGCCCACTCACTGGGAACGATGTGGTGTTTTTCGTTGGTATCGTCAGTCTCGATACCACCCTGGCCAAGCGACTTATCGACTACGTGAAGAAGGGGGGTGGCCTATTTGTCTCGCCCGGACCGGCAAGTACACGGTTAGATCCGATCGCGTCCATCCTGCCGGCAAAGGTGCGATCGGTTCGTCAAGCCTCGCGGGCAGATCGTCCGTTTCGCATCGCTGCGATCAATCGGGCACATCCGATTTTTTCCCCGTTTAAAGACGATCCCACCGGTCTTGAGAAAACCAGCGTAAAGGCCCACCTGCTGGTGGAGCCAGAGCCCACTGCGGACAGAAATACCTTGATCGAGCTCATGAACGGGCTTCCCCTACTCATCGAACGCGCGGTGGGGCGGGGGCGCGTCATGATGCTCGCAACCACCGTCGATCGGGAGTGGACCGATCTCCCTATCCGACCTGGGTTCCTACCGCTCATTCAAAGAACGGCCCGGCATCTGGCCGGTCGTCTGGACGACGGCACCCCCCGGCGGATTCTGGCGGGTCAAGCGATCGATATTGAGGTCAGTCGAGGGATGCAGCGCCTGATTGTTCGCGGCCCCAAGGACAAGGACACCATCTTTCCAGCTGCTGATCTCGTCGATCGTCCGGCGATCCGCTTTAATGGCACCCACGCACCAGGGCACTACCAGGTTTGGGCTGAGATACCTGAATTCGGAGGTCTCCGGGAGCTCCATTCCCTGGGATTTGTTGTGGAAAGCGATCCCGCTGAATGCAATCCCGCCCGAGTCGTGACTGCCAAGGATCAGACCGATATCGGAAATTTCGCACCATTAAAAGGACGGCTTCCCATATGGCCGTTTCTACTCATTGCCACGGTTTTATTGATAATCAGCGAGACCTGGGTCGCTGGTCAGGGGTTAAAGCGATCCCATCTCATTCGGCCTTCATTTGCTTTCCAAAAAAGCCTCAGGGCGTGGGTGGTCAATGCCGGTTCCCGCATCTGGGCGGCCAGACCCAGAATCCCGCCCTCATGAGCCGTACAGATTGCGTTTCAGAGCATGTCCGTATAGGGTGGTGTGCGAGGCGACGACATGACAAGTCGTGCCAGGTAACCGAGGATGACCGATAGCACCGCCATGCCAACCATTGACTTGAGCAGCATTATCGAACCGCTGCTGGATTTGATAGAGGACGGTATCGTCGTGCACGACCGGGCCCGAAAGATCTACCTCGTAAACCGCGCAACAGAAGTCATCACTGGCCACACAAAAGATCAAATTATCGGCATGGATTGCTATGATGCATTTAAGCCCGACGGCCTGTGCGGTGGTGCGTGTGCGTTCAGGGAAGGCAGCCTCCAGACAACTGGAGAGACACGTGAGGTAGAAGTTCGGTTTATGCGGGACGACGGTGGGGAGCGCCGGCTGAAAGTTCGCTCCGAGCCCATCCTCTTAGACGGCCAGAAGCAGGGTGTGTTAGCGGTCATTCGGGACGTGACAGAGCTCGTCAACCTGCGCTTTCGCCTGGACCGGCGACATTCATTTCACGGCATGATCGGCGTCTCACCAGCCCTGACAGACGTTTTTCAAACCATTCAAGCAGTGGGTGCATCCGAATACCCGGTGCTCATCTCCGGTGAGAGTGGCACCGGCAAGGAGCTCGCTGCAGGCGCGATACACAAGGAAAGCCGCCGTCGGGACGGGCCGTTTGTCCCGGTCAATTGCGGTGCCCTGCCTGAGACGATCTTGGAAAGCGAGCTTTTCGGTCATGTTCGCGGGGCATTCACCGGCGCGATTCGGGATAAAAAAGGTCGGTTCGAGCTCGCAGACAAGGGCACCCTGTTCTTGGACGAAGTGAGCGAATTGCCGCTCCATGTGCAGGTCAAACTGCTACGGGTGATTCAAGAAAAGACGTTTGAGCGGGTTGGCGGGGAGAAGACGCTAACGTCAGATGTGCGCATTGTGACCGCCACGAATCGGGATTTACGCCAAATGGTGAGCGAAGGAGAATTCCGCGAAGACCTTTACTATCGGCTCTGTGTGGTACCCATCGAGCTCCCACCGTTGAGGGACCGCCCTGAGGACATGCCCTATCTCATCAATGCAATTTTGGATACGGTGCGGCAGGAAACCCAAAAAAACCTGACCGGTATTGCCGACGATGCCTTGCGCCTGCTGCTCGCCCACCATTGGCCAGGCAATATTCGAGAGTTGATTAATGCCCTACAGTACGCGTCGGTAAGGTGCACGGGAGAGATCATCCATGCCGAGCACCTGCCCTATGAAGTGCGTACGGGCACATCGACCCTGGTCTCCCACCCACCCCGGAAAACATCCCCCTCAAGCACGCTGCCCCCGCCAATTGAGAACGGACATCTTTCGAGCGACCTTCCAGGTAAAAAACGCGGCAAGCTCACGTCGGATATGGTCGATCGGGCAATGGCCGCCACTGGTGGCAACAAGGTCAAAGCCGCGAGGCTCCTCGGCGTGGGGCGCGCGACCCTGTATCGGTTTTTCGAGGGCGTCAAACGCTAGCTGCCTTTTTCTTCAAACCCGACCCCAATGGCGACACAGGCCATGATCAATCCCACGACGCCAGCTGCCAGTCGACCCCTCAGCACTGCAATAGACAGCCCATCCCTGGGCTCGGCCAAGCCGATGATCTCTGGTATCAGGCTGCGATCATTGGCCAAAATATCCACGATGCCACTCAAATAAAGATACGCAATAACCCCCCAAGCGAGCATTCTGACCATCCCAATGGGCCATGAAGATGCAAATCGCCACGCCACGACGAAGTTGACTGCATAGAGCGCAGTGACGATCCCGAGCAGACGCAGTGCCGTGTTAAGGCCTTCTGCCGTTTCTGTTTCTAGGGTTGCAGCCAGCCCATAATACACCACTGCGATAATGATAACAGCGGTGAGCGCGACGAGCGCAACGAGGATGAGTCGCGTACCATATTTCAAAGCTGTATTTCCTCTCTTCCTAGCCCTATCAAAATCCCCAACGCTTTGATAGAGTTCCTTAAAAGGTCGAACGCGCTTTATTTGAAGTTGCCCATCGCCGGGAATGATAATGAGTGGGATCAAAGAAAAACCGATGGATGCCCAAAAAACAACCAGCCATGCCGGGTCGACCAGAGCATCAAAACAGAGCGATAGGTCTGAGGTCATCAAGGTCCTGATCATCGCCATTACATCCTTTTTGCTCGGTTTTGGCCTGGTGATTCTGTTTTTTAAACCAACGACCTCGTCGAGTGCGACCAATACTGCCGCTCCGCTCGATGAGGTGCCATCAGCAGCCCATAACGTCGCACCGGCCGTAGGCCGCGAGACAACTGCAGGGGATCGGTATGCGCCGCCAGATCCCATATCTGCGGGCGCAGGAGAAGCCGAGGCTCAACATAACGGGCCCCTCGAGGGCGATGCACCCCCTGAGGTGCCGCCGGGTCGCACCCCTGCAGGCGTCATGCTGGATGGCGAGGGATTTTATCTTAAGTGCTGGGACAGGGACGGCAAAGAGATCCCAGGGACGCGTTGCGACCGCCTGCGCATCCTCGAAAAGCGCTTTTCTACCCGCCTCTATGTCGTGGATGACTGCAAGAAAAAGCAGAGCAACCCAGATGCAACCGGTAAACTCAGCCTGGGCGTAGAGGTCGACTTCGAAAAAAAATCCCTTAGCTTCTGGAATGGGGCATCATCTGATATCGAAGGCGCCGCTGACATTGCCACATGTCTTCGAACAGCGCTCAATGGGCTGCCGATACACGGATTCATCCCCAAGTACGAGAGGTACCGCATCTTTTTCTCAGTTTTGTTTGGCATATCAAAGGACCGTGCCAGCCAGAAAAAGCCTGACAAGCAGCCCACAAAACTTCGAAAGGGCAAAATGGTCGATGTGGTAAAAAACCATGTCCGCGTTCGGGAAAGCCCCAAAGATGGCAGAATAATTGGAAAAATCAGTTCCGGTAGCCAAGTGAAGCTCCTGCAGAAAAAAGGGGACTGGTGCCGGGTGATAACCCCGAATAACAACGAAGGATGGATGATCTGTGATGCGCTTGGGGACTAGCTGCGCCCTGGCTGTTGTTGTTTTTGTCGGATGCAACAGCGCGGGCCTCTCCCGCAAGGAAGCGGGTGAGCTCAGAGACCTGGAGCAGGCCCTGGGCGCCCTTGCCACATCCCCTCTTGAGGACAGGGCCATACGCTACCAGCAGATTTCTCAGCTGAATATAGAAACCGACCGCATTCGCCAAGTGCGCACCCTCTGCGTCGCATCTTACAGATCGTTTGATGAAGCTGCTTCAAAGCTCTCAATCGCGCGGGAAAATACGGTTCAAGCCGAAGCCGCAGTTGCTAAAGCGCGGGAGCGGCAGCGCCTGGGCGAACAATTGACCAAAGAAGAGGAAGATCGCCTCAGGTCGATGAGCCAGACCGCTGCCCAGTCCCTGAGCAGTGTCAATCAGATTCTGGATCGGGCTGAGGCACAAGTAAAATCCTGCGAGGACCAAAGAAACGAATTGCGCGCATTGATTACCGGTCCGTAGTGGTATGTCGAACTTATTTTGGTGGGCAAAGTCAATACCACCGGTAAACCGGCGGCATGATTTCCGCCACAAGTGGCGGTCTCAAGTGATGCTGGTGCAGGTAGAGCCCTCCCCCTTGAAAAAGGGGCAATGGCATTCGGTTAAGGATTTTTGGGTGTTTTTATAGCGTAGGATCGCCAGAAAAGAATCCCCCTTGAAAAAGGGGGCAGGGGGATTTT
>JAAUYD010253638.1_pt1 | contig 12734 bp, 13 predicted proteins | sample 7278101 | NCBI WGS metagenome assembly JAAUYD01 (sample SAMN14350128, study PRJNA611818) | marine sediment metagenome | isolation source: surface marine sediment (0.6m) | place: French Polynesia: Moorea | collected 2018-08 | reverse complement strand
TAATCCTCGCCGGCGCAGCCCGCCCGGTGCCGCGGAGTCGAAGCGCCGCAACGGTCCGTCGTGCGCCTGTTGCCCGCATCACGACCACAAGCGGTCGCGTCAGGACGCTAGTCGATCCAGCCCTTCTCCCTGTAGTAGCGTGCGGCGCCGCGGTGCAGGGGTGCCGCACGCTACTACAGGGAGAAGGGCTGGATCGACTAGCGTCCTGACGCGTCCGCTTGTGGTCGTGATGCGGGCAACAGGCGCACGACGGACCGTTGCGGCGCTTCGACTCCGCGGCACCGGGCGGGCTGCGCCGGCGAGGATTAGCGATCGCCGGGAAGCCACGGAGGTCGCGCCTCGGCAACGCCTGTAGGGGTACCCGGCCGGGCCGCGGCAACGCGAGGCGTGGCGCAGCGCCGGGCTGCGCGCAGCACCGGCCTGGGTTGCGCGAACAGGCATGTGCCGGATCCCGGTGACAGGTGGCTTGCGCGTGCCCCCAAACACCGTCCGGTGCGGCGGTGTCAGTCAGTTCTAAGGCGATTCGGGCGGCGCGCTCCATCGGTGATCGGCGTGCCGTGCGTAGACCGGCGGCGGCGTGGCCGTGCGCGCAATCAAGCCGCGTCGTCGGCACGGCCGTGACAGTGCCGGTCCAGCTGCGCCCGCTCGAGGAACTGCGCGATGTCGTCGCGTGCGGGATTCAGGAACCGCAGTGCGCTTGCCAACGATCCGACGACCCGGGTGTGGTTGGTCCCCGGGTAGATGCGCACCGTCGTCGGCACGCCCAGCTGCACCAGCCTGGCCTGGAATCGCCGGGTGTGGTGCAGGCCCACGATCGTATCGGCGTCACCGTGAATCAGCAGTGTTTGAGGCGTCGCGTCGCTCGCCAGCGCCACTGGGTTGGCCTCCAGCGTGTGCGCCAGGTTGTCGAATTTGCCGATCACGCCGGGGTCGTCCAGCGGCAGGTCATAGGGCCCGGCGAGGCCGATCAGTGCGCGTACGTCGACATCGGCGCGGTTGCGCGCGAGATACCTTTGGTCGGTTGCCAGCATCGCGGCGCTGTGGGCGCCCGCCGAATGACCCACCAGGATCACCTGCAGTTGCCCGGTGCAGGCGTCGGCACGCGGTACCCGTTGCAGCGCCGCCACGGCCAGCGCCACGTCGTCGATGAAGGCGGGAAACTGCACCTGCGGATACAGTCGATAGTTCGGGATCGCGGTGACGTAGCCGAGCGACGCGAAGGCCTGGCCGACGAACAGGTACTGGTCCTTGTCGCCGCTGTCCCAGCCGCCGCCATGGATGAATACCACGACCGCCCGGTTCGTCGACGGCGTGCTGGGGAGGTACAGATCGAGGCGCTGGCGAGGGTCCGGTCCGTACACGAGGTCGCGCTGCACGACGAAGTCGTCGCGCGGTGTCAGCTGGTTGAGCACGAACGTGGGCTGGCAACCGGTCAGGCCCAGGAGTGCGACGAGCGTCAGCCAGGCCATGATCCGCGGGTTTCGCGGATCGCCAACCGCGAACGGACTGCGCGTCGTCATACCCACCTGGCATTCGGCAGCGCTGATCGGCAGCGGGCCGCGGAGCGCGGGTCGTCTGATGAGCGTCGCCGGTTGCGCACCTGTGCTCAGCCTCTGTGCCGTGGATCGATCAGTCCCTATGTTAGGCCAATCGGTCAGAGCGCTGTGCGCACGACGTCCTGAGCAGATGGCGCGTCGCGGTTCCGTCGAACAGCGACCGGTGTGGCCTCTAGGCGGTGCGACGGCGATCGCTGCGGCGTCTCGATGGCGATCGTCTGACCCGTTGCGCGCCGCGAGCATCCCGATACACGGTCCCCAGGCCGATACCGTCGCCGTTGGTCGCATTCGGATCTGCGTGGCAGCGTCATGGCGCGTGGCCCGAGCCTGCGGCGGCGCCTCGGCGATTCGACCAGACGCCCGTGCCCGGCACCGCTGTGCCCCGTCGTGCAGCCAACACCCGAGCGGCGCCGCAGCGCAGCAGGATTGGTGATGTCGGGGGTGGCGGCAAACCGACGCGGTCGCTAAACCGGCTGCCCTGTGTCCGTCGCGCGACCCGCGCGAGGCCGGCTTCGCGGGCCTCGTGGCCGGCTCGGCTCACTTGCGTGCCGATGGGCCGTTGTACTCGATGCCGTTGCTGACGTGCGACAGGAAGTATTCGAGGTTGCGGTACTCGGTCCCCTGGGCCGCGAACGGCTTGGCGCGGACCCGGCGGTTGCAGCCGGCGAAGCGACGGTGCAGTGTGCCCAGTTCGCCCCACTTCGAGCGGTAGACCGGCCACCCGCTGGTATGACCCAGCGCCGGGCTCAACACGTCGGTGCGGACGTTCATGCCGGCACTCTCGAAATGGCAGTGCGCGCACGAGAAGTTGAGCTGGCCGCGACGCGCGAAGTAGAAGCTCTTGCCGGCGTTGTAGGCGGCTATGGCGTCCGGGTCGTCGGGAATCTCGACATTGATCTTTTGGCCGCGCGACCGGTAGGACATGAAGGCCAGCAGGTCGGCGATCCTGCCTTTCCTGTACGGCAGCGGTGGTTCACCGTTGGATTCGAGGCATTCGTTGATCGCCAGCGGCAGCGTCACGACCATCTTGCGCTTGGCATCCCAGTACGGAAAGTTGCCGCGCTGCGCGGGATCGCCGCCGAAGCACGAACCGAGGCGCTTGCCGTTGGCGAATCTCGCGTCCCAGATGGCCTGACCGGCCTCGATCATCGGTTCGTACGGCGGGAACTCCTCGACGGCGTTCCAGCTGTCGCGCGAGACCTTGTCGATCGCATATACGCCGTTGCCGAACTCGTTTAGCGGTACACCGGGGAAGCGTTTCTGAAAGTAGTCGCGGTAGGTCTTCAGATCTTCGGCCGGCGATGTGTCGGCGGCCCGCTTGTCGGCCATGACGGTCGTCGCGGCGAGTGCGCAGACGGCTGCCGCAGCGAAGGTTCTCAGGCGCATCCAGGCGGTCAACTCGCGGCAGTTCTCCGACAGCGGGGCGGGGCGCCGGGCATGCCCGGCGCCCCAGGCAGGGCGTGTGTTACTTGATCTTTGCCGAGGCAGAGTCGCTGCCGCCCTGGTTGTCTTTCCACGAGATCGTGACCTCGTCGCCGGCCGAGGCGCCGTCGAACGAGAACGACAGGTAGGGGTTCTTCGAGATGCCGCCACTCCAGTACGCGGTCATCACGGTCTTGCCGCCGGACTCGGCCGTCACTTCGTTGATGAAGTGTGCCGGGATCAGCTTGCCGGTCTTCTTGTCCTTGCGCAGCCCGGTCTCCATCGGGTGGGTCATCAGGGTCTTGACCTGGGTCGTGTCGCCTTTGAGCTTGGCGCGAATCTTGATGCTCTTCTTAGCCATGGGTGTTTTACCTCAGAAATCGTTTGCGGTTGCGTGATGGCTGGCGCGGGCGGTCAGCCGCCGCAGCCGCCGATGGTGACTTTGACGCTCTTGCGGGCCGAGTGCAGCTTGCCGCCGGCCTTGACGATGGCGATCACGTCGCTGGTCTTGCCCATCTTGATGCGCGTGGAGACATCGGCCAGGGCGCCGGCGCCCATCGCGAAGGTGGCAACCAGCGGCTGCGCGTTGCCCTCGGCGAGCAGTGCAATGGACTCGGCACCGTCCAGCGACGCCGATACGCTGACCGGAACGACGGCGCCGTTCTCGGCGATGTCCGGGGCCTTGATCTTGATCGCGTCGGATGCCGAGCTGGATGCGTCGCCCATGGCGTTCTTCAGCGCATCGTCGATGCTCTTGGCCTCGAAGGCGGCCTTCGGCCAGGCAGCGAGGACCGCCTGCGGGGCCAGCAGACCGGCACCGACGGCGATGCCAACGGTGCCTGCAGCGACGGAGCCCTTCAGAAAGACTCGGCGTTTGATGTTCGTGGTCATGTACAGTCTCCTAACGTTCAAACAGTGTTTAAGGGGGCCGGTTCAGAGGGTGTACAGATAGTCGACGATGGCGTCGATCTCTGCCTCTGACAGTGCCTGATGCTTGCCGAATGGCGGCATGCGGGTGCCCGGATTGGCAACCTGGGCGTCCCAGATCTGGGCGCGCAGTTTGGCGCGATCGGGGAAGCGCGCTTTCATCGCGATGAGCGGCGGACCGATGTCCCCGGGACTGGCGCCGTCACCCATCATGTGGCAGGCGAGGCAGTTGCCCTTGGTGCGGTCGACGGCGACTTGTTTGCCCATCGCGACCGACTCGTCGCTGGCGGCGCCTGCCACGCCGGTCAGCATGCTGGTGCCGGCGAACAGTGCGGCCAGGGAGAACGCCGTCGTGGCGATCTTCGTGGTAGCCCGCATCGCTCATCCTCCTGTCGATGTGCCGTATCTACTTACCGGCTGTTACGGTTTCGTGCTGGTTTTCGTGTTGTTGTGACGGGCGAGCGGCGTAATTAATCCAAAAACTTCTCTCGCCGTCCGAAACCTGTACCCGACGATCCGGGCAAACCGCTAGCTTAAAGTATCCGATCCCATCCGCAAGTCCCTGACCGGACGAGCAATTCATTAAGAATCGCTGATACAGGGGCTATTTCGCGGCATCCTTGCGCTCGTCCTTGAGCTGCTGCTCTTTGTGCAGTGCGGCACGCCGCGATTCGAGGCGCGATGCCTCGTAGAAATCCACACCCGGCTGCTTGAGCGCGATATCGAGCTGCAGGATGGCGGCATCGAGCTCGCCGATCTGGTAGTAGTACTCGGCCAGGTAGGCATGCCCGGCGGCGCGCTTGTCCAGGTCGCCGGCGGCCCGCGACAGCAGCTGGTAGACGCGCGGCTCGTCGGCGCGGAACGTGAGGAAGCGCGTCAGCTGACGCTCGGCGTCCGCGGGACGCCCGGCCGCGAGTGCCGCTTCGGCGTACTCGAGGTTCAGTGCATAGCTGCTCGGATCGCGCTCCAGCGCCCGCGCCAGGCGGCCTAACGCGGCGGCCTCGTTGCCGGTCGCGCGCTCGGCGGCCGCACGCGACGCGATGAACTCGACGACGCGCGGGTGTTCGGCCAACAGCCGATCGAGCACGCCGGCCGCCGCGTCGAACTGCTTGGCGCGCAGCTGGGCACGGGCGATGCCGTAGCGCACGGCCGCCTCGTTGCGGAATCGCCCGTCCTCGAGCATCAGCGTGAGCTCGCGCACCGCGTCTTCGGGACGTGCGATCTGGCGCTGGGTCAGGTCCATGCGCGCCAGGTGGTAGCGCAGGTCTTCGGGCGACTGCCGGTAGGGGAACTGTTCGGCGCGGCCGAGTGCGTCGGCGGTCCGGCTGGTCGTCACCGGGTGGGTCCGCAGGAACTCGGGCAGCTTGCTCGCGTAGACGCGATTGGCCTTGCCCATGCGGGCGAAGAACGACGGCATCGCGCGCGGTTCGTAACCCGAACCGGCGAGGATCTCGATGCCGACGCGGTCGGCCTCCTTCTCGTTGGCGCGGGTGAAGTTGATCTGCTGCTGCAGCAGCGCGGCACGGCCGCCGATCGCGGCGGCGGCGGCCGCATCGCCGCCGACCGCCGCACCGAGCACGACCGTTGCCAGCAGCACAGCGGCGTTGGGGATGCTGAGCCGGCTGGCGCTCTCCCAGGTGCGCAGCAGGTGCTGCTGGGTCACGTGCGCGATCTCGTGCGCCAGCACCGCTGCCAGTTCGCTCTCGGTGTCGGTGGTCAGGATCAGGCCAGTGTAGATGCCGATGTGGCCGCCGGGTCCGGCGAAGGCGTTGATCGCGGGATCGTCGATGACGAAGAAGCTGAAAGGCGTGCCGCTCGCGTCGCTGGCCGCGACCAGCTTTTGGCCGAGCTGCTGCACATAGTCGGTCATGATCGGGTCGTCCATGACCTTCTGCGTGCGCCGGATGCTGCGCATGAACGCCTTGCCGAGCTCGCGTTCGCGGGTCGGCGACATCAGCGAGCCGCTCGAATCGCCGAGATCGGGCAGGCGGGTGTCGAGCGCGGTCAGCGGCGCCGGCAGACCGAGCACCAGCACCAGGCTCAATGCCAGACGGGGCAGCAGGGCGGCGTGGGCGTGATGGTTCATGCGTTATCGTCGTACTGCGCGGGACGCGGCGGGCGCGATCCGCCGGCCGACAGCTTAACAGCGCCCGCCGGTGACGGCGATCCGCGCGCTCAGTTGAGCTGGATACGCTGGCCCCAGGGGACCGTCTCCTTTCCCTTGACCAGCCAGATTACCGGATAGTTCGGTTCGCGTTGTGGGAACTGGCCCTGCGCATCGGTGAAGTAGACCAGCAGCTCGGGGCACTGCCCCTGCGCGTCGAGCCAGTCGAACACTGGCCGGAAGTCGGTGCCGCCGCCGCCATGGATCTCGGCCGGGCAGCGGAAGTCTTCCCATGGCTCGAATACCCACGGTGCGCCGTCGCTGATCTGGGTGTCGCAGGCGAGCAGCGTGACCCGCGCGCGCATCTGCCCCTTGAGTGCCGAGACCTCGGACAGGAATTCGTCCATTTCGTTGGCGCGGATCGAGCCGCTGGTGTCGACCGCGACGACCAGCTCGACCTGCGAGCTCTTCAGCGACGGCAGGATCGCGTCGCCCTCGCGCCGCGATGGTCGCATGTACGTGAAGTCGTCGCGCGCCATCGCCGTCATGTAGCGCGCCAGCAGCATGCGCCACGGCAGCTGCGGCTGCAGCAGGTGATCGACCAGTCGCGCTATCGTGCCGCCCATCTTGCCGGCCTGCATGGCCTGCTGCGCGGCACCGGCCAGGCGCTGCTGCCACTGGACCTCGAGGGTCTGGCGCTCGTCGTTGCTCAGCGGTGCCGGCGTCGGATCGCCACGGCCGCTGTCGTCGCCGTCGCGCTGTTGCTCGGTGGTCTCTGGTGCATCGGCCTCGAGTGGCTGCGCGCCCTGGCCGTCGCGGTCCTGCGACTGTTGGTCGAGCGGGGTCTCGCCGCCGCCGTCGCGGTCGTCGTCACGGTCGTTGTCGCCGCCCTGGCCGGGCTGCGCCTCGGCATTGTCCGGCTGGTCCGGGGCATCGCCCTGTTGGCCGCCGCCGGATGCGTTGTCCGGGTCGAACAGGTGCTGGTCGACGGTCTCGGTGTCGTCGTTTTCGTCGATCAGCGGGTAGATCTCCTCGGCCGTCATGCCGAGGTACTCGGGCATCACCTGGCAGTTCGGCGGCGGCGTCAGGCCGTCTTCGAGCAACAGCGGGTTGATCGCGTAGTCGCAGGCCAGGTCCCAGCGGTGCTGGATACGATGCTGGCGGCGTGCAAAGTGTGAGAGCGCGCAGTGCAGCGCCTCGTGGGCGAGCATGAACTGGGTCTGCGACATCGATAGTGCGTCGATGTACTCGGGGTTGTAATAGAACTTGCGCGCGTCGGTCGCGGTCGTCGGGCACCACTGCGGATCGGCGGCGGCCATCGGCAGGCGCAGCACCAGCGCGCCGAGGAACGGCTTGTCGAGGATCAGCTTCGTGCGCGCGGCGGTCAGCTTGGTCTCTATCGCGTCTAGGTCCATGGGTGCTGCCAGGACAATGCGGTAATTTCAGGCACCGAGTTGAAAACTCAAAGGGCGCAAAGCCACGAAGGACGCAAAGGTAGTGAGGGCCACAAGATCTGTCTGCATTGAGAAATCTTTGTGGCCTTTGCGTCTTGGCGGCCTCTGCGTTCGATACTCGGTGTCCATCACTCGTAAAGCATCACGTCGGCGACCGCGTTGGCCCAGGTGCCGAACTCGGGCACCTGGAACAGCGTCTCGCCGATCGCGCGGTGCAGGTCGGAGACCAGCATCACGCCCATCTCGCGCTGCGGAAAGGTGCCGGCGTAGTTGAGTATATGGCCGGTGACCGTGTCCGCGTGATCGGTATCCTGGGCGCGGATCGCGCGCCCGACCAGCGCCGCGGCGACCGCGTACTGCAGGTCGATCTCGTCGGGCACCGGGACGTCGTTGCCGGCGACGATGTCGTCGAGGTCGGGCATCTTGTCGAGGCTGTTGCAGAACGCGGTCAGCTCGATGCCGGCGGCCGGGCCGACGCAGGCCTGCAATGCGCCCTGCAGCAGCTCCCCGTGGTCGGCGAATTTCTGCAGGCTGCGATGGGCGAACTCCCACGAGCGCGGCGACGGGAAGGCCACCGGGTTGTGCGCGGGATCGAAATCGAACAGCAGTTCGGGGCGGAAGCGCAGGAACGCGACCACGCGCTCGTCGATCTGGTGCTGGTAGGCCCACGCGACCCAGTCGTCGAGGTGGGTGTCGACGTCGAAGTGCGAGAAGCGGTTGGCCAGCGGCGCCGGCATCGTGTAGGTGACGCCGCGGTCGCCCTGGCGGTTGCCGGCGGCGAAGATCGCCCAGCCGTCCGGCACCTCGTACTCGCCGAGGCGGCGGTCGAGGATCAGCTGGTAGGCGGCCGCCGAGACGCTCGGCGGCGCCGACGTGATCTCGTCGAGAAACAGGATGCCGTTGCCGCCGTGGCGTTCGGCGTTCGGCAGGATGGCCGGCGCGGCCCATTCGACGAAGTCGCCGCTGCGAAACGGGATCCCGCGCAGGTCGCTGGGTTCCATCTGCGACAGGCGGATGTCGATGACCGGCGCGGCATGGCGTTCGCCGGTCTGGCGGATCATGTCCGATTTCCCGACCCCCGGCGGCCCCCACAGCATGACCGGCGTGTGGTGGCCGGCGGCGGTGCTGGCGTATTCGCGGTCGAGAATGGTGAGCAGCTGGGCGGGACGCATCGTGACTCCTACTACCGGGCGAGGCGCAAGGATGGGGAACCCGCGCCGGCGAGGTCAACCCCCACCGGGCCGCGGGTAGCTTAGCGACGCACCAGAACGGGGCGGCGACAAAACACCTGGCGCTTGTCAGTGTTTAGAAAACCAGAGTATTCTAATGCCCCTTTTATGGCAGCCGCCGTGCCGGATAGTGACCGGGACCGGCCTGTCGCCCGGGCAGACACCGACAACGGTGCATAGTGGGTGCGGGTCGACGCGAGGGGCAGAAGAAGTTGGCTACATTCGGAGATCGGACATGAACCAGACCTACTACGACGCCGTGACCAAGATGGAAGAGATGGGCGTCGACGAGGAATACATCCAGGGTTGGCAGGCAGGTTTCCTGGGTAATCCGCAACGCGAAGAACAGCGTGTGACCGAGGCCTACGAGGCGGGTTACGGCGACGGTGAGGAAAAGTCCACCGACAACTTTGGCAACTGGGTCAAGAGCTGATCGCTGCACCGGTTTTCAAGACGGAAAAGGTGGGTGATCCCCACCTTTTTTTGTGCCTGGCGTGTTGCCGCCGGGGCTAGCCGAACAGGTTGTCGATCGCGCGGCGGATCTCGCGGTCGATGTCGGGGCCGTCGCGGTCCATGACCTGGTCGATGACCCAGCGGTTCTCCTGCGAATCGCCCATCAGCTGCTGGATCGCGTAGCCGAGGTGACGCATGAACGGGTACGACGGGCCGTCGTCGGTGTAGTTGAGTTCGGCATACTCGGCGCCGCGCTGGTTCATGTTGGCGATGAACGGATTGACGTAGTCGCCGGGGCCGAAGATATCGACGCTGTTGTCGTGCAGGTGGCCGGCGAGGTGCTTGGCCAGCGTGACGACGAGTTGGCGGCGGTCGCCGTCGTCGAGCCCGAGGCGGATCGCGGCCAGGCGGTCGACGATCTGCAGCTGGAAGATCAGGTACTCGACGATCACCGCGAAGCGCTGGTCGTCGCCGTCGTAGACGAAGTCCTGGCCGTGCAGGTTGATCGCCTTGTCCTTGGCGAGGCGCCAGCTGATGAACGCCAGGGCACCGGCGATCTCCTCGAGCGAGCGCTCGGCGTCGTCGTCGTGCCAGCGGCTCTTGATGCGTAATGCCACGTGTCGTCGTCTCCAGGGCAGTGGGGGCGCTTTGTACGGGTTTTCGCGTTGGCGCCCCGGCAATAGTCGAGTATTTTACTAGGCCATGACGGTAGCAGCCAGCGTCGAGCGGAGGAACCATGCAGCAGCTCATCGATGCGATACAGCACAACTGCGACATCGCCGATGCCCGCCACGGCACCGAGTACGGCATGTGCACTTACCTGTTGAAGATGCGCGAGCTCTACCGCTGGCAATACGGCCTGGCGCTCGGCGTGCCGCTCGGCAAGGACGATGTCGGCGACTGGCTGAGTGCGCGTGAGCAGCGCCTGCAGGGCCTCGAAGGCGAGGAATTCGCGGCGCTGCCGCTCGGCGGTCACAGCGTCGACCCGTTCGACGCCGAGGCCGTCAACGCGGTACTGCGACCGGCCGGCCTGGTCTACAGCGCCGGGCTCGTCAACGGCGCGCGGGCCAGCTTCTTCGTCGGCGAGCTCGAGGGCGAACAGCACGCCGCCGACGGGTTCGTGTTGCGCGTCAGCGGCCGCGAGCTGGCACGCTGCCTGAACGCGCCGCCGGCGATGACGCGCGGCTCGACGATCTTCCTGCGCCGCGAGTCGCTGCGCCGCTACCTGTGGGAGAAGTACGAGTCGTGGCTGTGGAACCGGCCGGACGGTGCGATGGCGCGGGCGGTCGCGAGCTACCCGTTCGACAGCGAGCTCGACGAGGCGCTCGACCGCATGACCGCGGCCGAGATGGCTGTCGTCGAGGCGCACGAGCGTGGCGAATTCGACGTCGGCCTGGCGCTCGGCGAGGACTGGGACCGCATGCTCATCGACGTCAGCCTGACCCCGGCCGAACTGATGGCGCGCGCCGTGCGTGATCACCTCGCCGACTGCCTGCACACGCTGCCGCTGTTGCTCGAGGCGGGGCGCGAGGCGTCGCTGCATTTCTTCATTGCCAACCTCGGTGCGATGCGCAGGCAGCTGTTCCCGGCCGTCGTCGATGCCTACCGGGCATGGCTGGAAGATCGCGACACGGCGGCGCTGGAACGGCTCGCCGAGCGCGGGCGGGCGCATTGGCACGACCACGCGCGCCGCGTGCTCGCGCTGCACGCGCGCCACGGCGAACGCGCCGCCGGGCCGATCGCGCGCGAGCTCGAGGCGGCGTCGCTGTAGCGCGTCCGCCGCGGCGTTTTGCCGTCGACGGCGTCAGCACCGATAATCGCGGTCCCGCCGGCCGCCAACCCACGACCTGTCATGCAGAATCCTTTTCCGACCGAACGCACGGTCAAGCCACCGGCGAGCTTCCGCGAGATCAAGCCCGGCAGCTTCATCTTCGAGCGGCCGGACACGATCCCGGGCGACTGGTGCGACGAGATGATCCGCCGTTTCGAGGCGCATCCGGAACAGCAGAATGCCGGCCGCATCGGCCAGGTGCAGGGCCTCGACACCGAGATCAAGCGAACTATGGATCTGGTCGTCAGCGGCCGCGACGACTGGAAGGACATCGACCAGGTGCTGTTCCGCTGCGTCGGCGCGGCGCTCGCGGAGCTGCGCGAGACCTTTCCGTTCTTCAAGGGGCCGTTCAAGGACATGGGCTACCAGATCCAGCGTTACCTGCCCGGCGAGTTCTATCACTGGCATATCGACGGTGGCAGCCATGAGTTCAGCCAGCGCCAGCTGGTCGTGATCTGGTACCTCAACGATGTGCCGGGCCCCGGCGGCGAGACCGAGTTTCTGTACCAGGACGTCGCGGTGCGTCCGCAACGAGGCAAGATGGTCGTGTTCCCGCCGTTCTGGACCCACGAACACCGTGCCGCCGAGCTGCGCGCGGGCGTCAAGTACATCGCGACGACCTGGGTCGTGTTCCGCTAGCGTCCGGGTCTGCCAATGGCGTATCGTTCGGCGCTGCCGCTATCCACAGCGACCGGGCGGGCGAGTACGAGAGTGCCGCGAGCCATCGCGGCCGTGTGTCGCGGTAACGTCACCGGGGCGCCGGCGTGGGGATGCGTTCGCTACCCAGCGGCCGGTCCCGGCCACGCGAGCGTGCCGTGTTCGGCCGCCCGCATGGCGTTGCGGAGGCCACGTTGTTCGCGGAAAGGAACCCCCAGATGCCGCGCCTGCTGTCCATCATTGAACTCGGTGGGTATCCGAACCTGATCCCGCTGTATCGTCGCCTCGGTTTCGACGTCGACATCGTCAACTCACAGCGCAAGGCGCGCAGCCTGCTGAAGAAATCGCTACCCGACGTGATCGTCGCCGAGTACATCTTCCAATCCGATTTCCGCGACCGCACGTCCAACCTCGAGACCCTGATGGCGGTGGTGCAGCGCCATCCGCAGGTCAAGGTCATCGTCTTCTACCTGCCCGAGCATGCCGCGAAACTGGCGTTGCTCGAAGCGCGCTTTCCGCTGTTCGCGACGATCGCGCTGCCGCTGGCGCCGGCGCAGGTCGAGGCGGCCTTGCAGCGTGCGCTGCAGACGCTGCAGGCCTGACGCGGTCGGCCGGTCACGGTCCGTCGTGCCGCGTCACGGGTTGCCGTGGCAGCGTCGCGGGGCCACCAAGCCGTCGTTGCACCGCAGCCGTGCCCGCACCCATGTCAGCACGCGCGCCGCGAGTCGCCGGCGCGTGGCCCGTAGACGCCGCAACAACAGCCGCAGTGCCGCCGTGCGCAGGCGCCGCGCACGCCGTGCGTGGTACGCATGGTTGACCGGCGCGATCGCGCCACCCTGCTGCCACGGGGCCGCGACGCCCGGCACGCTGCCGGCGCGGGCCGCCGAACCGGGCGCGGCGTGCGACTCACGCCCGCCGCAACCCGAGGGCGCCGTCGGCAGCGCGTCGCTGCGCACGTAGCGGACGTCGACCGCGTCGCCGAGCAGGTCGCGCAGCAGGCTGTCGAAGGCCGCGACGGCGGCGCGGTGGGCGGAGTTGTCTGTCGCGCCGTCGATGCCCGCCGCCACCAGCGCGACCGGCGGCTGGTCTGCATGACGGGCG
>JAAUYD010194483.1_pt1 | contig 12738 bp, 10 predicted proteins | sample 7278101 | NCBI WGS metagenome assembly JAAUYD01 (sample SAMN14350128, study PRJNA611818) | marine sediment metagenome | isolation source: surface marine sediment (0.6m) | place: French Polynesia: Moorea | collected 2018-08 | reverse complement strand
TGCCGGGCGGGGTTCATCGGCCCTATGTTGCGCTTAAACTGGCCGAGTTCAAGCGCAGAAGGCGGCAGGGATTGCCCCCACCGCCTGTTGCGTGACTGCCGCGACTAGACCCTGAGGGCTTCGCGCGGATCCATGAACGCATAGCCCAGATCGTCGGCAACGGCCTTGTAGGTCACATTGCCCTTGTGAACATTAAGGCCCGCCAGCAGGTGTTCGTCTTCAGCCAGGGCGTTGCGCCACCCTTTGTCGGCCAGCGACAGAGTGAAGGGAAGGGTCACGTTGTTCAGCGCATATGTGCTGGTTTTCGGAACGCCGCCCGGCATGTTGGCCACGCAATAGTGGATGACATCGTCCACCACATAGACCGGGTCGTCATGTGTGGTGGCCTTTGAGGTCTCCGCGCAGCCGCCCTGGTCAATGGCCACGTCCACAATCACAGAACCCGGCTTCATGGTCTTGACCAGGTCAGCGGTGATCAGTTTGGGCGCCGCCGCGCCGGGGATGAGCACGCCGCCGATCACCAAGTCGGCATCGGCAAGATGGCGCTCAATGGCGTCGATTGTCGAATAGACCGTGTTCAACGGACGATCGAACTGCTGCCAGCATTGACGCAGAACGTCCACGTTCTTATCGATGACCCAAGTATCGGCGCCCATGCCAAGGGCGATGTGGATGGCGTGGCGGCCCACCATGCCGCCGCCCAGTACGACGACCTTGGCCGGATCGACGCCGGGCACACCGCCAAGCAGAACACCATGACCTCCATGGGCTTTTTCAAGATAGTAGGCGCCAGCCTGGATCGACAGCCGCCCGGCCACTTCAGACATAGGGGCCAAAAGGGGAAGACCCCCGGTGCGGCCAGTAACGGTTTCGTACGCGATGCACGTTGCGCCGCTTTCCACCAGGTCCTTTGTCTGCTCCGGATCCGGGGCCAGGTGCAGATAGGTGAACAGCACTTGGCCTTCAGACAGCATGGCCCGCTCGGCCGCCTGGGGCTCTTTCACCTTTACGATCATCTCCGCATTGTCGAAAACGTCTTTAGCGGTTTTCACCACTTCGGCGCCCGCGGCTTCATAGGCTGCATCGTCCATACCGATGCCAATGCCGCAGCCCGACTCCACGATAACCTTGTGGCCACGCGCAACCACTTCGCGCACGGCGGTCGGGGTCATGCCGACGCGGAACTCTTTGACCTTAATCTCCTTTGGAACGCCAATAAGCATCGTGCTTACTCCTGAGTGCGAGTGGGGCCGTGTTGGGCCTCGACGGGATATGTTAGAGGGGTGTCCGCACGGCGCACATAAGCTGTGGACCGGTGGGGACGTTTGGGTGTCCTTAGACCTGTTTTTGGCCCCATGACAGGACCAGATGAGGCCAGTTGATTGCGCCAGAATGCCATGGCGTCACGCCGCCTTGGCTTGGTTTTGGGCGATCTCGGCCAAGAGCTTGATGCCCGGCTCGATCTTTTCTTCAGCGATGGACGAAAACCCGAGGCGAAAGTGGCGGCAAGGGTCGGCCGGGTTGGCGAAGTGAATGCGGCCTGGTTCAATCAAGATTCCATTTTCCGCCGCACGCGCGGCCAAAAGCTCGCTGTCGAGCCCCGGAGGGCCTTGTACCCAGAAGCTTGTGCCGCCAAAGCCGGGCACCCGAGCCGCGTCGGGGAAGTGGCTCTGCAGTGCTTCTCCCATAATGTCCCATCGGGCTCTATAGGCGCGATGCAGGCGGCGGATCAGGCTGTCATGGTGGCCCAACGAGAGAAAGAGGGCAGCTGTGCGCTGATTGTTGTTGGGCGCATGGCGCACCATGAGCCGGCGCAAGGCCCGGGCCTCGCGAATGAGTTCCGGCGGGCCCACAAGGAAGCCTAGCCGAAGACCGGGGAACAGTGTTTTTGACAGTGAGCCGATGTAGAGCACGCGCTCTTCATCATCCAGCGACTTCAGCGCCGGGCAGGGCTCGTTCACATAGTTCGTCTCAAACTCATAATCATCCTCAATGATCAGCAGGTCGTGGGCCCGTGCCTTTTCAAGCAACGCCATACGGCGCTCAAGCGGCATTGTGACTGTGGTCGGGAATTGATGGGATGGGGTCACAAACGCCACATCGCAATCTTCCAGTGGGCCATCGGCCGGCATGCCGTGCTCGTCCACGGGTACTGGCTTGATATGGTTGGTACGCAGCTGGAAGATGTTGCGCACATCCGTGTAGCCTGGATCTTCGATGGCCACGCGCGTATTCCGCGTCACCAGCAGGCTGGCGAGGATATAGAGAGCGTTTTGAGCCCCCAGCGTGATAAGGATCTGCTCATCTGACACCCGGATCCCACGGCGTGGCAAGAGCCGCCGGCGGATCTGCTCCACCAGCAGCGGGTCGTCATACTCCCATGTGTCATTGGTCCAGGCGCCAAGCCAGCGTTTGCCCAAAGCCTGGCGGGAGCACTCGCGCCACTCGGTAATCGGGAACAGGGTGTGATCCACCTGTCCGTAAATGAAAGGATAGGGGTAAGACTGCCAATCGAGGGGCTTGGAGATGTTCTCCTGTTCGGCCGGCTGAACGCGAAACCGGCTTTTCCAATCTGGACCGGCGTGATTGCTTTCTGACGTTTCCGGCTTGGGCAGATCGACAACGCCCGGCCGCGCCGCGTCGGCAATCGAGCCGTTCACATAGTATCCGGAGCGTTCACGGAACACCAAGTAGCCGTCATCTATGAGGCTTTGGTACGCAAGCACCACGGTGTTACGGGAGACGCCCAGGATCTTGGCCATTTTCCGTGTAGAGGGCAGGGGCTCCTCGTGACCCAACTGGCGGTCCAGTATGGCCGAGACAAGGGTTTCGCGGATTTGGGCCTGGAGGCTATTGACCTCGTTCTTGCGGATGTGAAAGAGAGTGTCGCGCATAGACTGGTTCTCCTCTGGGCCAGATGCTGGTCCAGATAGGGCTGAAAATATCTCCGATTGGCTCTAGCTTAGGTCCAATTTGGCGAGTAGTATAGAGAGAATTCGCCAAATTGGGGCCAACTGCGACAAAATTGGACGCGATCTGGCCCCAAAAAGGGGTATCTCTTGGTTAAAGGCAGGACCACTCGTGAGGGAGGGTCCTGCAACAACAACTTGGGTGGCATTTTAGGAAAGGGCCCATGCCATGAACGCACCGCTCGCAAACGTTTCCGTCAACTCTCTTGAAGCTCATTGGATGCCGTTCACGGCCAATAAGGACTTTAAGGCTGAGCCGCGCCTGCTGGTGAAATCAGAAGGTGTCTACGCCTGGGACCACAAAGGCGGGAAGGTCATTGATGGCTCTTCGGGCTTGTTTTGTGTTCCGGCCGGCCATGGCCGTAGAGAGATTGCCGATGCGGTGCATGAGGCCCTTCTGACCAATGACTATTGCTCGCCCTTCGGCACCGGCCAGCCCACTTCGTTCACACTGGCACAGATGGTGGCCAACATCACGCCTGAGCCGATCAACCACGTGTTCTTCGTGAACTCAGGGTCTGAAGCCGTGGACACGGCCCTCAAGATCGCCATGGCCTATCACCGGGCCAAGGGTGATGGTCAGCGCACGCGCTTTGTGTCGCGCGAGCGGGCCTATCATGGCGTGAACATCGGCGGCGTGTCCTTGTCGGGCATGGTCCGCAACCGTGAGACGTTCTCCGGCGTGATGCCCAATGTCGTTTGCATGCGGCATACCTGGAACCCGGAAGAGCGCTTTGTGCGCGGGCAGCCGGAAAGCGGTGCTGAGTTGGCCAACGATCTCCAGCGCTTCTGTGAAACCTATGGCGGCTCCACCATTGCAGCGGTGTTCGTTGAGCCGGTGGCTGGCTCCACCGGTTGCCTGGTGCCGCCGAAAGGTTATCTGGAGCGGCTGCGCGAGATCTGTGATGAGCACGGTATTCTTCTGGTGTTCGATGAAGTGATCACCGGCTTCGGCCGCATCGGTGCTCCTTTTGCGTCCCACCTTTTTGGTGTCACACCGGATATCATGACCATGGCTAAAGCACTCACCAATGGTGCGCAGCCCATGGGCGCGGTTGGTGTGAAAGATGAGATCTACGACACCGTGATGGAAGCCTCGCCGCAAGCAGCCATTGAGTTCTTCCATGGCTACACCTATTCAGGCCATCCGGCCTCCTGTGCGGCCGGTGTGGCCACCCAACAGATCTACATCGATGAGAACCTCTTCGATCGGGCGGCCGAAATGTCAGAATATTTCCTGGATGGGATCTTCAGCCTTCAGGATCTTGACATTGTGACCGACATTCGCGGCATCGGCATGATGGCGGGTGTGGATATTGCAGCCAAAGGGGCTCCGGGCGCGCGCGGTGGCGGTGTGCAGAAGCGGTTGTTCTGGAACGGCATGCACGTGAAGTTCACCGGTGATTGCGGCATCGTTGCTCCGCCGTTCGTGTCTGAAAAGAGCCATATCGACGAAATGATCGAGAAGCTCCGCATGACGCTGGAGCAGGAGCAAGCAGCCAGCTAGCGCGCGTGCGCATGGGATCTGGGCCGGGGTGCTAAGGCCAAGGCCCGCCCGCCCACGCTGCACCAGGACCTGACTAAGCTGTCTGAGAGAGGACGCGGAGCGCGACTTTTGCGCTCTGCGCGCCGCTGTCGCGTTTGCGTCGTGGTCAGTTACTGCCATTACGGGCTAACGCCCCCGTTCGCACGGGCGTCGAAAGGATCGTTGTATTGTCTAACCAACCGCAGACAGACACATCGCCCAAGACCTGGGACGAGATCAAAAGCACCACATGCTACATGTGCGCTTGCCGCTGCGGCATCAAGGTTTATCTGAAGGATGGGACGGTCACCTACATTGAGGGTAACCGGGACCATCCCGTGAATGGCGGCGTCTTATGCGGCAAGGGCTCTGCCGGCATTATGCAGCACTATTCGCCGGCGCGGCTTCGCAAGCCTCTGCTTCGCGTCGGCCCGCGCGGGTCTGGTGAGTTCCGTGAACTGGAATGGGAAGAGGCGCTCAGGCTGGCGACCACCTGGTTGTCGCAGGTGCGCCACGAAGATCCGCGCAAACTGGCGTTTTTTACCGGTCGCGATCAGTCCCAATCGCTTACCGGATTTTGGGCCATCCAGTACGGCACGCCGAACTATGCGGCCCATGGCGGTTTTTGTTCGGTGAACATGGCCGCTGCCGGTCTTTACACCATTGGTGGCTCGTTTTGGGAGTTTGGCGAGCCTGATTGGGAGCACACCAAGTATTTCATGCTCTTCGGCGTGGCTGAGGAGCACAGCTCCAATCCGCTGAAGAAGCAACTGGGCAAACTGAAGGCACGAGGTGCCAAGATTGTTTCGGTGAACCCGGTGCGTTCCGGTTATTCGGCGATTGCCGATGAATGGGTGGGAATCCGGCCCGGCACCGACGGTTTGTTTGTCGCTGCCCTGATCCATGAACTCCTCAAGAGCGGCCGTGTGGATCTCGACTATCTGGCGCGGTATGCCAATGCAGGCTGGTTGGTAATTGATGATCCGGAGGCCGATGACCATGGGCTATTTGCGCGTGATGAGGATGACAAGCCGCTGTGCTTCGACAACACGTCCGGGGAGTTAAAGAACGCATTGCTCCCCGATATCGCGCCTGCGCTCGTGGGGCAGTTTGAACTTGCAGATGGTCGCAAAGGGATAACAGCGTTCCAGCTCTTGTCGCAGCGGTTCCTGGAGGAGAGCTATTCCCCGGACGCGGTGGCGGAACGCATAGGGGTGCCTGCGCGGACCATCCGGCGCATTGCAGCCGAATTGGCCCACACCGCGTTTGAAGAAGAGATCAGCCTGGATATTTCCTGGACCGACTGGGCAGGCCGCAAACACGAAAAGACCAAAGGCCGCCCGGTATCGATGCATGCCATGCGCGGGATCTCAGCCCACTCGAACGGGTTTCACACCTGCCGGATGATCCACATTCTGCAGGTGCTTTTGGGCACCATCGATTGTCCTGGAGGGTTCCGGTACAAGCCGCCATATCCCAAGCAGACGCCGCCCTGGTTGAAACCGTCTGGCAAGCGCGTGGGCAACCGCCTTGCCGAGCCGCTCGGCGGGCCTCATCTGGGCTTTCCCACGGGGCCCGGAGACCTGCTGGTCAACCCATCCGGCAGTGCCCAACGGATCGATAAGGCCTTCAGCTGGGAGGCACCGCTCGCCGCGCACGGCTTGATGCACATGGTCATCAACAATGCGGCCAAGGCGGACCCTTATCCCATTGATGTTCTGTTCCTCTACATGGCCAACATGGGCTGGAACTCGTCCATGAATGTGGCGGCCACGCTGAAGAACCTGACGGACACCAATCCGGACACGGGCGAGTACGTCATCCCCAAGGTGATATACTCGGACGCCTACTATTCTGAAACCGTGCCTTATGCCGATCTGATCTTGCCGGATACCACCTATCTTGAGCGCTGGGACTGCATTTCCATGCTGGACCGGCCGATTTCCGAGCCGGACAGTGCATCGGATGCCATCCGCCATCCTGTTGTGCAGCCCGACCGCGATGTGCGTCCGTTTCAGGATGTGCTGATCGAGCTTGGCGCCCGGCTTGGGCTGCCCAAGTTCTGCAACGAAGATGGCTCGCCCGCCTATCCTGGAGGCTACCCGGATTATCTGGTTAATCATGAACGCAAGCCCGGTGTCGGGCCGCTTACGGGGTTCCGAGGCCAAGACGGTCAGTCCTACGGGGTGGGGGCGCCCAACCCGCAGCAGCTTGAACGCTACATTGAAAACGGCAGCTTCTATCAGCACCATCTCCGGGATGATCAGCGCTACTACAAGCACGCCAATCTGGCCTACAGCACATGGGCGGTGGAGATGGGGCACCGCATGCTCGGTGATCAGATCATCTTTCAGCTTTACCTGGAGCCCATGCAGGAGTTCCGTCTTGCGGCCCAAGGCAAGCGCAGCGAGATCGTGCCTCAGCAGCATAAGAAACGGATCGAGACATATTTTGATCCGCTGCCGTTCTGGTACATGCCGTTTGAAGAGGAAATGGCAGGCGGAGAAGACTATCCTCTGCACGCGGTCACCCAGCGTCCTATGGCCATGTATCACTCCTGGGGGTCCCAGAACGCATGGCTTAGGCAGATCCACGGGCGAAACTGGATCTATCTGAACCGGCAGCGGGGTGAAGAGCAGGGGATTGCGGATGGAGATTGGATTTGGATCACCAGTCCGCATGGAAAGGTGAAAGCTCAGGCCAAACTGATGGACGGGGTCAACCGGGACACGGTGTGGACGTGGAATGCCATTGGCAAACGGTCAGGTGCCTGGAATCTCGACCCGAAAGCTCCAGAAGCCACCAAAGGGTTTCTCTTGAACCACGTCATCTCGGAGCTGCTGCCCGAACGCGGCGGGTATCGCTATTCCAACTCGGATCCGGTGACTGGCCAGGCGGCTTGGTACGATCTGCGCGTTCGGATTGAGAAAGCCGACCCGGACGAGCAGGGCCGCACGTCGCCTGAGTTCGGCACGCAGAAACGGCCGCAAGGCATGCGCCGGGCTCCTGACGACGTCGCTTTCACCGGTCCTAAGGGAAGGGGGCGGCAATGACCTCGCTTCCCACCGCCGAAGAACGCTCCGGCAAGAAACTGGGCTTGGTGATTGACTTGGACACGTGCGTCGGCTGCCATGCCTGCGCGGTCAGTTGCAAAGAGTGGAACACCCAAGGCTACTCGGCGCCGTTGACGGATGTGGATGCTTATGGCGCCGACCCTGTTGGTGCCTGGCTAAACCGGATCCATACCTATGAGGTGGAAACCGATGAAGGCCAGCCTAACAGAACGGTTCATTTCCCACGCTCGTGCCTGCATTGCGAGGAACCGGCCTGTGTTACGGTTTGTCCCACCGGTGCAAGTTATAAGCGGGCCGAAGACGGTATTGTGCTGGTGAATCCTGACACCTGCATCGGCTGCAAGCTCTGCTCTTGGGCCTGTCCTTATGGTGCGCGGGAGTATGATCCAAGCCATGGGGTGATGAAGAAATGCACGCTGTGTGTGGACCGGATCTACAACGAGCATCTGGAACCTGAAGACCGCCAGCCGGCGTGTGTGAGAGCGTGCCCCGCCGGTGCCCGGCATTTTGGAGATCTGGGAGACCCGGACAGTGCGGTGTCCAAGCTGGTGGCGGAGCGCGAGGGGTATGATTTGTTGCCTCAGTCGGGCTACAAGCCCGACAACAAGTATCTGCCGCCGCGTCCTCGCCCGATGGGTGCCGAACAGGGCGGTGCTGATGGACCGAGCGCCCTGGAGCCTCTGGGAGCCGGCGATGGGAGCCTCACGGAACATTTCTTCAAATGGGCCGACACGGTGCTGAGCCGGTAAACCGCCATGCATCCTGCTTACTCCGTCATATTCTTCACAACGGCCAGCGGCGCCGGTTACGGACTTCTTGCGCTGCTGGGCCTGGGTGCCGCCTTTGGCGCAGTGTTCCCGCAAGGCCCAATGTTCTGCATTGTTGCGTTTGGCCTGTCGCTCGGGCTGATCACCCTCGGGTTGCTCTCTTCCACATTTCATCTGGGCCACCCCGAACGCGCCTGGCGTGCCTTTTCCCAATGGCGCTCATCCTGGCTGTCGCGAGAGGGAGTGGCAGCCGTGGCGACCTACGCTCCGGCTGGTCTGTTTGGACTGCTATGGCTGGCGGGCTTTGAGGGCGGTGTGGTTTGGCAGGTGCTTGGCTTCTTGAGTGCTGTGTTCGCGGCGGTCACCGTCTGGTGTACAGGCATGATCTATGGCTGCCTGACCACCATTCGCCAGTGGAACCATGCCCTGGTGGCCCCCATTTACATTGTCTTGAGCGCCGCAACCGGTCTCGTCCTGTTCGCGCTGCTGATGCAGAGTTTTGGGGCCGGCCAAACCTGGCATGTTGGCCTGGCAATGGCTGGCCTCGTCGCTGCGTCTTTGATCAAAGCGGTTTACTGGCTCAGTATCGATAATGAGCCGCGCGATCTCACGATCGGTGACGCCACCGGCCTCGGTCACTTTGGCACTGTGCGCCAGTTTGAGGCTCCGCATACGCAGGCCAATTTCGTGCAGCGGGAGATGGGGTACAAGGTGGCTCGGATGCATGCGCGCAAGTTGCGCCTTATGTGTCTGTTTCTGGGCTTTGGTGTGTGCTTTGTGGCTTGCGGGCTAACGTTCATTCTGCCCCCGTGGGCGGCCACGGCGTGGCTCGTAATTGCGACAGGTGCCGCAACATTCGCGGTTGTGGTGGAACGCTGGCTGTTTTTTGCTGAAGCTGAACACGTGGTGAACCTGTTTTATGGGGCACCCCAGGCTTGAGCCTGAACGGGCGTGGGTTGTATCCTCCGCGCCCATGGCTGAGAGCCTTAGACCCCTTCACCCGTGCGTGGGAGTTGAGCCGACGGAACCGCAGGATACGGCGGCGGATCATTTGCGCCAAATGGCGGCGGAGCATGGCTGCGTGCTGCTGCGCGGCCAGGATCTCAAGCCGGGCGATTTGCTCGACTTGGCCCATGGACTTGGCATTCCGTTGCCGCCCTATCGCCCCCAATACAGCGTTCCCGGTTTTCCCGAAGTGGTGCAGGTGGGGAACATCGCCGTGAACGGGGAGGTCAGCGTTTATCTCAACAAGGGCGGAGTGGAGTGGCATTCGGATAGCCCGGGATCGTCACATCCGGCCGGTTGCAGTCTCCTCTACTGCCTTGAAAGCGATATTCCCGATGGGGGCGGGGAAACTGGATTTGCTTCAACGGTGACCGGCTACAGCGCTCTTGCCGATCAACTGAAGGCTGAGATTGCCCGGGTGAGGCTGGTGCACAGCTTCAACACGTTCAACGACAAGGTGGCCGCATACAGCGACAGCACGGTGCCTGCTCAGGAAGGTGAGTTGCGCGCGCGCAATGCCGATACGGTTGATCCCTTGGTGCAAACCCATCCGCTCACCGGCGAGCGCCTGATCTATGTGTCCCATGCCATGGTCAAAGGATTTCTGGGAGTGGAACCCGAGCGGGGCAGGGTCTTGATTGCAGAGCTTCTGCAGCACATCACGGCGCCGGAGCGCATCTACAAACACCGTTGGCGGCCGGGAGACCTTATGGTTTTCGACAACAGATCATGCCTCCACACGCCGCTTCCTTATGCGTATGATGATTATCCTCGCACGCGCAGGCTGCTCCACCAAATCATCATTGGCGGACACGCCTGATACCCAGGATGGATCATGAGCACAGCCCCGCATTTCGACATTGATCTGGCCGCGTTCTGGCAAGACCCTTATCCGGTCCTGGCTGAACTCAGAGCCACCGCCCCCATCGCCTATGTGCCCCAACTGGGCGGTGTGGTGATGACGCGGCGTGATGATATCGCCACCTCCGAAAAGCAGATCGATGTGTTCTCCTCCCATCAGCCTGAGGGTCTGATGAACAAGCTGATGGGCCACAATCTGATGCGCAAGGATGGGGAAGACCATCAGGCGGAGCGCAAGGTGATTTTTCCCTCTGTTTCTCCTAAGACGGTCAAGGCTGTATGGCGGGAGAGGTTTCAGGGCCATACGGACCGGATCCTTGATGCGCTCGCTCCTGAAGGGCGCCGCGACCTCTTCGATGCGTACGCCCGCCCGGTTTCCGGCGAAGCCCTGAAGGAGATCACCGGCCTCACCAACATCACATTCCTGCAGATGGACAGCTTCTCTCAAGGCATGATCGACGGCATTGCCAACTACGCCGGCGATCCGGAGATTGAGGCACGGTGCCATGCCGCCACAGCAGGGATAGATGCGGCCATTGACGACATGATCCCGGTACTCAAGGCCAATCCCAACCACAGTCTCCTGAGCGTGATGTTGGAGGCGGGGTTGCCCATGGAGAGCACCAGGGCGAATGTGAAACTTGCAATCAGTGGCGGCCAGAACGAACCGCGAGACGCCATTGCCGGCGCCATTTGGGCTCTGTTGAGCCACCCTGACCAATTGGAAATGGTGCGCTCGGGCGAGGTGAGCTGGCTGCAGGCCTTTGAAGAGTATGCCCGCTGGATCTCACCCATAGGCATGTCGCCGCGCCGGGTGGCAAAGCTTCACACCCTGAGCGACATTGAGTTTCATCCAGAAGACAAGGTGTTCTTCATGTTCGGGTCGGCGAACCGGGATGAGGCCTACTTTGCTGCGCCCGATGCGTATGATGTGACCCGTGATGTCTCGAAATCGATTGCGTTTGGCGCGGGCCCACACTTCTGTGCCGGAGCCGCCGCCTCCAGATCGTTGATCGCAGATGTGGCGCTTCCTGCTGCCTTTGAACGGCTTAAGGACCTGCGCATTGAGGACGGGGCAGACGTGAAGGTTGGGGGATGGGCGTTCCGCGGCGTGCTCAACCTGCCGTGCGAATGGTCCGCATGAGAACTGAGGGAGAGGCCAAATGAAACTTGAAGGATCTTGTCATTGTGGTGCGGTCACGTTCAGCCTTGAGGCGGAAAGCCCGTGCCCCTACTTGAGATGCTATTGCTCCATTTGCCGGAAAGTGGCCGGCGGGGGTGGGTATGCCATCAATGTTGGCGGCACGACGGCATCGCTCCGGATCGAGGGGGCCGAACACATCTCGGTCTATGAAACGGGGCCCTCGCCGGAAGATGCCGACGCGCCGCGCGGGCGCCGGTTTTGCAGCAAATGCGGAACGGCTTTGTGGAACTATGATCCACGCTGGCCTGACCTTGTGCATCCTTTTGCATCCGCCATCGACACGCCCTTGCCCGAGGCACCCCAAACAGTCCACATCATGCTGGGCTCAAAAGCCAACTGGGTAAGGCCGTGTGTTGCCGAGGGCGATCTGGAGTACCAGGAGTATCCGGAGGAATCCTTGAGCGACTGGCACAAGCGCCACGGGATCGTATGATCCGCTAACGCAGCCAGGAGGCATATTCTGGATGCTCATGACGCATCTCGTCATAAAGCCAGACCATCCGATCCAAGAACCACATCTTCGCAATCACCACCCAGACGACGCCAAGACTGGCCGCAAAGGCATCAAAAGCCGCCAGTCCATAGATTGTGGGCACCAAGCCAAGACTGCTCAGCACGCTGAGCATGTGGGCAGAGTGAGCGTGATGGGAGGGGATGGGCACGTGGCTGCGGTTGAGCCAGACCCGTTCCCCGAACGTTGCTTTGGAAGCCCAGGTGTTGGTGGTTGAAGGGGGCGGAAAGGCTCTGGGGTTGAGATATGTCCAAAGCGCCAAGGCAGCGATCGGAACCAAACACCACCAGCCGAGCCACAGACGGCTCCACACCGCCAAGGCCAACAGTGGCAGCACGGGAACGCGGGTCCAGACGCTCCACGGGCTGGCGTGGCGCGCCCATGTGGCCTCGTCCATGGCCATAAGACTTTCCAACCAGCGGCCGTAATCCATGGGTCTGACGTCCCGTTCTCAGTGTGGGCAGGGCCCGGGCCAGGATGTTTTAAGCTTTTGCGGATAGGAAAGGGCCATTGCAAGCTTTTTGAGGACCGCCAATGGCCACCCGCTATGATGTGATCGGCACACGCAAGCAACGGGGCTTTGCCCGTGGGGAGCGCAAGACGCCGAAGCGAGAGCTCCCGTTAAGCCGGGCTGTGTGGGGGTTCTCGCTTCGGCGTCTTCGGCTCACCACGGCCAAGGCCCCGTGGCTTGCGTGTGCCGATCACATTATGGCGGGTGGCCATTGGCGGTCCTCAAAAAGCTTGCACTGGCCCTCTCCTAGTCGCAAAAGCTTAAAACATCCTGGCCCGGGCCCTGCCCACACTGAGAACGGGACGTCAGAC
>JAAUYD010180434.1_pt1 | contig 12739 bp, 21 predicted proteins | sample 7278101 | NCBI WGS metagenome assembly JAAUYD01 (sample SAMN14350128, study PRJNA611818) | marine sediment metagenome | isolation source: surface marine sediment (0.6m) | place: French Polynesia: Moorea | collected 2018-08 | reverse complement strand
CCAGCCCAAATACTGGCTTCATCACCACCAGTTCCGGCACGAATTTCCAACATGATGTTTTTATCATCATTAGGGTCCCTGGGTAACAGCAGAATTTTCAGGCGTGTTTCTAGTTCTGCAATTTTTGATTCTAATTCTTGAACTTCTAAAGCCGCCATTTCTTGCAGTTCTGCATCACCCTGAGATTCTTTTAAAATCTCTTGAGCCCCTGCTAATTCTGATGTAGCGGTTTTCCAAGTTTCATAGGTATTTACCACCTCTTCTAACCCAGAACGAGACTTAGCGATTTTTTGATACTCATCTGGATTGTTTGCAGTATCAGGATCGGCAAGACGACGGGTTAATTCATGAAAAGTTTGCTCGACAGATTTGAGTTTCTCCAGTAAATATGCTTCAGCCATGACGAGTGCTTTTACTCCTTAAAAAATAACAACTTGGCTCACCCAAAAATGACAATCGACCCAGCACATGCAGGGTCGTCGTGAAAGCAGAGCCAAACCGCTATTTTTTATTTTTCTTGCCTTCGCCAGCAGATTGATCGTTTTTCATACCATACTTGCGGAGGAAGCGTTCAACACGACCTTCTGTGTCAATAATCTTCTGGGTACCGGTGTAAAAGGGGTGGTTTCCAGACCAAACATCTACGTGCAATTCCGGCTTAGTGGAGCCAACTGTCAGCACCACTTGCCCATTGCAATATACTTTAGCTTCTGGATACCACTCGGGATGAATATCAGGTTTAGCCATTTTTCCTTTTGTGGTCTTTTTATTACAATTATAACTTTTAATCAGTTAAGAGTTAGGAGTTGGGAGTTGAGAGTTAGGAGTTGGGAGTTGGGAGTTATAAATACAATTTCTCACTCTTCATTCTTAATTCTTCATTCTTAACTCTTCATTCTTAACTTTTAACTCTTTAACGCTTGGAGTATTGGGGTGCTTTACGAGCTTTGTGCAAACCGTACTTCTTACGTTCTTTAGCTCGGGGATCGCGGGTTAGGTAGCCTTCCGTCTTTAAAGGAGGACGATTGTCTGGATCTAGTTGACAAAGGGCACGAGCCACACCTAGACGAACGGAATCAGATTGTCCAGTCAAGCCACCACCTTCGGCTTTCACCAAGATGTCGTACTCGTTTTCTAAACCCAAGGTTTCCAAGGGTGCTTTGATTACTCCTAAATAACCAGCATTATATTGGAAATAATTTTCCCCGTCTTTGCCATTAACTATTAGTTTTCCACTACCAGGTACTAAACGCACCCTGGCGACTGAGGATTTACGACGACCTGTACCCCAGTAAACGGCGCGACCGCTATTATCTGTATCTGTTGCTTGCATTAATTTTATGCTCCTGGAATTGTGTTAATTTTCAGTTCTTCAGGCTTTTGAGCCGCATGGGGATGGGTAGAACCTGCGTATACTTTCAGCTTAGTAAATAGCTGTTTTCCTAAGCTGTTTTTAGGTAACATTCCTTTCACAGCTTTTTCGATGATCCGTTCGGGAATCCGCCCTTGTAAATGCTCAAAGGTTTCTGTCTTCATCCCGCCAGGACGACCGGAATGGCGGCGGTAAAGTTTTTGACTGCGTTTTTTCCCGGTGACATCTACTTTTTCGGCATTGATAACGATGACAAAATCACCAGTATCCATATTGGGGGTGAAGTAGGGCTTATTTTTACCCCGCAACACCATAGCAATTTCACTTGCTAGGCGGCCCAGACGTTGGTCTGCGGCATCTACAACGTACCAATTTCGCTCTAGGGTACTACCTGATGGTAGGTATGTTTTGTTCATGGGAGTTTTTATCTATGGATATTTGTGTAAAACCAATTTTAGGCAGTAATTTCCCCCGTTCCCATTTCCCTATTTAACTTGTCAAAGAAATACTGGGGTTGGGTATCGTACCAGACATGGGGGGAAAAGGGAAAGTCTGAATAGCCCACTCTTAATAAACATAAACCTTGGGCTGGTGCAGCATATTTGACTTTTTCCCGTAGTTGATTTTGCCAAATATGGGTAAATGTCTCTACGGAAATCTTGCCAGTACCTACTTGTACTAACATTCCCACCAATAACCGCACCATGCCATATAAAAAACCGTCTGCTTGAATTTCAATACTAATCAATGGTCCAGTGCGATCGCATTCTACTGCTTGTACTTCTACCCAAGAATGCTTTCTACTGGAGTTGGCACGATGGAAAGCTGCGAGATGATGATTGCCAATTAAGGGTTTTATCGCCGCTTGGATCAGGGATTCATCCACAGGTACATAGTAATGCCAACTGAATGGTCTTAAGAACAAGTTGGGTTTTGCTGCTGTATACAATGTGTAGCGATAACGCCGATAATTAGCACTAAAACGGGCGTGCCAATTACTATCTACTTTGGCAGATGCGCGAATAAACACATCCTCCGGTAAATAGCCATTCAGAATCGGTGCCCATTTGTGAGCTGGGATGATAACTGGGGCATCAAAATGAGCCACTTGGGCAGCTGCATGGACTCCAGCATCGGTTCTACCCGCACAGTGGATGGTGACTGGATAACCTACCACCGTAGCGATGGCGGTTTCTATCTCTTGTTGGACTGTACGATGTTGCGGTTGCCTTTGCCACCCATGAAAATGAGTGCCCAAGTATTGTATTACTAGGGCTACTCTCTGGGTGTGTGTGGGCAAGGCTTCTAACATAAGAGACTTTGACCAGTAACGGTCTATGATCTAAACCAGTTCTATGATTGCCATTTCCGCATTGTCTCCACGGCGGGGTACAGTGCGGTAAATTCGAGTGTAACCCCCATTGCGATCGCCGTAACGGCTGCTGGCTTGCTCAAATAGGGCATGAACTAATTGTTTATCAAACAAGTAGCCCAAGGCTTGACGACGGGCGGTTAAGGAGCCATCCTTAGCCAAGGTAACCATTCTGTCTACTTCCCCGCGTACTACTTTGGCCCGAGCCATGGTAGTGGTAATCCGACCATTACGAATCAATTCCGTAGCTAGCGATCGCAATAAGGCACGACGCTGGTCGGCGGGTTTACTGAGTTTTTTTACACGGCAACGGTGACGCATAATACACCAATTAATGATAAAATGTTTGCATCTAGTTATTTTTGGCAGACCTTTCTTGGGGCAGAGTAATACCTAAGCGTCGCTGCAATGCTTCCACGACTTCTTCGGCTGACTTCTGACCAAAGTTCTTAATTTCTAAGAGGTCTTCTTGGGTAAAATCTAACAGGTCTGCTACGGAGTTAACCTGGGCGCGCTTCAAACAGTTATAAGCTCGCACTGAAAGCTGTAACTCCTCAATGGGGATTTGAGCCGTTGGATCTTGATCCACATCCACGACTGTATCCGTTTGTTCGATGGAAATATCCTTCAACGGATTGAATAAATCTACTAAAATAGTAGCAGCAGATGAGAGTGCTTCTTGGGGGCTAAGGCTACCATTGGTCCATACTTCTAATAGTAGTCTGTCCTTTGGTATACCCCCTTCTGTCCGGGCTTCTTCTACACTGTAATTGACTTTACGCACTGGCATAAACACTGAGTCAATTTGCAGAAAATCCAAGGACGTGGCTTCTTCTCGACCCCTTTCAACGGTACGATAACCAGTGCCTTTCTCGATCCGAAATTCCATCTCCAAGTTCGCCCCCTCTGCTAGGGTAGCTATATACTGGGTTGGGTCTATGACTTCTACTTCACTAGGTAAATCAAAATGTGCTGAGGTAACTGTTGCTGGACCCCTAACTAATAATCGCCCAATTTGGGGTTGGGCAGAATAGCTTTTAAGGATTACTTCCTTCATTTTCATGAGGATTTCCAGTACATCTTCCCGCACACCTGGCACGGTGGCAAATTCATGGGTAACCCCAGCAATCCTAACTGCTGTAATTGATGTCCCTTCTAAGTTGGATAGCAACACCCGTCTCAAGGCATTGCCAATAGTCGTTCCTTGACCACGCTCTAGGGGTTCGAGAATAAATTTACTATAATGGCTCCGAATTTCATCACTACTAGTATCTACACATTCAATTTGAAACTGCGCCACGGAGTAGCCTCCCTTGTTTTCAGGTATTGCTCGCAGGCAAATAAATTGCCTCCCGAATTTAATTAATCTTCGCTGCGGTGTTTGACAAACTTCTATTTTGTGAATATTTCGGTAGAGTTTGCGAATCAAACCCCGTGCGAGTGTTACTAATTTTGGGTTTGTCAAGCCTTTGAGTATTTATTCAAGTAAGGATGACTTTTACCCCCATGGGAAGCCGGTGCTCTACCCTCACCTTTCCTGTGCTTAATATTATCTTTAGTGACCGTTCATTCACTGATTGAGTTTGTCATCCTAAATAGGGAAAATTTGGACTTCTTGGTCGGAACTATTCACAGCCAAGTAATACCTGTGGGTTTGAGTTCAATCATCCAGGTCACCTGGCCAAAATTAACTTTGCTATTTGCTGATTTATTTTGGCTTATGACTTATTGAATACACCACTTGTGAGACTTAATACCTAAACACGACGACGCTTGGGTGGACGGCAACCGTTGTGAGGAATTGGGGTAATATCCCGAATCAGGGTAATTTCTAACCCAGCTCCTTGCAATGCCCTAATGGCAGTCTCCCTACCGGCACCTGGACCACTGACCATGACTTCAATTTGACGCATTCCTTGGTCTATAGCTCTGCGAGCCGCACTTTCCGCTGCGGTTTGTGCTGCGAAGGGCGTACCTTTCTTTGCCCCCTTAAACCCACTAGAACCAGCACTGGCCCAAGAAACCGTATCTCCATTTTGGTCGGTGATGGTAACAATGCTATTGTTAAAAGTAGACTGGATATAGGCAACCCCATTGGGGACGTTACGTTTCTGTTTCTTGCTACTGCCTTTTTTCGTTGGTTGTCGCGCCATATTTTTGTAGTTAAAAATAAAATTACAATTTGCTGGCAATGCCAGCCCAGCAAAAAATCACTTACCTGGAGCCTTTTTCTTACCCGCTACAGTCTGCCTGCGGCCACGCCGGGTTCTAGCGTTAGTGCGAGTTCTTTGCCCCCTAACTGGCAAACCCATACGATGACGACGACCCCTGTAGGTACCAATATCCACTAGGCGCTTAATGTTCATCGCTTCCCAGCGTCTCAGGTCACCTTCAACTTGATAATTCTCAAGTTCGGCTCTCAAAGCTGCCACATCCCCATCACTTAGCTCCTTAACACGGGTGTCTGGGTTGACATTTGTTGCTGCCAGAATCTTTTTAGACGTAGTCAGCCCAATTCCATAAATATAAGTCAGACCAATTTCAACTCGCTTATCCCTCGGTAAGTCTATTCCGGCAATACGTGCCATCTTGGATTCTCTCCTGTTGTCGTTATCCCTTGTTACGAACAATTAACTTAGTAGTTACTAGCTATATATGTGACTAAATTTACATCATTTTGTCATGGTCACTGCTATCCTTGACGTTGTTTGTGCTTGGGATTGGAACAAATCACCATTACGCGACCGCGACGCTTGATCACGGTGCATTTTTCACAAATTTTCTTCACCGAGGCTCGGACTTTCATTGCCTTTCTATTTGACTCCAAATATTAAACTATAACATTTTTGTCGAAGATAGTCAGTTAAATTAGGTAAACGCAAGATTACTGACTATTTTTGTGGTATATTTATCTACATATTTTTTACTTTTTACGTAATCTATAGGTAATTCTACCTTTGCTCAAGTCATAGGGAGTAAGTTCCACTTTGACGCGATCGCCGGGTAAAATTTTGATGTAATTACGGCGGATTTTGCCTGATATATGGGCCAGCACATTAAAACCGTTGTCTAAATCGACGCGAAACATCGCATTCGGTAAAGACTCCGTTACTGTGCCTTCCATTTCAATTAAATCTTGCTTAGACAATTTGTTTTTTCCTCAACTCAAATATCCCTTGTTCCTATGCATTAACACCTTAGTTTGCAAGAGAACATATTTATTGCTTTTTTGCAACAGTTTATTAATATATCTTAAACCAAATTTGATATGTATTTTGAAGTAGAGATTTGAGGGGAATTAATAGTGGACGGTAACCAAAAAAAGCAGAAATTAATCTGTGTCACCGTCACCTTTAACTTCCTGTGGGTTGCACCATTCAAGAACTAAACAATAGTTTTTAACTCATTTGTGACTTCTTCTTGGGGCTGATTACCATTGATAACAACTAACATCTGTTGTTGTCGATAGTAATCAATCAAAGGAGCCGTATCTGAACGATAAACTTCCAGACGGCGACGAATTACCTCTTCCGTGTCATCCTTCCGTCCCCGCTCTAATAGGCGAGCTACTACCACATCATCTGGTACATCAAGGTTGACTACCTTCTGTTGTGATTGATGCAATTCTTGCAGTAATGCTGACAAAAAAGTTGCCTGTTTGACAGTACGAGGAAATCCATCTAAAATCCATCCAGATTGGGTGTCGCCTTGATTCAGTCGTTCCTTGACCATATCCTGAACCAAGCCATCAGGAACTAGTTCCCCTTTGTCCATGTAGTCTTGAGCCTTGATTCCCAGAGGAGTTTTTTCCTGTAGGGCTTGGCGTAAGATGTCCCCTGTGGAAATATGGGGAATATTCCAGTGTTCGGCTAAGGTCTTAGCCTGAGTTCCTTTACCAGCTCCTGGAGGTCCCAAGAAGATAAATCGCGTCATAACAATTTTGGATTTTGAAAAGCGGATAATCCGCTGTTGATTTTAGATTTACAGATTGATTGTACAAATGAAGCAGAGTCATCTGTACAATCAGGGTATTAATGGTTACTACTGTTTCACCATCCCTTCATAACGCTGGGAAATTACATAGGTTTGCACTTGTTTTGCCGTGTCGATTGCCACACCCACTAAAATGAGTAGGGAAGTTGCCCCCAATCCTCTAAAGGTTCGTACATTTAATGCACTTTCCAATGCTGTGGGAATAATCGCAATCAATCCTAAAAATATTGCCCCCAAGAAAGTCAGTCGATTCAACACCCGCTCTATATATTCACTTGTAGCTTTACCCGGGCGAATACCAGGAATACTAGAACCCATTTTTTTCAGGTTCTGTGCCACATCAACTGGGTTGACAATCAAAGAAGAATAAAAATAGCTAAAGAAAACAATTGAAAGTAAATAAACTAGGGCATAAAACCAAGATTGGGAGCCGCTAGGATTGAGATAATTGTTAACAAAACTGGAATAATTCGGATTATTAACGAATCTTTCAATTAACAAAGGTAAGCTTAAAATAGCAGCGGCGAAGATAATTGGCATTACCCCCCCTTGGTTGAGACGCAAGGGCAAATAACTACGCTGTTCTGCTAAAACTCTGCGGCCAACCTGTCGGCGGGCGGAAATAATCGGGATGCGGCGAATGCCTTCTTGAACGAATACAATACCAACAATGGTCACTAAGAAGAGTAATAACAACACAACTACGCGACCAACTGTTTCCCTACCTCCAGCTTGGACAAAATCCAAGGTATCACCTAAAGCTTTTGGCAAAGTAGCGACAATATTGACAAAAATCAACAATGATGCTCCATTGCCTACGCCACTCTCGGTAATCACCTCAGAAGCCCACATGACAAACATGGAACCAGCAACTAGGGCAATGGTAGTTTCTGCGACAAAAATTGGACCATAATTAAAAGCAAAATCTCTCAGCCAGAATGCGGAAATAAAAGTACTTTGAATAATTGCCCAAACTAAAGATACATAGCGAGTAATTTGGGAAATTTTTCGCCTTCCCGCCTCACCTTCATTTTTCTGTAAATTTTCCAAAGATGGAATTGCGGCCGTGAGCAGTTGAATGATAATTGAAGCATTAATGTAAGGCAAAATTCCCAGGGCGAATACCCCTAGGGCAGAAAGTCCGCCACCAGAGAAAATGTCCAAAAAGTTTAATACTTGGTTATTGCCCTGTAAAGCAGCTGCAAAACTCTCACGATTGATACCGGGGATGGGTACATGGTTCCCAAAGCGGATCAAAATTAAAATACCGATGGTAACAAGCAGCCGGTCTCTAAGTCCTGCTGCTTGTGCCATCTGCATAAAAGTTTCTTGAGCAGATGGCGGTTTTTCTCGACTGATACTCATAGTAAGTCTACCTTGATAGTGAAGTCAGGCGCTGACAAGATGCCGCGACGTTAAAGTAAAGAGTACTAACCTTACTTTAATACTTCACAACTCCCACCAGCTGCCTCAATTTTGCTGCGAGCTGCACCTGTAAAGGCTGCTGCTTGCACCTTCAGGGGTACATTTAATTCTCCATTACCCAAGATTTTCAATGGACCCTTGGCAGCAGTTAATATCCCTGCCTCTTTTAATGAAGCTAGATTAACTTCTGTGTTTGCATCCAGGGAAGCTAGCTTTTCTACATTGATCGTAGTGTAAATTTTCCGATTCACGATCGGAAAGCCTTTTAGCTTGGGTACACGGCGGTACAATGGCTGTTGACCACCTTCAAAACCAGGCCTGGTTCCGCCACCGGAACGGGAGTTTTGACCCCTCATCCCTAAACCGGCACTAGCACCTTGACCAGCAGCGATACCACGTCCCACACGGCGGCGACGTTTTTTAGAGCCTGGTTGTGGCTTGGCATCTTCAAGTCTCATAAGCTACAAATCTGTTCGATTTCGCGATTTTTTGATTTTTTCAGTATGTAAACTATAGAACAAACTATAAAATATTCACTGGTTTTTGCAGCCCGATATATGGAGCATCAACCCTTAGAAATGGTTTGCCTAATGTTATTTACTTAGATACTGTAGAGATTTTCTCGGGGAACACCACGTTCCTCTGCCACATCCGCAAATGTACGTAATGTGGATAGAGCATTAACTGCTGCTCTGGCGTTATTCAAAGGGTTGTTAGACCCAAGCTGCTTTGCCAAAATATTACGTACCCCTGCTAATTCCAATACTGTCCTCACCGCACCACCGGCAATTACACCAGTACCAGGAGCTGCAGGACGCATGATTACTTTGGCACCACCACCAACACCATTGGCTGGATGGGGAATGGAGTTAGATTTAGTAATGGGGACATCAACTAGATGTTTTTTGCCATCGGCTACGCCTTTTTTAACCGCACCAATTACATCTGAGGCTTTACCGACTCCAACTCCCACTTGACCGCGTTCGTTACCAACGACGACGATCGCCCGGAAACTGAGCTTTTTCCCACCTTTTACCACCTTACTAACCCGGCGGATTTGAATTACCCGTTCTTGCCAGTTGGTTTCTTCTTTTTTTGTGCGGTTAGTTTTACGACGACCAGTTGCCATATTTTATACCTCGTTTTGATTGCCATTTGATCTAAATGACAAATTTTAGAAATCCAAACCAGCTTCGCGTGCTGCGTCAGCTAGTGCTTGAATCCGACCGTGATAGAGGTTCCCACCGCGATCGAAGACGACTTGAGTAATGCCTTTGTCTTGGCTGCGGGTTGCAATCAGTTTACCAACTTCTTTGGAAGCATCACAGTTACCCCCAGAAGCTAATTTAGATTTCAACTCTGGTTCAACGGTGGAGGCTGCGACTAAGGTTTGATGAGCTGTATCATCAATTATTTGAGCATAGATATGTTGGTGAGAACGAAATACTGCTAAACGCGGACGTTCTGAAGAGCCAAATACCTTGCCACGTATACGCCGGTGACGACGTTGTTTGGATTGTTTACGAGTAAGTTTCATTACTTCTTACCACCTTTACCAGTCTTACCTGCTTTACGTCTGACTGCTTCACCAGCATAGCGGATGCCCTTGCCTTTATAGGGTTCTGGGGGTCGAACATCACGAATTTTTGCTGCGGTGTTGCCGACTACTTCTTTGTCATGGCCACTGACAATCACATTAGTATTATTTTCCACTGCAAACTGAACTCCCTCTGGAGGGGCAATTTGCACTTGGTGGCTATAACCAATGTTGAGGATTAAATTCCGACCTTGTATCTGTGCCCGATAACCGACTCCTTGGATTTCCAAGCGGCGTTGAAATCCCTGAGAAACTCCCTCAACCATATTGGCGACTAAGGTGCGGCATAAGCCATGCAGTTGTCGAGATTGACGGGAATCATCGCGACGGTTAACCAATAATGTTTCCCCTTCTTGGGAAATGCTGACATTTGTAGGTAATTGGCGGGAAAGCTCCCCCTTAGGACCTTTAACCGCTATGTTCACACCATCAATGGTGACTTGTACTTTTGCTGGAACCGTAATCGGCTGTTTTCCGATGCGAGACATAACTCTCCTTTGTGATTAGTTATGAGCTATTAGCTATTAGTTTGCATACTAATGACTAATAACTACCGACTACCAAACATAACAAAGCACTTCACCGCCTACGTTTTGGCGACGTGCTTCCCGATCGGTCATAATGCCACTAGATGTGGAAATAATGGCAATTCCAATGCCACCTAACACCCTTGGTAGGTCTTTTTTATTGGAATAGACCCGCAATCCCGGCTTACTTACCCGCTTTAGGGCTGTAATTAAAGGTTGGCGATTTTTACCCTTATATTTAAGGGAAATCACCAAGTTGCGTTTTACTCCTTCACCCGCTTCTTCAAAATCATGAATAAAACCTTCTTCCCGCAATACTGTGGCAATATTACGGGTCATTTTAGTTGCAGGCACTTTTGTTGTTTGATGCCGTTCTAAGTTAGCATTGCGGATGCGCGTCAGCATATCTGCAATTGTGTCGTTTGCCGCCATCTTTCCCTCTTTAGATGAACTTATTGATTCCGAAAAGGCATTCCCATTTCTTTGAGCAAAGCGCGACCTTCTTCATCGGTTTTTGCTGTGGTAATAATGGATATATCCATCCCCCGAATTTGGTCAATGCTATCGTACTCAACTTCTGGAAAAATTAGTTGCTCTCTTACCCCTAAGGTGTAATTACCGCGGCCATCGAAGCTCTTAGGGCTAATGCCGCGAAAGTCACGAATTCTGGGTAAGGATAGGTTAATCAAACGATCCAGAAAGTTGTACATTTTGCCGCTTCTGAGGGTAACCATTACCCCTACGGGCATCCCTTCCCGGATTTTGAATCCAGCGATCGCTTTTTTTGCCCTTGTAACTACAGGTTTTTGACCGGTGATTACAGCAATTTCACTGAGAGAGGCTTCCAGTGCTTTTGCGTTTTGAGAAGCTTCCCCTAAGCCTCTGTTTACAGTTATTTTCACCAATTTCGGTACTTGATGAATATTGGTATACTCAAACTGTTTCATCAGTTTGGGGACTATGGTCTCTTGATATATGTTTTTGAGTCGAATTGCCATAATTGCTTTTCCTAATTATCCCTGGGCTTGGTCAGGGAAGAGTTAAGAGTTAAGATTTAAGAGTTGATAGTTAAGAGTTGATAGTTAAGAACTAAAATTCTTTCACCTCATCACCTCATCACCTCATCACCTCGTCCTTCACTATTTATCGAGAATCTCTCCAGTTTTTTTCAGCATACGTACCTTTTTCCCTTCTTGGGTAAAGGTGTAACATATGCGACTGGTAACATTCTGCTTGGTGGAATAGAGCATCACGTTGGAGCTATGAATCGGAGCTTCTTGGGTGACGATGCTGCCAGATTCCCCTTCCGCCTGGGGTTTCATGTGTTTGGTTTTAATATTTACACCTTTAACAAGAACTTGACTCATTTGTGGCAGAGCTTGTATCACTTCACCCACTTTACCTTTGTCTTTACCAGAAATTACCTGGACGGTATCCCCAGTTTTGACATGCATTTTGTAAAATTTGGGTTGTTGCTTTTTATTTGCCATTACAGCACCTCCGGAGCCAAGGAAACGATTTTGGTAAAGCTTTTGTCACGTAATTCCCGTGCCACTGGGCCAAAAACCCGTGTTCCCCTGGGGTTACCATCCTTATTAATGATAACTGCGGCATTATCGTCAAAGCGGATTGTCATACCGCTGTCACGACGGATACTGTGACGGGTACGGACAATTACTGCCTCCACCACATCAGATTTCTTCACAGCCATATTGGGCTGGGCATCTTTAACTACGGCGATTACTTTATCACCTACGTGACCATAACGACGGTTACCCGCTCCAAGTACACGGATGCACATCAATTTGCGGGCACCGCTATTATCTGCGACATTTAGGTAAGACTGGGGTTGAATCACAACTATTCTCCCTTATGGGGTTGTTAAATTTTTAACAACTGCTAATTTTCTATATTGGTTAATTTTTCAGGACTTCTGTGACTTGCCACCGCTTGGTTTTGCTCAGGGGTCTAGTTTCCTGGATACGGACGCGATCGCCTACTTTACAGGTATTTTCTTCGTCGTGAACTTTGTAGCGTCGAGTTCTCACTACAATTTTGCCGTATCTGACATGGGGAGCGCGGTTTTCTACAGCAACTACTACGGTTTTTTGCATTTTGTCGCTCACTACCAAGCCGACTCTTTCTTTGATTGCCATAATCTCCTACTCTTCTTGGTCAGCAGGTTGACTTGCTGCTACTTTTTTACGTTCGGCTTCCACCGTTAACAATTGTGCCAAGCGGTGGCGAAAATGTTTAAATTGGTGGGGCTTTTCCATCTGTCTGGTTGCTTTTTGTAAGCGCAGTTGGAACAACTGTTTCTTGACAGAAACAATCTCCTGGGTCAGTTGTTCGTCACTTAATTCTCTAGCTTCTGAAATTTTGGGAAGAGGCATAACCTACTCCTTCTCCTGAGGCTGCTGCTCAGAACGGGTAATGAACTTAGTTTTAATTGG
>JAAUYD010070166.1_pt1 | contig 12741 bp, 11 predicted proteins | sample 7278101 | NCBI WGS metagenome assembly JAAUYD01 (sample SAMN14350128, study PRJNA611818) | marine sediment metagenome | isolation source: surface marine sediment (0.6m) | place: French Polynesia: Moorea | collected 2018-08 | reverse complement strand
CGTTCGCGCTCCAGGTCGGCAATCGTCAACGGGTTTGCGGCCAGCCAGTCCGCATCGAAGCTAAGGTCGATACGGTCACCGCGAACGAAAACCGAGACCGGCGGCTGTTCGGTCTCTTTGCGACTGCGGTTGAGCAGTACCGCAAGGCGCAACAGGATCAGCAGCCGCAATGCGGGTTCGCGCCAATCGACCGGCAACACCTTGAAACTCGATTTACTGATGCGATGGCGCTGCCCGCCGATCAGTGCCGCCAGGAACCGCTGCTCGGCACGCGGGAAGCCCGGCATGTCGGCGTGCTCGGCAATGTAAGCCCCGTGGCGCTGGTAGCCCTCGTGCGATATGTCCAGGCCAATCTCGTGCAGGCGTGATGCCCAGTCGAGAACCTTGCCCGCAATCTGCTTCGAGAACCCCCATTCGGCCTTGCACTGAGAATACAGTTCCGCCGCAGTGTTCGCTACGCGGTCCGCTTGCGACGTATCGACGTTGTAGCGCGACATCATCGCTTTGACGGTCCGCTCACGCGCATCCTCGTGCTGCAGCCGACCCAGCAGGTCGTACAGCAGTCCTTCGCGCAATGCGCCATCGGAAATCTGCAGTTTCTCGATATTCAGAACCTGAAGAAGCTCCGCGAGGATCGACAAACCGCCGGGCCACACCTGTGCGCGGCGTTCCGAGAGACCGTCCAGGGCCAGACCGGCAGTCGATTCGTAGTGCAGGACCTCGTCGATCAGCCGCTCAACGTACTCGAGCGTCAGCCCACCCTCCGTAATGCCGAGTTCGCGTGCGACGGCCTCTGTCGCCCGAATCGTGCCCGATGTGCCGATCGCCTCGACATCCGCTGCATTGCGAAAGAACGCCTTTACCGGTCGCAGCTCGAGCTGCGCGGCCGTCCGCGCCTTGTTGAACCCGGCGCGCGTGATTCTGCCCTTTGGAAAATACCTCTCCGTCATCGAGACACAGCCCATGTGCAGGCTTTCGAGCGCGCGAGGCTGCGGGCCCTGGCCCAGGATCAATTCGGTACTGCCGCCGCCAATATCCATGACAAGACGCAGCCCTTCGGTTGGCGGCAAGCTGTGTGTGACGCCGTTATAGATAAGGCGTGCTTCTTCAATGCCCGAAACAATTTCGATCGGGTGACCAAGCTCGCGCTCGGCCTCGACCATGAAGCCCGTGTCTTCGCGGGCACGGCGTATCGTGCTCGTGCCGCCAGCCCGTACGTTGCTCGCGTGCATATCGCGCAGCCGCTCGCCGAATCGAGACAGGCAGTCGAGCGCACGCTTGCGCGCATCGGGAGAAATATCGCCTTTATCGGAGAGACCCTCCGCCAGGCGTACCGTTTCGCGAATGCGATCGAGCACCGCGAGCTGGCCGTGGCGCAGCTCGCCGACAATCATGTGAAAGCTGTTGGAGCCGAGATCTACGGCCGCAATGATTTCCGGTTGGGCGGTCTCAGACGGTGAAAGACTGTCCGCAGCCGCAGGTGGTCTGTGCATTCGGGTTCCGGATTATGAACTGCGCTCCCTGCAGGTCTTCCTGGTAGTCAATCTCCGCACCCATGAGGTACTGCACACTCATCGGATCGACCACCAGAGTCACGCCCTGGTTCTCGACCTGGCTGTCGCCATCCTCGATGTCCTCATCGAAAGTGAACCCATACTGGAACCCGGAGCAGCCGCCACCCGAGATGAACACCCGCAACATGAGGTTGGGGTTGTCTTCTTCCGCAATCAATTCACTCACCTTGCTCGCCGCTGCATCGGTAAACACGATGCCCGTCGGAATCTGTGGTGCGCTTGAAACTTCTGTATCCATAGTTACTCGTTCGCAGCCTTGGCGGCCTCGTCAATGCGGTGCGTCTGTTCCAGCAATGGTACCTGCCCTTCGGGCTGGTGCACGAGCTTGCCGTTGATCTCGGCGCCCTCTGACATCTGGATGAGATTGTAATACACATTGCCAATGACACGCGCGGTTGGCCCGAGTTCCACTCGCTGGCTCGCAAACACATCGCCCCGCACGATCCCGTTCAGCACGACATAAGGCACGGTCACGCCGCCGTCCACGCTACCGATATCGCTGATCGAGAGCGCGGATTCGGTGTCCGGGTCCGCGGTGACACTGCCATTGACCATGCCATCGATGTGGCAGCCACCCTCAAAATGCACGTCACCGTTAATCTTGCTGTTGGGCCCGACGAGCGTCTCGACGACCGTATGCCTGCGCTGTTTCTTACCGAACATGTGGTTCTCCAATCATCCCTGGCTCGTTTCCCAGGCAAAGCTCTCTTCTATGCTCGAGATCGAGCGGGTCCTGGACCGCACCTCAACGAGGATGCGTTCCGGCGTGAAGCCATCCGGCAGCACAATCTGCCGGTCGAAATCCTGGAAATAACGAAACGAGAACGGCCAGTCCTTGTTCGCTTCCTCCGTCAACAGGTCCGCGAGCGCGTAGCTTTTCGCTTCGCCGGCCTGGTTTCCTTCGACGGTCATAGCGACCGTGCCCGAAACCTTGCGGTCATGTTTCATAGCCTGCACGAGCACGAGCCGCAGCTTGAACTCGCGCTCCTCCAGACCGCGCGTAAGCTTGAAGTCCTGTACGCGCAAGCCAGGCTTTCCGTCGGCCGGCGACACAATGCCGCGGTAAAACGCGATTGCGTCCTTTTGCTCCTGGATTTTCGCCTGTAGCTCCAGCAGGCTGCCCTCGACTTCCTTGTAGGCCTCGCGATCGATCTCGCGATGGGTCTCGTGGATCGCCACTTCCTGCTCCAGCTCGGTAATACGATCGTTTAGCGTCTCGATATGGGCTTCGAACCCGGCACGTTCGTTGGCCGTGTCGACAATGTCATAGCCGGCGCTGATACGCCCGTACTCGAACACGAGGTATCCGATCACCGCGGCGATAGCCACGAGCAGGCCTCGCGTCAGCCAGGTGCGGCCCGTACCGTGGGTTTGCAGGTGAGATCGACGTGTCACAAGGGTCTCGCTTGGCGAAAAGACATTATGTTACGCGCAGCGAGGGGGCGACAGAAGTGCGCCAGGTCACGGATTTTGACCTTCGGTGGCTGCCAATTCGGCACGGCGGATGTCTTTGTCGAATACGGCCCGCCAGCGCTTCGGCCACCAGCGGGGTCGCGTCGGCAGCCCGTCCGGGTGCACGTGCGGGCCGAGCTCGTACAGCGCGCGCGCGTAAACGCGGCGTTTGAAGTAGATCACTTCGTTGACGGGGCGCCAGAATGGTACCCAACGGAAGCGGTCGAATTCAGGCTTGTCGGCCCGGTCGAACCGGACCCGGCCGTCATCGCTCACCAGCCTGAGAATGAACCAGCGCTGCTTCTGGCCGATGCACAGCGGCTTGCTGTGTTTGCGAACATACTTGTCGGGGAGACGGTAGCGCAGCCAGTCGCGGGTCACGCCGAGCAATTCGACGTCGCCGGGTTCGAGGCCAATCTCCTCGTGCAGCTCACGATACATCGCAGCCTCGGCGGCCTCGCCCTCTAGCATGCCGCCCTGCGGAAACTGCCAGCCTTTTGCACCCACGCGCCCGCCCAGCAACAACTTGTTGTCGTCGTTCGCGAGGATGATGCCGACGTTGGCCCGAAAGCCTTCGGCGTCAATCCAATCGTTGCCCATTGCAACCGTACTAAAACTCTAACTGCCGATTACTTTACACTATCCGTCGCCGCACGCCCCACTCGTTTAGGGAGATCCTCGCTTTGAATGCAGGCCGCACCGGAGCCCTGTTCTTCGCCCTGCTGCTGACTGTCTTGGCCGCATTCCTGTTTGCGATCAGCGTGGGCAGCGCGGACATCGGTGCTGGAGACGCGTTGCGGGCGCTGACGGGCAATGCGCCGGACTCGGTCCAGGGACTTGTAACCGGATTAAGGCTGCCGCGGGCACTGACCGCGTTCGCCGTCGGCGGACTACTCGCGATCGCCGGCGTTCTCATGCAGGTCCTGCTGCGTAATCCGCTCGCAGAGCCATACATTCTCGGCACCTCCGGCGGTGCCGCCGTTGCCGCACTTACAGCAATATCCCTGGGCGCGGGCGCAATCGTCGTTGACGCCGCGGCGTTCGGCGGGGCGCTGGCGGCAACCTTGCTCGTCTTCGCTATTGCGCAGGGCACGGGAAGCTGGACGCCGACGCGCCTGCTGCTTACCGGGGTGGTGCTGGCCGCCGGCTTCGGGGCAGCAACGACGCTGCTGCTCGCGATGTCACCGGACAAGAATCTCCGCGGCATGCTGTTCTGGCTTATGGGGGATCTGAGCTTTGCGCTCGACCCGGAGCGCTGTCTGTTGCTGCTCGGCGCGCTGATAGTCGCCGGCACGCTCGTGGCACGACACCTGAACGTGCTCGCGCGCGGCGAACTCCAGGCGGCGATAGTCGGCCTGCCAGTCAGGGGATTTCGCTACCTGATATTCGCTGCGGCATCGGCAGCCACGGCTCTGTCGGTAACGACGGTTGGCGTGATTGGCTTCATTGGGCTTGTGGTGCCCCATCTTGTGCGCCTTGTTGCCGGGAGCGATCATCGCGTGGTCGTGCCGGCGTCGGCGCTCGCGGGGGGCGCTTTGCTCGTCATTGCGGACACGCTGGCGAGAACGGTAATGGCGCCAAGGCAGTTGCCCGTTGGGGCACTCACAGCGGCCATCGGCGTGCCACTGTTTCTGATCCTGATGAGCCGGATTCGGGCAGAACGCTACCGGTAACCCGCGCGCTCAGCCAGCAGCCTTACGTCCTCATCCATCCAGCCGATTCGCCCTGCGCTCTTGCCTTTCTCTTCCGGGATCTCCAGCGGAATGTTGACGATTATCCATTCCACGAGCGCTTGTGCACTGCCCGGATTCTGCGCATGGCGCGCGACGCCGAGCGCACGAATGTTGTAATAGCTGGGAAACGGGTCAGATATCCGAACGCCGGGGGCTTCGAGATCAGCGGAGAAGATGCCGTAGCCGCAAGTACCATCGCCCAGCGCTGCGATCAGTTCAGCCTCGGTTGCGAACGGCACCAGCTTCTGGTTGCGGACCCAGCCGCGCACGATGCGTTCGGCCGGTTTGAGCCCCTTGTCCTCGATCAGGCGCGCGATCACGGCACGGTTTATGGGCAGCCGCGACGAAGACAGGCAGACTTCCTTGCCAATGTCGGGTCGCGCGAGACCCGTATAGCTGATGATTTGGGTTTCCACGCGCTCGGCCGCGCCGACGACCGCGCCGTAGCTCTCGAAAGCTACCCAAAGCTTGTCAGAATCGCGTCCCTCTGCACGCACGTCGTCAACTGCCGCGGATTGGATTGGCCGCAACGCACCCTCGTCCGCAGCACGGATGATATCGGCGGCATTTGAAGTGAGCAGGACATCGGCCTTTGGCGTACCGCGATTGGCAATGACCGTGTCTGTCAGCTCTTTGCTGTCGCCGTGCACGACCTGGATCGGTGTACCGGTTGCTGCGGTGAACCCGGCAAAGCGCTCGGCGAGGCCCAGAGATTCATCGCCATACGCATAAATGACCACGGGAGGCACTGCCACTGCGGGCGGCGCTTCTCGCTCGCACGCCACGAGGATGACAGCGAGCATCAGAAGTGCGGGTTTTTTCATGCAGCCTCCACGACAACTCGATCCCGGCCCGCGGACTTGGCTGCGTACAACGCAACGTCAGCGCGAGCGATCAGCGAATCACCCAGTGTTTTGAGGTCGTCATCCTGGGGCGTCGGACTGACTTCCGCAATGCCAATGGATACGGTCACGGTAATTGATTCGTCATGCGGTATGTCGACCGGTGCCTCCGATACCTTGTTACGGATGCGCTCGGCAAGCCGGGATGCCGAACTGGAATCGGTATTCGGCAGCAAGACGATGAATTCCTCGCCACCGTAGCGCGCCGCAACGTCGCTGGCCCGGACCTGCGATTCGATGCGCTGCGCAAGCTCCCGGAGCACCGCATCGCCGGCGGCATGACCCCAGGTATCGTTGACGCGTTTGAAGTGATCGATGTCGAGCATCAGGCACACGAGGCGCGAGCCGTCGCGCCTTGCCCTGGCAAGCTCCTCGACCAAACGCACGCCAAGGTAGCGACGATTGTTCCAGCCGGTCAGAACGTCCGTGAAGCCGCTGCGAAGCAGGCGCGCCCTGTTGATCGTGTTCTCGATACAAAATGACGCGATGACGCCAAGATGCGCGAGAAAATCATGCGCATGATCGCGCGTAAATCGAACCGGGTCGGAGCTGCAGAGGTTAATGCTGCCAAGTAATTTGCCGCGGTGCGAAAGCGGGATCATCGCAATACTGCGTGCGTCTTTCGCGTTTGGACAGATGAGCTGATGGTCACAGGCCGCGTACGCACCGAGCCAGGGCTGTTGCAGCGCGATGTATTGCGGCGCCATACCCGAAATGGACTCGACCATGATGAGGTCTTCGAAATCCTCTGCCGGAGTGCCGTTGGCGAGAAGCAGGTGACGGATGTCATGGTCGGAGTCACAGATGACGACACTCACGTATTCGACGCCATAGCTGACACGCAGCCCGTCTATCAGCGTAACAAACAAGGCGTCGATGCTGTCTGCCTGCAACAGGCGCAACTCGCGTGCCTGCGAGCGGCGCATCTTCTCCTCGTTACGCGAAACCTCGGCCGTCAGCTCGTCAAGGCGACGTTGCGTGGCACTCAGGCGCGCTTCGAGTTCTTTCCTCGACGCCATCGTCAGCTCCTCATTGCGAGATAGTCACGTCCTTTTTCCATGAGGTCGACGAACGCCTGCTCGTCGCCGTCAGCAACTGTCTCGCGAATACGCCGGGCCGCCTCGCACAGAGCATCGAGCGGACCCAGCCCGAATTTGTTGAGATTCTGAATTTCGAAATACAGGTGTGGATTGTCCTGTGCCACAGCCTCGGATACCAGCAGCTGCGAATCAAAAGTCGTGGACGACATCTTAGCGAGCTTTGGCGCCGCTTCGCCGCTCTCGGCCAGGGCCGTAAAAAACGCAATGTTAAGTGCATGCGACAGGCCGAGTACGTAGGAAATGAGCCGATCATGATCTTCAAGACCCATGTCGAGCTGCTCTACCATCGTAGGGGCAAAAAGCTCTTTGGCATCTGCGGTTGCCTGTGCGTCCCCGACGTCGCAGAAAATGAGGTGGCGACCGGACAGCAGGCGCGTGTCGGGCCCGAACATCGGGTGCAGAGAAGTGACACGGCAGCCGGCGTCTCGAAGCTCCTGCAATCCGTCGACGAGCGGCGATTTCAGCGAGCCGATATCGAACACGAGGCCTGTGGGCTTGAGAACTGCGAGCTGCGCAAGGATTCGTCCCGATACGGCCAACGGGGCGGCTACAACGATGACATCATAGTCGACACCCGCGTCGGTCCAATTGTGAAACCGTTGGGGTGCGTCTTCGATGCTGCGATCGGCCACGGTCGTTGCGAAACCCTGTGACACGAAGAAATCGACAAACCAGCGCCCCATTTTGCCGGCACCGCCGATGACGAGTGCCTTGCGACCGTCACCCTTGCCCTCAGCGGCAACGCGATCTCTTTCCTGGCTTTCGAGCGACGTGCGGATCAGAAGCTGCAGCAACCCTTCGACAAGATCGGGGTCCACGCCCAGCTCTTCTGCCTGCGATCGACCCATGTCGAGCACGTCTTTCTCGCGCGCGTAGTCGCGCGTTCCGGTACCGGTCGAGCGTTTGCTCTTGCCGATCTCGCCGACGATGCTCTGGCGCTCGGCGATTAATTCGACAAGCTGCCGATCGATGGCCGACAAGTTGCTGCGTAGTTCTTCGAGGCTCATGACTCATCTTTTACAGGAGTCACGCGCGCAAAAAAAGCCGGCCCGGTCGATTCCGGGCCGGCCTGTCGTAATCACTGGATGCCACTAGTCGTCGTGACGGTGACGATGCCGCCGACGACGGTCTTTCTTGTCATAACGGTCGTCAAAACGACGGTCATGGTGCCGGTAGCGGTGTGCAAAGTAGTCGTTCCAGTAGTTGTGACTGCGATAGTAATTGCGGCCCCAACGTCGTTCCCACTTGTAGATGTAGAACAACTCGTTCCACGCCAGCCGCTTGTTGCGCTTGAGCGGCGTGTGGCGATACCAGTGGCGGAAGCCCCGGTTGCGCTTGAGCCAGCGTGGCATATGTTTGACACGTCGCACGTCGACGTGGTCGTACGGATGATAGTACCCCGGCGAGTTGTACTCGATGCGTACCTCCTTGTGCGCTGCGGCCTCAGGCGAGTTCATCAGCAGGAGGCCACCGGCGACGGTTGCTGCAATCATTACCTTGTTCATCTGATCCTCCGGTTTGTCCCAGTGCAGCTTCAGGGTAGGCGTGGACGGATGAACACGGGGTGAATATAAGCTCCTGTTTTCAATGGTTTTATGAATGCCAGATGAACGCGCCGACGACGCACCTCGCCCTTATTCGCTAATCGTGAGAACATGCCCAACCGGACAACAACAACCACGACGAGGGGAACGTTTGCTATGAAAACGCGTGCGGCCGTCGCCTGGGAGGCAGGCAAACCACTCGAAATTGAAATGCTGGACCTCGAAGGGCCGAAGGCCGGCGAGGTGCTGCTACGGAACGTCGCAACCGGCGTCTGCCACACTGACGCATTCACGCTCTCCGGCGAGGATCCGGAGGGAATTTTCCCCTCGGTGCTGGGTCACGAGGGCGGCGCAATCGTCGAGGAGATCGGTGACGGCGTCACGTCGCTTGCCGTTGGCGACCATGTCATTCCTCTCTACACGCCGGAGTGCGGCGAGTGTAATTTCTGCACGTCCGGCAAAACCAATCTGTGCCAGGCGATTCGCGTAACGCAGGGTCAGGGTCTGATGCCCGACGGTACCTCGCGGTTCTCGCTCGACGGCAAACCCGTGTACCACTACATGGGCACGTCGACCTTCAGCGAATACACGGTTCTGCCTGAAATCGCCGTTGCCAAGGTCAGCAAGGAGGCGCCGCTCGAAAAGGTGTGCCTGCTCGGCTGCGGTATCACCACCGGCATTGGAGCCGTGCTCAACACCGCCGAGGTCGAACCCGGCGCTTCGGTGGCCGTCTTCGGTCTTGGTGGCGTCGGTCTCAGCGCCATCCAGGGTGCCGTTATGGCCAAAGCCGGCCGGATCGTCGCGGTCGACATCAATGCGGACAAGTTCGAACTCGCCAAACAACTCGGCGCGACCGACACCGTCAACCCGAAGGATCACGACGCGCCCATTCAGGATGTCATCGTTGAGCTGACCGGCGGCGGCGTTGACTATTCGTTCGAATGCGTCGGCAACGTCGACCTCATGCGCTCCGCTCTGGAGTGCTGCCACAAAGGCTGGGGCGAATCGGTCATCGTCGGCGTCGCGGGCGCGGGACAGGAGATTGCAACGCGACCGTTTCAGCTCGTGACCGGGCGGGTCTGGCGTGGCACGGCATTCGGTGGCTGCAAAGGCCGCTCGCAACTGCCTGGAATGGTGGACCAGTACATGGACGGCGATATCAAGATTGACGAATTCATCACCTACACGATGCCGCTCGAGGACATCAACAAGGCGTTTGATCTCATGCATGAGGGCAAGAGCATCCGCTCCGTAATTCACTTCTAGAACCGTGTCACGAGTCGCTGTCGCAACCACATCGCAGCTTGCGGCTGATGCGGCCCGAGAAGTTGCCGATGTCGGCGGAAATGCCGTCGATTGTGCGCTGGCCGCCGCCCTGCTGACCATCAACACCGAACCCGGCGTTTGTGCGCTGGGCGGTAGTGCGTTCATTACTATCTGGCGTGACGGTGACGACGCCGTCACGATTGACGGTAATGTCGCCGTCCCCGGCAAGGGGCTTGCCGACGAAGAACGCCGGCGCGGCGCGGTCGAGGTGACGATGGCGTACGGCGGCGGCATCACGACGCTGGTTGGCCCCGGCTCCGTCGCGGTGCCCGGCACGCTGGCAGCCATCGAAGAAGCCTGGAATCACTACGGCAATGCGTCCTGGCGCGACATTTTCGCACCGACTATTCGCGCCTGTCGTGATGGATTCCCGCTGTCAGCAGCTTGTCGCTACTACCTCGGTTATTCCGGCAAGCTGGTGTTTGATCGCAGTGAGGACGGTTTTAATGCGCTGCATCACGACGACGGCAAACTGCTCGATGCGGGCGATACAGTCCATATTCCACATCTTGCCGACACGCTCGAGGCGATCGCCGACGACGGCGCGCATATTTTCTACCAGGGCGAGATAGCGCACGCGATCGCAGACCACTGCCGCGCCGGCGACGGTGCCCTTACGCGCAAGGACATGAGCAGTTATCGCGCCATTGAACGCAAACCATTGCTGACTGACGTGGGCGGCTGGCGACTCGCGACCAATCCTCCGCCGGCCGTAGGTGGCGCAGTGCTCAGCGCGATGCTGCTTGCCTGCGCAGACCTGGACACCAGGCGGTGGGACAGTGCCTCACTTGCGCGCTTGATCGGTTCACAACGGGCCTGCCTCGACTACCGTCAGAAACACCTCGACCTTGCCGAAGACGTAGACCCGCTGGCGGGGGAACTCATCGACGCTGCCCGAAGCGGGCGCCTTTTGTCGCGCTGGACGTCCGCGTCGACGGTGCATACGTCAGTCGTCGATGATGCTGGCAATGGCTGTGCCGTGACCGCATCGTCAGGTTATGGCTCCGGCGAAATGCCAGCGGGTACAGGGCTTTGGCTCAACAACTGCCTTGGCGAGATCGAGTTGAATCGTCGCGGTCTCAATGCGGGCCCGCCGGGGGAGCGCCTGCCATCGAACATGGCACCCAGCGTGGCCCGGCGCGACGGCGCTGTGCTTGCCGTCGGCTCGCCGGGAGCCGACCGCATCACCACGGCCCTGCAGCAATTCCTGATCAACTATCTGCAGATGGGCATGCCGCTCGCCGAAGCCATTTCGCATCCGCGTGTGCATGTCGATACGAGTGGGGAGCAAATTCAACTCAAGGTCGAAGCCGGGCTCGATCTGCCCGAGATTGACCTGCCCGTTACCGAGTTCCCCGAGCTTGTCATGTACTTTGGCGGCGTAGGTGCTGCCGTTTACGATAGTGCCAGTGGTTTCGACGTTGGCGCCGATCCCCGACGCGAAGGCGGCGTGTTCAAGCCCGACGCATGATGACCCGCACTACTGCTGCCCTGCTGTTGCTGCTTGCCGGTGTCGTCATTGCGGACGAGACGATCACGCGCGGGAACGATCTGGCCGTCGATTCGGCCAACGATGGACGTCTGCTCATGGATCTTGGGGGACAAGCCTGGATCGTCCCGTTGGCCGGCGGCGAAGCGGTTACGGCAACCGACTCGATTGGATCGGTGACACGACCGCGGTGGTCGCCCGACGCAGCGGCTTTCGTTTACACGGCGACGGTCGGCGACCGTCAGGGCATCTGGATTCACAACCGGATCGCAGACTCGTCACGACGGATCAGTCGCGACAACACGCTCGACATTCACCCTGCCTGGCATCCTTCCGGCGAAAAACTCATCTACGCGTCAGACCGCAAGGGAACCGGTTTCGATCTGTGGGAGACAGACCTGCCCACCGGCCTGCACTGGAGACTGAGCAGCCTGCCCGGAGATGAAACGGAGCCCGCCTGGTCAGCGAACGGCCGGCATCTGGTCTACGTGCACCACAACGGCGATACCTGGTCACTGATGTTGCGCCTGCACGGCAGGCCTGACGAAGTGCTTGTGTCCGGGCCCGATCGTATTGCCGGACCGGCGTGGCGCCCCGACGGCAGCCTGATCATGTTCTGGCGCGAATCGTCGACGGGTGTGGCACTCGACATGGTGATTCTCTCCGAGCCACGACTCGTACGCCGCTATATGAACGGCGAAAATTACACGACGGCGCCCGTAAGCTGGCTCGACAAGCACCGCTTGTTCTATTCGGCAGACGGCGTCATCCGGCAGCGGCTGTTCAATTCGTGGTCATCGCGAACCGTGCCGTTTCGCGCGAAGGTCAGAACCGAGCCGGAGGTCATGGTCGAACGCGTGCGACGCTCGCTGCCGCGCGTCGGGGAACCCCAGGGGAAGATCGTCATTCATGCCGAGCGCCTGTTCGACGGCGTTGGCGGGAGCTGGCGTAGCTCGCAGGACATCGTCATTGAGCGCGGCAAGATTACGGCTGTCGGGGAACACCGCAGCCACGATGATGCGATCGTCGTCGATATGGGCGACCTCGCCGTGCTCCCGGGGTTGGTCGACGCGCAGGCCCGTTTACCCGCCGACGTCGACGCCAGCATCGGCCCGCTGCTGCTGGCTACCGGTGTTACTACAATCGTGGCGGACGACGACTCTGCCGAGCACCTCAATACGATCTGGTCGGGCAAGGAAATGCCCGGTCCGCGAGTGCTGCTTGCTGCGGATTGGCCCGTCGGCGAGTACTCCGGGCTGGCGGACAGCCAGACGCCTGGGCTCGAGGCACTTCTTATCAGCCGCCAGGCCAGGCTGCTTGGCGCCGAGGGTCCGGTCGCAAGACGCTTCAGCGATCCGCCGTCGCTCGATACAGGCGTGACCGATATGGTACTGGGCAGCGCGCCGAACGGCCTGCCACCTGGCGTCGGGCTGCACGCAGAACTCTATGCGCTGAGTGCAGCGGGGTTGAAACCTGAACAGGCGCTGCGTACCGCGGGCGTGAATGCGGCGGCGGCACTTGGCGTAGATCCGACGTTGGGCCGCGTCGCCACCGGCGCCGTAGCCGATCTCGTGTTTGTCGACGGCGACCCGCTTACTGGCCTCGAAGACGCGATCAGGGT
>JAAUYD010028261.1_pt1 | contig 12742 bp, 15 predicted proteins | sample 7278101 | NCBI WGS metagenome assembly JAAUYD01 (sample SAMN14350128, study PRJNA611818) | marine sediment metagenome | isolation source: surface marine sediment (0.6m) | place: French Polynesia: Moorea | collected 2018-08 | reverse complement strand
TGAAAATCAAACACTTACCTAAGACGTCCATCGAACACCGCACTGCCACTTTTTGAGGGAGATTTTAGAGATTGTACACGCACCCTTTCCCCCACATCGTCATGCCCGCGGACGCGGGGGCGGCAGGTTCGGAGCCCGGCGGCTCTGGGTCCCCGCGTTCGCGGGGATGACGGGGGAGAGAGCGGGGATGACGAGGGGTAGGAAGCGCGAAGCGGGAGAGGAAATGCACGAATCTGAAGGGAGCTTGAAAAATGCCGGTTGCGACACTTTCGACAAACTGGATTATCTCATCTTTTCAATATCTTACCTACCCCTTGCGCAACTTGACTCGGCCCAGACCCCGCACTATTGTGCGCGCGGTTTTCAGGGGGGTGGATTTTAACCGGTCCGCCGACCCGTTTTGGGGTGTCTCACATGGGCGATGACAAGCATCCGCGGTCGCCTGACAACTTGAAGGATTTCAACGAGCGTCTGCGGCAAGCGCAGGAGGCGATTAGGGAACAGGACCGGAAAATCGCCGGAAAAGGGACCGCCTACAGCCTCGGATTTCGTATCGCGACCGATCTGGTGGTCGCCGTACTGGCAGGTCTGGGGATCGGATGGGGACTGGACACTCTTTTCGGCACATCTCCCTGGTTTCTCTTGGTATTCATGCCCCTTGGGATTGCAGCAGGCATCGCAAACGTCATTCGCGTCGCCAAATCAGACGAGGCGCGCCGGCACATGGACCAAATGTCCGCAAAACCGGCGCCCCCTGAGAGAAACGACAAAGACTGAACGGCTGAACGTTAAGGAACAGGCTTCATGGCAGCGAACTCAGGTGACGGCGGTTTGAACCCCATGCACCAATTCGAGATCTCCACCCTTGCGGAGATCAAACTGGGCAGCATCGATGCCTCTTTCACCAACGCCTCCTTGTGGATGGTGGTCGTGGTGGCATCCATTTCCTTGCTGTTGCTTCTGTCCTCATCCAAGCTGGTGCCGGGCCGTCTGCAATCGATCGGCGAAATCGCCTATGAGTTCGTCACCAATATGATGCGCGATATTCTGGGCGACAGCGGCCGGGCCTTCTTCCCGCTGGTGTTCACCCTCTTCATGTTCATCCTGGGCGCCAACATGTGGGGCATGATCAACATTCCAGGGGTTCTGAAGCCCTTCACGGTCACCAGCCACATCATCGTGACCTTCGCCATGGCCATGTTCGTCTTCCTTCTGGCCACCGTGGTTGGCTTTGTGAAGCATGGTGTCGGCTACCTGAAACTGTTCGTGCCCTCCGGTGTGCCGACCGTTTTGCTGCCGCTTTTGGTGGTGATCGAGACGATCTCCTACTTTACCCGCCCGATCAGCCTGTCGGTGCGTCTGTTCGCCAACATGATGGCCGGCCACACCATGCTGAAAGTGTTTGCCGGATTTGTGGTGAGCATGGGCATTCTGGGCGGTTGGGCGCCGCTGGCCTTCATGGTGGCCTTCACCGGACTGGAGTTTCTGGTGGCCTTCCTGCAAGCGTACGTGTTTGCGGTGCTCACCTGTATCTACCTTAACGATGCAATCAACATGCATCACTAACCCATCAACCTTATTTCCATAATTCAAAACCAGGAGTTATTCCCATGGAAGCAGAAGCAGCTAAATTGATCGGTGCCGGCCTTGCCGCTATCGCTCTCGCCGGTGCCGGTGTTGGTATCGGCCACATCTTCGGCAACTATCTGGCCGGCGCCCTGCGCAACCCGGCTGCCGCCGCAAGCCAGTTCCCGAACCTTCTTCTGGGCTTCGCCCTGGCGGAAGCCACCGGTCTGTTCGGTCTGGTTGTTGCCCTGATCATTCTCTTCGTATTCTGATTGGGCTTGAGCCCTTTTTGACCCCTGGTTGAGCGGTGTGGGCCGCCTGTCGGCCCCATTTGCCCAGTTGGGACAACGATACGTTTAGACGAGCCGAACTTAAGACGGGACGGGCCTCATGCCTCAACTCGACCTCGCCACCTGGCCGCCACAGCTGATCTGGCTGGCGATCACCTTTGGCATTCTTTATCTGGTGATCTCCAAATTCGCTCTGCCGAAGATCGGCGGAACGATTGAATCGCGCCAAAACCGGATTGCTTCCGATCTGGATGAAGCCCAGCGGCTGAAGGACGATTCTGAAAAAGCCATTGCGGCCTATGAAGCTGCCCTGGCCGAAGCCAAAGCCAAAGCGCACGGTATTGCCCAGGAAACCCGGGATACACTGAAGGCTGAAATTGAGGCCGAACGGGCTGCCCTGGACGCTGAGCTCAACGCCCGGCTGGAGAAGGCTGAAGCCAGCATTGCCGCCACCAAGGCCGAAGCGCTGAAAAGCGTCGAGCAGGTGGCTGCCGATGCGGCCGGGGCCATTGTCAGCCAGCTGATTGGCGGCAAAACCACTGCGGCGGCTGTGAAAAAAGCCATTGCAGACGTGAAATAGGGACGCGCGGCCATGTCATTCTTTGCAGATCCGACTTTCTGGGTGGGCGTCAGCTTTGTTCTGTTCGTCCTCTTGATCATGTACTTCAAGGTGCCGGGCATGGTCACCAAGTCTCTGGACGAGCGGGCCGACCGCATTCGCCAGGAACTGGACGACGCCCAGAAGCTGCGTGAGGAAGCGCAGGCTCTTCTGGCCGAGTACCAGCGCAAGCGCACCGAGGCCGAAAAAGAAGCCGAGGACATTGTCGCCCAGGCCAAGCAAGAGGCCGAAGCCTATGCGGAAGAAACCCGCAAGAAACTGGCTGAAACCCTGGAGCGGCGCACGGCTCTGGCGGAACAGAAGATTGCTCAGGCCGAAGCCGGCGCGCTGAACGAGGTGCGGGCGGCAGCCACGGATCTGGCCATTGCTGCGGCTGAGCGCATTATTGCCGACGAGGTGAAGGGCGCGAAAGCCACCAGCCTCATCGACGACAGCATTGACGCGGTGAAAAGCCGGCTCAACTAACACTTCACGGGCGTTCACATTTACATGAACGCCACGTGAATTCTCTCCTCAGATTTGGTTCAGGCCGGTTTGGGTATAACCGGTCCCAGAATGACGGGAACCAAACAGACCTTACGGTCTGTGACTTGAAGGAGAGAACCAAAAAATGTTTAAGCAAACCGCCCTCGGCATCGCAGCAGCAGCCGCCATCACCGTAACCGCCCTGTCGGGCACCACCACCACCGCGCAAGCCGGTAACTTCCATTTCCACGTTGGCGTGCCCTACTATGGCGGCGCCTACTACGGTGGCCACGGCTACTACCGCAACCCCTGCCGCCACTGGAAGCGCAAGTGGCGCCGGACGGGCCGCTACTACTTCCTGCGCCGCTACCGCCGGTGCATGCGCCGCCACTACTAAGGCCTGGCGCAAAGGCTAGAGTTCAAGACCCCCGGAGAAGCCGCTCCGGGGGTTTTCGCGTTTAGCCCGCGTGGCGCTTAATGAAGTCCGTGCTGGCCTCAATGGCGCTGGTCATGTGGTCGTCAAGGGTGAAGCCGGAGCGCTTTCTGGGTTTGAACCCATGGTCGCCATCTTCCAGCCACTGGATCTCAATCTGAGAAGAAAGTTCGTATCCGGCCACCTCGTCTGCCGTCCCCAGCGGATCGCGGGTGCCGTGGCAGACCAGCATCGGTGCGGTAAGATCCTTCAGGTGCGCCGTCCTGAGGCTCTCCGGTTTGCCGGACGGGTGGAACGGATACCCGTAACAGAGCACCCCTGCAATCTGCCCCGCCCCATAGGCCTGATCTGCAATCAGAGAGCTGACCCGCCCGCCCATGGACTTCCCGCCAATGAACAGGGGGCCGGCAGAGCCGTATTCCGCAAGGTGCTGAAAGAGCTCATCCTCCAGAATCGGCATCTTGGGTGGCGGGCGCTTGGGGCCGCCGCTGCGCCGTTGGGCCAGATAGTCAAACTCAAAGCGGGCCACGCGCACCCCGTGCCCGGCCAGGCCCTCTGCAATGGTGGTGAGGAAGGCACCATCCATCGGTTCGCTTGCGCCATGGGTTAAGATCAGGTGCGCCCAGGGCTCCGTGGCCTCGTTGATGAGGAAACCGGCCATGGCCTAATTGACCGGAAGAGGGAAGTATTTCCGGTAGATGCGGTCATAGAGGCCAGATTCCTTCATGCGATCCAGCCCGTAATTGATGATAAGCATGATCTCCCGCCGGCCCTTCCTGGTGGCCAAAGCAGCGCCATTGCCAAAGTAGTAGCTTTCCCAATAGGCCCCCTTGGCCAACCTGCAACAGGTGCGCGAGGTCTGCCCGGCAATCCAGTACATGAGCGGGATGGAATCGCCGAAGAGCGCATCAATGTTCCCTACCCGCAGTGCCTCGGTGGCCTCCTGCATAGAGCTGTAAGGCCGGATGGAGGACCTGCCGAAATAGGACTTCAAGAACTGCTCATGGCCCGTCCCGGCCAGCACCCCCAGCCGGCGGCCCGCCAGAGACCGGGGGATGGCATCCTGGATGGGGTTTTGCAGGCGCACGGCAAAAACGGCCGGAGAACGATAATAGGGTTTGGAGAGGTCGACCTTCGCCATATTGGCCTCAGAGCGGGCAATCGAAGCGGCTGCCACGTCCACCCGGCCATCCACCAAGGCCGGGATCAGTGCGTCGTACGCGCCTATGGAAATCTCGCAGTTGAGGCGCAGTGTCTCGCAAATGCCTGCCATAATCTCAACGTTGAAGCCCCGCAGCGAGCCGTCTTTGTCGCGAAAGTTGAACGGGGGATAATCGTCGCCGGTGATGATTTTGAGGGTTTCCACCACACTCAGATCCGGTGCCGGGTCCGGCTTGTCGATCCGCCAGAACAAGGGCACAGGCATGGGTCCGGGCTCGCTCGCATCCTGCGCCATCGCCGCCGCGCTGAACACGGCTGCTGCGCACACAAGAGAGAGGCTGCGCACAAGTTTATGGAAAGTTCGTACGATCATCGCCCTCAAGTCACACAATTCGCGGGCTGTTTTGTCACAAACCTGATTGCATAGCTACCCTGAAGACGATACAACTTTAAGTATATAAGTCTGTTTGAATGTTGAGCCATCGGGGGGGAGCTCGATATGGACCCATCTGGCAGGGTGCCGCCACGCGTTTTTCATCGCGATCCAAACAAACATGCACCGCCAGGTCAGCCCGTTCCACCCGTATCCATTGCCCCTGAGGACCTGGCCTTTGCCCTCCAGGAAAGCCGGAGATCCGGCATGGATGTTGGCTCTGTGCTCATCTCCTACGGCATTATCAGCCCGCAAGATTACTGCCGCGAGGTGAGCCAATCTCAGCGCCTCGACTATCTTCAAGGGCAGACCCTGGACCGGGCGGCAGCGGTTTGTGACCCGCTCAAGATTGCTCGGGTAGCCCGTTCAGGCCGCATCCCGGCAAGCTGGGACACAACCGGAACACGTTATGCGGCCGTGCTGCCATCGAGCCGGCGCGCGCCGGGCAATGAGGCCATAACCGCCCTAACCACACGCCAAGAACTGGGCGATGCGTTGAGGAGAAGGTACCGACGCTCACTCTCCAACACGGCCGCCCAAGGCCTGGCGGAGCGCCAACCGGAGGTGTCCGCGGCCAGACGCATGACCGGGAGCCAGATCGGCTTTGCCCTCAGCATCGTCCTGGGGCTCATCTGGTGGGCCTATGCAACGCCTGAGACAGCTCTTGCGGCGCTGATCATCTTGTTCTCGTGCTTCTTTCTGTCAGTGATCATGATGCGTTGCCTTGTGCTCTGGCCACCGTCTAACCGCTCAAGCACCCGCAACAGCGGCGGCACATTGGATGACGCGGAGCTGCCCACCTACAGCGTCCTGGTGCCACTCTACGATGAGGCCAATATGGTGCCGCAATTGCTCAATGCTCTCTGTGCGCTGGATTATCCTGCCGCCCTGCTCGACATTAAGCTCATTTTGGAAGAAAGCGATCACGAAACCCTCGCCATGGTCCGGGCCCACCGGCTGCCGGGCTGCTTTGAGATCGTTCTTGTGCCTCCGTCGTGGCCCAAAACCAAGCCGAAAGCCCTCAACTTCGCCTTGCCGTTTGCGTGTGGGGACCTTTTGACCATCTATGATGCTGAGGACATTCCCGACACCGACCAGCTTCGGATGGCGGCCGAGGCCCTGTTGAGAGGACCGGCTAACCTGGCCTGTGTTCAGGCCCGATTGGCGTTCTACAACCCCAGCCAGAACTGGCTCACCCGCCAATTTGCGATCGAGTACGCCTCCTTGTTCGATGTGACGTTGCCGGCGTTGGCCGCTTATGGACAGCCTCTGCCTTTGGGCGGCACGTCCAACCACTTTCGCACTGACGTGCTCCGTCAAACCGGTGGGTGGGATCCGTTTAACGTGACCGAGGATGCCGACCTGGGCTTACGGCTCGACCGGCTTGGATACCGGGTGGGCGTTCTGGACAGCACCACATATGAGGAAGCCACCTTTACGCTTGGTAACTGGCTGCGCCAACGCTCCCGCTGGCTCAAGGGTTGGATGCAGACTTGGCTTGTGCACATGCGTGCGCCGCTGACCACCTGGCGCCAGATGGGACCGGCGGGATTTGCTGTGTTCCAAGTGCTCATGGGGGGCATCGTGGTGTCTGCGCTGGTGCACCCGTTGTTTCTGATTGGCATCGCCTATGGGATCGCCGCTGGAACCTTCTGGCCCCAGCAAGCCGGCACGATTGAGATCTTCCTGTTCGCGCTTCAGGTCGTGGTATTGTTTTTGGGATATGGCTCCATGATGCTCATCGCTTGGCGAGGCTTGGCCGTTCGCAGACTGAGGGGGCTGTCCGCATCCATAGCGGCGATGCCGGTTTACTGGCTCCTGGTCTCAGCGGCGGGATGGTATGCGCTTTGGCAGCTGGCGAGCGATCCGTTCTACTGGGAAAAGACCGCACACGGCCTCAACGGGAACCGGGGTCGTAAGCCTTGAAGTGCTTTGACAGCTTAAGACCTTGGCGCTGGTAGTTGGAGCCGATGCCCTGGCCATAGACGTGCTCAGGCTGGTTTGCAAGGCGTTCATAGATCAAGCGGCCGATGATCTGGCCATCTTCGAGGATGAAGGGAACCTCGTGGCTGCGCACCTCTAGCACGGCGCGGGCACCTTCGCCGCCGCCAGACGCATGACCGAAGCCTGGGTCGAAGAAGCCGGCATAGTGCACCCTGAACTCGCCGACCAGCGGATTGAACGGCACCATCTCGGCGGCATAGGCCGGCGGAACACGGACCGCTTCCTTGGAGGCAAGGATATAGAACTGATCTGGATCCAACACCAACTCGCCCTCGCTCCAGATCGGCTCCCAATAGTCGAGAACATCGCATGCGGCTTTTTTGTCCACATCGATGAGACCGGCATGGCGCTTCGCCCGGAAACCAATCGGTTGGCCGGGCCCCTGGCTTCTGAGCTCCACAGACAGGGCCAGCCCGCCGTCAACATTAACGGCCCCTGAGGTGATCAAGGGCTCAGCATCGTGCAACCGCCGGATCAGATCATCGGAGGCTTCGATTTCTCCGCTTCGAAACCGGATCTGCGAGAGCCGCGAGCCGGTGCGAACCAATATGGAGAAGGTCCGCGGCGAGATCTCCGCATAAAGCGGGCCGCGATAGCCTGCAGGAACTTGGTCGAACTCTTGAGCATTGTCGGCGATTACCCGGGTGAACACATCAAGTCGGCCCGTGGAACTTTTGGGATTGGCTGCTGCGGAAATGTGGTCCGGCAGATCCAGGGCTTCCATGAGAGGCACAATGTAGACGCAGCCGGTTTCCAGGACCGCCCCATCACTCAGATCAAAACGATGCAAGGACAACTGCTCCAGCCGCTCGCTCACCTTGGAGCCCAAACCGGGCAAGAAGCTTGCACGCACCCTATAGGCAGTGGTGCCCAGACGCAGGTCAAGACTGGCCGGCTGAACCTGGTCAGCATCAAATGGAGCCTCGGGCAGAATGTGGCCCCGAGCCTCCAAATCCTGAACGGACGCGGCGGGCAGAATGCCGGTCTCAAACTCGTTGCGGTCCTCGGACAAAGCGTGAATACCCATGTGCGGTGATCTGGCCTGGTTGGTTTGGAGCGCACTATCTCTGCGGCGGGCCCAAGGTTCAACACAAATTCCGCCACACGTGGATAACTGGGTAGAAGTCCGGGGTTAGAATGGGCTAATTTCAGGCGCGGCCTTATCTTTTCGGGAAAGGTGAGAGGATGTACGACCGGACCACGCGTTCCATATTGGTGACCGCAGAACCGACTTATCTGGAGGCCGAATCAGATCCTGATGCCGGGCGGTACTTTTGGGCCTATACGATTGCGATTGAGAACCAGGGCCATGAGACCGTGCAGCTCCTGACCCGCCACTGGCAAATCACGGATGCCCAAGGCAATATGCAGGAGGTGCGCGGTGACGGTGTGATCGGCGAACAACCGGTGCTCGGTCCGGGCGAGCGCTTTGAATATACGTCCGGTGCGCCTTTGCCGACGCCAACCGGCTTCATGGTGGGGAGCTACAACATGCGGAACTCCAGCGGAGAGCATTTCGACGTGGCCATTCCACCCTTCTCCCTGGACAGCCCGCACATGGATGGCGCCGTGCACTGATGGAACATGTTCACGGGCCGTGGCTGGACCTGATCCGTGCTTGATATCCGGCCGATTATCCTGGTCGTGGGAATCTTACTGACGACCCTAGGCTGCGCGATGCTGTTGCCGGCCATCCTGGATCTCTTGTTGTCGGACCGGGACTGGCTGACATTTGTGTTCTCGGCAGGTCTCACCTTGTTCAGCGGCATCGCCTTGGTGCTGGCCACCTGGGGACGCTCGGAGGCTCTGAACGTCAAGCAAGCCTTCGTGCTAACCGTTGTGTCCTGGCTTGCGCTCGTGACCTATGCGGCCCTGCCGTTCTGGCTGGGAGAATTGCAGCTCTCGTTCACCGATGCGTTCTTTGAGAGCATGTCGGGCCTCACCACGACCGGCGCCACAGTGATCACCGGACTGGATAGCGTCGCGCCCGGGCTTCTTCTGTGGCGCGGGCTGCTGCAATGGATTGGCGGCATCGGGATTATCGTTATGTCCATCGCTGTTTTGCCTATGCTGCAAATTGGCGGTATGCAGCTCTTCCGCATGGAATCATCGGATACCTCAGGCAAGATCTTGCCTCGGGCCACTCAGATCGCCGGCGCGATCGCCGTGCTCTACGCCTCGCTTACGGCGCTCTGCGCGGTGGCGTACTTCTTTGCAGGCATGCAGGTGTTTGACGCAGTGGTCCATTCCATGACCACCATTGCAACAGGCGGGTTTTCCAATCACGACCTATCGCTGGGCTATTTTGATTCCCTGTCTGTGGACATGGTGGCGTCCGTCTTCATGATTTTGGGCAGTTTGCCATTTGCGCTTTACCTCATCGCCCTTAGGGGCAACTCGGGACCCTTGTTACAAGACTCTCAAGTGCAATTCTTCCTGATTATGTTGCTGGTGCTGATCCTCATTGCATGGGCCTACCAAGTTTATAGCGATGTGAATGAAGCCGGCTTTGCGCTGCAGCTGGCCATCTTCAATGTGATCTCCATCGTCACCGGCACGGGCTATGCCACAACCGATTATGGACTGTGGGGCGAGTTCTCTTTGATCTTCTTTTTCTGCATCATGTTTCTTGGCGGCTGCGCCGGCTCCACATCCTGCGGGCTGAAGATCTTCCGTTTGCAGGTGGTGCTTGAAACCGTGCGGATCAGTGTGAACCGCATGCTTTATCCAAGCGGCGTCTTCCCCGCCCGCTACAATGGCAAGCGGCTTGAAGACAATGTGATCGCTGCCGTGATGACGTTTGTTTTTCTGTTCTTCGTGTGCTTTGGCCTATTGGCTTTGACCCTCAACCTGGTGGGCCTCGATCACCTTACGTCCATGTCGGCGGCTGCCAGCGCCATCGCCAATGTGGGGCCGGGGCTCGGCCACATTGTGGGTCCAGCGGAAACCTATACCCGGTTGCCGGATGTGGCCAAATGGGTGCTCAGCTTTGGAATGCTGCTGGGTCGGCTGGAGCTGTTAACGGTGTTGGTGCTGTTCTCGCCCATGTTCTGGCGAACCTAATCCAAGGCTCATATGGCGAAACGTTGAGCAAAGGCAGGCACAATGACAGGCACCAAATACAGTCCACGTGAGCTTATCGACAAACTGATCAGTTTCGACACCACGAGCCACAAGTCGAACTTGGATCTCATCGCGTTTGTGCGGAACTATCTGACGGGCTGGGGGGTGGAGAGCCTGCTCCTGCCAAACGATGACGGCAGCAAGGCCAATCTCTACGCCACCATTGGGCCGCGAAAGCCGGGCGGGATAGTGCTGTCCGGCCACACGGACGTGGTGCCGGTCGAGGGTCAGGATTGGTCGACCGATCCCTTCAGCGTGGTCGAACGTGATGGCCTGCTATTTGGCCGCGGCACCTGCGACATGAAGGCGTTCCTTGCCATTGCACTGGCGAAAGTCCCTGACCTTGTTGAGCGGTCTCTTTCAACGCCGGTCCACTTTGCCCTCACCTATGACGAGGAGGTCGGGTGCCTCGGGGTGCGGCCTCTAGCGGAGCACATCAAACGGCATCTCCCACTGCCGGCGATCGTGATTGTCGGTGAGCCCACCGAAATGACCGTGGTCAACGCACATAAGAGCGGGCATCGGTTCATCACTGAGATCACCGGGCTCGAAGGCCACTCCTCACTGCCGGACAAGGGCGTCAATGCCATTATGGTGGCGGGCGAGATGCTGGGGGAAATCAACCGAATTGCGGAAGAGTTCAAGTCTCAAACAGACCGTGATCCCCGCTTTGACACGCCCTACACCTCTGTCCATGTGGGATTGATCGAAGGGGGCACAGCCCTCAACATCATCCCGCTCAAATGCACCATCGACTGGGAAGCGCGCGGCCTGCCGGGATTTGAAGCTTCCGAAGTGGTCGACCGGATGAACGCATATGCTGCGGAGCATGTTGTTCCGCAAATGCACGCGATCTCTCCAAAGACGGGGATCGTCACAGAGCACACGGATGAGATCCCGGCATTGGTGCCACAAGACGGCTCGCCAGCTGAGACTTTGGTAATGGCTCTTGCCCGGCAGAATGAGACGTTTGCGGTATCCTACCAGACCGAAGCCGGTTATTTTCAAGCCATCGACATCCCAACGGTGATCTGCGGGCCAGGCAGTATTGCCCAGGCGCACAAGCCTGATGAATATGTAAGCCTGGACCAGGTGGAGAGCTGTTCAAAATTTATGGACCGGCTGGTTGCACATGCCAGCTCATGACCTATGTGTGGATGTGAACGGATCAATTGCGGAAACATGACATGAAGATCATCGGCCTATCTGGAAGTTTTCGGAATGCCTCGACCAACACCGGACTGCTTCGCGCCGCGGGAACTTTTGCACCGGACGGCATCGAGATTATGGATTATCGGGACGTGCCGATCTACAACGGCGACGACGAAGCGGCCACGGGCATTCCCGCCCGGGCACAGGAAATCGCAGACGCCTTGACGGCGGCCGATGCCTTGATCATCGCTTGCCCGGAGTACAACTTCTCCATTCCGGGCGGCCTTAAGAACCTGATTGACTGGATCAGCCGCATTCGGCCCACACCTTTTGCCGGCAAGCCCACGGCCATTCTGGGGGCCGCGCCCGGGCCGATCGGCACGGCCCGCGTTCAATATGACCTGCGCAAAGTGATGAGCGCGCTCGATGCAGACCTGGTGGGTAAGCCGGAGGTCTTTGTTGGGCTTTCCGGCACCAAGTTTGATGCCAATGGGGATCTCACCGACGAAACATCGCGCGAGTTCGTGGGCAAACTCGTAGACTCTTTGATGATGAAAGCGGGCGGTTAGAATTCGAGTCGTAAAAGCCACCCAGTGCGTTTTCGGCGCGCTCAGCGCCATTACCCCTCAATACACAGCTTGGTTGGGATACTGGCTGTTCCGCCATCCGTCCGCGTTTAACTATGCAACGCCTGAGGAAAAACAGCTGGTGGCGAACACAGCCCTCGCGTTCGCGCAAGCCGACACTCTGTCCCATGATGGCGTCGCGGGACATATACCTGTTTGGCGCTGGCCGAGCGAACCGGGTCTGCGCAAGGTGCTCCTGCTGCACGGTTGGGGTGGGCAATCGGGTTTGATGGGGGCATTCGTTGCGCCCTTGGTGGCACAGGGCTATGAGGTGGTGATCCCTGATCTTCCCGGTCAAGGCTCGGCAAAGGGGCCTCCGGTGGACACCCGCCTCTCCGCATTGACCATCCTTGAGCTCAATCAGCGCTACGGCCCCTTCCATTGCATCATCGGTCATTCGTTGGGCGGTCTATTGGCTCTGATGGTCGCCGCGGGTCATGACTTTCTCGGCGGTAAAGCCAGTGTATCCAAGTTGGTGACAATCAACAGTCCGGTTAGCCTTGGCGCGGTGATTGAAGGGCTTGGCGGCGCTATCGGGCTGACGCCAAAGGTGATCGAGCAAGTAAGCGCGCGGGCCAAGCATGATCTAGGATATTGCCTGGTCGACACACATGCGCAGCGGCTTTTGGAGCGGGCCAATCTCCCCACCCTGTCGTTTCACGACGCCGATGACCCGTTCATTCCACACGGGCGCTCGCTGGCCCAAGTGACCCATCATGCTCAGAAGACAGCGCACACCACCCATGAGCTGGGGCACATCAGTGTCCTGGAGGATGAAACCGTTATCAGGCAGGTCGTCGACTTCGTGAACGGCTCAGAACCGGGTTAGCGCAGCGGCTCAAGGATGCTCACAAAGTTGGCAACCGAGGC
>JAAUYD010067797.1_pt1 | contig 12748 bp, 13 predicted proteins | sample 7278101 | NCBI WGS metagenome assembly JAAUYD01 (sample SAMN14350128, study PRJNA611818) | marine sediment metagenome | isolation source: surface marine sediment (0.6m) | place: French Polynesia: Moorea | collected 2018-08 | reverse complement strand
TAGCGACAACATCACGAAGTACAGCTTTGACGAAGACAAGGCGATTGCACTGCTCGAGGAGGCCGGCTGGACAGAAATCCGCGACGGCATCAGGCATAACGCAGACGGCGAACCCCTTCGTATCGAAATCATGACAACAGCCGGCAACAAGACGCGGGAACTGGTGCAGCAGGTACTCCAGGGAAAGTGGAAACAGATCGGCGTTGATCTGCGCATCCGCAACGAGGCGCCCCGTGTATTTTTTGGCCAGACAACGCGTGAACGCAAGTTCACCGGACTCGCGCTGTTTGCATGGGTCGCCGCACCGGAAACTGTACCGCGGTCTATTCTGCACTCCAGCGAAATCCCAACAACCGAGAACAACTACGCCGGACAGAATTACACCGGAATCAATATCCCGGAGCTCGACGCCGCCATTGAATCCGTCGAGTTTGGACTGAGCCTGGACGAGCGCCTGCCGCACTGGGCGACGATTCAACAGATCTATTCCGAGGAGCTCCCGGTTCTGTCCCTGTTCTGGCGCCCCAATCCCTATATCTATCCGCTTTGGCTCCGCGGCGCGCGGCCCACCGGACACCTCAACGCCAGCACGAACTGGATTGAATACTGGACCCGCGAGTGACCTCGGAGGACAACACTCCGGCGCTTGAGGTCTCGGACCTGAGCATCGGGTTCGAGAGCGAAGACGGCATCGTGCGCGTCGTCGAGGACGTCAACTTCTCGCTGCAGCGCGGCAAGACGCTGTCGCTGGTCGGCGAAAGTGGTTGCGGCAAGTCGCTGACAGCCTTCGCGATTTTGCAGCTCCTCCCTCCCTTCGGCAAAATCCTGTCGGGCTCGGTGAAGCTGCACGGACGCGAGCTGGTTGGTCTAGACGACCAGAAGATGCAGGAGGTGCGCGGCGGCGACATCTCGATGATCTTCCAGGAGCCCATGAGCGCGCTGAACCCGGTCTTCAAGATCGGCAAGCAGATTGCAGAAGCCCTGATCCTGCATCGCGACATGGAGAAAGCGGAGGCGCTGGAGCAGGCAATCGCCTTGCTCGAAGCCGTCGGCATTCCTGATCCGGCATCGCGCGCGGACAGTTACCCGCACCAGTTGTCAGGCGGTATGCGCCAGCGTGTCATGATTGCTATGGCGCTGGCCTGCGAGCCGGAGGTGCTGATTGCCGATGAGCCTACGACCGCGCTCGACGTCACGATCCAGGCGCAGATCCTCGATCTCGTGCACGATCTGCAGGAGAAGTTTCACACCTCGATCCTGTTCATCAGCCACGACTTCGGTGTCGTGTCCCGCATGGCCGATGAGATCGCCGTTATGTATGCCGGCAGGATCATCGAGCACGGCACCTCATCCGATGTACTGCTGGAAGCGCAACATCCGTATACCCAAGCGCTACTCGAAACCACACCCCGGATGGATCGAAGCCTTGCGCGGCTCCCGGCAATTTCCGGCCGGGTTCCGTCGCCGATGAACCGGCCAACGGGGTGTTGCTTCCGCCCGCGCTGCGACAAGGCCATGGAGATTTGTAAGACCGAGCGGCCGGGCGACACACGCCTGAGCCCGGAGCACTTTGCAGCCTGTCACGAGGTCGCCCGTGCCTGATCTCGACTACGTCGTCAGCACGCGGAACCTGTCGAAGCGCTTCGACACCCGTATCGCGACGGAGAAAGGCTGGGAAAAGCGCACCGTTGCCGCCGTCTCAGACGTTTCGCTGGACATCGCTCCGGGCGAGACGCTCGGACTCGTCGGCGAGAGCGGCTGTGGCAAGACCACGCTGGGCCGCATGCTCTCGCTGTTCTATGAGCCCAGTGACGGAAGCATTACGCTCAAGGGTGTCGACGTTGGCAAACTCAAGCCGCGCGAGATCAAGCCGATGCGGCAACAGGTTCAAATGATCTTCCAGGACCCGATGTCCTCACTGAATCCGCGACACACGATCGAGAGCATTCTGACGGAGCCGATGAAGATCTTCTCCCGCGACCCGGCCAGCGTTCGTCGCAAGAAGGCCGGCGACCTGCTGGAATCGGTCGGCCTGCCCGCGAACAGTCTCTCCAAGTATCCGCATGAATTCAGCGGCGGACAGCGCCAGCGCATCACCATTGCTCGCGCGCTGGTACTAAACCCCGGTTTCATCGTTGCCGACGAACCGGTATCCGCCCTCGACGTGTCCGTTCAGAGCCAGATTCTGAACCTGTTGCAGGACATCAAACAGGAATTTCACCTGACCTACCTGTTCATCAGCCACGATCTTGCCGTTGTCCACCACCTGGCGGATCGGGTTGCCGTCATGTACCTCGGCCGTATCGTTGAGATCGCCGATCGGGACGCGCTGTTCACTGACGCCCGACATCCCTACACGCAATCCTTGTTGAGTTCCGTACCGACGATCGTGCCGAACAAGAGCAAGATCGGCCGCGTGCTGCAGGGCGACCCGCCAAGCCCCATCAGTCCCCCGGCCGGCTGCCCGTTCCATCCGCGCTGCCCGCATGCCGTCGATGCGTGCCGGGAGAAGGTACCAACACTGGAAACGGTCGACGCAAAGTACAGGCATGAGGCAGCGTGCCACCGCAAAGACGAGATAAAGCGCCTGTCGGGGGATTCGACGTGAGACGTTTTCTGTTGTCGCGATTGCTGCAGTCACTCGTCGTCCTCGTCATCATGTCCTTCGTGATCTACGCGCTGATAGGATTGATGCCAGGCGATCCCATCGACCTGATGATCAGCGCCAACCCGAACATGACGGCCGCGGACGCAGCTGCACTGCGTGCGATTTACGGACTCGACCTGCCCATCTATGAACGTTACTGGAACTGGCTGACGGCCGCACTGCAGGGCGACCTCGGCTACTCACGCCTGTTCGGACAGCCAGTCCTCGATGTGCTGCTGCCAGCGCTCGGTAATACGGTGATACTGATGGGAACCGCCTTCACGCTCGCCGTGATGGTCGCGATCCCGATTGGTACGCTGGCAGCGTCTAAGCCGCGCTCGGCAGTGGACTACGGCATCAACCTCTTCGCTTTCGCCGGAATCTCGATACCGTCTTTCTGGCTCGCTCTGATGCTGATCATTATCTTCTCGGTGTCTCTCGGGTGGTTACCGGCCGGCGGCATTGCCAGTGCGAATGCCGGTTTCGTGGAATACATCAGCTACATGGTGTTGCCGGTACTGACAATCGCGACACTGAGCATTGGCAGCTATACCCGCTACACGCGCTCGTCGATGCTCGAGACGCTGCGTCACGACTACATTCGGACAGCGCGTGCGAAAGGTGCGAGCCGCCGACGAGTGGTCTGGAAACACGCGCTGCGCAATGCCCTGATACCGGTCGTGACGATCCTCGCGCTGGACTTCGGTTTCCTGTTTTCCGGTGCGCTCGTCACCGAGACGATCTTCTCCTGGCCCGGCATGGGCAAGCTGATTTTCGACGCGGTCATGGGCAACGATTTCAACCTGGCGCTGGTCGCACTGCTGTTTGCGACGGCGCTGGTCCTGACGGCAAACCTGCTGGCTGACCTCTGCTACGCGTGGCTCGATCCCAGGATTGTCATTGGTGGTGGCAAGGTATGACCAGCAACTCGCCGCTTTCGCTCGCCGCCCGCCGTTTTCGACGACACAAACTGGCGATATTCAGCGCGGGGCTCCTGCTCTTGATGATCGTGCTGGTCATGGCCGCACCGTTGTTCGAAGCCCTCCTCGGCGTCGGCGCCAACGATGTCAACCTGATGAGCCGGCTGCTGCCGCCCTCCCTCGCGCATCCGCTCGGCACCGATGAACTCGGACGCGACGTCTTCCTGCGATTGCTCTACGGCGGCCGGATATCGCTGTTCACGGGTTTGACGGCTGCCGTGTTCGCCGCATCGATCGGTACGGTCGTCGGCCTTTTTGCCGGCTTCCTCGGCGGGCGCGTTGATGCGGCATTGATGCGACTGACCGATAGCGTGATCGCCCTGCCGCTGCTGCCGTTGTTGATCGTTCTAGTTGCCATCGACCTGAACAAGCTCGGCTTGCCGCAATCGATCGTTGAATCCGAGGACGTCAGCTTCTATCGCATCGTCTTTATCGTCGCGATCACCGGCTGGACGACCGTTGCCCGTCTCGTGCGGGGAGCTACCTTGAGTTTGAAAGAACAGGAATTCGTCATGGCGGCCCGCGGTGTCGGCGCCGGCAACATGCGCATCATGTTCCGGCATATCCTGCCGAACCTGCTGTCGGTCATTATCGTTGCCGTCACGCTGTCGATCGGCACCGTCATCCTGCTGGAGTCGGTACTCTCGTTCCTCGGCCTCGGGATTCAGCCGCCAATGGCGAGCTGGGGCAACATGCTCACCAACGCACAACAGTTGATCTGGGAAGCGCCGATGCTGGCCGTATACCCGGGTCTGCTGATATTCGTCACCGTAATCTCGTTTAATTTCCTCGGTGACGGACTGCAGGACGCGCTCGATCCGAAAGCCGAGTACTGATCCAATCTCGCCAAGCACCGCGCACCAACGACTCCCCTCTCAATTGGAATGAACCGGGCCTATGAACACTGACTTCAGAAACCACTATCTCGACTACGCAGAGTTGACCGCAACGCTCAAAGGCTGGGCCAAAGCCTACCCGGACTTCGCTCGCCTCGAGTCCATCGGCCGGACCGAAGAAGGTCGTGATATTCACCTGTTGACGATCGGGCCGGAGCCGGACCGCATACGGCCGGCCGTCTGGCTCGACGGCAACATGCACGCGGCGGAACTCTGCGGGTCAAGTGTTGCGCTCGCGATCGCAGAGGACATGCTCAGGCTGCACGCAGAGGGCGAGGCGCCCAATGACTTGCCCGCTGTCGTCTGCGATGTACTTCGCGACGTGCTGTTCTACGTCGTGCCGCGCATTTCACCGGACGGTGCCGAACACGTGCTGAAACAGGGGCGTGTCGTCCGCTCGAACGTCCGGGACGATCGGCTCGATGAGAGCCGGAGTTTCTGGCGCAAGCAGGACATGGACGGCGACGGACTGGCGCTGGCGATGCGCGTCGTCGATGACACGGGCGAGTGTGTCCCGGCACCCGGCTTCCCAAACATGATGCTGCCACGCGGCATCGACGACGAGGGGCCCTTCTACAAGATCTATCCTGAAGGCGTTATCGAAAACTTCGACGGCAAGACAATTCCGTCACCGTCCTTCTTTTCCGATGCGCCGGTCGACCTTAACCGGAACTTTCCCTGGGGCTGGGCACCCGAGCACGAGCAGGTCGGCGCCGGCGACTACCCGGGCAGCGAGCCCGAGTCGCGTGCCGTCATCGAGTTCACGTCCAGGCACCCGAACATTTTTGCCTGGCTGAACCTGCATACCTTCGGCGGCGTCGGCATTCGGCCGCTGAGCGACAAACCCGACAGCAAGATGGACCAGGAAGATCTGTCCATCTTCAGACAGGTCGGCGACTGGCTCGAACAGTTCACCAGCTATCCGATGGTATCGGGCTTCGAGGAATTCACTTACGAGCCGGAAACGCCGATCCGCGGCGACCTGACCGACTATGCCTACCACCAGCGCGGTGCGATCGCCTGGGTTGTCGAGCTCTGGGACCTGTTTGCCCAGATGGGACTCGAGAGAAAGAAACCTTTCGTCAAGAGCTACACGGACCTCAGTCGCGACAACATGCTCGCCCTGGCCGAATGGGATCGGGACAACAACAGCGGACGAACCGTCTCCGACTGGCGGGAATTCGAGCATCCCCAGCTCGGCAAAGTCGAGATAGGCGGCGTCGATCCGCGTGTCGGCATGTGGAACCCGCCGTATGAAATGCTATCGACGATCTGCGAGCAACACAGCGCCGCGTTTCTGCGCGTTGCCGGGATGGCGCCGCGTGTGCGCTTTGGCGACGTCACCACGACGCCTCTCGGTGGCGGCATGACGCGTATCGACCTGACCGTCGAAAACACGGGTTACCTTCCGACCTATGTCCTGAATTCGGCCCGCAAACTGACCTGGAACGAGGATCTGTACTTGGATCTGGAGCTTGATGGCGTCGAACTCGCGGAAGGGGCTCAACGTCGTCCATTAGGTCACTTGGACGGGTGGGGACGGGGTGCCGGCACGGGCGCTGGCGTACTCTACTTCCCGTATGGTCGAGGCAATACGGGCACTGCGAAGGCGTCTATCGTTGTCAGTGGCAGCGGTAGCGTTACGGCCAAGGTTCGGGCTTGCCGGATTGGGGAGATTAGCCAGGAGGTCGTTGTGGAGGCGGAAGTCTGACCCCACCAGACACGAACGAGTAAACCTGAAGTGCACGTTGTTATTGTTCTGATCGTCACCCTTTTGGCGCTGCGATTGCTGTATCGAACCGTACTGGATTTCCCCCCCTACCCCGGTTCTTCGCCTCTGCAGGGAACGGACGTAGAAGGCCTGATGGACGAGGATCGCTTCTGGGGTCTTATCCACGAATCACGTCGCAGGAGCCGTGGTAACTACGAGGATCAGATAGAGGAACTGACCGAGTTACTCGAAGGTGAGCGACTCCAGGATATCGTTGCTTTCCAGCGTGCGTTCATCGCCCTTCTCAACCGTGCCAATCACTTCCGGTATTGGGAATCTGCCTACGCGCTGAACTGGGGCTGCTCAGACGATCTCTTCCACTATTTCTGCACGTGGTGGATTGGCCAGGGCAAGAACAAATTCTACTGGTCGATTCGATTCCCGAGCCTGCTGTTTTTCTTTGCCGCTCGCGACTCTGCCGAGCCTTATGAAGGCCTGGAGTACGTTGCGGGCGAGGTTTACGAACGGTTGACGAGGAGAGAGATACCGCTTGAGGATGTCGAGTACACCGACACCGGCGGGCGTATTTTCAACGAGAATCTTGCGATCCTAAAGCACCCGGGGCTTGCTTTTTTTGCTTGGTGATCCGGCCGTCGTTGGTGGTCGGCCTTTGGTCGGATCAGGGGCCCAGCCATTTTGGGTAAACTCACGGCTTCTCCCGGAAGCGTACGCTCGAACCACCACATCATGTTTATGACGATCATCAGAAAACAGGAGAACGACCTTGGGTGATGCTGTCTGGCTCTTCCTCGGATTGCCGAAGTGGTTCTTCTGGAACTTACTGGACCCGGTCTCTGCCGGTCCGCTGTCGTTGATCCCTTTCGTCGGAATCGTGTGCCTGGTTGTCGGTACGACCCTTGGTGCACAGAAGCGCGCCAGGTTTCTCTGGCGATTCGGATTGCCGGTCCTGGCGAGCCAGGCGCTCGTTGCGGTTGCTGGCTACTTGCGTGGCGCACTGGACACTTTGCAATCCCAGATCGTCGCAGTGTGCTTCATGCTCGTTATCCTTGGCTGGTCCCTGTTCCTGGTATACAAGGCAAAGGGAGCGCGTATACCGGCATTGCTACTGGCAGCCTTTTCACTGTCCTACGCAGCCTATGCGTCTTTCGTGTCTGCGATGTCATTGACCGATAACTGGCTGTGAGCTCGCGAGGCCACTGGGTGTAGTAGTCGGTCATCCGATCTGTATCCGCTATAGTGCCGGCTTCTGACCCATAGAGCCCGTTCATGGTCGATCAATTTTCTGGGCTGCGGTCTTTCAGTGTGTCCCCAATCACGATCAGGAGTCTTTCCGTTGGCGTCCATATTTGAGACTTTCACTATCCTGGCGGTCGAAGATGTCGACTCTTCCAGTGATTTCTACGTGCATAAAATGGGGTTCCAAGAGACCTTACGGACCGGCGGGTGGTCATTTCTGGAAAGAGGAAGCCTTAGGCTTCGCATTGGACACTGCCCCGGCATCATTCCGATGTCCGAGTGCCCGGATCACTCTCTGATCATCCAGGCAAACGTAGACGACGCCAACGCGCTATACAGTGAGTTCCTCGCAAACGGTGTCGACGTCTCCGAGCCTGATGACAAGCCCTGGGGCTTCAGGGAATTTGGTGTTGTCACCTTAGACGGTCACAGATTGATGTTCGTGCAGCGGCTCGAGGAAACTGTTCCGCAAGACGCCTGACGACGCACTGTATCTCGTAACAGGAACGAGCGCTTTCGACTGCGAACTGCCTCCCGGGCGCTTTGCTGTAGACTGGCGGCTTCTGACCCAAATCAGTCGTTGCTGTCCTCCGCTTCGGGAGAACTATGTTCGATCACGTCAAGTTCGGTGTTCGAGACTTTGCGCTGAGTAAACTCTTCTACCAGAAGGCGCTCGAACCAATCGGAGTGACTGTCGCGACCGATTGGCCACCAGATGGTATTGAGCTGAGTCAACCGACAGGCAAGAGCTCTTTGTGCTTTTACCAAACGGACGAAGAGCCTGCGCACCTACACATTGCGTTCATAGCCGAGAGCCGGCAACAAGTCGACGCGTTCTACCATGCTGCTCTTGGCGCCGGCGGTCAGTGCAATGGACCACCTGGACTGCGTCCTCAGTACAGTGGTCAGTACTACGCGGCGTTCGTTCTTGATCCCGACGGGCATAACATCGAAGCGGTTTGTCATGAACCTGAGGCCTGACAAGTCAAGGCAGCTGTGGCTAAACACAAGCGCGAAAAACTCCGACCTTCCGCTAGTGGCTACCAGCAGCCATACGGACCTTTTGAGGTAGGGTGTCTCTTACCGACCCAAAGCTGCCGCCGGTCTTGGTAGACTTGAATGACAATGCGCAAATACATTGTTGAGCACGCCCGCGAGATTACTGGTCGTGGGACTGCCGTGGGTCTCGAGGGCGACCCGAGCATCTTGCTTCCGCTTAGTCAAAGAAATGTTGTCGTCATAACGCCGGAAGGCAAGCAAATTCAGACTACAGCGTCAGTCGAATCTGCCCGGAAGATGCCGCCCGGAGAGGTCCTTATACTCCTATTCGGCAATCATTCACCAGAAGATATTCCTCTCGGATCGACGATTAAGATACTCGACACGTGAGTCCGCTTTTGGCCGTAACCAGACGTCGAGGCTAATTGAGGTAGACTGTCGCTTCTGACCCGTTGCAGCCATTCGCAAGCTGCAGAATCTGACACCAAGAAAGATGACACACACGCCCCTATCCGAGCTTCGTAAGCAGATTCGCGCAGGCACGATTGACGCTGACGCGGCGTTGCGGCAAGTGGAGTCGCAACTTGAATCGGGCCACACCGTAGGTTTGTTGATTGCCCGAGGCGATTTCATTCAACTTGGCGACAGTGTCGGTTATGAGTTAGATGATGCGCGGAATAGCTATGCCAGAGCGCATGTGCTTGAGCCTGAGAATCCGGGGCCACTCATGGAACTTGGCCACTTCTTCTACTCGGTTATGGACGACGAATTGACAGCGCAAATGTACTTTCGCCGCGCGCTGGAGCTTGGGGGTGGGGAAAAGTGCAAGCGCATGTTGCACGATATTGCTGCACGTGAGACGCATTTGGATTGACCGACCGGATCTGGCCGTAAGCTGACGCGGTTCAACCGACGAGAGAATAGATTCTGATACTTACTTTGCTTTGGCTATGGAATTAGAGACTTCTACAGGGGAATACAAGAACTATAAGTGGCTAGCCTCGCGCAAGGACATATCTCCTCTGGCAAGCCTTGTCTCTCGTAGTCATGTCGGCTCCTCGCTCTACATCACGGCCTACGATAGTGGCACCCTTGCGCCGCTAGATGGGGAGTATGGTGTTGGCTGGAGGTACGAAGGATCGGTAGCTATCAGTCCGCCACTTTCTGAATCTGTATACGTACCGGAGGATGAGTTTGAAGAGTGGTATCTGTATGAATCTCCTAACCAGTCGCTAGCGCAAATCGAAGTATTCGTTAACTACGGCGGATTTACGGTCGAGTCTCCAGATAGCCTTCTTCAAGATCGTGACCCAACCTGGGACAGGAGGGCGTTTGAATTCTTGGAACCGATCCAAGACCGCTTCTGGGCTCAGGTCGATAAGCTCGCCCCTGACTCGTATATTGCAACAGGTGACGTTTTCGTCATTGTCACGAAAAATCGTGCCTTTTGGCGTAGTTTGCAACAGCATGTTGCTAGCAGATTGTGAATGTCCGCTTATGGCCGCAAGCCGCCGCCGAGGCGTTTTGAGCTAAACTGACGGCTTCTGACCCCAAGCAGCCATCAACAACTGATGATTGAAGGACGTCGTGCGATATTCATACTATTGATCGCATCCTGCGTTGAGTCAGGGTGCGCTCCCTCCGATACTCGCCCGCCTGGCTCACATATCCAAATTGAATACTCAGGCAACTGCCTAGTCTCCTGTGGCTTCTACACGTTGGAGATCAGCGACGTTGGAGTTGTTAAATTTACACCAGTGGACGATGTCGCAGAGAATCGGTTTCGCCCTAAGAGAAAGCTTTCAGAGCGTGACATAACCAAGTTATTGGCATTGATTCAAGAATCAGACTTCTTTCAGCTTGAGGAACAACGACATTGTGAGTTTCTGATCGAAGATGAAGTCAGCTTTACCTATACCGTTAGCACTGAACAGGAGCGCCGCTCACTCACGCGACACTATGGCTGTACAGATTTGTCGAGAGATGCGGTTTATAGTCTGTTTGAGGAAACCGCCAAGCTTGTCAGTCTTCAGAGATAGGTCCGCTTCTGGCCGATAGCTGCCATTCATGTCGCTCTGTATAACTCGTCTAGAACGGCTGCTCTCGGGGAATGCAGACCCCCGAACCGTCAACGAATAAGCCTGCGTTGAACAGAAGCTCCGGCTTTGGAGGTGGCGGAGAGGGTGGGATTCGAACCCACGGTACGGGAAAACCGTACACCTGATTTCGAATCAGGCCCGTTCGACCACTCCGGCACCTCTCCATGACTGGTCACAAATTCTTAGCTGTCGCCCTCCGGGCGACTGTACACCTGATTTGATTCGGCTCGCCTTAAAGCGATCCTCACCCCGCCTTCATCGACAGTGCTAAGCAATCTGCTCCCGCTCAGCTTCTATCGGGCTGGGCGCCTACGGCGTCCTAAACGCTGTCGCGTCTAGTCGAATCAGGCCCGTTCGACCACTCCGGCACCTCTCCGATGCTCAATGCTTGAGTGGGGAACCGGATTCTACCGGGGATTTCGACTCGTCTGAAGCCCATTCTTGGATTGTAAGAAAAATGCACGCTCAAGAGGCTAGAATTCGGGATCAGTATCAGTCTCCTGACAAGGAAAGGACATCAGCAATGAACAGAGCGATTCGTTTTGGCGCAACACTCTTGATAGCCGCGGCCTTCGCATTAGCCGGTCCCACGGCACAGGCAGACGGGCATGGCAGCAAGGAAGAGAAGGCCGACAAGCCCACCGTCCTGATCACGGGCGCGAACCGGGGCCTCGGACTGGAGTTCGCGAAGCAGTACGCAGCAGATGGCTGGCACGTGATCGGCACCGCCAGGAAACCGGAGCGAGCCGAGGACCTTAATGCACTCGATGTCGAGGTTGCCCAGCTGGATGTTGCCGACGCCGACAGTATCGCGGCACTGGCGCAGTCTCTCGAGGGCCGGCCGATCGATATGCTGATCAATAACGCCGGTATTTTTCCTCGCGCCGGATCGATCGACGAAGTCGACTTCGATGACTACATGCAGACCCTCGTCGTCAACACCGTGGGGCCGGTTCGCGTCACACGCGCCCTGCTGCCGCATCTCAGGAAAGGCGACAAAAAGACGATCGTGAACATCACTAGCCGCCTCGGCAGTATCGAACTGACCACGTCAGGCGTCTTTTACGGTTATCGTGAGAGCAAGGCCGCCCTGAACATGTTTACCAAGACACTGGCCGTTGAGCTTCAGCCGGAAGGCTTCACTTGCCTGACCGTGCATCCCGGTTGGGTGCAGACCGACATGGGCGGAGCGAACGCGAACCTGACGCCTGACGAGTCAATAAGTGGAATGCGAGCCACCATCGAAAAGCTGGGCCCTGCCGACACGGGAACCTACTGGTCCTACGCCGGCGAAGAGGTGCCCTGGTAGCCGCCTAACCCGATGGGCCGGAAGCTGTGATTGACCCGTACCGTTGTGGCGCGTCTCGCCAGTGAGCAACAGCATCGAGGCGGTGGCGCCAGCGCGAAACTTCGCCATCGATCATCTGCGCGCGGCGATGATCTGCGTCGTGATGTTCGGGCATGCGCTGCTGCCCTACGTCACGGTGCCACGCCGATTCAAGGACCCGGCAACTCACGCCAGTTTCGACGTCGTTGCTCTGTTTCTCTATACGTTCGCGATGCCGCTGTTCTTCGTGACCGCGGGCTATGCGGTCGCCGCACTGTTTACTCGCCGAGGCGCACGTGGTGTCTTCCAGAATCGGCTAAGGACGATTTTTTTCCCGCTGCTGATCGCCTACTTTCTGCTTACGCCCCTAACTCGTGCCTCTTATCAGTTCGCGGCCACGGTCTCGACCAGTGGATCATTGCAGATGGGTATCGACGTGCTGCTCGCCGGCGACTGGATCCGATGGAGCAAGGCCTATCACTTGTGGTTCCTGGTCTCATTGCTGCTGTACACGGCGATGGCAATCGGGCTCAGGTATGGGGCGATAAGCATCGCGGCTGGTCTGTCGCAGCGCATCGCTGAGTCGAGCCGCGCGTTGTTCCAGCCGATTACCGGGCCCATTCTCCTGATCCTGATTGCCGCAGCGACACTGGTACCTGCGTATTCGCTCTACGACGGCGATGCGACGACCTTGCCGATGCAGTTGCACCTGTTCAGCTTTTTCATCGTCGGCTGGTTCCTGCACACACATCGAGACCGGCTTGATGACATGGCTGCAAGGCCGGGAGCCTACGTTCTGATCGCGCTGCTGTCATTGCCGGTAGCAGCGTGG
>JAAUYD010252800.1_pt1 | contig 12753 bp, 10 predicted proteins | sample 7278101 | NCBI WGS metagenome assembly JAAUYD01 (sample SAMN14350128, study PRJNA611818) | marine sediment metagenome | isolation source: surface marine sediment (0.6m) | place: French Polynesia: Moorea | collected 2018-08 | reverse complement strand
TGACGGGGCAGATCAGGCTTGGCGACAAGCTGCGTCTGAATGCGCGACTCGAAAACCTGCTGGATACCGACTACGAGACGGCCGCCGGGTTTCGCATGCAGGAACGCAGCGCCTTCGTTGAGCTCAGATACAGCTGGAAGTAGACGTGGGTAACAGACTTAGCAAGATTTACACGCGCACCGGCGACGATGGTACGACGGGGCTTGGTGACGGCACTCGTACTGCGAAGAACAGCGCGCGGGTCGAGGCCTACGGCACCGTGGATGAAGCCAATAGCGCTATCGGCGTTGTGCTCTCTTACGACTCCGTCCCGGACAGGTTGCGTGAGGTCCTGACGGACATCCAGCACGACCTGTTCGAGCTCGGCGGAGAGCTCTGCATTCCCGGCCACAGCGCTATCACGGACGCCTACATCGAGAAGCTCGAGGCCGCGCTTGACGAGCAGAACCAAACGCTGCCACCGCTTAAGGATTTCATCCTGCCAGGCGGCGGCAAAGCCGCAGCGGCGTGCCACATGGCGCGTACCATCGTGAGGCGCGCCGAGAGACGCGCTGCCACCCTCGGTGACACCGAAGACACGCGCCCTGAGCTGCTGAAATACCTGAATCGCCTGTCGGATCTGCTGTTTGTATTCGCTCGCGTACTTGCGCGAGAGGAAACCGGCCAGGAAGTCCTGTGGAGCCGCAACCGCTGAAGCTGACAAAGCGGTGCTCGCAGGACGGTTAGACAGACGCGCCAAGCCGAATGTCCAAACAGCCGCGGTTGGATTAGACTGAGTCCTCGTACTCTCCAGGACTCTACTTGATGCGACATGTTCTCGCACTGGTGGTCGGCGCAACCCTTGCTCTCGCATCATCGAGTACCAGCGTGGCGGTGGACGGGAATCCCGGGAAGGTTCGCATTGCATTGCAGCCGCCCGCCCAATTCTGGAAGACTCGACCCGTAAGACGGGATACGCCGCTACGCGACGAGAACATCTCTGACCTCGAGATTGTCGAGATCGAAGCTGAGATGCGGTCGCTGTACCCCGGCTCCATCGTCTATATATCGGCAGTTACAACCGGCTGCCCGTGCGAAGACGGGCCAGAGTGCACGGACCTGGTATGGAGCGTCGCGACATCGGGCAACAACAGCCGGGGCGTCGCTTTATCCAATATCGATGGTAAATGGCAAGTCGGACCGCTGCAGCAATGGTGGCTCGACTACGATGAACTGTGGGCAGCCTACCGTGCATCGAGACATCCACGCGATACCGCTGAGAAGATCAGCTACGACGAGCACATGCGGCGCGTGGATATGCACAAGCAACGTTTTCCCGTCTGCGTCGACACGTCTATCAAGGCCCTGTTCGACGTCGACAACGGCGCAGACGATTAGGCAAAAGACGAGCTTTCAGACAATCCGATTGCGCTCGGCTCAGCCCATCTCCCGACCCGTCCAACAGGTTAGTCCGAGTAAGTAGCGCTGCTCGAGTGCGCGTCAAGCGTGTCGCAACGACTTGTGCATCAGGCTCGCGCTGCCGGGACAGAGGCTGGAGAACTCATCCGTCTGACGAATCTCTGCCGGTACGTCTTCCCTGGATCGAACCTGGTAGCCGTGTCGCAGGAAGTATTCATCCGCATCTATTGTCAGGAGCCAGACGTCGAGCACCCCACGATCCGGCAGCTGCAACTCCAGTAACCTGACCAGGCGACCGGCCAGGCCTGCGCGGCGCGACGACCTGCCGACGACCAGCGATCTCAGGAGTGCCGTAGCGCCGTGAATCTCGGCACCGATGCAACCGACAACTGAGGCACCGTCTTCCGCAACAATGAAGTGTTCGAGCGATCGCCCGTCGAGATCGGACGTCGGCAATGACTCCGATTCAAGCAAGGCGAGGATTGCATCGCGGTCTTGCTCAACGGCAGGACGGAGCTTCATGGTGCAGGCACCCGGTCGCGGGCATCATCCAGCGCCGCGCAAGCCTCGTCGGCGGCGACCAGCACACGCGGCGTCGGACGCCCGGTCTCATCGGCGGGCAGAGCATAGAAACTCTCCGACACCGCCGCGGGCAGCGTCTCCCAGCGGCGCCACACATCGAAATCGGTACTGCCCTCCGCGGCGAGGATGACGTCAGGTTGCCGGGCAATCACGGCTTCCGCCGACACATTCGGTGCGAACTCGTCGAGATCGGCGAAGACATTGTTGCCACCGCAGATATCGAGAATCTCGCTGATGTAGTGTTCGCCGTTGACGGTGTAGAGAGGCTGCTGTGATATTTGATAGAAGACATCGAGCCGGCGTTTGTCAGAATTAGCTGCGCGCAGGGTGTCGAGAGCCTGGGTAAATACCCGCGCGGCTTCTTCGCCCGCCGAGTCCCTGCCGGTCAGGCTTCCCACCCTCCGCAGCGCAGCGGCGATATCCGAAAGTCCTCGCGTGCGGATCACCTCGACCCGGTATCCCAGGGCGCGAATCTCACCAACGGTGCTCGCAGGCATGCCGCTCTCCCAAGCGAGCAGCAGGTCCGGCTTGACCAGCGCGAGCTGTTCCTGGTCCACGGTGAATGCGTCGCTGACGATCGGGATCGAAGCGACTTCCGCCGGAAAATCGGAATAGGCGCTGACGCCGACGATGCTGTCACCTGCGCCGACCGCAAAGACAAGCTCAGCGAGGTGTGGCGCGAGGGTCACTATCCGGGAGTATTGTGTCTTTTCCTCGGCCGCGGTCGGTTCGTCATGGCAGCCAGTGAACAGGAACAGCGTTGCCAGCAACGCTGCGAATCGAATCACAACGTCCAGCCGTAGAGCGTCATAGCTGCGATGATGAATGCCCAGATCATCAGTAGCCGGAACACGAGCTTGTTGGCCGCGGTAGCGCCGGCAACCCCGCGCTCCATAGGCGACTCATCCTCTCGCCTCTGAAGATCCAGTGCGCCTACGCCAACCGTTGCGAGCAGACGTTCGCTGCCTTCGTGCCCGAAGATGCTGCTGTGGTCCATCGCGCGCCAGGCCGCCAGGGCGGCGTCGAAGTGACCGGCCGTCGCGTAGCCGATTGCCGTCAGCCGCGCCGGAATCCACGCCAGCCATCCGTGCAAGGTCTCGGCCGCTTCCATGGCGCGTTGACTCACACCCTGCTCGTCTCTCGACGCAGTGAAGACAGTCCGACGCCGGATGAGGTCGGTCACGCGATAACCCCATGCGCCCAGCGGGCCGAGCAGTACGAACCAGAAAATGACAGCGAACAGCCGATTGTTCGCCTGCACGACGACGGCTGCCTCGACGCATTCGCAACGCTCCAGCGCTTCTGTTGGAACATCGCTCTCGACAATGGCCTTTGCCGTTTGCCGAATCTTCTCCTCGTCCTCGGACTGTAGTGCGGCGCAGTAGTCGTCGACATCCTCGCCGATGTCTTTCGGACCCAGCGAAAAGAACAGCACAACGATGCAGAGAATCAGGTAGGGGAATCCCAGCAGAGCGTCACCGAGCGATAAGGTCACGATGACGACGGGCAGCACCAACAGGATGGCCAGCGCGATGATCGGAATCAGCGAGGGCCAGGTCTCCAGTCTTTCAGCTTGCTGAAGGCCCCGATCGATTAACCGCTCCAGCCACCTTAAGCGTCGCAGGTGAAAGAACTGCGTTGCCAGGCGCTCGATTATGAGTCCGATCAGCAGGGCAATCAGGTGCATGGTTGTACCGGTTCAGTCTCCACGTCAGCAGAGTCCATCATACAATTGCAGCCAGTCGAAAGCAGGCCCGGGATCCGTCTTTCGGCCCGGTGCGATGTCTGAATGGCCCGCGATCCGGCGGTTTGACAGCGCCGGATAGGCGCGCTTCAGGGCCGCGATGACGCCACCGAGGGCCTGGTATTGCGCAGCCTCGTAGGGGACATCGTCGAGTCCCTCGAGCTCTATCCCAATCGAGTAGTCGTTGCAGCGGGGCTGCCCCCGAAACGTCGACGCGCCGGCGTGCCATGCACGGTCGTTGAACGAAACAAACTGGACAAGTTCCCCATCCCGCCGGATCAGCAGGTGAGCCGACACGCTCAGGCCCTCGATCTCGCGAAAATACGGATGCGCGGAGGGGTCGAGGCCGTTCGTAAACAGCTGTTCGATCGCCGGCCCGCCGAATTCACCGGGTGGCAGGCTGATGCCGTGAATAATGATGGCATCGATCCCCGCCGACTCGGGTCTCGCATCGCAATTTTCGGATCGGCAGAAACGCGCCGGCGATATCAGTCCGCTGGTTGCGTCAACGGTGTATTCCATGGGCTCAAGGCTTGCCTGCAAGGTCTGGACACTGGATAGTCTGCACTGTGTCTCTGACTGTCAACGCCGTGTGAGCCATACCCGACTGCATTTCCCGCATCCGATTTCGGACGGCGCCATCCTCGAACTGGGCAGCGACCAGGCTCGCTACGTCGGACGCGTGCTCCGGTCGAAACCCGGTGACCAACTGTCGGTATTCAATGGCGACGACGGCGAATGGCAAACCGAACTGGTTCGAATACGCAAGAGCGATGCCACGCTGCGCGTCCTGCATCGCCTGAACCCGGCAACCGAATCGCCGCTGGCCCTGCATCTCGTGCAGGGGATCTCCCGTGGCGACCGCATGGACTTCGTCATGCAGAAAGCAACGGAACTCGGCGTAAAACGTTTGACGCCGGTGCTGGCCGACCACGGCATGGTACGGCTGACCAGCGAACGCGCCGCCAGGCGACAGGCGCATTGGCAATCCATAGCGAACAGCGCCTGCGAGCAGTGCGGCCGAGTTTCCCCACCCGTGGTGGACCAGCCTTTACGGTTGAACGACTGGTTCGGCGAGCAACGCGACTACGACGCTTCGAGGCTGATTCTGCGGCCACAGGCCGGTACACCGCTGTCCGCTGTCGCGGCGCCCGCCGGTGCCTTGTGCTTGCTTGTCGGGCCGGAAGGCGGCTTCAGTCCGCGAGAGTATGACGATGCCGCGGCCGCGGGCTTCAGCCCGGTCGATCTCGGACCGAGAGTGTTACGGACAGAGACTGCGGCGGTCACGGCATTGGCGTTGGCGCAGTCGCTGTGGGGCGATCTTCAATCCTGACTGGATTCGTCGGCGACCATGGATTCCAGTTGCTCGAGATCGGGGATCAGCGGGAACTCGTTGATCATCTTGACGCGACAGAACACCGGCGCGTTGTCCGCCCAACCGTCTTTGGCCTCTAGCTTCAACACGTCTTCGTTGACGCGAACCAGCTGCGGGAATCCCTGCGTCAGAACACCGAAGTAGCCGGTCTTGAGCTTGCCGCTGGTAGCAACGAAGACGACGATCCGGGTGCGCCCGGTGATAGACGGCATCTCATTGCCAAGAACGCCCTCGAAGGCCACCACCGGCAATACCCGGCCATTCCAGTTGTATCCGCCGAGCAACCAGTCATGTGAACCGGGATCGCGTTCCGGCGGCGTGTACCGGACAACCTCCGCGACGCAGGCGCGCGGCACGATCAGGCGCTCGCCATCGAGCGGCACCAGCAGGCTGTACAGTTCTTCTGAACTACTCATCCGAGCGTTACACCCTTGTCTTCGAGCTGACGCTGGATCGCTTCCATCAGCTGCGCATCCTGGTAAGGCTTGCCGAGGTAATCGTTGACACCCAATTCAATCGCGCGTGCCCGATGCTTGTCACCGACACGGGACGTTATCATGATGATCGGCACATCGGCGACGCGATCGTCGTTGCGCACGTGCGATGCGAATTCATAACCGTCCATGCGCGGCATTTCGATATCGAGCAGGATGACATCGGGTGTGTGATCGGAGAGAACGCCGATGGCGTCCAGACCGTCTTTAGCCGTCACGACCCGCATGCCGTTGCGTTGCAGGAACCGCTCCGTTACGCGGCGTACCGTGATGGAATCGTCGACGACCAGCGCCAGCGGTCGGTCATCGACCGGCGCCGGAGCCGCGCTCTTCAATTCGACAACCGGGGCGCCGGATCGAACCAGTGCGTTGATATCGAGAATCAGGACGATGCGGCCATCGCCGAGAATCGTAGCACCCGCAACACCGCGTATGCTCGAGAGCTGCGGACCGACTGACTTAACGACAATCTCCTGGCTGGCGATCATCTCGTCCGTCAGCAACGCGGCGGAGAAATCGCCGGCGCGTACCAGGATGACGGGAATAAATGCCTCATCGTCAGGCAGCTGCGCCGCCTTGCCGCCAAGGTACATTCCGAGGTGACGGAATCGATAGGTCTGTTCGCCGTACTGGAAACTCGGCTCGCTCTGGCTCAGCATGCTCTCCAGCTCGGCCCGAGGGATGCGGGCAACGCCTTCGACCGAGGGCAGCGGCAGCGCGTAAACCTCGTCGCCGGTGCGAACGATCAGTGCCTGTGTGATGGCCAGCGTAAATGGCAGGCGCACGGTGAAATTCGTGCCCTGGCCGGTCACCGACGAGATTTGCAACGAGCCGCCGAGCTTCTTGATCTCATTGGCAACGACGTCCATGCCGACTCCGCGGCCCGCGACCTGCGTGACGTTGCCGGCGGTCGAGAAGCCCGGCCTCAGGATCAACGACATGATCTCTTCGTCAGAAGCTTCGGCGTCGGGCTCGAGCAATCCAAGCTCGTAGGCTTTGCGTCGAATCGCGGCAACATCCAGGCCGGCACCGTCATCGGCAACGTCGATGACCATCTCGGCACCCTCGCGTTGCAGCCGGATCGTGATGCGGCCAACGGCCGCCTTGTCGGCGGCCTGCCTGATCTCGGGTGCCTCGATACCATGAACGACCGCGTTGCGAAGCATGTGCTGGAACGGCGGCAACATCTTGTCGAGCACCTGCCGGTCGAGCTCGCCCGACGCGCCTTCCACGGCGAGCTCGGCGCGTTTGCCGCTGTCATTGGCGGCCTGGCGTACGAGTCGCGTCAAGCGCGAGACGTGACGCTCGAACGGCACCATGCGCGTCCTCATCAGGCCGTCCTGCAGCTCTGCGGTAACCCGGGATTGCTGCACGAGCAGGCTCTCTGCCTCGCGCGTCACGCCAGACAGCAAGTCCTTCAGGCTTTCGAGGTCGTTGGCCGACTCGGCCAATGCGCGTGACAACTGCTGGATGTTCGAGTACCGATCCAGCTCAAGCGGGTCGAAGTCACGGGCCACGAGAGTTTCCTGGTGGCCTGCCATGATCTGGGCCTCGGTCTCGATTTCGAGTTTGCGCAGCTGTTCGCGCAAGCGCTGCACCGTCGCCTCGAACTCTTCAACGTGGAACTCGAAGGAACTGACCTGCTGATTCAGGCGCGAGTGATAGATACTGATTTCGCCGGCTGCGTTGAGCAGGTTCTCGAGCAACTCGGCATCGACGCGAGCGAATTCCTGCCGATTGTCGGCCGTACGAAGCGGCCGCAGCTCGGCAGGTTCCGGCGCCTCGCCAGCTGCAGGCGTTTCGACCATATAGAGTTCCGGGCTCTCAGGCGCAGGCTCGTCTGAAACCTCCTCTGCCGTATCTCCGGGCGATTGTTCGGGCGGCTCCTCGGCAACCGGCTCTTCGACCTGTTCCCGCGCTTCGCCCGTGGCCTCGGCTGGCTCGAGGCCTCCCTCGTCGGCCGGCGCTTCTTCGACCGGCGGCTCTGTTGGCTCGTCAGACTCGGCAACCTCTTCCGCAGGCGTCGTTTGCGGTTCCTCGATGGATGCTTCCTCGACCTCGTCGACCGGCGCCTGCTCGAGTACTCTGTCTTCGGGTTCGTGAGCGACGGTATCCTGCCCGGTAGCGCCATCGCCATTGTCGTCGACAAAACCGATCGTTGCCAGATCGTTGTCCAGCGGCGAATCGAGAATCACCATGCTGACGGTGTCGTCCGGCTCCGGCGAGAATGGCGCGCTGCCTTCCGTTTCCTCGACCTCGACCGGTTCTTCGGTATCGGCTCGCGTGATCATCTCACCCGCGTTCGCCTGCTGCATGCGCCGTTCGATCGCCAATGCAGACGGCACGGGCTTGGTGGCCAGCACGAGGTCGCGCATCCGATGTAACTCGTCGATGCTTGCGAGCAGCAGTTCCTGGATAGCCGCGGTCACCTCGACGGCGCCGCGCTCGATGGACATCAGCAGAGTCTCTATTTCGTGACTCAGGTTGCCCATCGCCGTGATGCCCGCCATGCGTGCCCCACCCTTCAGCGTATGCAGGTCTCGTTTGAGCGCCTCCAGTGGCTGCGCCGCTGTATGGTCGGATCGCCAGGCCTCGAAGGCCCGGTCGGCGGACTCCAGCAACTCTGCCGACTCCTCGGCGAATATCGACGCGATCTCGGCGTCGTATTCGGAATCGACTACGGCGACCGGCTCATCCTCAGGTTCCGGCTCAGGCTCAGGCTCGGCAACATCGGGCACCGGGATAGGCGCTGCCTCGTTGGCCGGCGGCGCTTCGGTGTGCACCGCGGTCTCGCCGTCGGTATCGGTCGAATCACAGATCTCGACGAGGCCCTTTATAAGCTCGCTGTAGTCAGACCGGTCCCGATCCGGCTGGTTGATGTCTGAGACGATGGTCTCGATCGCGTCGGCTGCCTCCTGCAGCAATTCAAAACCGGCGGTATCGAAGCCGGTTCTGTGGTCGTACAGGCGACGGACGTAGCGATTCAGCGCGCCCGCGACGGCAACGCCGCGTTCGACGTTGGCCATGTTGGCGCTGCCGTGCAGCGTATGGCACGCACGATGCAGCTTCTCGGTCACTTCGTAAGGCGGCCGCTCGTCCTCGCACGCCCGGGCGTAATCGCGAATCGCCGCCAGGTGGCCCGCCGTCTCCTTGGAGAAGATATCGAGCAGCACCGGGTCCATCTCCAGCGCCGCTTCCGGCTCCCGGCTTTCCTCAGACGACTCGATCTCGAGCACCGCTGCATTCGGATCACCCTCGGCAAACGCATGCGCTCGCGCCATCAACAGCGAGATGTCGGACGAAGGAGAGACACCAATCTCCAGCTGTTCGATCAGCTCCGGAACGACAGCGGCGGCCTCCATGATGAAGTCGACCATCGGCGGCGTGCGCACCAGCGTGCGGTTTATCAAGCGGTTCAGGAGATTCTCGATAGACCAGCAATATTCACCGATGCGTTCGGCACCGACCATGCGGCCGCTGCCCTTGAGGGTATGGAACGAGCGGCGCACGGTGATCAGGGTTTCCATGTCGTCCGGCTCGTTGGCCCACGGCGGGAGGTTCTTCCTGATCGACGCGATCTCTTCCTTGGCTTCCTCGATGAACAACTCGAGCAATTCCGGGTCGAGCTTCGTGCCGGCGTCGGACACGACGGCGAATGACTGGATCGGCTCTGCCTTCTTCACCGGCGCGGGTTCGGGCTCGGGGGCGGGTTCCGGCGCAGGCTCGGGCTCGGATTCCTTCAGCCGGGCCTCCACATCGCGAAGGAACGCGAGGCAGGCTTCGGCATTGTCCAGCATGTACCAGGGCTCGGACCGACCCACTTTCACGGTCTCCATGTAGTACTCGATACTGACGATGGCGTCGGCAAGACGATCCGTTTCCCGTTGGCTGAGCTGCTTCATCGAGCCTTCGGTCAGCGTCAGCATGATCAGGTTGCCCACACGCTCGATGATGTCCATCGCACGGGTCTTGTTCAGCATCAACAGGCCGGCCTTGATGCCGCGAACCAACGACGGAACGCTGTCCAGCCCGTGTGATGGCACCTGCGCTGCAAGGCTCTGGCCGACGGTCTCTTTGATACGCGCGAGGTTGATGATGCACTCGCGCATGACCGATTCGGCAACCTGCTGGTAGTCGGCGGCCTCGCCGGCATCCATGCCTTCCGGCACTTTAGGCGACGGCGCGTCGGAGGGCACCGTCAGGCGGATCAGCTGCTGGTCGAGACGGTCTTCGACACGAAGTAGTGTCGATGCAATGTCGAGGATGATCTGGTCGTTGGCGACGCCGCCACGTTCGACCACGGACTTCAGCCGTTCTATCTCGCCGTCGACATCGCTGCGCAGTTCGCCCAGGCCGAGGACACCCAGCGTGTCACTGATTTTTTTCAACAGGTCAAGCTGCGGGACCAGCTCGGAACTCTTGTTCATGCCGGTGCGGACGAAGATATCCAGCACGTCCTTGACCCGCCCGAGGTCCTCCTTGATCGCGGAGGCGACGGTTTCCATCAGCTTGACGCTCGGTGCGGACAGCGCCTCGCGAGCGTGTTCGACCTGTTCGTCTCCCGGCAGCAGCTCGGCTAAGTTGAATGCGGCTCGAATTTCGCCGATGCGCTGCCCTGCCGTCGTCGAACGAGCGACGTAATAGAGCAGGTTGTTCAGCAGGTCATCAATCGGACTCTCATCGATGGCGCTCGTGCCCTTGTCGATGAGTTTCTTGATCTGTCTATCTGTCTGGCCCAGCAGCCGCTTCAACGCGACGGACGTTTCGAGACCGCCCTGCTGCAGCGCCTCGAGGACGCCGCCCGTCACCCACCACAGCTGGTACAGGTCGTCGCGCGATGCGGCAGCTTCCAGCGAGCCCGCCACGGCGGACAGCGTCTCCAGGTGACGCTTCGAGTCGTTGCCGCCCTTGATCCAGCCCAGCAGTGCGAGCTGGTACTTGGGCCTCAAGCGTGTCGCCATCGCGATCAGTTCATCGTCATTCTCCGGGTGCTCGGGCCTCGTACGCGAAGTTTGGCCCGGCGCCAGGTTCAGCAACAGCAATGTGCCTTCGGAAAGCAGCGGTTCGCCGCGTGCCGCACGCAGGTCGTTCAGTAGTGGCAGCAAGACGAGCGCAATGTCCCTGCCCCCGCTGAGCAGTCGCTCGATGTAAGACGGTAGCTGCACCATGGCCCGCGTAACGGCGTCCAGGCCGTCCTCGCGTCCCTTGCCAGGCGCCAGCCTGTTGAGGTAGCGACAGGCGAGCTCCATTTCCTCGGCGAGCAACGCGGCACCGTAGGTCTCTGTAATCTGCAAGGCGCCGCGTACCTGGTGAAGAAGATCGGCGGCTCGTTCCAGCGACTTGGCGCCGCCGTGACCGTCCACACAGTCTTCCAGCGCCACGTGCGCCGTGCGTATCGTCTCCATGAGCTCGGTACTGACGATCGCGAGCGCGTTGCCAGTCTGACCCATTGGGGTCTCCTGATCGTCCTCACTCACAATCGTCTGGTCGTTCATAGCGATGCCGGGTCTCAGCTAGCGGCCTGTTGCTCTTTTTCTGCTGCGGGCGCCGGTGCTGCCGGTGCCGGCCTTGGCGCCGGCGCCGCTGTCGGTGCGGGCACGGATTTCTGCATACCCTCGGGCAACGTGAATCCGGAGACGCTCTTCCTGAGCTGCGATGCGAACTCGGACAGCTTCGCAATGGCCGCGGCCGTCGCGTTCGTTGCCTTACCGGTCTGGTCACTGATCTCGCGCAGACGGGTCGTGCGTCGGGTCACGTCGGCCGCAGAGCCAGCCTGCTGGCGGGCGGAACTGGAGATGTTCTGTACGAGGCTCGCGATCTGGTTCGATACCTGTTCGATCTCATCGAGCGCCGCACCGGCATTCTCGGCGAGCAGCGCGCCGCCGACCACGTCCGTCGTGCTGCGTTCCATCGACACAACCGCTTCCTTCGTATCGGCCTGAATCGTGCTGACGAGGACCTCGATCTGCTTCGTGGCGTTCGTGGAGCGCTCGGCGAGTCGCTGGACTTCGTCGGCTACCACGGCGAAGCCACGGCCGGCCTCGCCCGCCATCGACGCCTGGATAGACGCATTCAGCGCAAGAATGTTGGTCTGCTCGGCAATGTCGTTGATCAGTTCGACGATGTTGCCGATTTCCTGCGAACTCTCGCCAAGGCGTTTGATGCGTTTTGACGTGTCCTGGATCGTTTCCCTGATCGTGTTCATGCCGTCGATGGTGCGTCGCACGGCCTCGCCGCCCTTGTGCGCGACCTCGACCGAATGACGCGCAACGTCCGAGGAACGCTCGGCGTTGCCGGACACTTCCTCGATCGAGCCAGCCATCGATACGATGGACTCCGTCGCCGCGTTGATCTCCTTGGTCTGATTCTCGGCGGCTCGGGACATGTGCACAGCGGAGCTCTCTGACTGTTTGGCCGCTGCCTCAACCATGATCGCCGTCTCGTTAACGGTGGCGACGAGCTTGCGAAGCTCTTCGATGGCGAAGTTGAATGAATCAGCGATCGTCCCGGTGATGTCCTCGGTAACGGTCGCCTCGACCGTCAGGTCGCCGTCCGCGAGGCTGCCCATTTCGTCGAGCAATCGCAGAATGGCCTGCTGGTTTCGTTCGTTCTGCTCCGCCTGCTGTCGCGCGGCGTCTTCGAAGGTCGCCATTTTTCGGCTGAGCAGGAACAGAACCCCGAGCATGATCATGCCGATAAGGATCAGCGCCATCGGCACCCACGGCATTGCCAGGAAGCCCTCGGCCAGCTCGCCGGTGGACTGCAAGTAGACGAAGGCCATAGCGATGACGAGCAGCAATGCGGCCGTGATCGCGACGCCCCTGAATATCTTGGAAGTTTCTTGTGTCTCTGTCATTTTCTTTCGCTCTCAACTATTCCCGGAGGCATGGAAAGCCATAAATCAGGCTCCACCGCTATTCCTCAGCGGCCTGCAGGAACAGGTTGCTTTCTACAAAGTCGAACAGGTCGAAGACCGGCCACTGGTCGCTGCCGCGTTGATAGGTTCCTTTCAGAAACCGGTCGCAGCGCACAACCGTGTCCGTTCTCTCCCGTTTGTATTCCTGGTCGCCGAAGCGACGAAACCCGATGACCTCGTCCACGACGAGGCCGGCCGGGATTTCCCGGTGGTTGACGGATATCACGCGAGTGTTTCGTCGCAG
>JAAUYD010242231.1_pt1 | contig 12756 bp, 13 predicted proteins | sample 7278101 | NCBI WGS metagenome assembly JAAUYD01 (sample SAMN14350128, study PRJNA611818) | marine sediment metagenome | isolation source: surface marine sediment (0.6m) | place: French Polynesia: Moorea | collected 2018-08 | reverse complement strand
GATGTTGAACCAGGGTGAAGCGGTCAATGACAGCGAGTCCATGCTTTACCTGCGGGTGGAGGACATCCGGGCCACCCACCAGGACCTGGAGCAGCGCGGGGTGGAATTTATCAACCCGCCCCACATGATTCACCAGCATGAGGACGGCACCGAGGAGTGGATGGCGTTTTTCAAGGATCCAGAGGGGCGACCACTGGCCATTATGTCCACGGCAGCGACCGGAAGCTGACCAGAATCTACAACTAACACCCTGTTTTTAGGTTATTTTTTATCGCCGTCAAACGCTTTTGACAAAGTGACCAACTTTTTCCCGCCCAGGGGGTAATTTCCAGTAGCAGCCCATCAATGACAGGCCAAAGACAATGAAGTCCATCAACTGCATCATGAGTATCACCGCCGGCATTCTTGCCCTGGTTTACGATCTGTGGATGATCCAGGCCGGTCACCTGCCTGCCGTCACGCTGCTGGCCCTGGTGGGCTGGATGGCGCTGCTGCTGGCCGTGTGTGCCCGCCAGCAGAAGAGGCGGAATACCGCTTCAGTCAGCGCCTGAAAGCCGGGGCGCCCCCGACAAAGCGACCATCATCTCGACACCGCTGCCGTCAGCCCGGTTGCGCGCGGCAACCTGGCCGCCGTGGGCCTTGGCGATGAGACGCACGATGTGCAGCCCCAGCCCCAGGTGAACCTGCCCGGTCGAATTGGACCGGGTCGAAACCAGCGACTCAAAAATCCTGCCCTGCAGTTTCTCCGGCAGCAGCGGACCGGTATTGCTGACGGTGATCCGGGCGCGACGCCCAACCCGCTCCAGTGACACGATGATGTCGCTGCCGCCGGGAGCAAAATCCCTGGCGTTGTCCGCCAGCTTGTCGATCATCTGGCCAATCAGTTCAGCTGAGCCGTAAAGAGGCAGGCGCTCCAACCCGCAATCCACCCGCCACTGGTGGTCCAGGTCCATGCCGCGGTAAGCCTCCACGCAAGCTTCAACGATCTCCCGCAGATCCAGCTCGGCGGCTTCGGTGGTCTCCAGGGCCTGCTCCAGGCGGTTGGCTTCGCTCATGGCCCGGAGAATTTTCTTCAGCCGTTCGGCACCGTCCTGGGCGCGGCCGGCATACAGAGCGGCATCATCCGACAGCTCCTGGTCACGCAGGTTTTCCAGGGACGAACTCACCACCGCCAGTGGAGTATTCAGCTCGTGAGACAGCTTGCTGGCCAGGGACTTCAGGTAGTCGTTGTAAGACCGGAGCTCGGTCAGGAGACTGGAAAAGCTTCGCGCCAGGTCGCCGACTTCGTCGGGTGTTCCGGCCCCGGGCAACTGCACGTCCGGCGGCGCGCCTGGCGCCATGGCATTTTCGGCGGCATTGCGCAGGCGGCGAACCCGCCAGGACAGCAGCGAGGCATAGCTCAGCAGCACGATGACCACCACTGCCACCACGCCCAGGGTCAGCCAGAGAATGCGGCCGGCGGTCTGGTTGGTCGCCACCAGCAGGGCGTCACCCAACTGCTCTACCACCAGGATGGTGGAACCGGCGGACGGCAGCGCGACCGAGGACAGCACGGAGCGGCCGCCGGTGGCGATCCATCTCACCCCGGTCTCACCCCGCCGGGCGGCCTGCAGCTCCGGGCCGGACAATCGCAGGTCACTGCCGGGATCCCGCGGACTGGCCGAGTCAAAAGCGTCCCTGGACAGGGCCCGATACAGCAGGCTCTGCCAGCCCCGCAACGCTTCTGATGTCACCGGGGCAACCTCCCCCGCGGACGCCAGTACCCAGCCCTGCTGATTCAGAACCCAGCCGCGGGCGCCATCCGGCAGCAGGCGGGCCAGCCGCCGGGACAGGTCCGGCGAGCGAAAAACCAGTGCCCGGGCGCCCAGATCGTCATCATCGAGGGTGCCCACCCGATGACCTTTGTTCCAGCCTTCCCCGGTGTCTTCCGCCGCAAGCGAAAGCTGAGAGCCGATAACGCTGCGGGGCATCCTCAGCTCCACCACGTAGCCGCGGCCGTCAGCGTTTTCCCGCCACGCCCCGTCAACCCGCGGCGGCGCCGCAGCCTGATCCCGGCTGGCCGGCATAATGTCCACGGCTCCGGGCGTACTGGCCAGGATGCGGTACTGTCGCAGGCCCCGGCCGTCCAGCAGACGCAGGATCAGGTGGTCGCCCGGCACCCAGTCCGTCGCACCCAGTGAGGCCCGGTTGCGGCTGGGGTCGGTGACCTGGAGCAGCAGGTACAGGTCGCGAGCATGGCTGGCCAGCAGCAACTCCATGGCCAGGGGACCGGAGCTGGCCTCGAAGCGGTGGGCCCAGCCCTGCCAGCTGGCCCAGTCTTCCGGGTATCCGTCCACGTTCAGCGGGCGGGACAGGGTGTTGACGTACAGGCCCTGGCGGGTGCCGTCAGCGTGGCTGTTAGAATCCGGGGACGATTCCGGGAATGCAAAGGCCCGCTCCAGGGCCACCGCTGACGCCACCAGAGCCTGCTGGCGGGCTTCCCGCAGCACCGACTCGATCTGCACCGCCACCTGCCAGGCAGCCACCGGCAGCGCCATCAGCGCGAGCACCAGGATCAGCAGCTGCCGTCGCAGGCTCATGGCAGGCCCCCGGCCAGGGGCGACGAGGTGTCAGTCCGGCTTCCAGCGATAACCCGCGCCGTGGACGGTTTCGATGTGCTCGAACTGCGGGTCAAGCTGGAGAAATTTCTTTCGGATTCTTTTGACATGAGAGGTAATGGTGGAACCGTCCACAACCACGTTGGCGTCGTCCATCAGTTGGTCCCGGGTCTTCACGTGGCCGGGATACCGCGCCAGGGTGTGGACCATCCAGAACTCGGTCACGGTCAACGGAACCGGCACGTCTTTCCACTGCACCGTCATGCTTTCCAGCTCCAGAGTCAAGTCGCCCTGCTTGACCGAGTTCGTATCGGGATCCGGGGAACGCAGGGCCTCGATGCGCCGGAACAGTGCCACCACTCGGGCCAGCAGGTGCTGCAGACTGATGTCCTTGGTCAGGTAATCGTCGGCGCCCAGACGCAGGCCCGAGATGACGTCCAGGTCGCTGTCGCGGGCGGTCAGGAAAATGATGGGCAATGACCGGGATCGACCGCGCAGTTCACGGCATAGGTCAAACCCGCCCTCGGGTTCATCGCCCAGGCCCACGTCGATAATGACCAGGTCGGGAAACCGGTTGGTAAAGGCCCGCAGTGCCGACGGGCGATCGGTGTAGCCGTCGGTCTGGTAACCGTATCTCTGAAACGCCGAAACGTAATTCTCCCGGATGGCCGGCTCATCCTCGACAACCGCTATTCTCCGTGCCACCTCGTGTCCTCCAGCAGCCTTGTGTCCTTCGCTGCAGTTAATGCTACCCAAGATCCGGGCGCTGAACAGGGAGCCCGGCGCCTTCGCCACATTTTTGACAGATATCGACAGCTGCCGTTCATGGTTCCCGCCCCTGGTTACCCGCTGCTGGGCGCCAAATGGGCCCACGATCCTGGAAGTCCTCCCCCGGATCACACTCAGGGCCCGCTGGAAGCTGGGCCGCCCCAACTCCCGGCCAGGGATGGCCGGAATTTATCAAGACAACGGACAAGGAATAGAACGTGACCCGCCGAAAACGCCTGATGAGCCTGAACTACCGAGATCGAATCCTGCTGGGCCTGGTGGCCTACTTCGCCGTGGCCCTGGGGATCAGGGCGTGGGCGCTGGATGAGCCACCGGCACAGAACTGGGACCAGCTGACCGCCGGCACTTTGTTGATCCAGCAGCCCGGCAACGAGCCGATGCTGCCCGCCGCCCGCCTGCACACCGACGTATCGATCCGGGTCTCCGGCATGGTGGCTGAGGTCAATGTTTCCCAGCAGTTTCGCAATGACAGCAATGACTTCATCGAGGCCATCTATGCCTTCCCCCTGCCCGACAACGCTGCGGTGAACCGCATGACCCTGCGGACCGCCGACCGGCTGATCGAGGGTGAGATCCAGGAAAAGCAGCAGGCCAGGGCGACCTATCGCAAAGCCAGGGACGAGGGGCGCCGGGCCAGCCTGGTCAGCCAGCGCCGCCCCAACCTGTTTACCACCCGTATCGCCAACGTGGCACCGCTGGAGGAAGTGAGCGTCGATATCACCTATGTGCAGGAGCTCACCTACAGGTCCGGACAGTTCTCCCTGCGGTTTCCCATGACCATCACGCCGCGATACGGCGAATCGTTGAGTTCGGGACCGTCCGGGCCGGAAATGCTGCCGGCGCTCCCTGGCGAGGTACCCAACCCCGTGACATTGGAGCTGGAACTGGTGCCCGGGTTTGACCTGGTGCGCCTGGAGAGCCTGTACCACGACGTGGCCCTGTCGGACAGCGGCGGCGTGTTCCGGGTTGCCCTGGACGATCCGGTTCCCGCCAACCGTGACTTTGAGATGGTATGGGAGCCAGGCCTGGCCGACGTCCCCCGATCCGCGGTGTTCGCTGAATCGACTCCTGACGGCGAGTTTGCCCTGGTGATGGTCATGCCGCCGGCAACCCACCGTGCCCAACCCGGCCAGCGCGAGCTGATCCTGGTCATCGACACCTCAGGCTCCATGTATGGCGAATCCCTGGAGCAGGCCAAGGAGTCCCTGCTGATGGCCCTGGGCAGCCTGGACATCAACGACCGGTTTAACGTGATTGCCTTCGATTCGGAGGTTGAGCCCCTGTTTTCAACCGCGCGCCAGGCCAGTTCGGAAAACCTGGGCGAGGCTATCGGGTTTGTCGATGGCCTGCAGGCTGACGGCGGCACCCAGATCGGTCTCGCCCTGGGCCAGGCCCTGGCGGATTCGGCTCCCGCAGGCATGCTGCGCCAGGTGGTATTCATCACTGACGGCAGCGTCGATCACGAGACCGCGCTGTTCAAACGGATCCAAAGCGAACTTGGTGACAGCCGCCTGTTCACCGTTGGCATCGGCCCCGCGCCCAATGTGTTTTTCATGCGCAAGGCCGCCCAGTTCGGCCGGGGCAGCTTCACCCTGATCGGCAGTACCGACCAGGTGGCCGAAAAAATGGACCAGCTGCTGCAGCGGCTGGAGAACCCGGTGCTGACAGAGCTGTGCATGGACTGGAATCAGCCAGCCGATTCCTACCCCCGCCACCTGCCCGACCTGTACCTGGGAGAACCGCTGATCGTGTCCACCCGGCTGTCCGAGTTGAAGGGCGATCTGCAGGTCTGCGGTGAGACCAGCCAGGACAGCTGGCACGAGTGGGTCTCCCTGAAGAGACATGATCAGAGCGCCGGGATCGGCACCCTGTGGGCGCGACGGAAAATCGACAGCCTGATGGATGACCTGGCCCTGGGCGGCGATGCCGAAGCCATTCGCGAGGAGGTGCTGACGGTGGCGCTGGATCACAGCCTGGTCAGCCGCTATACCAGCTTCGTTGCGGTTGACCGCAGGCCGGTGCGGGCCCTGGCCGACCCGGCCAAATCGGTGCAGCTGCCCAACCTGGCGCCGGGCGGGCTGGACATGACGCTGCCGGTCACGGCCACCGACAGCCTGTCCCGCATTGTGTTCGGCCTGGCCCTGCTCATGTTGACCGGCGTGTTTTCCCTGCGCCTGCGCAGTGAGGTCTAGCACAATGTCGAAAATGCCAGTACATCCCTGTACTGGACGCCAACTGCCGAAAATCTGCATTTTTCAACAGCCTGCTACCCCGCAGCGTTGGCTGTGGATTGTCATCCTCGGCATTGGCCTCAGCGTCGGCAGCTGGTACAGCCTGAGCGGGCTGTACATCCAGGGCAAGGCCCTGGTGGCCCAGGTCCTGCTGAGCCAGGCCTGGCAGGAGACCCTGGAAACCGGGCTGCCGGCCAGGCCCTGGTGGTGGGCGGATACCTGGCCTGTGGCCAGAATGTCCCTGCGCGGCCGGGAGCAGATCGTCCTGAGCCAGGCCAGCGGCCGCGCCCTGGCCTTCGGCCCTGCCCATCTGCCGTCGAGCACGCCGCCGGGAGAGCGGGGACACGTGGTCATCACCGGCCACCGGGACACCCATTTTCGGGGCATCGCCGGCCTTAGGCGGGGCGACCTGGTCACCCTGGAGCACCAGCGCGGCCGGGACCATTACCGGGTGTCCCATTCTGAGATCATGGATCTGCGGGAAGGGGCCCTCAGCTACCGTCCGGAGCTGGACCTGCTTACCCTGGTGACCTGCTATCCATTTGACGCGCTAAGCCCCGGGACACCCCTGCGCTATCTGGTGCATTTGAATCGTATGGAATCGTCAACAAAGCGGGATCAGATCCTGGCAATCCATTAAACTGGCGCCTTTATACCCATCAGGAATCCTTGATGAACAGAGTGAGCCCCCTTCGAGTCATCATCCTGCTGCTGGCTGCAGGTGCAATGACAGGCTGCGCCAGCGCCTACTACGGCACCATGGAGTCATTCGGCGTGCATAAGCGCGAGCTGCTGGTGGACCGGGTGGACAAGGCGCTTGAGACCCAGGAAGAAGCCAAGGAACAGTTTGCCGACGCCCTGGAACGGTTTTCGGCCGTGACGGAATTTGACGGCGGCGACCTGGAAGACCTGTACGACGACCTGAAAGACGAACTGGACGACAGCGAAGAGAAAGCCGAAGAAGTGGCCGGTCGGGTTGAGTCGGTGCGAGACGTGGCCGAAGCCCTGTTCGACGAGTGGGAAGACGAGCTGGACCAGTACTCCGACGGCAAGCTGCGGCGCCAGAGTGAGCAGTCCCTGAAAGAAACCCGCCGGCGCTATGCCCGGCTGATTCGAGCCATGGAATCAGCCGAGGCGCGCATCGATCCGGTGCTGGATACCTTTCGGGACCAGGTGCTTTACCTGAAGCACAATCTCAATGCCCGGGCCGTGGCTTCCCTGCGCACCCAGCTGGGCGGCATCGAGCAGGACGTCCAGGCCCTGATCAACGCCATGAACGACTCTATCGCCGAGGCCCGGACCTTTATCGAACAGATGGAAACCTGACGGTTTCAGCAGGAAAAAACGGGCCCATCCATGGGCCCAAACTTTCGCGGGAGTTCGCTTGCCAGGTCCTAGGCCCTGCCCCGATTCAGGTTGAGGCCCAGTCGGATGGTCACCGGTTTCCCCGACGCGGTGACCAGATCGATCTGCTGAAGCTCACCCGTTACCGGCAGAATGATGTCCTGGTGACCCGCCATGGACACCGTGACGAACGGCGTGCTCGAATCGAGATCCGGGGTCAGCTCCACGGACAGGGATTGCCCGTCTACCTTGCCAAAATCAAGCTCGGCGGGTTCCCGGTGGGAAACGCTGAGCAGCGGCTGGACGATGGTGTTGCCGTCTACCCTGGCGCTGGCTTGAACCAGCAGGCCGTCGTGTCTGGCTGCCTCTCCAGATCCGATTCCAGGCAATAAGGCGGTACCGATGGCTGCCGCAACCGCAGCCAGAAAAAGTGCGATCAGTTTCATTCTTCGCTCCCTCTACAAAGCGACGCCGTCTCTTTGGACGACGGAACACAGTCTATCGACGGCGGCAGGCGAAAACCGTGAGCGGGTGCACAGGTTTGGGAATCAAGGGCCGCGCCGGCACGGCGCTACCAGGGCGGTGGATGGATCGCCAGGCGGGACTCGTTTTTTTCGTCCGCGGTGGCGGCACGCATGGACTCATCAGCGACCACTGCCGTGCGGGCCAGGCGGTCGTGCCAGCCCCGGCGGTGCGGGTTCCAGATGACCGCCAGGAAACCGATCATCAGGGGCAGAGCGGACGCCGGGTAGGCCAGGAAGCGCACCAGGTACTGCCAGGTCCGCGGCCGTCCGCCGGTCCGGTAGTCCACGATGCGGGAGGAGCACAGCCACTTGCCCGGGGTTCGCCCGGCCAGCAGCCAGAACGCCAGCGGATAGGCTATTGCCACGCACACCACCAGCACTCCCGCCATCTGTCCGCCATGTTCGGTCTTGATGTCTTCCCCGACCAGGCCTGCGACCAGTGGAGCAACAAGGGCAGCGATGATGATCAGGTCAAAGCAGACAGCAGCCAGCCGGATCCAGAAACCGACAAATTCAACGGCGGTCGCGCCGGGCTGATCGCTTTCAGGCAACGGCAAGGCTGGCAATCTGCTGCCGCATGGCGGCGATGGTGGCAGCGTAGTCCTCGCTGCCGAAGATGGCCGACCCGGCCACGAAGGTGTCAGCCCCGGCCCCGGCAATCTCGGCGATATTGTCGACCTTGACGCCACCGTCGATTTCCAGCCGGATGTTGCGTCCGCTTTCGGCAATCATCGCCCGGGCGTCACGCAGCTTCTGCAGGGCGGCAGGAATGAACTTCTGGCCGCCAAAGCCGGGATTTACCGACATGATCAGCACCATGTCCACCTTGTCCATGACATATCTCAGAACATCCAGAGGCGTAGCCGGATTGAACACCAGGCCCGCCTGGCAACCGCACTCCCGGATCAGCGCCAGGCTGCGATCGATGTGCTCACTGGCTTCAGGATGAAACGTGATCATGCTGGCACCGGCTTCGGCGAAGTCACCAATGATGCGATCCACCGGCTTCACCATCAGGTGAACGTCGATGGGCGCCTCGATCCCATAATCCCGCAGCGCCTTACACACTCCGGGGCCGATGGTGAGGTTGGGTACGTAGTGATTGTCCATCACGTCGAAGTGCACCCAGTCCGCCCCGGCCTCCAGGACTTTTTCCACATCCTCGCCGAGTCGCGCGAAGTCCGCGGAAAGGATGGATGGGGCGATGATGTCCTGCATGGGGGGCTCCTGAGTGGGTTTGCGCGGCTATGGTACCCGATAACGCGAATTGTGGGGTCAGAGTAAAGGTACAGAGTAAATCCCGATTCCGGATTTACTCTGTCCCTTTACTCTGACCCCACCATTATCGGAATCCACGTTCAGTACGAATCTGCTCATACGCCGCCCGAATCTCCGCCGTCTTGTCCTTGGCGAGATCCAGCATCTCCTTGGGCAGGCCCTTGGATACCAGTTTGTCCGGGTGGTGTTGGCTGATCAGTCGTCGGTAGGCTTTTTTGATTTCGCCCTCGCCGGCTTTGCGGTCGACTCCCAGGACGCCGTAGGGGTCAGCCGACACGGGCTTTTGCGGCTGGCGCATGCCGCCCGGCCTGGCGCCGGAGCGCATGGCCAGGATGCGGTCGAGCTCCCACTGGGGCACCCCCAGGAAGCTGGCGCAGCGCTGCAGCACCGCCCGGCCCTGGGGCTTGAGGGAGCCGTCGGCAAACGCGGCATCCAGCTGGATCTCCAGGAACAGGCGGAACAGCTGGGGCTGGGCGCCACAGGCCTGGTGCAGGTGGCCCAGGGTCTCGGTCAGGTTGAAGCCGCCGCGTTTGCCGCGATTAAACAGCTTGATGGCTTCCTGGCGCTGGTCCCCCGTAAGCTGCATGCGGGTCATGATGGCCTCGGCCACGGCAATCTCCCGCTCCGACACCCTTCCATCCGACTTGGCAATGTGGCCCATCACCAGGAACACCGACTCGAAGAAGGCCCGCTGTGCCCGCTGCAGGTCGAACAGGCCGATACTGGGCAGGCCGGTATCCACCGCGTGACCCAGGGCCGCGCCCACGAAGGCGCCCACCGGACCGCCCATCATCAGCCCGACGGCGCCACCCACGACTTTTCCCCAGATTCGACTCACGGAAATCGGCTCAACAACTCTTCTTTCTCAGTGTTTTCAAATGATCCGGAAACGGGCGTTTCGCTTACGTGAATCCCACATTGTACCGGCCGTTGGGGGGGCATGTAGAATGATCTTGAGGTCCACTTGGAGAAGGCCAATGACCGCTCATGACACCGCCGTTTTATACCAATCCGACATCGACACCCTGGAACTGATCGGCCGGGGAAAAGTACGGGATATCTACGACGCCGGAGTCCACGACCTGCTGATCGTCACCTGCGACCGGCTGTCTGCATTCGACGTGGTATTACCCACCGCTATTCCCGGCAAGGGCGCCGTTTTGAACCAGATTTCCAACTTCTGGTTCAAGAAAACCGAGCACATTATCCAGAATCACCTGCTGGACATACCACTGGAAAACGTCATTGGCACCTACCCCCACATCGAGCCGCTGCGGCCGCGCTCGGCCGTGGTGCGCAAGGTCAAGCCCCTGCCCGTTGAGGCCATCGTGCGCGGCTACCTGGCCGGCTCAGGCTGGAAGGATTACCAGGAAACCGGCGCGATCTGCGGCCACAAACTGCCCATCCACATGGAGCAGGCGGGCAAGCTGCCCGAACCCCTGTTCACGCCGTCCACCAAGGCCGAATCCGGCGAGCACGACGTCAACATCACCATGGAAGCCTTCGCCGAGCAGGTGGGTGAAGCGTTTGCCGAAAAGGTGCGGCACATCAGTATCGAGCTGTACCAGTTTGCGGCCAAGCACGCCCGGGAGCGAGGGATCATCATCGCCGACACCAAGTTCGAATTCGGACTGGATGCCACCGGCGACCTGGTGCTCATCGACGAGGTGCTGACCCCGGACTCCAGCCGTTTCTGGCCGGTCGACCAGTACCATATCGGCACCAGCCCGCCGTCCTTCGACAAGCAGTTCGTCCGCGACTACCTGGAAACCCTGGACTGGGACAAAACCGCCCCCGGCCCCGAACTGCCCCAGGACATCGCCGACCAGACCGCCGACAAGTACAGGGAAGCCCTGCAGCGCCTGACTGCAAATTAGGACAACCGTGCGCCCGCAGGGCGCACTCAATAAACGTCATCCTGAACTCGATTCAGGATCCATCTGTAGTCCCGAAGTTGCCTTCGTTGACGACTGCTCAGCGCGGGAGCAAAGCCATCGTCAGTGACCCACTCAGCAGCCGACGTGCTGGATCGAAGCCCCCGATCAAACCACTGCTTGAACCCGAGGCATTACAGACCCCAATCTCAGATGGATCCTGAAACAAGTTCAGGATGACGGGAGCGAGCGATTCAGGATCCATCGTCAGTGCCGACGGTCCAGGTGTCTACGATTCAAGAGCGACCGTCGACACCCCTGATCAAACGAATGCCTCGATCGAAGCGGCTACTGAACCCGCTTTCAGGTAGTCACGTATTGCCTTCGACGGGTGCCAATGGAAAATGCGTGTATATTCTCCCCCTGGCCCGCTCACCAAGGCGCATCATGGACGAAGCCGAAGAATTCCAGCTATTCGTTCCCCGGAACCAGGCATGCCCGCGCTTTTCCGCGCCGGAGTGGCCTGGCAAGTCGGGTCCAGGTTCAGCCTACCGGCACGTGGAACGGTAGCAATCGACAATGCCAGTCAGATTCGAGCTGTTTGAAAAAGATCGCTTCGTAGAGTGCCACTGGATCGGAACGCTGACCCAACAGGACGTATTTGAGGCCTATGCAGCCTTTTTCAGGGGGCGGTCGTGGAGTCCGCTGTGGCCCGAGTCAGAACCCGTATGGCGGGAACTGGCCAACCTGAGTCTCCTGGAAGCGCCGATTTCGGAAGCGGGCTGGGCAATTGAACAAGCGAGTTTTTTCCAACGCGAGTATGAAAGAGCCGGCCTGAATCGGGCGCGAGTAGCAACACTGGCACCGACCGACCTGAGTTACGGAATGTCCCGCATATATGAGCAATCAACCAAGGGTGAATTGCCCGAGAAGCTCAGGGTATTTCGGACCCGTACCGATGCGCTCGAATGGTTGCTTCAGTCCGACTGACGGGTTTATTCAGGATGAAGGGAGAGACGATACCCGAGCGCCCAGGCTAAGGAACAAACGGCTTGTTTTTCGGCGGGCTGTTCCTGCCTGAACGAAAACATACTGCTGGCTCCGGCGTGCAGAACAGCTTCGGATCGTCCGCTCTTTCCTTACGCGCTATGACCACCACCCAGTAGTCAACGTGCTTGGAGTCTATCGCCCGCACATGGGCCACGCCCACTTCGTCCTGGGACTCAAAAAACTCGTCGTGCCCCAGCAGGTGCTCGCGGTGCACGGTGGAGCCCAGGAACTCCCGCCACACAGACTCGGGGTCTCTGATACCGCCCAGGATGCTTTCCACGGAGTTTCCCAGTGGCCCACGGTAGCTGTCCGGCAGCGGATAGCCGAATTCTCTAAGCAGGGCATTGGGTCCCAGACGTTCAGGGGTTCGATGGGAAAAGTAGCCACGCCGGGCCATGTCTTCCGCCCGTTCGCGAGCGAATTTGTGCAGGGTCCTGTCGCAGCGCAGGCCGGAGCGGCGCTGGTCGGGGTGGCTGACCAGTTCCACCAGCAACTGGCGTTCCGTTTCGGAGAGCTTACAGCTGCCTTCGGGTTCCGGGCCGCCGGTTGGGGCGGCAGCAAGGTTAAGAGAGATCAGAGCCGCCGCAATCAGCGGCAGGTTCCTGTCCCGGCCGGCGATGGGTCGTCGGCCGCCATTTGATCGCTCTCCCCTCAAGCTTCCTTCGGCCGCAGCAGCCACCTTGCCAGGGCCGGCAGCAGGACCACGGCGCCCACCATGTTCAGGAAAAACATGAAGGCCAGCAGTTTGCCCATGTCGGCCTGGAACTGGAGGGCGGAGAAGATCCAGGTGCCCACGCCAATGGCCAGGGTGAAGGCGGTGAAGATCACCGGCTTACCGGTCTGCTTCAGCGCGTGGTAATACGCCTCGCGCAGGGGCATGCCTTCCTTCAGGCATTGGGCCAGACGGCTGTAGATGTAGATGCCGTAGTCCACACCGATGCCGACGCCCAGGGCCACCACGGGCAGGGTATTGGTCTTGAGACCGATGCCGAGGAAGGCCATGAGGGCGTAGGCCAGTACCGACACCAGCGCCAGGGGCACAACAATACAGATGGTGCCGCGCAGGGAG
>JAAUYD010063109.1_pt1 | contig 12757 bp, 14 predicted proteins | sample 7278101 | NCBI WGS metagenome assembly JAAUYD01 (sample SAMN14350128, study PRJNA611818) | marine sediment metagenome | isolation source: surface marine sediment (0.6m) | place: French Polynesia: Moorea | collected 2018-08 | reverse complement strand
CGGTCGGCGAGCTCGTTGGCGAATGCGGCGAAGGCCGCCAGCCGCCGGCGGCCCAGCGGCTGCCAGACCTCCGCGATCGCCCGCGCGCGGCCCGCACGCAGCCTCTCGAGCACGCGTCTCCCGCGTGCGGTGAGCCGGTAGATGCGCTGGCGCCCGTCGTCGCGCCCCACCGCGACGCGCACGAGCTCCGCATCGAGCAGCTGGCGCAGGGTGCGTGAGACCGCGGCCGGCGAGCGCTCGCGCTCCCGGGCGAACATCGAGGGCAGGAAGTGCTCCTCGGCGATCCCCTCGAGCAGGCGCCACTGGGCCTCGGTGATGCCGGCATCCCGGGCCAGCTCGGCGCGGCGGGCGAGGAAGAGCTCGGCCAGGCGCTGCAGGCCGGCGATGGCGGCGTGGATCTCCGGGGTCGGGGGCTCGGGGCTTGCCATTATCATTAACTATAGTTAAATATACACTTCGATCAAGCACTGGTCGCGCGTCCGCGACGGAGAGGGCCATGGACACCCGAGACAGCGTGAAGGAGCAGTTCGGAGCCGCGGCGGAGCGCTACGCCGTGAGCTCGTACCACCAGGAGAGTCCCGACCTCGCGGCGATGCGCACCGCGGTGTCGCTGCGCGGTGACGAGCGCGTGCTCGATCTGGGGACGGGCACGGGGCACACCGCCCTGGCCTTCGCCCCGCACGTGGGCGAGGTGATCGGCGTCGACATCACCGAGGCGATGCTCGAGCAGGCGCGGCGGCTCGCCGCGGAGCAGGGCGTCGACAACGTGCGCTTCGAGCAGGGCGACGCGCTGGCGCTCGCCTTCGAGGACGACGCCTTCGACCTGGTGACCTGCCGGGTGTGCGCACACCACTTCACCGACGCCGCGGCCGCCGTACGCGAGGCGGCGCGGGTGCTGCGACCCTCGGGCACCTTCCTCCTGGTGGACAGCGTGTCGCCGGAGGATCCGGCCGAGGACACCTTCTACAACGCGATCGAGCTGCTGCGCGATCGCTCGCACGTGCGGGGCTACCGGGTCAGCGAGTGGGTCGCCATGTTCGAGGCGGCCGGCCTGCGCGCGGAGCACCTCGACACCTTCGGCGTGCCGCTCGACTTCGACGAGTGGGTGGAGCGCATCGGCACGCCCGACGCCGAGCGCGCCGCGCTGCGCGCGCTCTTCCTCGGGGCGACCGACGCGGTGCGCGAGCGCCTGGGCCTGCGCACGCAGGAGCCGTGGGGCTGGGACGTGCCGATCGGCCTGGTGCGGGGGAGGGCGGCCTGAGCGGCCGCCCGAGCGGGCGCTTCAGCTGCCGCGTGCGGTGCGGACGATGTGGTTGCCGCGCTTCTCGTCGAACTCGAGCTCGATGGCGCCGGCATCCCGCAGTGCCTCGAGCAGCTGGCTGAAGTTCGCCTGGCCGTAGTACTCCTCGTTGAAGCCGGGGTACACGCGGCGGGTGGCCTGCTTGACCATCGAGCCCCACACGGTGTCGTAGTCCCGCTCCAGCGAGCGCACGATCGAGAGCACCTTGTCGGCCGCGTCGTCGAGCTTGTCGAGCTTGTCGTTCTCGCCCTTCTTCGACGCGGTCTTCTTGCGCCGGACGGTCTTCTTCTTGGCCTTGTCGCTCTCGACCTTGCGCAGCAGGTCGTCGTAGTAGATGAACTCGTCGCAGCTGTTGATCAGGAGGTCCGAGGTGGAGCTCTTGATGCCGCAGCCGATCACGAACTTGTCGTTCTCCTTGAGCTTGGCGACCAGCGGTGAGAAGTCGCTGTCGCCGGAGATCAGGGCGAACTGGTCGACGTGTCCCTTCTGGTGACACAGGTCGAGCGCGTCGACGACCATGCGGATGTCGGCGCTGTTCTTGCCGCTGACCTTCGACTGCGGGATGTCGATCAGCTCGATGCCCTGCGTGTGGAACTCGCGCACCGCGTTGCGGTAGTGGCTCCAGTCGCAGTACGCCCGCTTGTAGACGATGCGGCCCTTCTCCAGCAGGCGCTGGAGGATCAGATCGATGCGGAACTGGCCCTTCTTCAGGCTGCGCGCACCGATCGCCAGGTTCTCGTAGTCGACGAAGACGGCGATCCGGGGCTCGTCGGCCAATGGGGTCTCCTCGAGCCGGGGCCGTGGGCCCGGCGGCTTCCGGCCGGGCCTACTGGGCGTCCGCGGAGTCCTCGGCCTCTTCCTCTTCCTCACCCGCGAAGCCGTAGCCCGCGAGGTCGTCGACGGTGGCCACCTGGCCGCCGCTCTCGTCCTCGGCGCGCATCTCACGCTTCTCGCGCTTCATCGCGGCCTTCTCGGCCTTCTTTGCCTCGCGTTGTCGCTTGAGGACGGCGGTTCTGCTCTTGCGTGCCATGGTCGTCTCCCATGAGATCGTGCGAGGGGGTCGGCGTTGGACGGGGGCGCCGGCGCAGGCCGGCAGGGGACCGGGAGTTTACACAGGGCGGGGGTCCGTGGCATCGGAGCGAAGGCCTTCCCCGCGGGGATTCGGGCCGACGAGCCAGGGAACCCATTCGCCACCGGCGGCGTCTCTTCCAACGGTTCCGCTTCCCAGAGTCACGGGCCGCTCGAGACGGCCCACCCGTTGGGACGGCGCGGTTCCGTGGGAGTCCTCCTCGACCACGGGGCCCGCCGTCCCCTCCTTTTTCAGGGGTCGGCTCGATCCGCCGGGCGGAAGTACCAGTTGATCTCGTCCACCGCGAGGTAGGCGTCGATGCGCTCGTAGCCGTGGGCGCTGAAGTACGCGAGCAGCTCGTCCTGGATGCGGTGGTTGGCCTCGATGCAGACCAGCTCCGGGGCGAAGCGCTCGATGTCGAACCCCGCCAGCGCCGCGGGCTCCGCCTCCTCGATGTCCATCGAGAGGAAGTCGATGGCGCTGACGCCCTCGGCCGCGAGCAGGTCGTCGAGCGTGATGGTCGGGACCTCGATGGGTCGTGGCTTCACGCGCTCGATCTCCTCGCGGTTCTCGCGGAACGAGTCGAGATGGTCGTCGCGCACGGAGGTGAGCGAGTCGGCCATGTAGAGGGTGAGCGTGCCGCCGGAGCGGTCGCCCACCGCGTAGTTGCGAAAGCGGGTCCCGGGGCGGTTCTGCTCGTAGCCCTCGCGGAAGCGCTCGAGCGCGTCGACGGCGATGCCCGTCCAGCCGAGGTGCTTCTCGAGGTACAGCGTCGTGCTGTCCTTCTTCCAGTGGTAGCTGCCCACGTCGAGGAAGACGCCGTCGCGTCGGTCGCGGAAGAAGTGGCGGATGACGAGCTCCTCGTCGAACTGCGAGTAGCGCTTCGGTCCGAGCTCGCGGGGATCCTCCGGCCACTCGTCCGCCGGAGCGCAGGCGAGTGCCGCGAGGGCGACGAGCGCAGGCAGCACGCGCGCGGCGCGCCGGAAGGCGTCGGTCGTGGGGGCGGGTCTCCGGCTCACGCCTCACCCCGCGAGGCGAGGCGGTGGGCCACGAGCGCCGCCAGGAAGAAGCCGAGCCCCAGCAGCGGATACGCGGCGCCGGGCTCCCCGTCGACGAGGCGCTTGGTCATGATGCCGATCACCACCAGCGAAGACGCCACGTAGATCCCGGGCAGCCAGGGGTAGCCGGTCGCGCGATAGGGACGCTCGAGCGCGGGCCGGGAGCGCCGCAGGACGAACACGCACGAGACGGTGAGGGTTCCCGTGAGCACCATGGTGAGGCTCACCAGGTTGAGCAGGTCCTCGAAGCGGCCGCTCAGGACCAGTGCCGCGGCGATCGCGGCCTGCAGCCAGAGCGCGCGATTCGGTGCGCCGGTTCCGGGCGCGACCGCAGCGAGCCCTCGGCTGATGGCGCCGCCCCGCGCCATGGCCAACGCCACGCGCGCGCCGCCCAGCACCGTGCCGTTCACGCTCGCGAGCAGGGCCAGCGCGATCAGGAGCGTGAGCAGCGTCTGCAGGGTCTCGCCGCCGAGCACACCGGAGGCCGCGGATCCGGCCTCGAAGGTGCCGGCGATGCCGTGCATGCCGAGCACGCGCAGGAAGCCCGTGCACAGCAGCAGGTAGAGCGCGGTGACGGCCAGGGTGCCGGCGATCAGCGCGAAGGGGATGTTGCGCTCCGGCCGCGCCACCTCGCCGCCCACGTAGATCACGTTGATCCAGCCGGAGTAGGCGAAGTAGACGGCGTTGTAGGCCAGCACCAGACCGGCCAGGGTGGGCTCGGCGGGCGCCTCGGCGGCGGGCGGCGGCGCTGCCGCACCGCCCCGCGCGATCGCCCAGCAGGCGAAGCCGGCCAGCACGGCCACCGGCACCAGCGTGAGCAGGGATTGCACCTGGCTCGACGGTCCCGCGCCCCGCGTGTTGAGGGCGGTGAGCGCGAGGATCAGGACCAGCGCTGCGAGCTGCGCGCCGCTCATCGCGAGGCCGCCGGGCAGCGCGACCTGCATCTCGCCCAGCGGTACGCCGATCAGCGCCGGCACCTGATAGGTGCACAGCGCCACGGTCATCGTGGCGATCGAGCCGCTGAAGATCGCCGCGAAGAGCGCCCAGCCGCTGGCGAAGGCCACCGAGGGACCGTAGGCCTCGCGCTGGAACACGTAGTCGCCGCCGGCGCGCGGGAAGAGCGTGCCCAGCTCCGCGCAGGCCACGGCGCCGGCCAGCGCGGTGAGTCCGCCGGCGGCCCAGATCAGCAGGAAGGGGAGTTGCGTGCCGACGTGCTTCGCCACGATCGGCGGCGACAGGAAGATGCCGATCCCGAGCATGGAGCCGGCGACGATGGCGAAGCCGCCGAGCGGACCGATCACGCGACGCGACGCTGCTTCGGGCGGGTGCGGTTGGGTCATCGCCGAGGGTCGCTGCTCACCGGACCCCGAAGTGTCGCACGAACCGTCGCCGCTGTCCCGCGCGGCCGCGGAATCCACCTAACGCGCTGCATCCACTTGTGAGATCATGTCGGCTCCGATGGCCGACGACTCGGGAAGGGGCGGCATGCGGCGCACGGCGATCTTCGTGATCGTGGCTCTCACTCTCGGCGCGACGGCGCGCGCCGAGGTCACCCTGCAGCGCTGGGAGCACGGCGTTGCCCAGATCCAGGTGAACCGGGTCCGGATGCTGACCCAGCGCCTGGCGAAGCAGCACGCGCTCTACCAGCTGGGCAGCGTCGGCGCGCGGCGCGTCGACATGATCAAGACGGTCGAGGCGATCGACGAGGCGATCGTCCAGCTCGAGCGGGGCGATTCGACCTTCGGCGTGCCGGAGCCCCCGACGCCCGAGATCGGCGAGAAGATCGCGAGGCTCGACACCGCCTGGGGATCGCTGCGCATGATCGCCGACGCCGGTCCGGCCGACTACGCCCGGCGCGCGGGGATCGGGTCCGTCACCGGCACCGGCGACCCGCTGCGCATCCGGACCTTCGACGCGCAGGTCGACGCCGTCGATGCGCGCGCCCGCGCGGTGTCCGAGGCCTACGTCGCGCTCTGCGCCCCGGCGCAGCGCAGGGACTGCGAGGGGATCGCGCGCGCGACGAACCTCGGCATCCTGAGCGAGCGCATCGCGAAGGAGGCGGTGCTGCTGCACGCCGGCATCGACGTGGACGAGCATCGCGGCAAGCTCGTGCGCACGCGCGACGCCTTCGCCAAGGCCCTCGCCGCGACCGCCGAGCAGGAGGTCGTGCAGGCCGCCATGGCCGACAGCCGCGGTCGCACCGGCGAGATCATGCAGGGCATCTGGGCCGACATCGGTCGCGACTGGTCCCGCCTCGCGGGCGACGTGGATCGCCTGGTGGCCGGATCCGGCGGCGAGGTCGACCTGGTCGCGACGCTCGAGGTGCAGCGCGTGCTGCTCGAGGAGATGCAGCGCTTCCAGGTGGCCGTGCGGCGCTTCGCGACCGCGCGGCGCCTGCGGACGGCCCGGTCGTGAGGGTGCGCATGCGACGCGGAGTGGCGGCGCTGCTCTCGTGGGTGTGGCTCGCCGCGGCGGCGCCGACGGCGGGCGCGGCGCTGCTCGACTTCGAGTACGCCGCCGCGCTCAACCACCTCGGCCAGATGCGCATGCTCGCGCAGCGCCTCGCCAAGCAGAACGTGCTCTACCAGCTGCACCTCGACGACCCGCAGAAGTACGAGCTGGTCGAGAGCGCCCGCAAGCTCGGGCGCCTGCTCGAGGCGGTCGGGGAGGGCCGTCCGCTGCTCGGCGTGCCGCGCCCGCCGACGCAGGAGATCGTCGAGCGCATCCGCGCGGTCGAGGCGGCATGGACGCCGGTGGAGCGCATGTCGCTGGCGAGTCCCTACGCCTACCTGCGTGGCTCCCGCGAGTTCATCGCGCCCCGGGACCGACGCGGCGACCCGCTGCTGCTCGTCCACTTCGACAACTCGGCCGAGGCGCTGGTGGCGGCGATCGACGAGGCCGCGAAGCTCTACGTCGCTGCGTGCGAGGCGGACGGCTATCCCCACTGCGCGGACGCGGGCCGCGCCGGGCGCCCGGCCATGCTGATGGAGCGCGTGGCGACGGACGCGGTCCTGGTCTTCGCCGGCATCGCGCGCGAGGAGCGCAGCGTGCGCCTGGGCGAGACGCGCGCCGAGCTGGCCGCCTTCCTCGATCAGATCGGCGCGCACCCGGTGGTGAAGGCGACGGTCGACGAGGCGCGCGGCAGCTCCGGACGCCACGCGGCGGAGCTGTGGGAGAACGTCATGGTCTCCTGGCGGCGCCTCGAGCGCGAGCTCGACGCGATCCTGGCCGACGAGGCGGACGCCGCCTCGATCCGGCGCGCGGTGGACGTGCAGCGCCTGATGGTCGACGACATGGAGCGACTGGCCCGGACGCTGGAGCAGTTCGCGCTGGCGCAGGAGGCCTGAGCCACCCACGCGCGACCGGGCGTCAGCGGCTCAGCGTTCGGTGCCGCAGTAGGTCGCGACGAAGTCCGTCTCGGTGATGATCCCGACCAGCTTGCCGTCTTCGAGCACCGGCAGGCAGCCGACCTTGCGGTCGACCATCAGGCGCGCCGCGGCCTCGAGGGGCGTGTCCGGCGCCACGACGACCGGGTGCTCCGACATCACCTCCTTGACCGGAATGGTGTCGAGGAAGCGATCCTGCGCGTGCTCGCCGAAGCCGACCACCCGCGCCAGCGCGGTGCGGAAGAGATCGCGCTGACTGACGACGCCCACGAGCTCGCCGTCCTCGTCGAGGACGGGGAGGTGGCGCAGGCGCTTCATCCGGATGATGTCGTCCGCGAGCCGCAGACGATCGTTCCTGCCGAGGGTCCTGGGATTCGGGGTCATGAGGTCGCGTACACGCATGTCCCAGGATTGTGCAATCGGCATGCCGCGCCGCGCAAGGCCCCGCGCTCTCCGGCTCGGCGGCCGTGGCGTTCCGCCGCAGCCCTCGTCGCCCTCGGGGCGGGATGGTGCGCGCTTCGGCAGGGGCGCGCTCGCAGCGCAAGAGGCTGGCACGCGGATTGCTCAAGTACCGGGCATCACCCCAAGGAGCTCTCACCGTGACCGATTTCCTCACCGGCTACTCCGTTCAGTACTGGCTCGAATCCGCGCCGCAGGCGTACCTGATGGACACCGAGTACGGGCATGGCCCCGACGAGACGGAGCCCGCGCTCTTCCTCGAGGACGAGGTCCTGCGCGAGCAGGCGATCCGCACCACTGCGCAGCTGGTGGTCGGCGAGCGCTGTGCCCTGGCGGCCTCCTCGGGTCTGATCAACTCCGCGCCGGACGAGGCGAGCAAGCGCTTCCTCGCCACCCAGACGCTCGACGAGGCGAGGCACGTGGAGGTCTTCACCCAGCGCCTGCTGGATCTCGGCGTGAAGAAGTCGGAGCTCGAGGGCGTGATCGCCGACATGGCGAACCCCAACCTCCAGCGCTTCGCGGAGCTGCTGCTCGAGAAGGTCGACCGCAAGGACTTCGTCGCGGGCGTCGTCGGGCAGAACGTGGTGCTCGAAGGCATGGCCTTCAACGTGTTCGAGATGCTCCACGCGAGCAGCGCTGCGGTGAATCCGAAGTTCGCGCACACGCTCTCCGGCACCATCGCGGACGAGCGTCGCCACGTCGGCTTCGGCGAGAACCGGATCGGCTCGCTGATCCAGCAGCATCCCGAGCGCAAGTCCGACATCGAGCGCATGCAGAAGGAGATGTCCTACTACATGCTCGCGACCTTCGCCGACTCGTTCCGCGCCGCGCCCGCCCAGGAGGAGCTGCGCCGGCTGCGCGAGCAATCCGGCGACGAGGGCAAGGCGGGCTGGCAGGGCGTCAACCTGAACGAGCTCGAGCCCCAGGAGATGGAGGCCGTGCTGGCCGACACCGTCCTCAAGGAGTTCAAGCTCCGGCTCGGGCGCATCGGCATCGAGTACCAGACGCCGGACCGGCCGTGAGGGCGCCAGGATGGCGTCTTCGACGACCGACGTTCACGCCCTCGCGCCGGACGAGTTCTTCGAGCAGGTGCACAGCGTCGAGTTCTGGTTCGAATCCGTCCAGGGCTACCTGGACGGACTCGACCACGGCCGGCACGCGGGCGTCGAGGAGAGCGTGCTCGACGACGACGAGCGCGAGCGCCTGATCGGCGTGCTGTGCAACTACTGCGTCGGCGAGACGGCGGCGCTCGAGGGCGCCGGCGGCCTGATCGAGATCGCGCCGAACCGCGCCACGAAGATCTTCCTCTCGACGCAGACCGTCGACGAGGGGCGACACCTCGAGGTGCTGATCCATCGCATGCGGGAGCTGGGCGTCGCCGAGCCCGAGGCGGAGATCGCGCGTCGCGCCAGCCCCAGCCTGCGGGAGTTCAAGAAGCGGCTGCTGCAGCTGGTCCACGGCCGCGACTGGGAGGCCGCGATCTTCGCGCAGAACGTGATCCTCGAGTCCATGGAGTTCGCGGTCTTCCAGATGCACGCGCGCACGGCCGACCCGCGCACCCGCGAGGTGCTCGAGGGGATCATCAAGGACGAGCGGCGTCACATCGGCTTCGGCGAGAACGAGCTGGGACGCCGCATCCAGGACGCGCCCCACACGCGCAACCGCCTGAGCGTGATCCGCGGCGAGCTGGATGCGCTGGTCCTGCAGAGCTTCCAGGAGGCCATGCGGGACGCCGGAGCGTCGCGCGAGGAGCGGTCGGAGCTCTCCCGCAGCTACCTGCGGGCCGTCGAGCGACTGGGGTTCGCATGAGCACGGGAGACCCGCTCAGCGCGCCCGTCGACGATCGCCCGCGGCAGCGCTTCGTGCTGGACGATCGCGGCTTCGACGAGGTTCCGAAGAAGTACCGGCGCTTCTACCGCAAGTGGGCCGGGCCCGGCGACGAGCTCGCGCCCAACGAGGCGCTGTGCCCGGTGTGCAAGATCGTCGTCCGCTCGAGCCGCGAGCTGCGGCCGGGGGACCGCCTGTACTGCATGGCCTGCATGACGCGCCTCCAGGTCGTGGCCGGAGTCGACGGGCGACTGGAGACCGAGGTCGTCTATTAGGGGGCGCCCTCGTGCTCCTAGCTCGTGATCAGCGGCAGGGACGAGAAGCCCTGCACGAACTCGGTGCGGAAGCGCTCCGCGCGATCCAGGTCGAGCTCGTAGCCCGGGAAGCGCTCGAGCAGCAGCTCGAGGCACACCTTGCCTTCCATGCGCGCGACGTGGGTTCCCAGGCACGCGTGGTTCCCGGCGCCGAAGGAGAGGAAGCGCGGCGCACGGCGGCGGATGTCGAAGCGGTCCGGGTCTTCGAACTCCCGGTCGTCGCGGTTGGCCGAGGCGTAGAGGAAGATCACGGGCTGGCCGGCCTTCATGGAGCGGCCGTGCAGCTCGACGTCCTGGGTGAGCGTGCGCCCGAGGAACTGCGTCGGCATGTCGAAGCGCAGCGCCTCGTTGAAGGCGTCCGGAATGCCGGCGGGATCCGCGGCGAGCGCGGCGCGCTGGTCGGGGTGCTCCCACAGTCGCCGCAGCGCGTTGGCGAGCACCTTGGGGAAGGTCTCGGAGCCGCCGATCACCAGCATCGAGACGTGGGACGCGGCGTCCGTGTCGGAGAAGAGGCGCCCGTCCAGCTCGAAGGTCGCGAGCGCGTTGATCGCCTCCGGCCCGTCGACCGGATTGCGCCGCCGCTCCCGGATCTTCTCCTCGCAGTAGGCGGTGAGCTCGCCGAGCGAGGCCAGCCCCTCCGGCGTGACGCCCCCGCTCTCGGGATCGTGATGGAAGAAGCCCTGTACCCAGCGCGTGAGCATGGGGCCGTCCTCCGCGGGCAGCCCGATCGCCATGCAGGCCACGCTGACGGAGAGCAGGGCGGCGAAGTCGCCGATCGCGTCGAACTCGTCCTGATCGGCGACGCGATCGAGGAGCTTCACGGCGAGCTCGCGCGCGACGGGCTCGGCGCTGCGGACGTGCTTCGGCAGGAAGCACTTGCGGATGACCGAGCGCAGCTGGGTGTGCGCGGGCGGGTCCATGACGTTCAGCATGGGCGTCACCGGCTGGTCCTTGGTGAGCAGCTGGGCCGGGGTGGTGCCGCGCGCGGCGGAGAAGTCGGCGCGGGACGAGGCATCCCAGATGTCCTGGAAGCGCGAGAGCGCCCAGGCGTCGTAGCGCTCCATGTAGTGGACCGGGTCCTCGTCGCGCAGACGCTTGTAGATGGGCAGCGGATCGTTGCGGATGGCCTCGGAGAAGGGGTCGTAGTCGATCGTCATGGGCTCGTCCTCGTCGCCGGGTTGACGGTATGTGATGTTCTATTTATAGTAATTCCAATTACTCTGTCAAGTGGAGGCGTGATGGCCCAGTCGGCGGCCCAGAGACGGCGGCGAGCGGCTCCCAAGCGGGGCGCCAAGCCCGTTGCCCGCGCCCGGGCGCAGATGTACCGGGATCTCGTGATCAGCTGCGCCGAGCAGGTGTTCGCGCGCCGTGGCTACCACGCCGCCCGCATGCAGGAGGTGGCCGAGGAGGCCGGCATCTCCCTCAACACGCTCTATGCCGCCTATCCCGGCAAGCGGGAGCTCTTCGAAGCCCTGCACGAGCTGCGCGGCGCGGAGTTCCTCGAGGCCGTCTCCACGGCGATGCCGAAGACCCTGCCGCCGCTCGAGGCGCTGCGCGCCGGCGTCCGCGCCTTCGTCGACTATCTCCTCGCCCATCCCGACTACTTCCGCGTCGACCTGCGCGAGGGGCGGTCGTGGGCGGTCGGCGACGTGGAGGAGAGCTCGGCCTTCCAGGCCGGCATCGCGAGCTGGACGGACCTGATGCGCCGCGGCATCGCCGCCGGCGTCTTCGTCGACGACGACCCGGACGTCATGGCCGTCACCACCTTCGGGGCCCTGCAGGTCCAGCTGGCGGCCCGACTGTCCCGAACCCGGCGGCCCGACGCCGACGAGATCGCGCAGAGGATCTGCGCGCATCTCGAGCGGGCCTTGTGCAATCCCGTGTACGTGGAGGACGAGTGATGAGTGATGCGAGGATCGTGTTCAACGGCGCGACGGTGGTCGACGCCGAGGAGGGATCGCGCCGCGATACGACGGTGGTCGTCGAGGGGCAGCGAATCGTGCACGTGGGCGAGCCGGTGCCGGCGCGTCCGGGCGACCGGGTCGTGGAGCTCGGCGGGCGCTCGCTCATGCCCGGCATGGTCCAGTGCCACTTCCACTCCCACTTCGGCGCCTTCGGGAGCGGCGTGACCTCGCCGGCGCTCGGGCTCGAGGCGTCGCCGGGCTACCTGGGCATGCTCGCCGCCGAGAACGCGGGCATCGCGCTCGACTGCGGCTTCACCGGTGCGATCGGCTCGAGCAACGCCTACGCCATCGACGTGGCGCTCAAGGAGGCGATCCTGCTCGGGCACGTCCGCGGCCCGCGCTTCAAGGCCTGCACCCCCGAGATGGTCACCACCGGCGAGTACTCGGACTACGCGAACAATCGCAACTGGTTCATGCAGCTCGGGTTCACCGGGCTCACCATGGCCCTCGACGGGGAGGACGAGTGGCGCCGGGGCGTGCGCTCGGAGCTCGGCAAGGGCGCCGACATCGTCAAGATCTCCGCCAGCGCGGGTCATGGCTCGAGCCCCGCGCGCGGCACGATCTACCAGACGCCCGCGGAGCTCGCGGCCTGCGTCGAGACCGCCCACGAGCGCGGCAAGCTCGTGCGCGCACACGTCGCGACGCGCGAGGGCATCCTGGCCTGCGCGCGCGCCGGCGTGGACGTGATCGATCACGCCGATCGCATCGACGCCGAGTGCATCGAGGCGATCCTCGAGGCGGACTGCACCGTGGTGCCCAGCATGCTCTGGAACCTGCGCTTCCTCGAGGTGGCCGAGAACTGGGACCACGCGGCCGAGGTGCTGCCGATCAGCGAGGGCTTCCCCGAGTCGCTCGACGAGACGCTCGCGCGCATCCGCGGCGTGCGCGAGGACTTCGACTACTCCTGCGGCGCCATGCGCGAGGCCGCGGAGGCCGGCGTGCGGATGGTGGTGGGCGACGACTACGGCACGCCGATCATGCCGCACGGCGACTACGCCGCCGAGCTCATGCTCTACGTGAAGCAGCTCGGCATACCGGCGCGCGAGGTGATCCGCTGGGCGACCTCCAACGCGGCGCGGCTGCTCGGCCACGAGGGCGAGCTCGGGCGCGTCGCCGAGGGCTGCCTGGCCGACCTGGTGGTGGTCGAGGGCAATCCGCTCGAGGACATCGCCTGCCTCGAGGATCGCGACAACGTCCTGCTCGTGCTGAAGGACGGCGAGGTGGTGAAGGATCGCCCCGCTCCGGGCAGCGGACTGCTGCCCGCCTGAGAAGCAACGGACTGCTCCCCGCCTGAGGGCGGGGGGCGGCTCAGCCGCGGCGGTCGGGGTCGCCTTCCCGCTCGGGGTCGGCGTCGTCGTCGTCGAGCATGCGAAGCGCCGG
>JAAUYD010062662.1_pt1 | contig 12757 bp, 14 predicted proteins | sample 7278101 | NCBI WGS metagenome assembly JAAUYD01 (sample SAMN14350128, study PRJNA611818) | marine sediment metagenome | isolation source: surface marine sediment (0.6m) | place: French Polynesia: Moorea | collected 2018-08 | reverse complement strand
TACGGCGCGCCATGGCGTGCCGCGCTATGAAATAAACGGTGTCAGGCGCGAGGCGGGCTTTGGCATTATCGGCTATGGCAAGCTCGGGGGGCTCGAACTCTCCTACAGTTCCGATCTCGATATCGTGTTCCTGCATGATTCCTGTGGCAGCAAACAGATTACCGATGGCGATAAGCCGCTCGACAATGGCCTCTTCTTCGGTCGTCTCGTGCGGCGGCTCACGCATTTCCTGACGACACAGACCGGTTCGGGCGAACTCTACGAGATTGATACGCGCCTGCGTCCGGACGGTCGACGGGGCCTGCTCGTGTCGAGCACCGACGCGTTCGAGCGCTACCAGGAAGACAATGCGTGGACGTGGGAACACCAGGCGCTGCTACGAGCACGCGCTGTCGCTGGCAGCGCCGAAATTGCGGAAGAGTTCGAACGCATCCGTCGCGACACACTGATGCATCGCGTGCGGCGCGATACGCTGCGCGACGACGTTGTCAAGATGCGTCAGCGCATGCGCAAGGAACTCGATCGCAGTGACGTGGAGTCTTTTGACCTCAAGCACGGCCGCGGCGGCATCGGCGATATTGAGTTTCTCGTCCAGTACCTCGTACTGGATCGGGCCGCGGCACATCCCGACGTCGTGTTCTACTCGGACAATATTCGCCAGCTCGATGCGCTCGCTGCAGCCGGCTGCCTGGATCAGGCTGCAGGCGACGCCTTGCAGGACGCGTATCGCGATTATCGGCTGCGTCAGCATCACCTTGTTCTCGACGATCAGGAGCCGCTCGTGCCGGCCGAGGAGTTTGTCGAGCAACGTGAATTCGTCGCCAAAACATGGGACGCATGGCTGGCATGAGCTTATAATTCGCCGTCCGGACCGACCGAGAACGAGAGGAGCAAAGTGGCAGCCAAAGCAGGAACCGTCGACCAGAACCTGATTCCGGCGAACGCCCAGAACAAGTATGGCGTGCGACCCAGGGATTTGCCGCTGAGCTGTCCGATGCCTGGAATGTACTTGTGGAATTCTCACCCAAAGGTATTTATTCCGGTCGAGGAAACGGGTGAGGCCAAGTGCCCGTACTGCGGCGCGCAGTATCACATGATCGACGCCGCCGACTGAGCCCGTGTTCATCGTCACCGGCGGCGCCGGATTCATTGGCAGCAACCTGGTCCAGGCTTTGGCGGACCGGGGTCATGACGACATTGTCGTCGTCGACGATCTGGAGGACGGCCACAAGTTCGCCAATATTTCCGATCTCGCGATTGCCGACTACCTCGACAAGGACGACTTCCTGGAACGACTCGGCGATAAGGGATTCGCCGGATCAATCGATGCGATTCTTCACCAGGGTGCCTGTTCCGCCACGACCGAGTGGAACGGCCGCTACATGATGAAGAACAACTACACTTACTCGCAGGAGTTGTTGCATCACTGCCTGGCGCACGGTACGCCGCTTATCTATGCGTCGTCGGCGGCTGTTTACGGAGGCTCGTCGAAGTTTGTGGAGGACCCGCTGTTCGAGAACCCGCTGAACGTTTACGGCTACTCGAAGCTGCAATTCGATCGTTATGTACGGCGAGTCGCCGCCAACGCGGACAGTCAGGTCGTGGGTCTGCGCTACTTCAATGTCTACGGTCCGCGCGAGCAGCACAAGGGCTCGATGGCCAGCGTCGCGTTTCATCTCAACAACCAGGTTCTCGACGACAACGAAGCAAGGTTGTTCGAGGGTTCCGACGGTTATGGCGACGGCGAGCAGCTGCGCGATTTTGTCTACGTCGAGGACGTCTGCAACGTAAATCTCTGGTTCCTCGACACACCCGGCGTCTCTGGTATTTACAATACCGGAACCGGGCGCGCACAAACCTTCAATGACGTGGCCAATGCCGTCCTCAAGTGGCACGGCAAGGGCAGGATTCGCTACATCCCGTTCCCCGATCATCTCAAGGGTGCCTACCAGAGTTTCACACAGGCAGATCTGACGCTGCTGCGCGCAAGCGGTTGCGACGTCGAGTTCAGGCCCGTCGAGGAAGGCGTGCCCGCCTACCTGGACCAGCTTTGCGGACCGCAACGAGCCTGATTGTCGGACCGTCCTGGGTCGGTGACATGGTCATGGCCCAGGCGCTGTTCATGCTGCTCAAGGAGCGTGAGCCCGAGCGGCAGCTCGATGTGCTCGCCCCGGCCTGGTCACTACCCATCGTCGCCCGCATGCCGGAGATACGGGCCGGCATTGCGTCGGAAACCGCGCACGGGGAAATCGGATTGGGTACCCGTCGGCGCATTGCCCGCGAGTTACGACCACAGAGTTACGATCGGGCGATCGTATTGCCGCGGTCATTCAAAGCTGCCCTGATTCCGTGGTTCGCCAAGATACCTGTGCGAACGGGTTTCCGCGGTGAATCCCGCTTCGTCCTGATCAACGATATCCGACCGTTTGATCGTGGCCTCCTCGACCAGACCGTCAAACGCTTCGTTGCGCTGGGACTGGAGCCCGGCGAGGCACTACCGGCCGAGTTGCCCGACCCGGAACTCGAAGTTTCCGAGAAAAACCAGGCGCGAGCGATTGCCGAGCTCGGGCTCGATACCGGCAGGCCCGCCATCGCGATGATGCCCGGGGCCGAGTACGGCCCCGCAAAGTGCTGGCCACTCGATTATTTCGAGATGCTTGCGGCCAGGCTCGACGACGCCGGATACGCGGTGTGGGTACTGGGCTCGGACAAAGACAGGCACGCCGGCGAGACGATCGCGGCGGGCAGCCGGGCGGTCAACCTGTGCGGCAAGACTTCCCTGGAGGACGTTATCGACGTGCTTGGCGCCTGCGAACAGGCGGTATCCAACGACTCGGGACTCATGCATATTGCGGCCGCGGTCGGCATACACGTTCACGGCATTTTCGGCTCATCTTCGCCGAAGTTCACGCCTCCGCTCACGAAAAGTCGCGAAATTCACGAAATTAGCCTCGAATGTCGCCCCTGTTTCGAGCGCGAATGCCCGCTGGGGCACCTGAAGTGCCTGAAAGGCATTTCTGTCGACAGTGTCTTCGAAAAAATAGCCTCGAAAAGCAACTAACTTCGCTGAAATTCCGGCATTTCGAAGAAATAGTCGATTTTTTCGATCACATCGGCAACACTGATCAAGTCCATGGCGGCGGGGTGCCGGACCCGTTGACCCCAGCGGAGATCGCGCACGTTCTTGCCAAGATAACGACTGATTGCGTCAGGATAGCGATTTATCGTTAATTCTCTCGAAATGTATGGCCCGGTCCGATCCGGATTCGATGTCGCGTACAACCCGATAATCGGCGTGCCCATAGCCGTTGCAATGTGCGCCGGCCCGGAGTCCGGGCAGATCACGAGGCTGGCGGATGCGATCAAGGCCGCGAGTTCGCGCAATGACGTGCGGCCGACGAGATTCTCCGCACCCGTATTGAACGCGAGCCGCTCGCCATACTCGAACTCGACGTCCGAAGGACCGCCCGTGATGACGACGCTGGCGCCGTATTTCGACTCAAGATACTCGATAACGGCGAGGTAGCGATCCGCGCTCCAGTTTCGATAGTTCCGGCTGCGCTGGCTGCTGCAGGGACTGATCACGACCAACGGCTGCGCGCCGTCGCTATAGCGCGCTGCGAATTCCCTTTCCTGGTTGGTCAACGGGATGTCCCAGCGCAGCTCGGTCGGCTCGGCGCCGATTGCCGATGCGAATGCCATCATGGCTTCCATCGCATGTTCGCCGGGCGTCGCATCGATTCGGCGGTTCGTAAACAGCCACTGGAAATCCCTCGCGCGTGCGCGGTCGAAGCCGAGCCGGATTCGGGACGGTACAGCGCGAACCAGCAGGTTGGCGCGCAGCGAGGCATGCATACAAAGTGCGACGTCGAACTGCTTGTCACGCAGCTGTGCACGCACGTCCTTATAGGCGCTACGTCCGCGTGATTTGTCGAAAACAATGAAGTCGATATCGGAGATCGACGACATCAGTATGGACTCGGTTTTGCCGATGACCCAGGTGACGTGTGTGTCGGGCCAATTGTCCTGCAGCCGTCGAATGACGGCCAGAGCATGGCAAGTGTCGCCGATCGCGGAGAGACGGATGACGCAAATGCGTTCAGGCTTCGATTGCAGGTCTATTTCAGGCAATATCCAAGCACTTGAAAAAAGGGGATCTGGTCCTTTGACCGAAACCGTCGAGACAACGCCGACCGGCGCCATCCTATACGATAAGGCGATTATCAACCAGATTTCGGAAGAGCGATTCACGCCACACGGCTGGTTGCATGCCGAAGTGCTGACGGGATCGCTGCGTTCGGGTGGACGCGGCAGTACGATGTACGTCGGCAACGTACCCCGGCAGTTCGTATTGCGTCATTACATGCGTGGCGGGCTGGTCGGAAAGCTGGTCAGGGACTCCTACATATTTTCCGGTGCCGACAAGACGCGCTCATTCCTGGAGTGGCGCCTGCTCGACAAGCTGGCGTCGAACAACATGCGCGTACCGCGGCCCGCGGCGGCCCGGTACGTGCAGCGCGGCACCTTCTATACGGCTGACCTGATTACCGTACGCGTGCCCGGCATCGTCCCGTTGTCACAGTACATTGCCGACAACGAACCCGACGAGTTGTTCTGGCAAGGCGTTGGCGCATCGATTCACGAGTTTCATACTGCGGGCGTCTACCATGCCGATATGAACGCCTATAACGTTCAGGTCGATCCGGACGGATTGCTCTGGATGCTCGACTTCGACAAAGGGTCACTCAAATCACCGGGTCCGTGGCAGCAACAAACGCTGAGTCGCCTGCATCGCTCGCTGCTCAAGATTGTCGATCTCGATCCGAAACTGCATTTCCGATCGGCAAGCTGGGACCAGTTGCTCGAGGGCTACTTCAATGCGTCGAGGTCGGCGTAGTAGTCGGGATAACCCTCCGGCAAATCCTTGAACTTGCGGTGAATCCAGAAGTACTGCTCCGGGCAGGAGCGCACGTGCTTTTCCAGCGCATCGAGATAACGACGTGTGTCGGCAGCGGGGTCGTCGCTCGGGAAGTCCTCGAACGGTGGCAATAACAGCAGCTCGTACTTGCCGTCGGCGAGGCGCCGCGGAAAGAAAGGTACGACCGCGGCATTGCCGAGGCGCGCGAGTGTCGACGTAGCGGTCGTGTGCATCGCAGGCACACCGAAGAAGTCGATTACCTCCGCGCCCTTGCGGTTGTAGCTTTGGTCGGGCGCGTACCAGACGGCCCGGCCGCTGCGCAGGCTGCGGACCATCCTCTTGATATCGCGTTTTTCGATCGTCGCATCGGCCGATACTTCGCGTCCGGTGCGCTGCAGTTCGGTCATGAACTCACTGCGATTCTTGCGAAACACGGCATCAAACGGCGGGATGGCATGGGCGAGTACACGGCCGGACACCTCGAGTGTCGTGAAATGAGCGGCGAGCATGATGACGCCGCGGCCGGTGGCCAGGATGTCGTTGACGTAATCGACACCGGTCAGCTTTGTGATCGATTGCAGGTGCTTGCCGCTTGCCCAGCGGCCGAGGCCCATCTCGATAAGGGCCATGCCGAGCGCCTTGAAATGCTGCAGCGCAAGTGCGTCGCGTTCGGCTTCCGACAGGTCGGGAAAACACAGTTCGAGGTTGCGGCGTACGATGGCGCGTCGCGAGCCGCCGGCCACATGTGCGAGCCGCCCAATCAGGCTGCCGATGCCGAGCGCCAGGCGATGTGGCAGGAGGCACACGATGCGCAACAGGCCCATGCCAATCCACACCGGCCAATAGCGCGGCGCCCGGTAACTCGACAGGGGTTTGCGATCGCTCATTGAATGATGTCGTGCGGGTGTAGCGGGATTCTACTCGGACATGCCGTCCACGTAACCACCGGCGTCGGGTTTCTGCGCCACCGGTTCGCTGTCCCCAACCACGTCGTCTGCCTGAATGCCGACGTGAAATGCCGCGAAACCGGGCATGACGACCTGGTTGCGCGCCATGCCGATGATGCGGCCGGCGTAGGGTGAGCGCAGCTCGGTACGTGCGTTGCTCATCGGGTCAGTGATTGTCCCGAGCAGGTCGCCCTTGCGGACCGAGCTGCCGAGGCTGACGTCGGCGAGCAAAATGCCACCGTTGTTGGCGCGCACCCAGGAGGAACGATAGTAGACCGGTTCGGGATCGCCCCAGAGGCGCACCTTCTTGACCATGCCGAGCGTCGTGAGAAGCGTCTCGATGCCCTTTACACCGTGCTTCACCTCGACCAGCTCGAGCTGCGACGGGCCGCCCGCTTCTACCGTGACGGCGGGAATTCCGGCCATCGTGGCGGCGTAACGCAGAGTGCCAACCGTCGGTTCGCTGTGGAGAACGACCATCGAGCCGAAGCCGAGTGTCAGCGTGACAACATCCGGATTGCGAAGATCCGCCCGAATCTGCGGCAGGTTCGCACGTTCGAACGAACCGGTATGCAGGTCGACGAGCGCGTCGCAGTGGGCGACGACGTCTTTGAACAGTGCGTGTGCTATGCGTGCTGCTGCGCTGCCGTTCGGATTGCCCGGGAAGTACCGATTCAGGTCGCGACGATCGGGCAGGTAGCGCGAGCCGCGCCTGAATCCCTGAACGTTGACGATCGGTACGCCGATAACGCGGCCAGACAGCTTGTCGGGATCGATATCGTGCAGTACGCGGCGTACGATCTCGATGCCGTTCAGTTCGTCACCGTGAACGGCCGCCGTCAAACACAGCGTCGGGCCCGGCAGTGCGCCGTTGACCGCGAGCACCGGCGTCGACACGGGCACGCCTTCGAAGAGTTCGGTGGCCGACCACGAGAGGCGCTGGGCCGTGCCAGGTTGCAGCTCGGTCCCCAGCAGGCTAAGGGCTTCGGCTTGGCCTTCGGCGGTCGTTACGGCGTCTGCGAGCGGTACGTCGTGGGGATGCGCAGCGACCGGCTCGACCAGGTCCTCGGCGGCCGCCGAGGTCTCGCTGGAACGCGCGTCCTCGTCGCCGGTCGTATCCTGAAGGAGATCGACGCCGTTACCGGAGGGTTCCTGCGACGTTTCACCGGCCAGCGCAACCCCTGCTGCGGCGAAGAGCCACAGGTACACGAGCATTTGGAGAATGCGTCGCGTTAGGTCAGACTGTCGGCGAAAGGTACTCATAAGACCCCTAAACTACGGCATTTTGCCGCTTTTTTCCGTGAACTAATCAATAATTTGCGATTGAAACCTGAACCTGAACAAAAGACAAGTGCGCGTTTCTGCTGGATTCTTTGCGGGCTCCTCCTTACTGGGACCCTGCAAGCAAGCGAAACATTTCCCAAACCCGCCGAGCTGCAACCGGACGTCGACTTCTGGGTGGCAATCTTTACCCGTTATTCGACCGATGAAGGCGTATTGCACGACAACCGCGACCTCGGTGTCGTCTATGACCGCCTGGATATGCCCGCCAATCTGTCGCGCCGCGAGCGCAATCGGCGCGTCAACGCCCGACGAAAGCAGCTCCAGGCAACGCTCGACACGCTGGCCGGTGGCAAGCGCGACAACCTGACCGCGGAAGAAGCGCGTGTACTGGGGCTGTGGCCGGCGGATGTCACGAATAAGGAGCTGCGCGCCGCAACCCGGCGAATTCGTTGGCAACATGGCCTACGCGATCGCTTCGAGGCCGGCCTGCGCCGCGCCGGGCGCTGGCGAGCCTACGTCCACGACCAGTTCACTGCGCTTGGCGTGCCCATCGAGATTGCGGCGTTGCCGCACGTGGAATCGTCCTACAACCCCAGCGCCCGTTCGCATGTCGGCGCGTCGGGCATCTGGCAATTCACGCGCAGCACGGGTCGCCGCTTTATGCGTGTTGATCACGTCGTCGATGAACGCAACGACCCGTTCACAGCAACCCGTGCGGCCGGCCAGCTGCTGGCCTACAACTACTCGCTGACGGGAAACTGGCCGATGGCGATTACGGCGTACAACCACGGACTCGCCGGCGTGCGCCGCGCGCAGCGTCGCCACGGCGATACTGCCTATGTCGAGATCCTGCGCAAATACAACGGCCGGACCTTCGGGTTTGCTTCGCGTAACTTCTACGTCGCGTTCCTTGCCGCCATGGAAGTTGACCAGAATCCTGACAAGTACTTCCCAAACGTCGTGCCCGAGGCTCCGGTCGACTATGCAACAGTAGAATTGTCTGCCTATGTATCGGCTGAGGGGCTCAGCGACGCTCTCGGCATCAGCGAGCGGCAGCTCGCGCGTTACAATCCGGGGCTGCAGGCCACGATCTGGGAAGGCAGCAAGTACCTGCCCAAGGGCTATGAGCTGCGCCTGCCGGTGGCGGCGACGCCCCAGCCCCTCGCGGACATTGTCGCTGCCTTGCCCGACAACGCCACCTTTGGCAAGCAGCTACCCGACATGTTCCACACGGTCGCGCGAGGCGACACGCTGTCGCAGATCGCGCAGGCGTATGGTACGCGCGTTTCGACGCTGGTGGCGCTGAACCAGCTGAGCAGCAGTCATCGAATTCGCGCTGGCCAGCGCTTGCGACTACCGGCTGCCGGACCGGCGCCCGCGACGCCGGCGCCAGCTGCCGTAGCAACGCCCGCACCAGCTCCGGTTGCCACACCAGTGCCCGAGGCTGTCGCAAGCGTCGAAGTACCTGCGGAGCCCGCCGCGGTTGAAGAGATGACGCCGGGGGCAATGGTCAGCGACCTCGCAACGAAAATGCCCGGGACGCTGCAAACGAACCTGCTCTCCGATCCGAGCGACTACAGCGTGTCCGAAGACGGCACGATCGAGGTGCAGCCGCTCGAAACGTTGGGCCATTTCGGGGACTGGCTCGAAATCAAGACACAACGTCTGCGCGACCTGAACGGGCTCGCGTTCCGCACGCCGGTTGCGGTCGGCCAACGCATTCGCCTCGATCTCGGCACCGTCGACGCCAGGAAGTTCGAGGAGCGACGCATCGCATACCATCGCGCCCAGCAGGATGCGTATTTCCGCGAACACATGATTACAGGGGTTACCGAGCACACGATTCGGCGCGGAGAATCGATCTGGATCATCGCACTGCGCCAATACCAGGTGCCGTTCTGGCTGTTTCGTCAGTACAACCCCGGCGTCGACGTGCACAACGTGCGTCCCGGAACAAAGGTGCAGATCCCGGTGCTGGTTGACGTTAGTACAGGCTGATGCAAGCCGGCACCAAGTACCTGCTTGTTCGGCTGCTTCCTGTGGTGCTGCTAGCGATCGCTGCGGCGTTCTGGTTTGCGGACGTGCAGGCGGGCGGCCCCTGGGTAATGCGCAATCTGCTGCCGCTGGTCGTACTCGTGTTGCTGTCGTTTCTGACCCTGAAGCGCGGCAATGGACGCTGGTCGGGCGCGGGCATGAAGATGCCGTTGGGGACGCTCGGATTCGCGATCCCGGCGCTTGGCCTCACAACCTACCTGCATTACGCGTACGCCGTTAACCTGAATGACATGTTTGGTGATGCAGAATTCCCCGACAGGGTGTTTCGCTACCTTCCCGCCTATACGCTCGTCGCCGGAGGTATCGGCTTTGCAATTGGCTGGATTGTCGGCCGCAACGTGTGATGCCGCTCTTTCTCAGGATTGACGAGGTTTGCTAGGCTTGCCGACATGAAACGACTGCTGATTGGAATCCTTGTCGTCATCGCGCCGGGCCTGCTCACTGCCAGCGAATTTCCTGTGGCCGATCTCGTCATCATCGAGAAGGATGCGCGCGAGTTGCACCTTATCGAGGACGGCGAGATTTTTCGCACCTTTCCGATTGCACTCGGCATCCGGCCAGTCGGCGACAAGAAGCAGGAAGGCGATTTCAAAACGCCCGAAGGCCGGTACATGCTCGACCGCCGCAACCCGAACAGCGAGTTCTTCCTGTCAATTCACATTTCCTACCCGAACGCCGAGGATCGGCGCGAAGCGCGTGAGCTGGGCGTGCCTCCCGGCGGTGCGATCATGATCCACGGCCAGCCGAACGTCCCGAGGTATTCGGAAACGTACTACCGCACCCAGGACTGGACCAACGGCTGCATTGCCGTATCCAATTCCGACATGATCGACATCTGGCTCATGACGGGCGAGAACACGCCAATCGAAATTCGTCCGTGATGACCGATCAATTCGTGGATGCCGAGGTCTGGCCTGAGGGCAGCCTCGAAATACTGTCCCAGTTTGAAGTAGACCAGCTGCAATCGAGCGGTACCGGCGGCCTCTACCCGCTGCTGCGGCGATGTATGCTTGCCGTGCTCAACTCCGACAGCCATACGGACGACGCCAGGCTGCTGCTCGAAACGTATCGTGACTTCGAGGTCGGCTTCCTGCGCCAGGATCGCGGCCTCAAGGTAACCCTGCGCAATGCACCGGCCGAAGCATTTGTCGACGGCAAGATGATACGCGGTACGCGCGAGCTTTTGTCCGCGGTGCTGCGAGACATCGTATTCACACGCAATGAGGTCGTCGACAGCGGTCGCTTCACCCTGGATACGTCCGATGGCATTACCAATGCCGTCTTCCATATTGTGCGCAATGCGCGCCTCCTGAAGCTGCCTGCCCGCGTCAACCTGGTCGTTTGCTGGGGCGGGCACGCGATCAGCCGCGAGGAGTACGATTATTCGAAGCAGGTAGGCTACGAGCTCGGTCTGCGCGGGCTGAACGTTTGCACGGGTTGCGGTCCCGGGGCCATGAAGGGCCCGATGAAAGGCGCCACGATCGGGCACGCCAAGCAGCGCATTCGCGGCGGCCGCTATGTCGGCATCACGGAACCGGGAATCATCGCCGCGGAGTCACCCAACCCGATCGTCAATTCGCTCGTCATCATGCCCGACATGGAGAAACGCCTCGAAGCCTTCGTGCGGGTCGGGCACGGATTTATCGTATTCCCGGGCGGCGTCGGCACAGCCGAGGAGATTCTCTTCCTGCTGGGCGTCCTGCTTCATCCGGACAACGCGGACATGCCGTTTCCTCTGGTCATGACCGGACCCGCGTCGGCCGAACCGTATTTCCGGAAGATCGACGACTTCGTCGGGGCGACGCTTGGCGACACCGCACGTCAGCGCTACGAGATCGTCATTGACGATCCGCGCAGGGTGTCGCGATTGATGAATGAAAGCTTGGGCAAGGTACTCGACTTCAGAAACGAACACGGCGATGCCTACTATTTCAACTGGCGGCTGAAGATAGACGGGGACTTTCAGCGACCTTTCGTTGCGACGCACGCCGCCATGCGCAATCTCGGCATCGACGAGGAACTGCCGACGCACCAACTGGCAGCCAATCTGCGCCGCGTGTTCTCCGGCATCGTATCCGGCAACGTGCGGGAGGATACGGCCGCCACGATCGAGCGCGAAGGGCCCTTCGAGATCGACGGGTCGAGAAGAATAATGGGCCTGCTCGACGAACTGCTTGGCGACTTCGTGGCCCAGCATCGCATGAAGATTTCACGCGGCGACTACGATCCGTGCTACGTGATTAAGTAAAAACGAAGCTTAACCAACTGTTTTTAAAGATAAATCAGGCATTCTGCATTGTGATGCAGTTCCTGTGATTTTGCGTGCCCGCCACTTAACATTTGCTCAAAGGACTGACCGAGCAAAAGCATGCCTGACAGCAAGCAGATGAGATGGGAACAAAGCTTCGGTACGGATGCCGAGCAGGATTCCAACACAGACGAGGCGACAGTCGCCAAGGTCGAACCCGCCGCCAATGACGCGGACGGTTGGCAGCAATACCGTCGCTGGATTTCCAAAGCCCCGACGCCTCGCGGCCGACGCTCCGGTATCGACCCGTCGTTGTACTCGTGGAAAGGCTACCGCGACTGGACCGACCAGGTGCGACGCAACTGGGCCAAGGAAGCGCTCGACGACAAGGACTGAGCTCTCCTGAAGATGAATTCGAAACGCCGGCAATCGCCGGTGTTTTTCGTTTCAGGCGCAGCACTCGGTCCATGTCGCGTGGAGTGTGATAAGCATCGCCTGGAAAGTCGGAACTACGTCTGGTTTCTGATCATTTTCAGCTTGCTCCACAAGTTGGTGAAAGAAGCTGTGAACCGCCTCACAGCCGAAACAGCACGGCAGTCCTATAGTCGATTCCAAGGTACAACAGTAACCCTTCTAGAGTATGTCAAACGACGTGAAGAAAACGGAATTTCCAGTCGAAACGCTGAAGAACGAGTCGGCGCGCCAGCGCTGGGAGCTTTTCCACCAGGCGATTGCCTACGCCAAGGAATCGAACAATGCGGCCCTGCACGAAGCGGACTCCGTCAGCGGCGATCATGAGAGTGCCGGACCGTTGTTGACGATCGTCCGGTAGCCTAATCATGGAGTGCTTCCTGCAATATCTCGATGACCTCGACGACCTCTACGGAGCGTTCGGTCTGGTCTGGGAGAGATTGCGGCGCGCTTTTCTCGGCCTGTTTACGCTGACGATGCTGCTGGCAGGCGCGGCCGGTGGCGTAGCGCTTGCACTGACGCATACTCCCATTGCCCTGGCGACAGGTACCGTCCTCTTCGTCGTCCTGCTGTATCGCTCCGTCACGGCTCCCCACGCCGCGCTGACGCCAACCGCCTGACGCAGATCTTCCGGGCAGCTCTCGCCCGGGCTTGAAATCACCGCTCCAGACCCTATCGTGTCTGACTTTGGTCAGGAGATATTCGCCGTGGCCGGCAACAAAGAAACTCTCGGTTTCCAGACCGAGGTACGTCAGCTTCTCAAGCTGATGATCCACTCCCTCTACAGCAACAAGGAAATCTTCCTGCGTGAGCTGATCTCGAACGCGTCCGATG
>JAAUYD010078796.1_pt1 | contig 12758 bp, 10 predicted proteins | sample 7278101 | NCBI WGS metagenome assembly JAAUYD01 (sample SAMN14350128, study PRJNA611818) | marine sediment metagenome | isolation source: surface marine sediment (0.6m) | place: French Polynesia: Moorea | collected 2018-08 | reverse complement strand
CGCGGGCGAGTGTCCGGTGGCCGAGTTTTGCCAATTCGGGAGCAATTTGGTTGATCGTTGAGAAAATGCGCTTTTCACCCGTATAAAATCTCCCTTTGGACGCGGTTCAAGCTATTGGCAGGTGGCCAGGATGATCCCAAAGCCTTAGTGTAGGGGCTTGGCTAGCCAAGCCCTTACAAATGTGGATGGGTTAAATCGCCCTCAGACCACCTTTCCCTTTAACAGACAAGGATCTCGTCAACTGACATGAAGGTGAACGTGCCCAAAATGGTCTACGGAATATTTACATGCCCGCCCCTAAATCGTAACCCACAGGGCATCCAATCCGTGAAAGTGATAGCTGTTCCGATAGTTCGGTTCCTGAACGAGTTTGAGGGTTGGCAGCCGCTCGAGCAAAATGGGCAGCGCGGTTTGCAGTTCAAGGCGGGCCAGTGGCGCGCCAATACAGAAGTGAATGCCACCGCCAAAAGAAACGTGGGGGTTTGCCCGACGACTTAGATCAAGCTGGTCCGGATTTTTAAAGACGGCCGGGTCTCTGTTGGCCGCTCCCAGCAGAAGCGCAATTTGCGTACCAAATGGAAAATAATGCCCTTTATAGGTGACATCTTCGAGCGCCCATCGTGTAAAGAGATGTAGGGGAGTATTAAAGCGGAGCAGTTCCTCGACGGCCGTGTTTGTCAAAGAGGACGTCTGGCGCCAGCGATCCCACTCTGATCGGTGCTGCAGCAGATCAAACACCCCATTGCCGATGACGTTGACCGTTGCTTCGTGACCGGCATTGAGCAGTAAGATACAGGTTGAAATTAATTCATCCTCAGTCAGGCGGCGACCTTCTTCCTCAGCCTCAATCAGACGACTTAACAAATCATCCTGAGGCGTTTGGCGTCGCTTTGCGACGTAATGGCGCAAATAGGCTACAAATTCTTGAGCGGCTTCAACGGCCGCTTTTTCCTGTTTTGGCGAGCGGGCCAGCTCATACATCGCGACCATGGCGTGAGACCATCTGAGAAGGTCATCGCTTTTTTCTGTCGGAACACCCAACAGCTCGGCGATGATAAAAACCGGAATGGTGGTGGCAAAATCGGACAGTAAGTTGATCCGGCCGTTCTCCTTGATTTCTTGCTCCATGAGGTTGATCAGGCCGTGAGCGAGCTGGGCGATCCTCGGCCGCAGTCGGTTAATTTGACGAGCCATAAACGCTTTCTGGACCAGGCTGCGTAACCTTGTGTGGTCTGGCGGCTCCAAATCGAGCAGCGAATAGCGATCGACATCATAAAAGGGTTTGAGGTCTGCGCGTTCCGGCGGCCAGCCTAACGATTTGCGGGTTGTTAAATGGAGAATTTGTCTGCCAAAACGTCGATCGCGAAAAAGGGCGCTCACATCCTCGTGGTTGACAAAGCACCAGAAGCCAAACTCTTCCCAGTAAAAAATAGGCGCTTCACTGCGAAGGCGTTCGTAATAAGGGTAGGGATTTTTATAAAAATCAGGATCTCGGGGATTTAGCCGAACGTGTAGTGTGTGAGGGTTAATTTCCATGGAATGCTGTTTTATTTTGCCGCGGTTGTGTATAGCTGGGTTATGGGTGTTAACTAGAGCCGCTACCTAATCTTTCCAACGTCCCTTATTTTCCCGATTATTCCCTTAATGGCAATGCCAGGCGATTGAATGGGCTGAAATTTGACAAAATATGGTGGATCCGGGCTTTAAATAGCTTAAGGTGTAGCTGTTTTCGTGTTTTTCGTATAGAAATGGTTGGCCGTTTGGAAGTTGGGGAACGGTGTTTAGCTCACCGGGGATCAATCCCTCTAACGAAGGGGGATACTCTCCGGTGCGAAGGTAATACCGTTCTAACGCTTCAACCAACTGCTCGCGATCGTCTATCGCCTGTAAGATTGCCAGGTTGTCAACAACCGAAAATTTTAGGACCGCCTGAATCGGGGTGAGTAGGAATTGAAGGACGAAAAACAGGAGGGCCAGCCGGCCGACTCTAGGCGATCTAAACAGTGCCAGCAGGAGGTGATCACTTTGGCTGAACGATCGGGCTCCATATTGACCCATCATCAAAAAAGCGCTTATGAATAAGGGGGCAAAGCAGACAAAGGAATGAGAGAAGTCGGAGTAAAACCAGGCGAAGATGAGTTGATTGAAGTTGGAAACCATAAACTTTACTTGATGACAATGACTGCCACCTCACCCAGAATTAATCCAACTCACCTTTTTCAAGCAAATCCAGAATTCTCTCAAGATAAACTTTGTCTCGGCCGGATAATTCCGGCTCGATTTTGGCCCCTTCCCGCCAGAAATGTGCTTTTCCTCGCCCCATTTTTTGACCGTCACCGGTGTGCATGTCGAGAGCATGATCGGGAATAGTTGGTTTGATTGTGCCCGAGGCATACCCATGGATTAACCAGTTAACCATTTCATCGCTGGAGCGGTCTTTTTGACAGCCGCTCAGGTAGCGCGCGGCATGGACGGCAAACAGTTTCCGTTCTCCCACGCTGCGATCAAATTTATCGAGCATCTGAACCATGCTGTTAATGACCACGGGGGCAAACGGCTCTCCAAAGCCGATATCCTCAACCGCAATGACCATTAACCTTTGCCAGAGATAATCTTCGAGGGCTGGACTGGTCATGACCATTTCAAAGGCCAGAACGGCCGCATTTTCACTGTGGCCGCGACGAATTTCTTTTTGCAGGGCCGAAATGACGTGGTCGGCTTTGAAGCCGCTAAAAGTGGTTACCGTTTGCCAGGGATCGCGAGGGAGCATAGTTTGAGTCCTAGGTTAAAAGGTTTAGAGCTGTCAGCGCGGCGCTTTGCGCCTCTCAGCAATTAGCTATCAGCTGATGGCTGATAGGGGCGCAGCCCTGAGCTAAATGCTATTTGAGTCCATTTTCGAGAAGCTGATGAAACCGCCCGATATCTACTTCGAGCACGATGCGGGTGTTGGCCGGTCGGCCGAGGCGGTTGTGCCAGTCTACGGTGGTTTGACCGCGGGTGTAGCGGCCGTTAATTTCGACCGTGACGTAACGGTCTTCCGATTTGAGAATCGATTCCGGTTCGAGGGTGGCGGTCATGGCCAGGGGGTCCGCCCCAAAAAGGGCTTTGCGGCCGAGAATTTCACTCACAAATTTGATTGTGTCGGCCGAAATCCGGCGAAAAAATTCAGATTTTGCCGTCTTAAAGGAGAACCAGCGATCGAGTGTTTCATAGGGGATGGGGTGACGCATCGTCACTTCCCAGTCGACCAGCTCGATGATTTTTCCGGCCGCTCCCCACGCTTCAAAGACGACATGAGCCGCTTCCGGATCGGCAAAGATATTAAACTCGGCGGAAACATTTTTGGTGTTTCCGTGTGCGGTTACCGCGCCCCCCATGACGACTAGTCGCTTCAGGTTGTGCGGCAGCTGCGGATCGAGCCGCAGGGCCACGGCGATATTGGTGAGAGGGCCGATAGCCAGCAGGGTAAACTCGCCTGGCTCAGCCGCAGCCAAACGCGCCAGAGCCGCGGAGGCGTGTTCAGTTTCGGCCGTTTTATGGTGGGGGACAAACCCGGCGCCGCCCATCCCATCTTCACCGTGTACAAAGGCGGCGTTTTCTCCCTGCAGCACCAGCGGATGGGCACAGCCGGCGTAAACCGGAATATCTTGCTCGACGAGTTCAACCAGCGTCAGTGAGTTGCGCACGGTGTGTTCCAATCCGACATTGCCGCCGACGGCCATAATCGCCTCAATTTTGGCCTGGGGATGCGCGGCCGCCATGAGGATCGCCTGGGCATCGTCGACCCCTGGATCGGTGTCAATGATGAGTCGCTGCATGATTTGATCTCCTTGTTTCCAATTCAAGATAGGTGTCGTTGAGCGCGGCACAAGACTGCGCATAGTCAATCGTGGTCCAGGAGTGGTTTTGATAAAGCCAGCGGCCGTCTACCATGACGTCTCGCACGTGCATACCGGAAATCCCATAAACCAGGGCGGTGTAAATATCCTGGGCATCGGTTGGTGCCCAACCGATTTCCCGCAAATCTAAAGAAATAAGATCCGCTTTTTTGCCAACCTCCAGCGATCCGATCTCTTCATCCAATCCAAGCGCTTTGGCCCCATTAATCGTGGCCATTCGCAAAATCTCGCGTGTCGGTAGGGGATTCGGTTTTCGTTCGTGGACCGCCATCAGCTTGCCCAGGATTTGCATTTCTTTAAACAAATCATAGCTGTTGTTGTTGGTTACATTGTCACTGCCCAAGGCTAAATTAATGCCTGCTTGCCACATCCCAACGCCATCCGGAATACCGGCGGCGTTGCGCATCGCCGATGAAGGAGCCAGAACGGCCGTAAACGGGGCGGCGGCCAAGAGGGGGTAATCCTCTACGGGGACCGTCAGACAGTGGGCTGCTAGCAACCGTCTTTCAAGAATACCCATTTTATCCATTTGCTGCACGGCCGAGCGGCCATACGTTTGCTGACAGTAGCGATCTTCTTCGCCGCTGGTGCTCAAATGGATGTGCAGCCCGGTGCGATAGCGATCCGCAAGGCGTAACTCCAGTTCGATAGCCGCCTCGCTGTTGTCGACAAATAAGGCGTGCGGTCCCACCCAGCCAACCAGCCGCGGATGACCTTTTAGGGAGGCCAGAAACGCACCGGCCGCTTCCAGCTCGCGCTGACGGACCTTCTCATCACCTAATTCAACAATGCCGTAGCCCAATGCCGCTCGCAGCCCGCTTTGCTCGACCACCGGCACAATTTGCTCCATCCAAAAATATTGATCGGCAAAGGTTGTGGTACCGGTGCGAATCATCTCCGCGCAAGAGACGGCCACAGCAGAGGGAATCATCTCGGGGGTCATGACCTCTTCGACCACGCGAATGGTGTTGTACCAGCCGTCAAAATCAAAGAGCGTATGTCCCTCAACCAACCCCCGAAATAGGGACATAGGTGTATGGGTGTGGGCATTGATCAAACCGGGCATGACGAGCTTTTCACCCAGATCAACATACTCGCCGCGATCCAGTGGATGGTCGCCAATATAGGTGATGCGACTGCCCTCAATGCCGATATATCCAGGTTCGAAGATGCGGTCCTGGTCGTCAAGCGAGACGACTTTTGCCGCTTTTAGGAGGCGTAGTTTCATAGTCAGGTGGTAAGAGAATGTTTAATCACTCGTTTAAGATGATGCCTGAGCGTGTCGAAGGCAGAGTCGTGTCTGAACTTTAAGTGGTGAGTCGCTTCGGCTTCGACAAGCTCAGCCAGCGCATTTTAGGTAAGTTACAAAAAGTTTTCTGAAGAAGGTGTCCGCAGATTACGCAGATTTTCGCAGATTACAGAGAAAATCTGCGGCCATCTGCGTAATCTGTGGACAGTTATTTTAGAAAAGATTTTGTAAACCACTTAGCTTGGTTTAAATATTTTAAAGTAACCAATAATGAATTTGACTTTACCCTAAAAATCAAAATGATCTGGATCTGCCCCAACCCGCTCATGACGATCGAGATTGTCAATTTCAGCCATGTCTTCAGCGCTGATGTTGAAGTGGAAAAGGGTTCCATTTTCTTGAATGCGGTGGAGCGTAACGGATTTGGGGATAATGTCGATCTCGTGCTGCAGATGCCAGCGTAAGATCAACTGCGCGGTTGTGACGTTATATTTTTGGGCGATTCGCGTCAGGGTCACGTGATCGAGGATCCGGCCGCGGGCGATAGGGCTATATGCCTGGAGTTGGATTCCGTGATCCTGGCAGAAGCGGTGAATCGATTCCTGTCGCAAATAGGGATGAAGCTCGATCTGATTAACGGCCGGAACCACGTCACTGGCTGCAAAAATATCGTTGAGGTGATGCGTATGGAAGTTGCTGACTCCAATTGCCCGCGCTTTCCCATCAGCGTAAAGCTCTTCCATTACTTTCCAGGCCGCCACATATTTCTCTTTGACCGGCCAGTGGATCAAAAAAAGGTCAACTTTCTCAAACCCCAATTTTTCAAGACTAGTGTTCAGGGCTTCGCGAACGGTGCCATTTCGCAAATCTGAATTCCATACCTTGGTGGTGACAAAGATCTCATCGCGGGGAACGCCGCTTTCTCGTATGGCGTTGCCAACCCCGACCTCATTCCCGTAAATCGCGGCCGTGTCGATATGGCGATAGCCAAATTCCAGCGCCGCTTTAACGGCCGTTTCCACTTCTGACCCATCTTCAGCCTGAAAAACCCCCAACCCCACCCAGGGCATCTTTACTCCATTGTTGAGGGTTGCTGTTGATTGTAAATTTAAGGTCATTGAAACTCCTTTTTTTGGTTTATTGGTGTATTGGTTATTGGTGTATTTGGTTATTGGTGATTTCGGTTGTTGGATTGGATTCAATAACGATCAATCGTAAATCGTCAATCGTATTTCGTATTTCGTACTTCGTATTTCTAATTGACCAGCTCCATCAACTCCTCCTTGGTGGGCATGGCCGAGCTAGCCCCAGGTTTGGTTGTGGCCAGAGCACCGGCCGCCGCACCCCAGCGGACCGCTTCCGCTAGCGAAAGCCCGGCATCCAGAGCTACCGCCAACCCACCGTTAAACGCATCTCCGGCAGCCACGGTATCTACGGCATTGACCTCAAAAGGAGGCACAAACCCGCTTTCGCTTTCAGATTCAAAATAAACGCCCTGGGCGCCAAGCTTGACGATGGCGATATTAATCCCTCGGGCGCGCAGTTTGGCGGCCGCAATTTTTGCCTCAGCAACATTGCCCGGCCGAACGCCGACAAGAACTTCGGTTTCAACTTCATTGGGGGTCATCACGTGAGCCAATCTATAGGCATCATCCGGCAGCGCTTGCGCCGGGGCTGGATCGAATATTACGGTGGCTCCCGCCGCCCGAGCCAACTCTGCCGCCTGCAAATTGGTTTTTAGGGGTGTTTCAAGCTGCAGCAGCAGCACCCGAGTACCTTCCAATGCTGACTTCGTACGATCAATCTCTTCCTGATTGTGAGCCATGTTGGCCCCGGAAATGACGATAATTGAATTTTCAGCCTGATCATCAACTGAAATCACCGCCAAACCGGTGCCGTGATGGGAATCAATCATAATGCCGCTGGTATCAATCGGTTCATCTTTGATCAAATCGAGGACCCCGTGCCCAAACGGGTCGTCTCCAATCCGGCCGATAAAGCGCGTCGTGCTGCCCAATCGGCCGGTGGCCACCGCCTGGTTAAACCCCTTGCCGCCAGGCACGGTAATAAACGACGTGCCAAAAAGGGTTTCGCCGGGAGCCGGCAGCCGCGGCACGTAAGTCGTTAAATCCATGTTGATGCTTCCCAAAACGATGATGCTCATCATTCCTCCCAAGGTGCTCAATTGTAAGTTGAAAACGGGTCGATTTCTCTTTTCTCTCTTCTCTCTTCTCTCTTCTTTTTTATTATCTCCACGCCTCCGTGTCATTATGACGCGGCAGGTCGGCCGCCCGCAGACCGCTGTGCTGCGGATCTTCATAGTGGGTGAAATATCCCTCCAGCTCACCGGTAAGTCGATCGATTAGCGGCCGGTGTGCGGGATCGAAAAACAGGTTTGTCGTTTCACGCGGGTCAGCTTGAAGGTCAAAAAGCTCGTGAGGTCCATCGGGATAGCGACGCACGAGCTTATGTCGCCCGGTGCGAATCATCCGCGTTGGGCCATATTCCCCAAACTGAACGGAGCGCCAGCCGGGGAGATGCTGATTTTGCAGCAGCGGCCAGAAAGAGCGGCCGGGGTATTTTTTTTCTGGGGATCGGTTGATGGCGGCCGCCTCGCAAACCGTTTGGAACAGATCGAGATGATCGACAAATTCTCCCCGGCGCTGCTGCCCAAGCGGCATTTGAGGATGATAAAGAATCAGGGGCACGCGAATGGATTCTTCAACCATATTTAGCGGCAGCGTACCGTTCCCTTTCCCCCAGATGCCGTGATGGCCGCAGTTGAGACCGTGATCTGAGGTGTAAACGATCAAGGTATTGTTTAAGTGTCCCTGGGCTTCAAGTTCGGAAAGCAGCCGGCCGACGGCCGCGTCAATTTCGGTGACGGCCGCATAGTAGTTGGCTCGGGCTTCTCGAGGGTTGAAGCGCGTGGGGTTTGTGGATTCTAAATTTTGCCGCCCAAAAGGGTAGCTTTCATCGTGGGGAATATCGGCAAATTTGGCTTGGCGATAGCTTTCGACCAGATACTCCACCTGATTTTCCCAAGGGCTGTGGGTGGCGTAAAATCCAACCTGCAGGAAAAACGGCCGTGGATCGCTGCTGCGCAAAAAATCAACCGCTTTTTCAGTGATTCGGTGGGTGATGCGGCCGGGCCGTTCTTCATGACGGCCGTCAACCCCATAAGCGTGTGGACCCTGATGTTCGATGGGATACCCTCGACCGAGGGTGAACCAGCTTTCATAGCCTGGCTGAGGATGCTCATCTTGTCCCAAATGCCACTTGCCGCTTAATCCGGTGCGATATCCCGCCTCCTGAAAGAGTTGAGCCAGGGTTGTCTCATTTTTTAGCCAGCGGCGGCCGTCAATTTCCGGGTCCCCTGATGCGAGGTAGTCGTGAATGCCATGCTGGGATGGCAGGCGGCCGGTGAGCAGGCTGGCGCGTGCCGGTGAACACACCGGGATAGGGGTAAAGGCATTGGTCATCAACGCCCCCTGTTGAGCCAGATAGTCGAGAGCTGGGGTGCGGATTTCCCGGTTTCCCGTACACCCTAAAGCCCATTGGGCGTGATCATCGGTCAAAAACAGGAGGATGTTGGGGCGGGAGTGGGAAGCCATGCCTGCATTTTATCCCAATCCCGTCATTCGTTCACGGTTAAGCGAGTCAACGAGTAACCAACCCTACCGGCGAATGACCGGCAAATAAAGGCGCGAACCGCCGATTAGCAATCCCACCTGATGCGTTCTCGTTTCCTCTAAGGCTGTGGATTCCAGCGTCATTTCATACCAGGACCCCGGCATAGCGGGAGGAGAAGAGCGCTCATCTGTCACGGTTAACGTCACAGTGGCGGGTGGGGTGACTTCGCTGTCGGAGAGGGTCACGCTGATTCCAGCGGCCGGTGACGACACATCTAGCTCAACCGTATCGGTGAACGCCGCTCCTGCGCTGATTTCTAACTCGTAGATCGCGCTTGCTCCAACTTCAATCGCCTTGGCTGACGAGGCCATCGTCAGGTAGTACTCATTGAGTTCGGGTGCCAGACCGGTCCGCTCGTAGCTGCCGCGGCCGGTGCCCCACAGAACGCGGGCATCGGCACTGCCAGGCAGGTCATAGGCCACAACCCCGCTGTGGCTGGTGCCGATGACCAGCTCCAGATCAGCATCGCTATCGATATTGCCTACGCTTGGCGCAGCCAGGCCGCCATTCCAATTGCCGCTTTTGGGGGCCGGTAGGTCGAGACGATGCAGCTCATTCCCCAGGTAATCGAGCACGTGCAGCTGTCCGACCCGATTTCCTCCTTTTTCCGGCCAGGAGGTGAAGATCACTTCAGCCTTGCCATCTGCGTCGAGGTCCACGATGACCGGCTCGGCCGCAAAGCGAATGCCGCTGCCGGGCACGTCATACGGCCAGCTGCCGTGCTGGGTTTTGTCGAGCCAGTAGGCGTGTACTCGGCCGTCATAAGCGGTAAAAATGATCTCTTTTTCCCCATCGCCATCCAAATCGGCGATGACCGTGTTGGAGACGTTGTTTTCAATCACGCTGTAATTTTCGGAAAGGGGGCGACTGTTTGGTTCAGGTGTTGGGAGCACTTCCCAATCGTAACCGCTGCCTGCCCAGCGGGTGCGATCGAGGTTAAATATCCAGGGCATAATATAAAGATCACCCTGCTGATTATCGCCGATGGCGCAGTTATATACGTCACCGGGCACGATAATTTCGAGCGAGTCATTGCCGTCTAGGTCGGCAATGGCCGGCCCCATATTGGCGAAATTTGGGCGATGTTCGGTGCCGCAGTTGGCGTAGCCGCGTAGATCGACATGATGATCGACGTGGACGCCGACCTGGCTCCACACTTCGCCACTGCCGTAAATGTTGTTGGCCGGCAGCTGGTTGCCGTTATGGTCGAGGGCGGTGATGTAGTGGGTATCGGTGGGCACAATTAGCTCTTTGTCGCCATCCCCATCGAGGTCGCCGATGGTGATATTTTCGTTATACATCCCCCAGCCATACCCGGCTTCCCCATTTCGTCGAGCCGGCCATCCGGCACGCTGATTCCCGTTGGCATCATAGACGTTGACCTGTCTGGTGCTGCCGCCGCTGGCCCGGCCGACGATAATTTCGGCGGAGTTATCTCCATCGAGATCGGTAACCGCCAGGGTGCGCACTTCACCATTCCCAAACGGGCTGCGCTGCCATAAAATTTGGCCGCTGGCATTATAGACTGTGACCTGGTCGCTGCCCCGGCCCATAATAATTTCCAGGGAACCATCACCGGTGAGGTCAACGACGGCTACGGCCGGCCAAACCCGGCTGCCGTTGCTGGCTCGCCACTGCAAGCTCCCATCTTCCCCATTTAAGGCCACACCATCGTATGCGCCCCATATCACTTCTGGCTTATCGTCGTTATCGAGATCGGCAATCGCGGGAGAGGCGTACCACCCGGTCTGGCACCAGGAAGAAAAACATCCCCCATGCTGCCACTTGAGCACCGGTTTTTGAACGGCCGACGGAGCCGACTCCAAATGGCCAACGCCTAAAATAATGGAAATAAGAGCAATAGATAAGATAATAAAAGCTGAAAATCGATTGTGGTTCATAGAAAACCCTCCGCTTGAATTATAGGAGGGGCCGCTCCCATAGGTTGAAAGATAGGCTACAACGCAGGATAATTTATTTGTCAATTGCTAATTGCCATTAGCCAATAGCTAGAAAATAATCAATCGTCAACAATCAATCGAACCAATCGAACCAATCGTAAATGATGAATATCGCTCCCTTTGAAACCGAACACTTCTACGCCAGGTATGAATTTAATACCCCGTATCAACTATGTAATTCTGACTGTGAAACGGTATCCGTTGGTGAACTGCTCGATATGGCGGATGTTTCATTAGAACAGCTGGCTGGTTTGTCCTTGGGTTATACGGAATCTCAGGGCAATCCCCATTTGCGGGGGCAGTTGGCCGAGGCATACCCCCAGGTTAGGGCGGAGGACATAATGATTCTCGGTACCCCGGTGGAGGGAATTTACCTGGCTGCCCGGGCGCTCCTCGAACCAAATGACGAAGTGATTGTTTTGACGCCTGCCTATGACGCACTGATCAACATGTTTGAGCATGTGGTGGGGACCGATCGGGTCAAAAGGTGGGCGTTTGTGCCCACCGCCGACAGCTGGACGCTGAATTTAGATGATTTACGGCGGTTAATCACTCCCCAGACAAAGCTGGTGGTGGTTAATTTTCCCCATAATCCGACCGGGTATTTGCCAACTCCCGGTCAGCTTGAAGACCTAGTAGAAATTGTGGAGCAGCACAACCTACGGTTGTTTTACGATGAGATGTATTTTGGCCTCGTTCATTCCGGTACTCAGCCTGTTGCTTCGGCCGCGACGCTTACCAAACGGGCGATTGTGCTTTCAGGATTGTCAAAAACCTATGGCTTGCCGGGGCTGCGCACCGGGTGGCTGATCGTGCAGGACGCGGAACTTCGAGACAATCTGATGAACTGGAAGTTTTACACCAGCATTTGCCCCCCAGCCCCATCGGAATTTTTGGCCACGGCCGCCTGGCGAGTGCGTGATCAGCTTCGCGATCGCAGCATCGCCCAAATTGAGCAAAATCTCAAAGCAGCAGATGATTTTTTTGCCAGGTGGCCGGATTTGTTTACCTGGCGACGGCCGCAGGCCGGCTCAACCGCCCTGGTTGAAATGCACGTTCCATCGGTCACGGAGCTGGCTGAAACGCTGGCCAAAGACGCCGGCGTTTTAATTCATCCAGGGACGACACTTGGCAGTGATGACCGCCACATGCGGATGGGTTTTGGCCGCCGGGGATTCTCGGCCGCGCTGGAAAAATTCGAGCAATATTTAAAGAGGCAAATTGATATTTGATCCTTAGGTGAATAATAAGGTGTGGGCATCGGGAAACCGGGCCCACACTTTTTTTATTGTAAACTACAGATTGCAGATAAGAGACCAGAGACGGGAGAGGAATCCCCTCAAACAAGCTGCGCTCGTCTCTAGTATCTGGTCTCTTGTCTATAATCTTATGATTAAACACTCTTTAACCGTTATTCTCGTTGGACTTCTCTGTGGTTTGGCTATCATCTCACTCACCGGCCGCAACCCGCTGCCGATCATGGGGATTTGGCTCTCTGCCGGATTTAGCTGTTCGGGGGCTGGGTTTCGCTGTGCCCTCATTACCGCTGCTCAGTATGCAACTCCTTTAATTTTTAGCGGCCTGTCGGCCATGATCGCTTTTCGAGCCGGCTTAATTAGTATCGGTCAATTTGGCCAGATGATCGTTGGGGCCGGGGTCACGGCCGGTTTGGTAATCGCTTTGGCTGAAACACTCTCTCCCCTTTCAGCTTTAATTTTGGCCCTGGCTGCCGGGTCTTTAGCCGGCGGGATTTGGGGGGCGATTCCCGGTGCGTTAAAAGCCTATCTCAACATCAACGAAGTTATTGTGACCCTCATCATGAATTCCCTGGCTCCGGCCGCTGTGGGGGCGCTCAGCTGGCAGCGAATTCCTGAAGCGGTGCGATTGATTCCATTGGTTCCTTCAACAAAGGTAACCGGCGCGCTTTTTATTGCCCTGATCACAACCGTCATCGTT
>JAAUYD010103518.1_pt1 | contig 12761 bp, 23 predicted proteins | sample 7278101 | NCBI WGS metagenome assembly JAAUYD01 (sample SAMN14350128, study PRJNA611818) | marine sediment metagenome | isolation source: surface marine sediment (0.6m) | place: French Polynesia: Moorea | collected 2018-08 | reverse complement strand
TCAGCTTCAACGTCAAGGGCGGCCGCTGCGAGGCCTGCAAGGGCGACGGCGTGATCAAGGTCGAGATGCACTTCCTGCCCGACATCTACGTACAGTGCGACGTCTGCAAGGGCAAGCGCTACAACCGCGAGACCCTGGAGATCCAGTACAAGGGCCGACGCATCAACGAGGTGCTCGACATGACGGTCGAGGACGCACTGGCGTTCTTCGACGCAGTGCCGGTGATCAAACGCAAGCTGCAGACGCTGATGGACGTCGGCCTGAGCTACATCACGCTTGGGCAGAACGCGACCACGCTGTCTGGTGGCGAGGCGCAGCGGGTCAAGCTGTCACGCGAGCTGTCCAAGCGCGATACCGGGCGCACGCTGTACATCCTCGACGAACCGACCACCGGCCTGCACTTCCACGACGTGCGTCAGCTGCTGCGCGTGCTGCACCGGCTGCGCGATCACGGCAACACCGTGGTGGTCATCGAGCACAACCTGGATGTCATCAAGACGGCCGACTGGATCGTCGACCTCGGACCCGAGGGGGGTGACGGCGGCGGTGAGATCATCGCGACCGGCACGCCCGAGGAGATCGCCGGCATGGCACATTCGCACACCGGCCGCTTCCTCGCGCCGGTGTTGGCGGGACGGATCCGCGGCTGACCGGCGGCCGGTCAGAAGTCGCCGTTGGCGACCGAGTCCGGCGGCAACTGCGGCTTCAGGCGCGCCTCGAGCTGATAGTAGCGATCGGTCAGCTTGAGCAGATCGCTCTTCTTCTGGCGCAGCTGTTCGCGAACCTCTTCCAGTTCGCGGCGTACGCTCTCCTCGCGACGCAGCAGCGGCTGGATGTCCTCCATGCGCCTCGCCAGACTCGCGGCCAGGCGTTTGTTGTCATCGAACAGCTTCTTCTGCTTGCGCTTCAGGCGCTTGTTCTCGTACTCGATCTCGCGCAGGCGGTGGCTGCGCTCGGCCAGCGCGTCACGCTGGGCGCGGATCAGCTCGCGCGTCGCCGGCGAGTCTTCGACACCGGCATCGAGGCGCGCGACGCGCTCGTGTAGCCGCTTGTTGCTCTCGACCAGCACCTGATTTTCGAGCAGCAGGTCGCGATAGGCCTGTTCCAGCGACGCGCCGCTGAGCTTGATCGCAGCCGCGGCATCGACCGCCGACGCGTGGATCTGCCCGTCGTGCCCGGCGGATCCGGCAGGCGAACCGCTGCGCCGTCGCCCGGCGAAACGCGCGAGGAGTGATTTCTTGCCGTTCTTCTTCATGCACATTCCCCCATGCATGTCCGACACCGTGATGCCCGGCTGGCCGACGGGCAGGGCCATGCGGCCCCGCCACGCATGCATCGCTCAGCCGACGCCGCGTCGTCGCGCGGCCGCCATGCCCAGCCAGCCGGCCGTCCACAGCAGCACGACCGCGACGCCGGGCAGCGGTGCATTGCCGGCCGCCACGATCACGCCCCGACGCAGGCCGTCGTTGACGACACCCGGCGACGCCGTGGCCAGCAGCCACGATTCGCGGTCGAGCGTACCGACGCGCTGTAGCGACAGGCCGACGGCCGTCGACGCGCTCTCGAAGGCATCGATCAGCCGCGCGGTCAGCCCGGCGGCCGGGCCGTCGCTGGCCGTTACGGCCTGCTCGTAGGCGATGAAATCGACCACGCTACCCTGGTCCGAGACCAACGCCACCGCGTCCGGCCCGTTCTGCAGCGCCGCGAACACGACGCCGATCTCGATCAGCCCGTCGCTGCTGCCGTGCGGCGCGGCCGACACGGCCGATGCGTCATAGCGCCTGCCGTTCGCGCCGTTGTACAGTTCGACCTGCCAGCCGTCGAAATCGAACCCGACCGGTCCGGTAACGGCGACGAACTCACCGACATCGCGCCCGGCGTTGTCATAGTGCAGTTCACTGATGAACGGTATCAGCGACGCATGCGCCGCCGTTCCGGCAACGGACAACCCGATGCAAAGCAGCATCATCCTTGCTGCGGACATAACAACCTCCTTGTCTTGGTACCCGCCGATCCGTGGCGGTGACTTCAATCTATCAGGAAATTATCCCCCAACGCCAGCGACAGGCGCTGCGCGGCCGATGCCCCGTTGACCGCGATCTCGGCCAATCGTTGGGAATTAAAATACCAAAAAGCGTCGCCGGGCGCGACCGCGCTGAACGTCGGCGCATAGCGCAGACGCCGGTCGCCGAGCGCTATCGTGTTGTTTTGCTTGATGCAATCCGCCGACACGCCGGTCATCGCGTTACCGAAGCCGTCGATGTAGACGACCGCGCCGAGCGTCGCCGGCCAATCGGCGCCGGTCAGCGACCCGGGGTCGAGCGGCGCCGTGTCGACGGTCTCGCCACGCGCGATCCGTGCGGCCACCGGCGCGAACAGGTCGCGGCCGTGAAAACTCGCCGACAGCGTCGCCGGCCGCCAGTCGATGCGGCCGGCCCGGCGGATCCCGGGCAACCGCGCCAACAGGCCGTTGTCGGGGCCGACGAACGTCGCCCGCTCGGTCTCGACGACGATCGGCAGCCGGGCGCCGCCGACCCCGGGGTCGACGACGGCGACGACGACGGCGCGGTCCGCCAGGTCGCGGCACACCGCCGGCAGCAGGTAGGCCGCGAGGTCGGGGCGGAAGCGCGGCGCGTCGTGCATCAGGTGGATCACGGGAACACCCGGGTCGATGCCGAACAGCGCCGCCTCGAGCTGGCCGACGTACGGCCCGGTGCAGCCGAAATCGGTAAACAGGTAGACAGGTCGCGGCGTCTGCATGCCCGCAGTCTAGCCGCAAAACCACCACGATCGGCGCGACGGTCGCGCGATACCCGCGCCCCGCCGCGGCCGCCACCCGGCGGTACAGACGGCGCGCGCCGGACAGCTGGCGGCGTCGCATGGCCGGGGACGCGACGGCAGCCCACCGTGCCGGCCAGCGGCCGCTGCCGACGCGACCGGCGGACCGCGTGCGAACCGTGGCGGCGCGCGCGCCGGGGTCGCGGACCCGGTCGAGCCGCCACCCGGTCGCAGCGGCGTCGCGGCGCCCAGAAACGACGAAGCCGGGCCCGGCCCGGCTTCGCAGCATGCCCGATGGCAGCGTGCGGCCTATTCGGTCTCGGCCTCGACCTCGACGTCCTCTTCGACGACCGGGCGGTCGACCAGCTCGACGTAGGCCATCGGCGCCTTGTCGCCGGGGCGGTGGCCGCACTTAAGGATGCGCAGGTAGCCGCCCGGGCGTTCCCTGTAACGCGGGCCGAGTTCGGCAAACAGCTTGCCGACCGCGGCGTCGTCACGCAGGCGCGCGAACGCGAGGCGGCGTTTCGCGACGTTGTCGTCCTTGGCCATCGTGATCAACGGCTCGGCGACGCGGCGCAGTTCCTTGGCCTTGGGCACCGTGGTCTTGATCAGTTCGTGCTCGATCAGCGACGCGGTCATGTTGCGGAACATGGCCTTGCGGTGCGAGCTGTTACGGTTGAGCTGCCGTCCGGCTTTGCGGTGACGCATGGGTCGACGTCCTGGTTAATTTAGTTACACAAATACGCTTCTCAGCGTGCCATCAGTTCTTCGAGGTTCTCGGGCGGCCAGTTCTCCAGCCGCATGCCCAGCGACAGCCCGCGCGTCGCCAGCACGTCCTTGATCTCGGTCAGCGACTTCTTGCCCAGGTTCGGGGTCTTGAGCAGCTCGACCTCGGTGCGCTGGATCAGGTCGCCGATCAGGAAGATGTTCTCTGCCTTCAGGCAGTTGGCCGAGCGCACGGTCAGCTCCAGGTCGTCGACCGGGCGCAGCAGGATCGGGTCGACGGCCGGCTCGCTGCGCTCCTGCTCGGCGACCGCGCTGGTGGTCTCGTCGAGCTTGACGAACGCCGACAGCTGGTCCTGCAGGATGGTCGCGGAGCGACGGATCGCGTCTTCCGGGTCGATCGTGCCGTCGGTCTCGATATCGATGACCAGGCGGTCGAGGTTGGTCTTCTGCTCGACGCGCGCGGCCTCGACTGCATACGCGACGCGACGCACCGGGCTGAACGTAGCGTCGAGCTGCAGGTGACCGATCGGACGATCGTCACCCGCGGCGCTCTCGCGGCTGGCCGCCGGCTCGTAGCCACGGCCGCGGCGTACCTTCATGGTCAGGTTCAGCGCGCCCTTGTCGGTCAGGCGGGCGATGATCAGGTCGGGATTGGAGACGCTCATGCCGTGCGACAGCTGGATATCGCCGGCGGTGATCACGCCCGGACCCTTGGCGTTTACGCTGACGATCGCCTCGTCGCGGTCTTCCATCGTGATCGCGACCTCTTTGAGGTTGAGCAGGATCTCGAGCACGTCCTCCTGGACGCCCTCGATCGCACTGTACTCGTGCAGCACGCCCTCGATCTCGGCCTCGACGATCGCGCAACCCGGCATCGACGACAGCAGGATGCGGCGCAGGGCATTGCCGAGGGTGTGGCCGAAACCGCGCTCGAGCGGCTCCAGGGACACCTTCGCGTGGCGTTCGTTGACGGTCTGGACGTTGACGATACGCGGCTTCAGGAAGTCGGTGACGGATTCCGTCATGGATAGCCCTCTCAGTTCCTTTACTTGGAATACAGTTCGACGATCAACTGCTCGTTGATCTCGGCCGGCAGCTCGACCCGGTCCGGGACACGCTTGAACGTGCCGCTCATACCCTTGGTGTCGACCTCGACCCACTCGGGCATGCCGTACTGCTCGGCGAGGCTCAGCGAACTCTTGACGCGTTCCTGCTTCTGCGCCTTCTCGTTGACCGCGACGACGTCCTCGGGCCGCACCTTGTAGGACGCGACGTTGACGACCTTGCCGTTGACCGTGATCGCCTTGTGGCTGACCAGCTGGCGCGCCTCGGCGCGGGTCGATCCGAAGCCCATGCGGTAGACGACGTTGTCGAGACGGCTCTCGAGCAGACGCAGCAGGTTCTCGCCGGTCGGGCCCTTCACGCGGTCCGCTTCCTTGTAGTAGTTGCGGAACTGGCGCTCGAGCACGCCGTACAGGCGGCGCACCTTCTGCTTCTCGCGCAGCTGGACGCCGTAGTCGGACAGGCGGCGGCGACGGTCGCTCTGCTGGCCCGGCACCTTCTCCATGTTGCACTTGGAATCCACCGAGCGCACGCGGCTCTTCAGGTACAGGTCCGTACCCTCGCGGCGCATCAGCTTACATTTGGGACCGATATAACGTGCCATTACTCAAACTCCAGGTCAGACGCGGCGCTTCTTGGGCGGACGGCAGCCGTTGTGCGGGATCGGCGTGACGTCGGAGATGCTGGTGATCTTGAAACCGGCGTTGTTCAGCGCACGCACGGCCGACTCACGGCCCGGGCCGGGGCCCTTGACGTTGACGTCCAGGTTCTTGACCCCGTATTCCTTGGCCATCTGGCCGCAGCGGTCGGCGGCGACCTGCGCGGCGAACGGCGTGCTCTTGCGCGAGCCACGGAAACCGGAACCGCCGGCCGTGGCCCAGCACAGCGCGTTGCCCTGGCGGTCGCTGATCGTGATGATGGTGTTGTTGAACGATGCGTGGATGTGCGCGACACCGTCGGTGACAACCTTCTTGACCTTTTTGCGGGTGCGGGTCGGGGTCTTGGCCATGTATGGATACCTGAAGCTGACGCTTATCTTTTGATCGGTTTGCGCGGGCCCTTGCGGGTGCGCGCGTTGGTGCGCGTGCGCTGGCCGCGCAGCGGCAGGCCGCGGCGATGCCGGATACCGCGGTTGCAGCCGAGATCCATCAGCCGCTTGATGTTCATCGAGACCTCGCGACGCAGGTCACCCTCGACGGCGAACTCGGCGACCGCGGAGCGCAATTTCTCGACCTCTTCCTCGGTCAGGTCCATGATCTTGCGGTCCTGCGCAACGTTGGCCGCATCGCAGATCTGCTGCGCACGAGCACGACCGATGCCGTAGATCGACGTCAGCGCGATGACCGCGTGCTTGCGGTCTGGAATGTTGACTCCAGCGATACGAGCCATTCTCAAAATCTCCCGATTCGGCGGTGGACCCGCGCGAGAAAGCGCGAAATTCTACCGATATTTCAGACTTTTAACAATGCCGGGCTCAGCCCTGGCGCTGTTTGTGTCGCGGATCGCTGCAGATCACGCGGATCACGCCGCGGCGCTTGATGATCTTGCAGTTGCGGCACATCTTCTTGACGGATGCACGGACTTTCATCGTTATCTCCTAAACCCGGTTCGGCGCTCAGCGCGGCACGCCGGTGCCGCCGATGCCCTTCAAATTCGCCTTCTTCATCAGGCCCTCGTACTGGTGCGACATCACGTGGGCCTGCACCTGGGCCATGAAATCCATGACCACGACGACGACGATCAGCAGCGACGTGCCGCCGAAATAGAACGGCACGTTCCAGCCGACGATCAGGAACTCCGGCATCAGGCACACCGCGGTGATGTACAGCGCGCCGACGAACGTCAGTCGCGACATGACCTGGTCGATGTAGCGGGCGGTCTGCTCACCCGGGCGGATACCCGGGATGAACGCGCCGGAGCGCTTCAGGTTGTCGGCGGTGTCCTTCGAATTGAACACCAGGGCCGTGTAGAAGAAGCAGAAGAAGATGATCGCCGCCGCGTAAAGCGCAACGTAGATCGGCTCGCCGGGCGACAGCTTGGCGACGATGTCCTGCAGCCAGCGCATGCCCTCGGTGTTACCCGCCCATTGCGCCAGCGTGGTCGGGAACAGGATGATCGACGATGCGAAGATCGGCGGAATCACGCCGGCCATGTTCAGCTTCAACGGCAGGTGGCTGCTCTGCGCCGCGTACATCTTGCGGCCCTGCTGGCGCTTGGCGTAATTGACCGTGATCCGACGCTGGCCGCGCTCGACGAACACGACGAAGCCGGTCACGGCGATCGCCAGCAGGAACAGGAACAGCGCAAACAGTGCGTTCATCTCGCCGTTGCTGACCAGCTCGACGACGGCGCCGAACGCCGACGGCAGCCCGGCGACAATGCCGGCGAAGATGATCATCGAGATGCCGTTGCCGAGGCCGCGCTCGGTGATCTGCTCGCCGAGCCACATCAGGAACATCGTCCCGGTCACCAGCGACACCGTCGCCGTGAATACGAAGCCGGGGCCGGTCGTCACGACCATGCCCTCGCCGAACTGGCCCTGCAGTGCGACCGAGATGCCGATCGCCTGGAAGGTCGCCAGCACCAGCGTGCCGTAGCGCGTGTACTGCGTGATCTTGCGCCGGCCGGCCTCGCCTTCCTTCTTCAGCTGCTCGAGCTTCGGGATCACCGCGGTCATCAGCTGGATGATGATCGACGCCGAGATGTACGGCATGATGCCGAGCGCGAACAGGCTCGCGCGGCTCAAAGCGCCGCCCGAGAACATGTTGAACATGTCCAGGATCGTGCCCTGCTGCTGGTCGAACAGCGCCGCCAGCGCCGCCGGGTTGACGCCGGGGACCGGGATGAAGGTCCCGATGCGGTAGACGATCAGCGCGCCGAGCAGGAACAGCAGACGCTGGCGCAACTCGGTGAGTCGCCCCAGGTTCATGCCGCCGGCACTTGCGGGATTCAGAGCCATGGCGTGACCTTATTCCTCGACCTTGCCGCCGGCCGCCTCGATCGCGGCGCGCGCGCCCTTGGTGACGCGGATGCCGCGCACCGTGACGGCGCGCTCGATCGAGCCGGACAGGATGATCTTGGCGCGGGTCATGTTGATCGGCAGGATGTCGGCGCGGTACAGCGCCTCCATGTCGACCACGTCGCCGTCGACCTTGGCGATCTCGTGCAGGCGCAGCTCGCCGGTCGTGCGCGCCAGCTTGGAGCGGAAACCGACCTTGGGCAGGCGCCGCTGCAGCGGCATCTGGCCGCCCTCGAAACCGACCTTGTGGAATCCACCGGAGCGCGACTTCTGGCCCTTGTGACCGCGACCGGCGGTCTTGCCCAGACCGCTGCCGATGCCGCGACCGACGCGCTTGCGATCCGTTTTGCTGCCCGCGGCGGGCTTGAGCGTGTTCAGACGCATGTCACGCCTCCTCAACCAGCTGAACCATGTAGGACACCTTGTTCAGCATGCCGCGCGTCGCGGGGGTGTCCTCGATCTCGACGGTCTGGTGCATGCGGCGCAGCCCCAGGCCACGCACGCAGGCGCGGTGCTTTTCCAGGCGGCCGTGTACGCTGCGCACCAGCTTGACCTTCATCGTCTTCTTGTCGGCCATGTCTGCTTACCCCAGGATCTCTTCGACGGTCTTGCCGCGCTTGGCCGCGACGTATTCCGGGTCGTCCATGTTGACTAGGCCGTTCATCGTCGCGCGCACGACGTTGATCGGGTTGTTGGTGCCGATGCACTTGGCCAGCACGTCGTTGACACCGACGACCTCGAAGATCGCGCGCATCGCGCCGCCGGCGATGATGCCGGTACCTTCCGAGGCCGGCTGCATGTAGACCTTGGCGGCGCCATGGCGGCCGACCAGCGGATACTGCAGCGTACCGTTCTTGAGCTTCACGCTCTGCATGTTGCGACGCGCCATGTCCATCGCCTTCTGGATCGCGACCGGGACTTCTTTCGCCTTGCCGGTACCGAAGCCGACCTTGCCGTTGCCGTCACCGACGACCACCAGCGCGGCGAAGCCGAACACGCGACCACCCTTGACGACCTTGGCGACGCGGTTGACGCCGATCAGCTTCTCGATCAGATCGTCGCCGGCGGGTTTGGTTTCAAAACTTGCCATACCTCAAGACCCCTCAGAACTCGAGCCCGGCTTCGCGGGCGGCGTCGGCCAGGGCCTTAACCCGACCGTGATAACGGAAACCGGAGCGATCGAAGGCGACTCGACCGACGCCCTTTTCCTTGGCGCGCTCGGCGACGATGCGCCCGACCACGGCGGCCGCGCCGGTGTTGCCAGACGGACCGTCGATGCCGGCGGCCACGGTCTTTTCGACCGTCGACGCGGCGGCGACAACTTCGGCGCCATTGGGCGCGATCACCTGGGCGTAGATGTGGCGCGGCGTGCGGTGGATGGTCAGGCGATGCACGCCCAACTCGCTGATCTTGGCGCGCGCCCTCTTGGCGCGGCGAATCCGGGCAGTTTTCTTGTCCATCGTGCTAAACCCTTACTTTTTCTTCGCTTCTTTGCGGACAATGCGCTCATCCGCATAGCGAACGCCCTTACCCTTGTACGGCTCCGGCGGACGGAAGGCGCGGATCTCGGCGGCGACCTGGCCGACCCGCTGCTTGTCGCTGCCCGAGACGACGATCTCGGTCTGCGACGGCGTCTCGATCGTGATCCCGTCCGGGACCGGGTAGTCGATCGGGTGCGAGAAGCCGAGGCTCAGGTTGAGCGTCTTGCCCTTGCCCTGGGCGCGGTAGCCGACGCCGACCAGCTGCAGCTTCTTCGCGAAGCCCTCGCTGACGCCGGTGACCATGTTGCCGAGCAGCGCGCGCATCGTGCCGGCCATGGCCCAGGCCGAGTCGTTGGCCGGGGTGACAGTCAGAACGCCGTCTTCGAGCTTGGCCGACACCGTCGGGTGCAGGTCGAGGTGCATGTTGCCCTTCGGGCCCTTGACCGAAACGGCGCGGCCGTCGACCTTGACCTCGACGCCCTTGGCGACCGTGATCGGTGCTTTTGCGATACGTGACATGGCAGACCCCCGATCAGGCGACGAAGGCGATGACTTCGCCGCCGTGGCCCTGCTTGCGGGCTTCGCGGTCGGTCATCACGCCCTTCGACGTCGAGATGATCGCGATACCGAGGCCGCCACGGACCTTCGGCAGTTCTTCGCGGCTCTTGTAGATGCGCAGGCCGGGACGGCTGACACGCTTGACGTGCTCGATGACCGGCGCACCCTGGAAGTACTTCAGCGTGACCTCGAGAGCGGGTTTGCCGTTGAGTTCGGCCGCGGAGAAATCGGTGATGTAGCCTTCGTCCTTGAGGACCTGGGCGATCGCGGCTTTTTGCTTCGACGCCGGCATGCGGACGGCCGACTTGCCAGCAGACTGGCCGTTGCGGATGCGGGTCAGCATATCCGCAATCGGATCTGACATGCTCATGATGAGACTCCTTTTGGTCAGACCACCCTTGTTGGGCGCGATACCGGTTCTACGAATAAAGCCCCCTGCGCGAGGGAGCCGTGCAATATAGCCCGATCTGACTGAAAAAGCTAGCGGGATTTACCAGCTGGCCTTCTTCAGCCCGGGCACCTCGCCGCGCATCGCCGCCTCGCGCAGCTTGTTACGACATAGGCCGAACTTGCGGTAGACCGCGTGCGGACGGCCCGAGACCCGGCAGCGGCGCTGCTGGCGCGCCGGGCTGGCATCACGCGGCAGCTTCTGCAGCGCGACCACCGCGGCGTCGATCTCTTCGTGCGACTTGCTGCGATCGTTGATGATTGCCTTCAGTTCGGCACGCTTGTTGGCGTACTTTGCGACCTTCTTGGCACGCTTGACCTCGCGCGCCCACATGCTTTTCTTTGCCATGATGTCTTGCCGTCTTACTTGAACGGGAAACTGAAACTGTCGAGCAGGGCCCGGCACTCGTCGTCATTCTTCGCCGACGTCGTGATCGTGATGTCCATGCCGCGCAGCGCATCGACCTTGTCGTACTCGACCTCGGGAAAGATGATCTGCTCCTTGACGCCCATGCTGTAGTTGCCGCGGCCGTCGAACGCCTTCGGACTCAGGCCACGGAAGTCGCGGATTCGCGGGATCGCGATGTTGATCAGGCGATCGAGGAACTCGTACATGCGCTCTCGACGCAGCGTGACCTTGCAGCCGATCGGCCAGCCGTCACGGATCTTGAACCCGGCCACCGACTTCTTGGCCTTTGTCACGATCGCCTTTTGCCCGGCGATCTTCTCCATGTCGCCGACCGCGAAGTCCATGATCTTCTTGTCACCAACCGCCTCGCCGACGCCCATGTTGAGCGTGATCTTCTCGATGCGCGGCACTTGCATCACGGAGCTGTAGCCGAACTTCTCCATCAGCTGCGGAACGACATTGTCTTTGTAGTGTTGCTGTAACCTTGCCATCGCTATCGCCTCAGACGTCCACGACTTCGCCGCTGGACTTGAATATCCGTACCTTGCGGCCGTCGTCGAGGGTCTTGAAGCCGACGCGGTCGCCCTTCTCGGTGGCCGGGTTGTACAGCGCGACATTCGACACGTGCAGCGGCATCTCCTTGTCGACGATGCCGCCCTGCTCGCCGACATTGGGGTTCGGCTTCACGTGCTTACGCGCCAGATTGATGTTCTCGACCACGACGCGGTCCTCGCCGGCCATGCGCAGCACGGTACCGCGCTTGCCCTTGTCCTTGCCGGCCAGGATGATGACGTCGTCGCCTTTGCGGATCTTGGTTGCCATCGTTTTCTACCTCAGAGCACTTCCGGTGCGAGCGAGATGATCTTCATGAACCTCTCGCTGCGTAGTTCGCGCGTCACCGGCCCGAAGATGCGCGTGCCGATCGGCTCGAGCTTGCTGTTCAGCAGCACGGCAGCATTGCCGTCGAAGCGGATCAGCGAACCGTCGGGACGGCGCACGCCTTTGCGCGTACGCACGACCACGGCGTTGAATACGTCGCCCTTCTTGACCTTGCCGCGCGGGTTGGCGTCTTTGATGGACACCTTGATGACGTCCCCGATACCGGCGTAGCGCCGATGGGAGCCACCCAGCACTTTGATGCACTGCACGCGACGCGCGCCACTGTTGTCGGCGACGTTCAGCAAAGACTGCATCTGGATCATGACACTACCCCACCAAAATTCGATTCGTTAACGTGTTTGTGCTCAGCTCGGGCGCTCGACCAGTTTGACGAAACGCCACGACTTCGTCTTTGACAGGGGGCGGCACTGCTCGACGACGACGAGGTCGCCGATCTGACACTCGTTCTTCTCGTCGTGCGCATGGATCTTGGTCGACTTGCGCACGAACTTGCCATAGATCGGATGCTTTACGCGGCGCTCGATCGACACGGTAATGCTCTTGTCCATCTTGTCGCTGACCACGCGACCCTGCAGGGTGCGGTTCTCGGCTGCCTGCTCGCTCATGCTTCACCTGCCTGGCGTTTCTGGTTCATCACGGTTCTCACGCGCGCGATATTGCGGCGCACATCCTTCATCAGGTGCGGACGGGAAAACTGCCCGGTGCCACGCTGCATCCGCAGGTTGAACTGCTCCTTGAGCAGCTCGTGCAGTGCATCGCGCAGCTCTGTCTGGGTCTTTTCGCGAAGTTCTGACGCTTTCATCACAGGATCATCCGTTTCACGAAGGCGGTCTGCACCGGCAGCTTGGCCGCGGCAAGGGAAAACGCCTCGCGCGCCAGCTCCTCGTTGACACCCTCAATCTCGTACAACATGCGGCCGGGCTGGATCTGCGCCACCCAGTACTCAACGTTGCCTTTGCCCTTGCCCATGCGGACCTCGAGAGGCTTCTTCGAGATCGGCTTGTCCGGGAACACGCGAATCCACAGCTTGCCGCCGCGCTTCACGGTGCGGGTGATCGTGCGGCGGGCCGCCTCGATCTGACGGGCCGTGATGCGACCGCGGCCGGTGGCCTTGAGACCGAACTCACCGAAGCTGACCTTGTTGCCGGACTGTGCAAGACCGCGGTTGCGGCCTTTCATCTGTTTGCGGAACTTTGTACGTTTTGGCTGCAGCATGTCTTAACTCCGCGGTGCGCCTTTGCTCGGGGCCGGCGCATCCTGTTCCTCTTCGCGGTCGCCGAACACCTCGCCTTTGAAGATCCAGGTCTTGACGCCGATGATGCCGTACGTGGTCAGCGCTTCGGCAAAGCCGTAATCGATGTCTGCGCGCAGCGTGTGCAGC
>JAAUYD010207092.1_pt1 | contig 12765 bp, 13 predicted proteins | sample 7278101 | NCBI WGS metagenome assembly JAAUYD01 (sample SAMN14350128, study PRJNA611818) | marine sediment metagenome | isolation source: surface marine sediment (0.6m) | place: French Polynesia: Moorea | collected 2018-08 | reverse complement strand
TTCGGTGACCGTGCGGCCTGCGCCGTCGCGATGGCTGCACCAGAGCGACAGGGCGGCAATGGCGGGATCGACCTCGGGCAACCGCGCAAGCGCTTGCCGGGCGCGGGTGGAATGCCCCCCTTGCGTGCTCAAATCGCGCCGGCATCCGCCCGGTCAGCGGCATAGCGGGCGTAGTCTTCGGAATGGCGGAACGCCTCGGCGAGGTCTGCCGCCATCGACTTGCGGATCAGAATGTCGAACCCGAAGGCACGGAGTTCCCCTAAGGCCACGCCCGGCGCCTCGACGGTGTCGAGATCAGCCAGGATTTCGATGATCGCGGCCATCGTGTCCTCGCGCGCCTCGGACACCAGCGCATAAATCATGCCCACAAGCCCGTTGACTGTCCTGGGGTATAGCTTCGCGCGCGATTTCCGGGGGGCCGCGATCATCTCGTCGATTGTCGCAAGCGCCTCGATTTCTGCCGCGAGCTGCGCAAAGGCCGCCGCTGGCGCCGTGCCGACCGTACCTGCGATCATCGTATCCCGCAGGCGCTTGTCCGTTACCGCGCCGACGATATCGCTGACCCGCTCCCATGACCGTGGCGTGCAGGCGATCACGTCGCCCCGCCGCAGGCTGTCTTCGGTCGTGTCCAGCAGATCGGGCCGGGCGCGGAGGAACGCCGTGACCATGGGCGAAAGCCCCCGGTCTACCGCGTAGCGTTCCAGCCAGTCCTTCGCCTCGGCCACGACCTGAAGATGGATCAGACGGTCCGACAGCGCCGTTCCCATTTCATAGGCAATCGCGCCATCGTCCACCGTATTGCCCGCTGCGACGATGAAGACCGACGGGGGCAGGACATGCCGCCCGACCCGGCGTTCCTGCAGCAAGCCATAGACCGTTGGCTGGAGGTGCGGCGCAGCGGCGGTCAGTTCGTCTAGGAACAGGACCGATGGCGTGCCGGGATCGTCGGGCAGATCCTCGGGCCGGTACCAGATCGTCTTCTGCGCCGCGTGATCGTAATAGGGTAGGCCCCGCAGATCCTGCGGTTCGATTGTGGTCAGGCGCAGATCAAACAGTTTCGCCCCGATGCGGCTGGCGAGTTCGGACACCAGCTGCGTCTTGCCGACGCCGGGCCGACCGTGCAGCATCCACGATGCCGTCAGCCTGCCGCGGCCTTGTGCCTCCCACCCGGCAAGCAGGGTTTCAAGCGCGTCGCCCGCACTGACGATCCGGGCATTGACGCTCATGCCGGGGCCACGGTTTCCGGCGCGGTGCGATCCAGATAGGCCGCAAGGCGCGCATGGGGCGACACGGCCCTTGCGTCAAAGGTCACGGACCGCATCGCCACGTCCTCGCGTTGGTTCGCGCGCAGGAGTTCGGCTTCGGTGAAATCCTCATCAAACAACCCGTCGCGGATGATCCGGCGTTCCTCGGCATCAAGCGGCAACAGCCGGGTCTTGCCGCTGTCGGTCTGGACGCTGGCAAGCGTCAGGGGCGGAACGCGTGCCAGTTCGGACTGCTCGATCACCAGAAACAGTGTGCCGGTTTCGACCCCCCGGTGCGCGGCGATCTGCGCCAGGATGCGGCGTCCTCGGAAACTCAGCGTATCGAGCGTGCGGGCCGCTTCGGCCTCGGTCGTCACGCTGTCGCGCTTGTCGCGGGAAATCCGCAGGATGCGCAGTTCGACAAAGCCGATCGCGATCAGCATGAACAAGGGCGCCTGGCTGATCGGCAGGGCGGTATTCGGCCAGATCCCCAGCGTCAGAAGGAACGGCAACAGCGCGAAAAGGAAGCGCAACGCCTGTATTTCCACGATCAACCGGGCGATCAGGCCGCAGCTTGCCTCTCCCTTCGGAAGCAGCATCCCACGTTCGAGTATCTTGCGCGGGGCTGTGGGAAACTCCAGCAAGGCAGGGTTCCGGACAGTTTCAGGCGACAGGACGAAAAGACTCATGACCCGCAGCCTTCAAGGATGCGCGGGGTCTGCGCGCCCGAGTTTCGCGCGGCCATAAAGCCGTAGATCACCCTCATACCCTGTGACCTAGGGCCCCGATTGCGCGCTGCCAGAGCAAGTCCCGGCCCGCGACCGAAGCGTAAGGCACCACGCCCCATGCCTTGCTGTCCCCAATGGGCAATGGCCCCAGGGGTTCACGACAGCGTGAACGAACTCGGAACGGCCGCGCCGTCCGCTAGGTTCCACAGCCAAGCGAAACGGCAACAACAGCGAGGACGGAAAGATGGTACGTGGAACACCCACTCTGCGAACTCTTTGTGTTGCACTGGCGCTGGCGGCACCCGCGCCGGGCTTTGCCGCAGGCGGCGGCGGGGACGACAACGACCGCTCTCCCCCGACCCGGACCCAGACGACCCAGAACTGCTTTGGCGAGCGGCAATGGGACCCCGAAACCCGGCGCTACGTGCGCTTTACTCAGCCGGTTAACGGGGTATGGGACCCCAACGCCCGGCGCTGCATCCGCCCGGACAAGGCGGGGTATCTCGACTCGAACCTTCTGGGCGAGGCCGTCCGGGAACTGGCCTATGCGGGCCGATATTCCGAGGCGCAGGAGGTGCTTGCGCAGATGGACCAGTCCGACGGGCTTGTCCTGACCTATTGGGGCTTCACCCACCGCAAGTTGGGGGACCTGACCACGGCGAATGCCCATTATCTGAGGGCGATCGAGCTTGATCCGGGCAACCTGCTGGCGCGGTCCTACATGGGCCAGGGCTACGTTGCAGATGGTGACCATGCCGGCGCGCGCGCGCAGCTTCGCGAAATCCGCGCCCGCGGCGGGCGTGAAACCTGGGCCGAGTTTTCGTTGCGAAACGCGATCCGGACCGGGACGACCTACAACTATTGAACCTACCGGGCCGGCGCTTCTTGCGGCTGGCGCAGTCGGTCAGCAACAGGTTTGAGCCGCGCCAGGATCGATCCGATCGGGCGCCAAGGCGGTGCGACCTCGCGCAACGGGACTTCAATGGTGGCAGGCGATCAAAGAAGCTCCACCTCGATGAACCGGCAAGGAAAGGCATTGGCGTTGATCACGTCGTGCTCCACCCCAAGTTCGCGGAAATAAGGCACGCCGTTCTGCATCTCGGCGGTCTGCGTCGCGCCATCCGGCCCTTCGATCCGCAACCTCCCGTCGAAAAGCGGCACCACCACGTAGTCGAATTCGTGGCGGTGCCAGCCGGTGTTGTCGCCTTCGCGGGCAAAGGACCACTCGGTCACGCGGACCCTGTCGTTCTGGATCAGAACGGTGCCGGTGGCGGTGCCTTTCCCGGAGGGCATCGCCTCAGCCCCGCCGGATCGCGCTGTTGCCGAGGTGAACGATCATCACCATCAGCGCAAGCTTCAGAGCCTCGGCCGGCAGGAACGGCCAGAGCCCCCAGGCCAGGACCGGCTTGTCCCAGCCGACGACGGCACCAAGCCATGCAAGCCCCAGGGCGTAGATCGCGGCAAGCCCCACAAGGCCCGATGCGGCGATCCGCAAGGGTCCCTTGTCCCAGCCCCGTTCGGCCATCCAGCCTACGGCGATTGCAGCCACAAGGAACCCGGCAAGATAGCCGCCCGTAGGCCCAACCATGTAGGCCAGCCCAAGCCCCTTCTCAGGCGTCCCGGCAAAGACCGGCAGGCCCGCCGCACCTTGCAGCAGGTAAGCGCCCAGCGTCGCACCGGCGAGCCTTGGACCGTAGGCCGCGCCGATCAGAAGGACGACGAGCACCTGCATCGTCATCGGCACCGGGAAGAACGGTACCTGAACCTTGGCCGACAGCGTCAGCAGAAGGCTGCCCGCCAGCACCATCAGGACGGATTTCGCAAGGCTCGGGCGGCCAAGGGCCGCGCGCAGCGGCGAAATGTGAATTGCGTCGGACATCTTCGTCCTCCTTTCCTCAGTTCAGCGCGTCGCGGATCGCGGCCAGCATTGCCTTGCGTTCTGCCCGGGCGGCAAGCGCCGTTTCCATGTCGACCTCGACAAAGCGGGTTTCGGTGTTGGGCTGAAGCTGCCCGATCAGGTCCATGTCGGCCGATATGATCGTGCCGATCATGAAATACCCCCCGCCCGACACCGCATCGCGGTGCAGGATGATCGGTTCGGTCCCGCTGGGCACCTGAACCGAACCATAGGGGTAGCAGGCATCGGTGATGTTCGAGGGGTCGGATCCCGCACCAAAGGGCTGTTCGCGCTCCACGAATTCCATCACGCGCCCGCCCTGGAAGCGGTAGCCCATCCGGTCGGCTTCATTGGCGACCTTCCAGGTATCCTCGAAGAATGCCCTCTGGGCCGCTTCGGTGATCCGGTGCCAGTAGAGCCCCGGCAGCATCCGAAGCTCCGCGCTGGAGCCGGGGCCACGGCGCAGCGCATCGGGCACCGTCTTTCCGGTGCGGCCAGTTGCCTTTTCCGCGCCAAGGGGCAGCGTGTCGCCGGGCTGGATCGCCCTGCCCTCGTACCCCCCCAGCGCGCCGATCGCATAGGTCGAGCGCGACCCAAGCGCGGGCGGCGTCGCGATCCCGCCAGAGATGGCGATATAGCCCCGCGCGCCGCCCCTGAGGAAGTCGAAGGACAGGACATCGCCGGCCTTCACATCAAACGCCGTCCAGCCTGGCTGTTCCGCCCCGTTGACCTTGGCGGGCAGGTCCGCGCCGCAGACCGCGACGGTTGCCTCTTCGGTGAACTCCAGTTCCGGCCCCATGAACACGGTTTCAAGCCCGGCGGCATCCTCGGGATTGCCGACCAGCATGTTCGCGGCCCGCATCGCCAGACGGTCCATCGCGCCGCCGATGGGGATACCCAGGTGATAGTAGCCCGGACGCCCAAGGTCCTGGATCGTCGTCAGGATGCCCGCAGAGATGACATTAACCGGCATAGAGGGCCTCCATCAGTTTCGCGTTGGTGCCGTCGATATCGGCGTTGAAGGCTTTAAGATCGAAGACGACGTCGCGCATCCGAGGCTCGAACCGCCCGGCCTGCACGTCTTCGACGGCTGCGTCGTATTCCTCGCGGCTGATCGGTTTCCACTTCACGATGTCGCCGGGTTTAAAGAACACCATGAAGTCCTTGAGATAGCTGACTTCCTGCTGTGGGTCGTAGATTGGCATCGGGGTGATCCCGAACATTTGGTAGCCCCCAGCCCCCCTGACCGAATAGATGCAGGAAAAGCAGCCGCCATAGCCCACGGTCAGTTTCGGCGTGTCGGTCCGGGGGCGCAGGTATTTCGGCACTTCGATCTGACGCGGGCGGTCGACCATCTGGTAAAGGAACGGCAGGCCCGAGACGAAGCCAACCATAGATACGAACCACGGTGCGCCCGAATGCGCCTCGATGAAGGCCGCAACATCATCGTAGCCATTGATCCGTGCGGCATATTCGATATCGGTCGCGTCCGGGTCCTGGTGCCGTTCGCGGAACCGCATCAGCGTCTCGTGCGTCCAGGGGTCCTGGTAGTGCACCGGGATTTCAATGATCCGGGTGTTCAGCTTCGATTCCGCCCGCTCGGCGTCCTTTTCCATTTCCTTCAGCATCCCCATCAGCCTGTCGGGGTGGATCACGTCGGGATCGAATTTGATCTGGAAGGACGCGTTCGCGGGGCAGATCTCGGTCACCCCGTCGATCTTGGCATCCCTCACGGCGTTGGTGATGGCGAGCGAGACGAAGAAGGCTTCGAGCGACATCGCGTCGTCGACCTCGACGAATATGTGCTCGTCCCCGCCAAATGTGTATCGGCACGTCATGCGGCTGTGTCTCCCTCCATCTGCATTCTGGTTCTGATCGTTTCGACATTGGTTTCAAGCCAGGGCTCGAGCCATTTGGTGTGAACGGTATTGGTCTTGACGTCGTCGGCCTCCAGAAGTGCCGCGAACAACGCCGCCGTGGTTGCCAGCCCATCGATCCGAAGCTCGGTCAAGGCCCGCGACAGGCGCGCCATTGCAGCCTCACGGCTTTCGCCATGAACGATGAGCTTGCCCAGAAGCGAGTCGTAGAAGGGCGGCACCTGGTAGCCTTGGTAAAGCATGTGATCGAACCGCACACCGGGCCCCGTGGGCACGTCCAAAGCGGCAATCGCGCCGGGAAACGGCATGAAGTTGTTGGCCGGGTCCTCGGCGTTCAAACGCACTTCGATGGAATGCCCACGGCTGGCGACATCGGCTTGCGTATGCCGCAGAGGCTCGCCGCCCGCGATGCGGATCATCTCGCCCACCAGATCAAGCCCCGTGATCATCTCGGTCACCGGGTGTTCGACCTGTATGCGGGTGTTCATCTCGATGAAATAGAAGTCCCCTGAGGCATCGTCGTAGAGGTATTCGACCGTCCCTGCCCCCCGGTAGCCGACTGACCGCGCCAGATCAGCGGCGGATTGGCACAGTTTCTCGCGTGTCGCATGGTCGAGCGCCGTTGCAGGGGCTTCTTCCCACACCTTCTGGCGGCGGCGCTGGAGCGAGCACTCGCGCTCCCAGCAATGGATCGCATCGGTACCGTCGGCGAGGATCTGAACCTCGATATGCCGGGCCGTTTCGATGACCTTTTCAATGTAGATGCCGCCATCGCCGAAGGCGGCCTTTGCTTCGGACGAGGCTTGAGGGGCCAGCGTCCGGAATCTGTCGGCATCCTCGGCAATCCGGATGCCGCGCCCGCCGCCGCCGGCAGCCGCCTTGATCATCACCGGAAAGCCGATTTCGGCGGCAAGTGCGGCCGCTTCGTCCATGTCGGCCACGACCCCGTCGCTGCCGGGCACGGTCGGCACCCCGGCCTTTGCGGCCTGCACGCGGGCCGCCGCCTTGTCGCCCATCAGGTCGATCGTATCGCCAGAGGGGCCGACGAATATCAGCCCGGCTGCCTCAACAGCCTTTGCGAAGGCCCCGTTTTCCGACAGAAACCCATAACCCGGATGGATCGCATCGGCCCCGGTGGACTTGGCCGCCTGAAGGATCGCATCGGTATCCAGGTAGGATTTCGCCGCCTGTGGCGGGCCGATATTGACGGCCTCGTCTGCAATTCGCACGGCCAGCATGTCGGCATCGGCATCCGAATGAACCTGCACCGTCGCAATCCCAAGATCGCGGGCGGCGCGGATCACGCGCACCGCGATCTCGCCCCGGTTGGCGACCAGAAGCTTCCTGATCGCCATCAGTCCAGCACCACCAGCACCTGACCGGCCATCACGGGCGCCGAATCCTCGACCCCGAAGGAGGCCACGGTGCCCTCGCCATCCGCCTTCACTTCGTGGAACGTCTTCATCACTTCGACCAGCCCAATGGTGTCGCCCTTGGCGACCGCATCACCCACCTCCTTGAAGGCCGGCTCTTCCGGAGACGGCTTGCGATAGAACGTTCCCGGGATCGGTGATTTGATCTCATGTGCCATGCTTCGTTCTCCTTTTCTGGGGCTCAGGCCGCTTCAAGCTGTGACAGCGCGGCGCTGACGGCCTGTGCGATGTCTTCGGAATTCGGGGTGTCGGAATGGATGCAGACGGTTTCGGCCCGGACCGGCAGGGACTTGCCGCCCACCGAGATCAGAACACCCTCCTGCACGGCGCGGCGCGCGCGCTCAGCGGCCAGGGCCGGGTCCACGGTGTCATGGGACCGGGTGATGATAAGCCCGCCTTCGTCGCTGTAGTCGAGATCGGCAAAGAACTCGGCGATGAAGCCTGCCCCCTCGGCCTCATAGATCGTCTCGTGCAGGGTTCCGGCGATGCCCATCACCGGCAGGCCATAGATCACCGAGGCCCGCGCCACGGCCCGGGCGATCGGTTCCTGCCGTGCGGCCATGCCGTAAAGCGCGCCGTGGGGCTTGATATGGGCAAGCGTCGTGCCCGCCTGTTTGCAGAAGGCATCGAGCGCGCCGATCTGGTAGAGGATGATGTTCAGCATCTCCTCTTCCTCGATCTTCATCTCACGCCGCCCGAAGCCTGCAAGGTCCGGCAGGGAGACATGCGCGCCGATCCGCACGTCATGCTCGACCGCCAGTTCCACCGTGGTGCGCATGTGGTTGGGGTCGCTTGCGTGGAACCCGCAGGCCACGTTCGCCTGATCGATATAGGGCATCAGGTTGGCGTCATTGCCCATGTGGTAGAGCGAGAAGCTTTCGCCCATGTCGCAATTCAGATCGGCCATCTTGAATTCCTCCCTCAGTCCTTCAGCGACGCGACGTAGCGCAGCCGGATTTGATCGGCGATCACCGCCAGGATCAGCAGCGCGCCCAGAACGACGGTCTGCAAGTAGCTTTCGATCCGGGCAAGGTTCATGCCGTTCTGCACAAGACCGATGAAGAGCGCGCCAAGAACCACGTTCTCAAGCCGCCCGATCCCGCCCCGCAGGCTGACCCCGGCGATTACGCAGGCCGCGATGCTTTCAAGCGGCATCGACGCGCCGATATTGGCCTCGCCCGTATCAAGCCGTGCCGTCAGGAGCATGCCGGCGGTGGCCGCGAGCGCGGCGCAGAGGACGTAGGTTGCAAACAGCGTGGCGCGCACGTTGATCCCCGAAAGCCGCGCGGCCTTTGCATTCCCGCCCACGGCATAGAAATAGCGGCCATAAGGTGTGCGGTAGAGCAGGATCCACAGAAGCACGATCAGCAGCGCCGCGACCCAGACCGGGGTTGGCACGCCCAGCATGGTCCCGAAGCCAAAGATGTCGCCGAACTGGACGGGCATCCCGTAAACCGGCACGCCGCCAGTCAGGTAAAGCGCGATGCCAAAGCCCACTGACGCCATGCCAAGCGACATCATGAAGGGCGAGACGTTGAAGAATGCAACGCCAAGCGCGTTCGCCACGCCGATCATCGTGCCCGCCGCAACGCCCGACAGAAAACCAAGGCTGATCGCCAGGAACACCGCCTCCGGCATCGCGGCATAGATCGACGCCATCACCATCGCGCCCACGACCGAGGAAATCGCAAGGATCGTGCCCACCGACAGATCGAACCCGCCAGTCAAAAGCGCCAGCATCTGCCCCAGCGCCACGATCGTCAGATAGACCGACTGGCGCAGCACGTTCATCAGGTTCCGCCCGGTGAGGAAATTGTCGGACATCAGCGAAAAGACGATCACCGCGATGACCAGGAGGAACGGCAGGATGCCCAGCCGCACGAACAGCCGTTTCAGCCAGTCTCCCGCAGACCGCTTTGCAGGGTTGGCCGCCATATCCGCCATCAGGCGCTCTCCTTCTCGAAAAAGTTGGCCAGAACGTTTTCTTCGGTCAGCTCCGCCCCCCGAAGTTCGGTCTGAACCCGGCCTCGGTAGAACACGTAGGCGCGGCTGGTCAGATGCAGAATTTCAGGCAGGTCCGAGGACACGATGACAACCGCTGTCCCGGATTTCGCCAGATCGACGATGAACTGATAAATCGCCTGCCGCGTGCCCACATCGACGCCCACGGTGGGTTCGTCGAACACCACAAGGTCCACATGTCGGGTCAGGCTGCGCGCCAGCATCGCCTTCTGCTGATTGCCGCCCGAGAAATGATCGACCGCGCGCTCGGGCTGGTTCGGCGACAGGTTCAGCCGTTCGGCCAGTTCGCGCACGATCTTTCGCTCGCCTGCGCGGTTGAGGAAGATCCCGCGCCGGAAGGGCGGCACGTCCAGCGAGGCCAGCGACATGTTCTCTCGCACCGGCCGGACCATCAGAAGGCCCTCGTCATGGCGGTCGGCCGGCAGATACAGAAAACCGTCCCGGATCGCCGCACCGGGCGAATGGCCGGTGACGTTCCGGCCCTTGTAGATCACCTGGCCGCCCGAGACTTTCTGCGCGCCGAACGCGGCCTGCATCGCCTCGGACTTGCCCGATCCCACAAGCCCTGCCAGCCCCACGATCTCACCCTTCCGGACGGTCATCGACACGTCCAGAACGCTGCCGTTCGACGCTGTTACGCCGTCCAACCGCAGGACATCCACGCCCGGGGGATCAAGGTCGATCTGCGGGAAGATCGCGCCGACCTCGCGCCCGGTCATCAACTCGACAAGCCGGTCCTCGTCGGCGTCCGCCGCGTCGATCGTCGCCACATACTTGCCGTCGCGCAGAACCGTGATCCGGTCGCCGATCCGTTGGATCTCGGCCATCCGGTGGGTGATGTAGATGATGCCGACACCGCGCGCCGTCAGACCTTCGACCAGCCGGAACAGCTGATCGGTTTCATGGTCGGTCAGGCTTGCCGTGGGCTCGTCAAGGATCAGGACCGAAAGGTCCGACCGGAACGCTTTCGCGATCTCGACCATCTGCTGCTCGGCGCGGCTGAGGTGCTGGACCGTGCGCGCGGGGTCCAGATCAAAAGCCAGTTCGGTCAGGATACGCTTGGCTTCCCGCCGCATGTCCGCGTTGTCGAGGAAGATGCCCCGGCAGTGTTCGGCCCCCAGAAACAGGTTCTCTTCCACCGTCATCTGCGGGACCAGCGAGAACTCCTGAAACACCGCCGATACGCCTTGCGCGCGGGCGTCGTGAACCGAATTGAACGCGACGACCTGGCCGTCGCGTTCGATATGCCCGGCACTTGGAGTGTTGGCACCGGACAGCATGGAAATCAGCGTGGACTTGCCCGCCCCGTTCTCGCCAAACAGCACGTGCACCTCGCCCGGCCGCAGGTCGAAATCGACCGCGTCAAGCGCGCGCACGCCGGGGTAGTCCTTGGTCAGGCCCCGAGTGGCAAGAAGGGGTGCGGGCGTCGCCATGCCGCGATCACTCCACCCGGAAGACCGGGCTGAAGCCGGCGGGCGCCAGCGTCGAGGTCGGGTCGAACTCGCCGTGGTTCTCCGTCGTCACGACGTAGAGCGCTGGACCCACGTGCTGGAAGAACTCCTGGCCTTCAAGGATGCGCACCGCCTGGTCGATGGCGATCCGGCCCTGGATCACGGTGGAATCCGTGGGAGCCGCAAGTATCTGGCCCCGCGAGATGCCCTGATCGACGCCCGGCGTGAAGTAATAGGACACGACCTTGACCTGATCGGTCAGCCCGCGCGCGCGCAGGATCGGCACGGCGGCTTCGGCCGTCACGGCGGTGCCGACGATGTAGTTGAGGTCCGGATAGGTTTCGAGCGCGTCTTCGACAAGCTTCGACTGCGCTTCCTTGCCGGTGTCGCCGTAGAAGGTGTCGACAACCTCGACCGCGCCGCCTTCGGCCGCGCCCAAGAAGCCCGTATTGCCCGCTTCGACCCAGCCGGCACCGGCAGGTCCTGGGAACCAGGCCACCTGCACCGGATCACCATCGGGGTGCGCCGCGGCAAGGAATTCACCGGCCTTCGCGCCCATTTCGCCAAAGGACACAAGCGACTTTGCGCTGAGTTCGGGCGAGGACATGCCGTTGATGACATCGATCACAGGGATGCCCTGTCCGCGGATTTCGCTGACCACGTTGTTCAGCCCGTCAAACGAGATCGCGCCGATCACCACGGCATCGGCGCCAGCGGCCACGCAATCCTCGATCTGGCTGATCTGGGTGTTGAGTTCGGTGTAGCCGCCCGCTTCGACAAGCTGCATCCGGACGCCCAGGCGCTCGGCCTCGGAGGCAACGCCGTAGTTCACGCCCAGCCAGTAGGCATCCTTCATGTGCGGGAAGGACACGCAGATTTCCCAGGGCTGGCTCGCAGCTTCGAGGGGCACGTAGTCGACGGATGTACGCGGGCTTGCCATGTCGAAGGCGGGCTCCCAGCTTTCGACGGCGTAGGGGTACCACGCCTCTTCCGCCAGGGCGGCGGCCGACGACAGGGTCAGGGCCGACACGCTCATTGCGGCAATGTCTCTGAACTTCATGAGATCTTCTCCCCAGTTGGACTGTTTTGGAAGTGCTGGCCGGTCTGGCCAAACCTCTGGTTCAAGACTGCGCGCGAGATCGCAATATGACAAATTCAATGTATCTGGATTGATTATCTGATTTTTCGATGTCGTTGTCGGATGTGATCTCCCGTTGCTTCGCCCCTCTATCGCCCCGGAAACCGCATCAAACCAATGACAACTCTATGCTTCCACCAAGCTGGTCAATCGACCTCGCCGATTGACAGAGATTGGTGAGCGGCCCAAGAATTCCCCCGGAAAATCCAATGGCACGAATCTGAATTTCCGATGGAACCTTCGCTTCGCCAGATCCGATACTTCATCGCCGCCGCCAATGCCGGCCAGATCTCGCGCGCCGCGCGTGATCTGAACGTGTCGCAAAGTGCGATCACCACCGCGATCCGGCAGCTTGAAGATATCGTCGGCTGCCCGCTGTTCCGCCGCCATGTCCGGGGCGTGTCGCTGACCCATGACGGCACGATCTTCTTGCAGCACGCCCACCGCATCTTCGCGACCGTGGACGAGGCCGTCCATGCGCCCAGGTCGGTTCGAAACACACTCAGCGGCAAACTGCGGATCGCGATGACCTATACGGTGGCGGGCTACTTTCTGCCCCAGCATCTCGAACGCTTCACCCGCTACCATCCGGGTGTCGAGCTTCTTCCCGTCGAGGCCAGCCGGGCCGACATCGAAGCCGGCCTGCCCTCGGGCCAGTACGATATCGCGGTCCTTCTGACCTCGAACATCGCGGACCAGGAAGGGCTGGCTTACGAAACGTTGATCCGGTCTTCCCGGCGTCTCTGGCTGTCGGCCCGGCATGCGTTTCTGGAACGCGAGGCAATCTCGCTCGCCGACGTGGCTGCCGAACCCTACATCATGCTGACGGTGGACGAGGCGTCGAACACCGCGCAGCGCTACTGGAACCAGGCCGGCGCACGGCCCCGAACGCTGATGCGCACCTCTTCGGTCGAGGCGGTCCGATCCATGGTCGCCAGCGGTATGGGCATCACGATCCTGTCGAGATCGGAAGAG
>JAAUYD010102254.1_pt1 | contig 12768 bp, 12 predicted proteins | sample 7278101 | NCBI WGS metagenome assembly JAAUYD01 (sample SAMN14350128, study PRJNA611818) | marine sediment metagenome | isolation source: surface marine sediment (0.6m) | place: French Polynesia: Moorea | collected 2018-08 | reverse complement strand
TTTACTTGGTGGTTCTGCTGGCGGTAGTTGATAGTAACAGTGACAAATATTGTTGATTAGTTATATAAATATATTTACTATTGCTAACTTATTTTACAGTTGAGGGTGTTTGCTGATTTGTTGCTAATTGCTTTACTAAAGCAATTAATTCTGTAGTTGGGACATCTTTTTGGCAAAAAACATCCCATTCTCCTATGGTTTTTGTTTCTGGAAACTTATTCTCTTCCACTGAGGAGTAGGCAATAATCTGTGTACTGGGAGCGATCGCTTTAATTTGACAAGAAGCACTCCAACCATCCATTAATGGCATTTGCAAGTCTAGGATAATTACATCCGGATGGTATTGTTTTACCAGATCGATCGCTTCTTTGCCATTGGTAGCTAAACCAACTATCTGTATATTTGCTTGATTAGAAAAAGCTAGTTTGAGAGTTAAACGGGTCAGTTCGTGATCGTCAACTAAGAGAACCCGTATAGCAGAAGTGTGACAAGGCAACATTAAACTACCAGGAAATATACTAAACAACTTACAACAACCATATAGTTTATGGTAAAAAGTACTCTTACCAACTCTATCTTATGGGTGAATAAATTGTGGTTAATTCTGATAAAACCAATTTTTCTCCATTTCTAGAACTAGTAACGATACGGGTTAGTCAAAAGTCTGATACCGTAAGTTGTTCGTTGATTTAAAACCTGAGGTTTCTTCTTGTAGCTTTGGTTACTCGTATTTTTTCACAAAAAACATCGCTTCAAAGCTTACCGTGCAAAGTTATAGCTCTTCCACAGCAAGGATGAAGTAGAATTCCTATGTATATATTTACTTTGCTCCCCCTCATATAAAGCAAGCAGTAGATACTAGATACTGGTGGTTTTATTAAAAAAAGTAAAAATTGTCAAATATTTATTTATAAATAAATGGCAAAAGAAACACTCAAAAGATTATAGACAATCTGCTTAGCAAAAAATGTTACTTATAGTCATAATATCTATTTATCTTCATGAAAATTTTAATTTTTTGGACACAGAATTAAAGTTTGCATGAAAAAGATTCAGGCTGGATATATTGAAACGCAGTCTTTATAAACAATACATAATATTGCTAATAAGGCTATATTGTCAATCACTTCTAAGATAGAGTTTCTAATTATTCAGGTATGTCATTGCAACGATCGCGTATAGTCCTGGGGGCATGCCCTACGGGAAGCAAGCTACAAGAAACGGGTAGGGTGTCCCGACAGGGACTCAGCCATCCCCAAGTCGTGTTACAAACTACTGGCTTACTGCGTTTCCAACAATCCTTATGATAAATTGATCTCATTTCCAGATTCTGCACGAACTAAAGAATGGGTCTTATCTACAAATTTAAGCGGATTGCTGTTGCTGCTGTTTCCCTTGGGGTTTTGTGTAACATCCAACTTGTATCTGCTACGGTAATTAAACCCCTGAACACCAAAAAGGGTATGGTAGTTTCTGCACATCCCCTTGCCAGTGAAGCCGGGTTGAAAATGTTACGAAAGGGCGGTAATGCTGTAGATGCTGCTGTGGCTACCACCTTTGCAATTTCCGTGGTAGAACCATTTTCGGCAGGAATTGGTGGTGGTGGATTTTTATTGCTCCATGAAGGGAAAACTGGCAATATCAAAGCCTTAGATTTCCGGGAACGGGCACCCAGCAAAGCTACAAAGGATATGTACTTAGATGCTCGAGGTAAGGTACGTCCGGGTGCTAGTGTAAATGGTTATTTAGCTGTGGGGACACCGGGCACTGTGGCTGGGATGTATGAAGTCCATCGTCGCTATGGTAAGTTATCTTGGCAAGAAGTGGTGAAACCTGCAATTGAGCTGGCTAAGAATGGCTTTACCCTCAATCGTCGTTTGAGTTGGCGTTCTATGCAGGTAAATAGTAACCGCCAACAACAAATTCTCAATAACCCAGCAGCACGGAAAATTTTTACTCGTAACGGTGAGTTTTATCAGCCAGGGGAAAGGCTGGTACAGAGGGATTTAGCAAAAACCTTTAAATCAATTGCTGGCAATCCTCGTAGTTTTTATACTGGCAATATTGCCCGTGCGATCGCTGCTGATATGGCAAAGAATGGAGGTTTAATTACTTTAGCAGATTTAAAGGCTTATAAACCGATTTGGCGCACTCCCATATGCGGGGATTTTCGCCAAACCCGCATCTGTTCTATGCCCCCACCTTCTTCGGGAGGAGTACACTTGTTACAAATATTAAATATTATTGGTAATACTAATCTCAAATCTCTGGGGTGGCATCATCCTGATACCCTACATTTAATGGCAGAAGCAATGAAAATTGCCTATGCCGATCGCTCTCAATGGTTAGGAGATCCTGATTTTGTCAAAGTACCAATACAACAGCTTACCAGTAAAGGGTACGCCCAACTACGGCGACGACAAATTAGTATGTTGCGGGTAAAGCCATCTAGTCGAGTAAAGCCAGCGAATCAGCGCACTCTCCAGTGGTTTAGTAAACCCCTATCCTTGAGGTTACAGTCAACACCCAATCGTAAATTTTATGAGTCTCCAGAAACTAGCCATTTAACGGTGGTAGACGAACAACGCAATGCTGTCAGCCTTACTTTTACCATCAATTTGGGATTTGGAGCGGGTGTGGTAGCTACTGGTACGGGTATTGTACTCAACAACGAAATGGATGATTTTGCAATTGCACCGGGAGTACCCAATTCTTTCGGTTTAGTGGGGAATGCAGCCAATGCAGTTGCACCCCGGAAAACTCCCCTATCTAGCATGACTCCCACCATTGTCACTGAAAAAGGTCGTTTCAGGATGGCGGTGGGTGCGCCGGGAGGGAGTACTATTATTACTCAAGTACTGCAAGTAATTTTAAATGTCTTGGAATATGACATGGATGCGGGTGCAGCTGTTTCTGTACCGCGCATACACCATCAGTGGCTTCCAGATAGGTTGATGGTGGAACCCTTTGGCTTGGATGTTATGACATTGAAAGAATTGCAACGTCGGGGACACAAAATCAAGGAAAGAAGACCTTGGGGTAATATTAATGCCATTGTGGTTAAATCTGATGGGAGTCTGGAAGGAACTGCCGATCCTAGAGGAGAGGGGGTTCCTCGGGGGTGGTGATTTAGGAGCAGCCCCACAAGGGGGAAGTAATAAGTAATAAGTAATAAGGGAACTCCAGGAAATAAATTATCCCACAAGAACGGTTGACAGTTGACAGTTGACAGTGAAGTTTACATATTTTGTTGCCTGATAACTATGGGATGTTTTTTTATCTGGAAGTCCCTAAGTAATAAGTAATAAAGAAAATCCCCTCGCTATGAATGAAAGAAACAAGCCAAATCTTCTTCCCTCCAGCAAAGCTGCCTTCAGCTCTGGCTGCCTTGTTTCTTGAAAGTGAGGGAGTGATGGAGGGAAGAAAAGTGGAATCATGTTAATACTGTTACAATAAACCGCGATAGCGAATGAATAGTAAAATCGCTGCCCAAGAGCCTAAAGCTACCTTAATTGTCACCAAAATATTCAGTAACGGAATGGTTCCACCGCTGAACAATGCACCCATTTCACCGTGGGGTAATTCATAACCAATCAGTGTTATTACTGCCAAGACAATAAAAATTAGTACAGATATTTTTTCTAGTGTTGCTGCTCGCCATCGTTGGTAAATTTTTTCCATCCATTCTGTGGAGGAGGTAATTGCTACTAACCCGATGGCAGTGCCCCCAGCTACACCAGCTGCAAACCCACCGCCAGGACTCAAATGACCGCGAATTGCTAATTCGACGCTGATTAAGGCAGCAATGGTGGCTCCCAATTGCGCCAAAATAATTGAAGGGCGATCGCTAAATTGGTAGATTGTACAAGATGGTTGTTCGTTAGCTAGGAGAAACCTTACTCCCATAATTGCCAGTGTAAAGACTACAACCTCAAATATTGTGTCGTAGAGTCGATTTCTGAAAATTATGCCAGAAACAGTATTAGGTACTCCAGTATCTTGGACAATTGATTCGACGATGGAGAGTTCGGCTGAATCCATTCCGGGATTGGGAAATACGAGCATCTTGATGTATAATGCTATTCCTACTGCTATGTATATCCACTTCATGGCTGAACCTCCACTGAATCAGAGATTACATTCCCATTGGACTGGCTGGGGCTTACTGGTTTGATATAGTTCAAATTTGCTAAATTTGGTGGAATTTCGTTTTGCATAATGTCGTAAAGACGCTGGATGCGGGTCTGGACTTGGTAAAGGGGCTGTCCATCTACAGGGAGGGGTTGAGGAGATTCCCTGGTCATCCACTGTTCTGATGTCATATAGGTTGTATGAATTTCTTTTGCCATCAAAGCATTTTGTAAAGCTTGCAGATTAGTATAGGTTACTACTTCCAGACGCATATGGTATTTGTTTAATATTTTGCGTAAAACAGCAAGCAATTGCTCTTCAGGGTTATTACCCTCTGGGGGTTCTGCATTGTCATTGGATTGATTTTCTAGCACACCCAGGCGCATACTGAGGGACGATCGCACAGCTACTGCGTATAAAGTAATAGAGAGCATAGTGCCCACCAAAGCTTCCGTTAATGCCACATCCGCCGCCCCAAACAATGCATAAACTAGTGCTGCAACTGCCCCTAAAATACCACGAATTACCAGAGCATGATATGGGTTAACCTGCAAAACCAACATACAGGCAGTTAAAGGAAGTAACGCCGCGATCGCTATAATATATACATCTTCATTCATTTTTACCTCCACTGCTGGAACAGTAAGCCAATACGTATCCTAGTACGGTATTCCAAATGGCCAAGGAAATCAGTGCGAGAATCAGCAGTGGCCATTCTTCGGGTATTTTCAAGAGTAACCCAACAATGATACTCATGGAACCCAAGGTATCTGCTACGGAAAGACTATGTAATTTGAATAATACGGAGCGATCGCCAATTAGAGGAAATGTCCCCCAAAACCAGAAGACAATTCCCACTCCTATACAGATATAACTAATGATATTAATAATCATATTTCATTTATCCTTTTGAGTACATGAGCTAAAAGCATTAAGGCGGCATTACCTACACTTAAAATCAGTACACCAACCACCCCTATCATCCAGTCATCACGCAAGACAGATACAACCAGAATCATCATGGATGTTTTGGTAGCAATGCTGGCAAAGGCTAACATTTTTTGCCAAATATTCTCATCTTGCCAAGCTTCATAAATAGGAATTAGTAAAGCCAAAATCATGGCAATTAGGATCCAGTTCATTACCTTTTTCAGTAAAACAATTTTAGATTTGAGATTTTAAATTTGAGATTTTTAAAGGCGGATAATCATTTCAGTTATCAGTTAGTCTCCTACACTCTTGTACTACGCTAATAGTGAGAAGTTGCGGTGGTGAGGTAGTGTGATCTTGGGGGTTTCCCCCATGAACGACTACCGAAAGGGTTCCCCGGCATAAGCAAACTTCGGTCTTCCCCATCGATAAATCTAGGGATTTGGGTAGGGGAAAAATTGTGAATGAAGAATTAAGAATGCAGAATGCAGTTGAGGGAAAATTTCGCTCATTCTAAATTCTAATTAGGGGACTTGATACCGATTACTGTTTGGTCACTTCCTCACTCCTTCACTCCTTCCCTCCTTCCCTCCTTCCCTCCTCTCCTCTTCCGTCGCACCCGATGCACTTCATACCAGCCATCTTCGTGGTATTTCAAAACAATAGTTTTTGGTGTAAATGTAATCACAAAAATATCTAAAAATATCAGTCCTGGTGTCCGTTGGGGTTTGACTCGCTCCATCACAATCTCTTCTTGGTTATGGGGGCGAAACATAATTTCTAAGGCTTCTAAATATGCTTGGGGGATAGCTACAATAATTTCCCACAGTACCCGCAACCAATCTTTTAAAACAGCAGGTTTCGTATAGTGTCGCGGTATTAGCAATGAAACGCAAACACCAATAATGATATTAGCCAAACTCACATCAGCAGTTAGCAGAAACCAAATAATTAATCTTAATAGCAAATCCAAATATCCAATCATACTAGCCCCCCATGTAGGTACAGCCTTCTCTTAAATTACGTTTTTACACAATCAAATATGAAAAATATTTCTTCCCCATTGTCAATTCTTAACTATTTTCAAATTAGCCCCTCACGAGAAAATCTCACAACCAAGCATGAAAATAGTTCCCTCACTCCCTCACTCTCTCCCTCCCTCACTCCTTCACTCCCTATATTCAAGCCAGCACCATCCAAAAGAGTAGGGTTAACATTAGACTCATCACCCCAATCAGATGGTCAAATTGCTCCGCTACCCGTGGTAACTTGACAACCAATCGTTTAACAATCACAAGGTATACCAACCAGCCCAGAGCAATTGTGATTAGGGGTTTGATTATATTAGCAAGGGTGTACGCCTCGTAATATACTACATTGGCTGCAAATAACCCGCCGAGTAATAGGATGATTGCCCACCAAAAACCAGGTTTTACTTTTACTGGTTTGTGTTCTTCTTCATGGGGCAAAAAGATGAATTTGGCAAAGGAGATGGCTGTTCCTAAAGCTGCTAGGTTCATACCAATCACCTGCCAGGGTAGCAGATTCTTCATGGTCAACACCTTGGCTCCAAAGCCAGACAATAGGGGAAAGCCGGAAATTGAGAAGCTTGCTATAACCAAAGCAATCCACATGGGAGTATGAATTGGCTGATGGTGTAATTCCTTGAAGTTACGACTTGGTAAGTTACCCGCAATCAAGAAAAGAGCCGCTTTCACCAAACCATGGGTGAGGGCATAAAAACCACCTACTTCCGGTGCGGCAAGTACAAAACCCAACTGGGAAACTGTATGAAATGCCAACATCCGCTTAGTATCCTTTTCAAACACTGCATAGCCAACTCCCAATAGTGCAGTACCCACACCGAAAAAACGGACGATGGGGTCAATCTCCTCCAACATCAGGGCACAACGCACCAGTGGAAAAACACCTGCTTTGACCACAACTCCTGACAACATTGCTGATATAGGCGTTTCTGATTCCGAGTGGGTCAAAGGCAACCACAAACCTGAGACAAAGATTCCCCCCTTGGTTAAAAGTCCGAGAAATATCAGAGCGACTGCTTCTGTGGGAGCTTTACTCAACCCGGCAAAGGCAAAGGAGTTATTAGCTTGATAAACTAGTACCGCGCCAATCAGATAAAACAACATGGCTGTATTGCTAACAAACAGATAGCGTAAGCCAATCCAAATCGAGCGTTCTGTGCGGGGATAGGCAATTAAAAGAAACGTAGCAATACTAATTACTTCCAGTGCCACATACAGACTGATAAAGTCCGCACAAATAAACACTGAGTTGACACTACCATGTAAAATGATTGCCTGAGTATAAAAAAAAGCTGTTTTATTGCTGTGCCAACAGTAGAAAATGACTGCCATTGTGACTAGGGCATTGGTCAAAATAAAGTAGCCACTTAAGGAATCAGCTTGCAAAGTGACACCGAAACTATCTAATAATTGCCAGCTTGGAGCTAAGGGGTAGAATAATCGCTCTAGCCCATAGAGAAGGGAAGTAAGCACCACCAAAAGTGCCAGGTAGCGATCAAGTTGGGGAAGGAGATAAATGCTGAATCCCACAAAAAATGGTAGGGCAATCCAGGCGATTGTAATTGTACTCATGGTGTGTTATTCTTCTCAATCTCTTTGGTTTCCAGGGTTGGATTATCCCGTGCTAGTTTCATCACCCCAACCAGCATCAGAGCTTGGATCGAAAAACCAATCACAATCGCAGTTAAAATCACCGCCTGGGGAACCGGATCTGCATAAGCAACTTGTTTCGTATCATCAGCAATGGGGGTGAACAATCCCCCCCGCGCTGCCACTAAAACGTAATAAGCAATTACCCCAGTACTCATCACATCCATAGAGATGATTTTCATCATCAGATTCTGTTTGAGGATGATGCCAAAAAAACCGCATAGTACTGTTGCAAAAATGCAGGCTTCTAGTATGGATATGGACATTTGTCAAACAATTTTAGATTTTGGATTTTAGATTTTGGATTACTCCCTTCAATGGTGAGATTACCTATCTCCTCCCTCTCTCTATTCTCTGTGTTCTCTGTGCCTGGAGCGGTTTTTTAATCGGTAATCTTTGGGCGGGATAGGAGTAAACTTTAACCGTAGTAATATAGATATGGAAAGCGACAAACTGCCGCTTTCCTTAAGTAATATTACCTTAATTATGAGTAGAAATTACAACCTAATCTACGGTAGTTAAGGTTGTATCTTTGGCAGGTATGGATACTTCTGCTTCCTGCCCTGCCGGTATCAATACTTCTGTTTCTTGACTCTTCAGTGCCCACTGTAATAAAGGAGGAGCCAGGAATGTGGTGAGAATCACCATCACAATAATAGCTGCTTCCAAAGGCTTATCCAATACACCACTTGCGGAACCAATGCCCGCAAACACCAAACCCACTTCACCACGGGGAATCATACCCACACCGATCGCTAGACGATTGATTCCGGGCTGACCAAAAACACCCCAACCAGTGATGACTTTACCGATAATGGCAATGGTAATCAGGAAGGTAGCAATAATTAGACCTGCTCGGTTTTCTGCGATCGCTGGATTTAATACTCCCAAATCCGCCCTAGCACCAACTGTGACAAAGAAAATTGGTACCAAAATATCGGCGATGGGCATTACCTGTAAATCCAGTTCTTTGCGTCTATCGGTTTCATCTAACACCAAGCCTGCCGCAAAAGCACCTAAAATTGCTTCGAGGTGAATCAGATTGGCTAACACCGCCATTACTAGAGCAAAGGTGAATGCAGGAATCAACAACGCACCACGGGTTTGCAATTTGTCTGCGATCGCCACAAAACTCTTGTTAAAAAATTTACCTAAGAAAATAGCTCCCAACAGAAAGGCGCTGGCACTAATAATTAAATAAACTACATTTAGCAGATCCACTTCACCAGTTTTTGCCAAACTAGCTACAACCGCCAGAACAATAATACCTAGCACATCGTCAATTACCGCAGCACCGACAATAATCTGCCCTTCCTTTGATTTTAGGTGTCCCAGTTCTGACAAAACTTTTGATGTAATACCAATACTCGTTGCTGTCAGGGCAGCTCCAGCAAAAATCGCGGGAATGGTAGGAACATGGAAAATTGCCACTAAACCAACTGTTCCCAATATAAAAGGAGCTGCCACACCAATCACAGCTACAATGGCTGCTTGGTAACCAACCTTACCCAGTTCCCGTAAATCAGATTCCAAACCAATTTCAAATAGCAGAACAATCACCCCTAGTTCTGCTAGCACGGAAATTACTTCGCTTTGACTTTGGAAAATATGGGTGACAGCCTCTAGGTCTAAATTACCCAGCCATTGCAACGCCCTGACAATGATTGAATCCGTAGCTACTGTGCTATTTTCTGGAAACATCAGCAGGTGTAGAGCCGAAACTCCAACAATAACACCCCCAATTAGTTCTCCCAAAACAGGTGGTAAATTGAGACGTTTAGAAAATTCCCCACCAAGCTTACTCGTAATGTAAATCACAACCAAGCTGAGTAACACACCCGTAAGTACCCATGGACCGTATTCCTCCGTTGGCGTTGTCATCAATACCTGTGGCATGGACAACGTACTAGAACCAAAATTAAGCGACATAGAGAAATCCTCTAAAGCAGTTAAGTAAGATTATTTCAGTTAGCCTCCTGCACTCTTGTGCTGCGCTAACAGCGTGCCGATAAATCGAGAGGCAACAGTAGGGGAAAATTTTTCCACCTCCACTAATGGAATTTGGGCATTTGATCTAGGCGAAAACCTTCACTATTCCCTGTTCCCTATCCCTAAGGAGTTGATACCAATTACTGTTTGGTCAGTGTGGTGAAATCAAGTAACTTAGAATGGAGGGAAATAACTTGCAACCAGCCAAATACCAGCATACCAAGTATGACTTGAACAGAAATGGGAGCAACTACAAATCCCCACAAGCCAATTAAGAAACCAGTACCGTAAGCAGCTATGGCGTATACCTCATCAATTGGTTTCACATACTTACCAAGGGTTGCCAAGACTAATGCGGCTGTCAGTAATATTAACCATTGCATAGTTAATTCCCTTCTCTAAATCCTAATTATTGAGTGATGCTCCGAAATCAGAAATTGGTCCATTTGATGGCTCATTTGATGGCTCATGTTTTCCCGAGAACACAGCATTTACCGCATCCTTCAGTGCTTCTTCACGAATCATGTAAAGGTTTTGAGGCGGAATAAAGTTGAAGACTTTTAGCTTTTCTAGACGACGCTTGGTTTGTCCAGCTGCTCCCACGAGAAAAACATGACGACCATTCTCAACCGCTTCCTCAATAGCGTTTTCTAAAGCTAAAGAGGCTGTCACACCCATATGGGGGACATTGCTAATGTCAAAAACTATGGCACCACATTCTCCAATGGCATTATGTTCACGGGAGATAGCCTTGGCAACTCCAAAAATCATTGGACCACTTAATTGGAATAGCAAAACGCGACCATTCCCTTCATCAAGCCAGCGTTTTTCATCGGCATTCAAATGGATAGCGTCATCTGCATCGGTAATAGCTTTAACAGATTCTGAGCGCAACTGGCTCATGCGATCAATTGTCAGAATGTTGGCGACAAAAACGCCTACACCCACAGCTACAATCAAGTCCACCAGAACGGTGAGCAGAATCACCCCATACATAATCAGGGCACCCTTAAGGGAAATCTTATGAGCTCGCTTTAAGAAGTCCCAATCAATAATGTCTATCCCCACTTTCAGGGCAATCCCTGCTAACACTGCCAGGGGAATGGTAGCTGCTAACTTCGCTGCCCCTAAAATCACAATTAGCAATACAAAAGCACGGGTCAAACCAGATAATGCTGTTCTGCCACCGGCTTGAATATTCACAACCGTTCCCATGGTGGCTCCAGCACCGGCAATACCCCCAAACAAGCCAGACATTAAGTTGCCTAACCCTTGCCCAATTAACTCTTTATTGGAATTATGCTCTGTACGGGTTAAACTATCTGCAACTACTGATGTTAGTAGAGCATCAATACAACCCAACATACCCAGCACAGCCGCATCTACAAACATCAGCCGAAGTTGACTAACCTCAAAGGTTGGCAACTGCATGGTGGGTAAGCTGGCGGAAATTTCTCCAATTCGCCGAATTTCTACCCCTTGGAATAATACTAAGGACAAAACTGTACCGGCAATCAGTGCAATCAACTGGGGAGGTACAATCCGCTTGAACTTCGAGGGCATGAACCAAATGATTGCCACTGTGATTGCTGCTAACAATGTTTCTATTGGTTGAATGTTAGCCAGCAGTTCTGGTATGGCTTGGAGTGTGCCGATGACCCCTCCCTTAGGACTAGCTTGCCCTAAAAATGGGGCAAGTTGCAAAATTGCCAGAATTATACCGATACCAGACATAAAGCCCGAAATTACGGTATATGGCATCATTGTGATATATTTACCGAGGCGCAATGCTCCAAAAATAATTTGAAAAATTCCGGCCATCATGACAACGGTAAATGCCATAGCCATACCATTATCTGGATTGCTGGCTGTTAAATTGGCAATGACAGCCGTCATAATTACCGTCATTGGACCAGTTGGCTCGGAAATCAAGGTGGGTGTACCACCAAATAAAGCTGCAAAAAATCCGACTAAAACCGCTCCCCATAAACCGGCTGCCGCACCAGCACCGGAGGCAACACCGAAGGCTAGGGCCATCGGCAAGGCAATAACAGCTGCGGTAACACCCCCGAAAATGTCACCGCGTAAGTTGCGAAAATGAATCTTATTGGTAAGTTGCATGGGTAGAACACCTACCTAGTTGAGTTAATTAATTGAGTATCAAATTTAACAGAATGAATGTAGAATACACAAATCTGCATCAAATCACTCTGTTCTATAGATGTAAAATAAGAATTTACATCCAGTTCTCCTGGGATTTGCAGTGAATTCGCCTATTTCCAGACAAATGCAATACATAGATTTTTATCTATGTAAATTATATATTGTATAGATGAACGTCTTTGAACCAATATTATCATGGTTCTTGAACAAACTATTAAAATTTCTTAAAAATATTTCTTATAATTAGGTATAGTTTTTACTTATAGAGATAGCGTCGTAGCTGTGATTTTCATTATGCGATCGCTTCAGCAGTTAGTCTACCATTATAGTATGGCGTTGAGCATATCTGTATCTACAGTTTTGTGTGGTGAATAGTTAATTGGCTACAACAAAATTAGTTGACTAATGCGTTTTAAGACACTTAGGACCTGTTGAAATTCCGTATCCTGTTCAATTGATAATGCATAGGACCGAGCATATTTTGGCTTTTCTTGCTGAACTAACTTGACAAAAACAAACTCTCTTCCGTTGAGAAGTAATCCAAAAGTTGGTTGTTCAATATTGGGAGTATCCAGCATATAAGCAAGTGCTTGGGGTAATGCAGTTAAGACATCAAACTTAGTGCTTTTAGATTCAATAACTAGTATCCAAAGACGTTTTTGAATTACTAAAACATCAATATTACCTTTGAGGATGATGCTGTCATCTACAGCAGAAATCTCAGTAGATTTTTCAGTTTCAATCTCAAATGGTGGTTGATAAAAACCTGCTAAATCTAGCAATGGAGACAGCACTACCATCTTCACTGCTTCCTCTGACATTGGACGATGTTGAGTTAAATTTAAATAGTTGCTTTTAA
>JAAUYD010245805.1_pt1 | contig 12770 bp, 8 predicted proteins | sample 7278101 | NCBI WGS metagenome assembly JAAUYD01 (sample SAMN14350128, study PRJNA611818) | marine sediment metagenome | isolation source: surface marine sediment (0.6m) | place: French Polynesia: Moorea | collected 2018-08 | reverse complement strand
CCTACCCTCACCACGCCAGTCCGCACAAGTCGGGAAACCCGCCCATGCGGCTGGCTCCCTAACCCCTCTCCCAATGGGAGAGGGGGAAAAGGAGAGGGGAAGGGGTGAGGTAAAATTTGTGTACCACTGTTTATGACCAAGAGATATTTTTTATTTGCAAGTCCTTTTATCTATGAAGCTGAACTCGCTGCGCCAAACTCTGTTAAGAATCTAAAGGCTTTCACAATATAATTAGCACAATCCCGGGGAGAGGTATTATAAAAAGCGGGCCATGCTTTGGCTTTATCTTCATCGTACCTGTCAGCCCTCTGTGGATGTTGTTCTAACCATGCTAATCTCACCCCATGACCAATTAACACATCCAAGACTATATATTCTTCGATTTGCAAGTTGGGGTTTTTGGAGGCGATCGCAGCTAGTTCCATTAATGCTTCAATATTAACTTGTCTGTACTCTGGAGCTTCAATTTTATTTAACAGGTGTTCTACTTGCAGGGCAAAATTCTTTTCTCCTGCTGTCATTTCTGACACTAACTCGCTATCTAAGCGGTTACGGCGTTCTAATTTATCGCCAACTACCAAGCCTTTGCAGTGATGCATCACTAGCCAAACCTGTTTAAAGAAGTCTTTGGGCACCCTTCCTGTGGTTCCTTCGGCTTGGCGGAACCGTCGCCACCCCCCGGCTGGTACTTCTATTTCTTCCGCCACTGCTGGTTGTAGTACCCAATCAATGTCTGTTTCTTTTTGTTTGACGTGTAATGACTCCTGTTGGCGCAGTAGCTTACTCATGCCTGCATATTCTACCAATACTTGACGCAGGCGTGTTTTTACCTCAAAGGGCGAAAGCTGCATTAATGTTTCGTATGCTTCATCCTGAGTTACCTGTAATTCCTGTGCTAATTCGCTGGTAAGTAATAGGATTAAATAGCCGACTCGTACTGTTAGCAGTCCTTTAAATAGTTCTGGTTCTGACTTAATCAACAAACCCAGATAAATTAATATTTCTTGGGTGAGTACGCGATCGCGGATATCTTCCCGACAGAAATTATCGATTTTATCGGCGATTTCGTTGTGAGACATGGGCACGGTAATCAGGGATGCTTGACTATATGCCCTACCAACGGCTATTTGTTTACCGCGCACTAGAATGCTTGTGAGTGCGTCTGTTAAGCCGATATCTACCATTTGCTGCAATCCTGCAGCCCGGCGCACTACTGCCCAAATGCTGGCTTCTCCTGCTTTAGTATACACTTCATCAAGTAAATCTGCAACTCTGACGGCACGTCCTGGTTCGCCAAAACCTGTGTCAAATTCTAATCCTTGCAAACGGGTTAAAGTTTGCAATAATTCTATTTGTTCGTAAAGATTTTCTGAGGAACGTAAAGAAGATAGCAACAAGCCCAAGTTAGTTTCACACTCCATCTGGAATTCTTGGGTATGTTCTAACCGCCAGTTTTTTTCTGGATTATAGCCCAAATAAGAGCGACGAGGGGCAGCAGATTGGAAGGGAGATTGGAAAAATTCAAAGTTTTCCAGAAAATCAATTCTTTCTATTCCAGATGTCAGCATTAGTTGGTTGAGTTGTCCTAACTTTACCTCCACACTGTTACAAACTCCATCTTTGAGTTCTTGCATTAATGCTAACAATGCTTCGCTACCAGTTTCTAAGATGGTGTGAGTTAGCATTAAAGTCAGGGTAGGACGTCCCAAATCGTGCCAATATTTTTGGATATAAGCCAGTTCACTTTTGAGTTGATCTACCAAGAAATGGTAATCCAGGGTTAGGTAGAACTGTTGGGCATCTAAAAAGGAAGGCAAAAAGACGACGGTTTCCTTACCAATACGGAAAATATTAGAAGTGGTCAAACTGCGCAGCCTTCGCACGGGACGTCCAGTTAAACCCAGTTTATCACTATATCCTAGTTGATTATAAATCAAAGCCAGTTCGCTTGCCTGTCTGACTTGAATCGGTTCTACTTGTTTTGGTGTTTGGGTTTTAATGCCGTAAACTTCTAATTTTGCCTGTAAATCTTCATCTTCCGCTAACAAGGCGATTTGCACTACTGGTTCCCGGTGCTTGTTCATGCGTAAATGCTGTCCCAAGGGGTCGATATCTCCCACGGATAACATTCCTTCCCTTAACATTTGCCCCAGAAAATACAAACTTTGTGCCCATACTAAAGGAATATTGTCATTTGGTAAACGAGGCTGACTTTGGGGTGCTAATTTCTCTGCCTCGATATTTTTCTTGGGGACATAATAAAGTTCTGGTAATAGTTGCAAGCCATCCCGCTTCACAACTAAAGATTGTAAACGCTCTTGGTAATGTTTTATTTGCTCACTGTCACCCTCAAACAATCCATCTAAGAATAAATACGTAAAAAATAGGGGCCATTCGCACTCTATATGCTCAAATTGCTTTAATTCCCAAGGTTCGTAGTGTAAACGCTTGGTATCTTCCAATACCGTTTGATGTCCATCCCTGAGAAAGCGCTTACAACCGTATTTCCCTTCTAGTTTATCGATAATATCCTTCCGGGTGCGCTTCCGTAATTCTACGTCTTCTATTGCAAAAGCTGGATAACTAATAATACTTAGCAATGCGGCATCAATTTCTTTGGAAGCAGATTCCCTAGGTAAGATAGACTCTAAAGTAGTTCTAGCGCGGGCAATTTCATCGGGTAAAACGTGAATCACTGAGGCTTGACTACCGCGCACTCCAAATAAATTTATACCATTAATTGCCTCTAGGGCAGCTTTTGCCATGCCTACGGAACTAGCATTTAATTCAGGGTTACCGTGGTTAATTTTATTACCCCGTTCCCAAATACCATAATCTGGGGTACGGTAAGCTCGTCCAATATAATAAACTAGATTTTGGACAAAATTAACTTCATCCAGAGTATAAATTATCTGTAATCCAGAAGCAGTCATTTGCGCCAGCATCAGTAAAAATATGGATGTGGCATCAAGTTGCAAATGTCCCCATTCCTCGTCACCAACAACGATATCCCCTGTGGTGGTGTTATACTTAGCGTGGAGAGCATCGAGTAGCGACTGAGTGTACTTAAATCGCTCTACTTTATGTGCCTGTCGCATCATAGCGAATAGCAAACCCCGCATCAGCTTGATAACGCTATGTTCTAACTCATAGGTACGTCCCTTATCTTCATCCACCTTGCGGTATGCTAGGGCTAACCCCCAAACAGCTAAGATGCTGTAGACATTATCGCGTACCCAAGCATCAGTATAGTCCCCGTGGGCAGTAATTGCGGTACTCGCAGGTAACAAACCAGTAATTGGGTTTTGTCGCGCTAGGATAATAGTCTTGATTTGCTGGTAGTAATACTCAAGACGAGTTAGCAATTGAGAGGCTGTGTTCATAATCGGATGGGAAAAAGTTTCCGGAAATAGATCCTCTGGCTGTGAAGTCAATTATGTAATCAAAGCCTACAGAAGTTCTGTAATCAACGATCACATTACAGCACCATTATAGGGATTAATCTATTATCTCCCGAACTAGTCATAATTGGTGAGCTAACTCGAATTACAATTACGAATTTTGCTAAATCTTCATATGTAGGTAAGGATTTTTACCACTATCTTTAAGTATTTTACGATTATTTTCGTCACAATACAAAAGTAAGTAAAACTATTGAATAAATTTCACTTATCTTAATTTAATTACTTAAAAAATTAAACTCCAAAAAAAGAAGGAGTTTAATCAGGAGGTTATTTATGTCTACACGTTATAATGAAAACCATTCTCCAATGGTGAAAGTAGTTTATTCCCAAGTTAAAGTAAATGGAAAAATCGAATTAGTACCCTTTGAATTATACGCTGATGGTTCCCTCAAACGTTCTGACAAGTAAGTAATAGGTAAATGGTAATGGGTAATAGGTAATTGATAATAATGTAAGTTGCTAGTTAGTACCCCATAATAGTATGTAGTACGATACAAAAATCATGATTTTGAGTTTTGCTAGATACTAAAAATTAAGGTTTTGTATTTAAAAATAGGCGTTTTTGATAACTAGAAATTTGGGTTAATAGGTAATAGGTAATTGCTAATTGGTAATTGCTAATTGGTGATTGGTAACAAACCGGGTTGATTGATAATGATGAATAGCAAATCTAAATTTTACGTTGATAAATCCGGTTGTTTTGATTGTGATGAATTCATCGTTTACCCTTTACCATTTACCAGTTACCCCATTTACCCATTACCTATTACCTATAGGAATCCGGTTTGATTTGTGAATTGACTTCTAGGGGAAGGGAACAGGGAACAGGGAACAGGGAACAGGGAACAGGGAACAGGGAACAGGGAACAGGGAACAGAAACTGTACTGAGTTCTTTTCAAAAATCAAATAGTAATCCTATATTACCTATTACCTATTACCTATTACCTATTACCTATTACCCATTACCCATTATCTATTATTTTCTCGATGCCTGGAGTTGATAGCCTAAATTAGGACTTATAAGAAATATTTTGATATTGCTGAATATAGCTATGAATTTACAAAATACACCTCACCCCCTTCCCCTCTCCTTAGTAAGGAGAGGGGTGTCCGTAGGACGGGGTGAGGTTTTTATTCCAGATTCATAGCTATATTCAGCAACGCCAATATTTTGATATTCTTGGTAGTGTATTCCTAGTAAACCAGCAAATGTTCCACTACCCCGGTAAATGTAGAGTAAGGCTCTGATTAATCCATGATATCCCCTGAAGAAGAAATAAGGGATTAATAACAGCAGTCCGATAATAATCAGTGCAGTTCCTTTTACTACACGTATCCCTTGTACTTTCATAGAAGGATACAGTTCTCGTTCTATAAGACTATGGCTACTCCAGGTGCGATAACCACGACGGAGAATCCATTGCACATTAATACGAGAGTTGGGTATCCATTCATGAGCTATGGCTTCATCTGCCCATACTAGCTTATATCCAGCATGATAAAGACGCATAAACAGGTGAGAATCTTCCCCACCTGTTAGGGCAAAACGCTCATCGAAAATTTTATCTAGTTTCTGTAAAACTTGATTGCGAATCAGAACATTACCGCTATATGCAACATCTATTTCAGCCCCTGTAGAATAACGTTCTGGGTCAAAAAATTTCCCTTTTTTTGCCCAATTTGGTACATCATCCTGGAAATGGGGCAAAACAGGTGCTGCAACTACATCAGCATTATATTCCTGTTGAACCAATAAAAGTTGTTCTAGCCATTGCGGTTCTGGAACTTCATCATCATCAATCATTGCAATGAAGTCTGCATTTTTATCAGCAGTGGCGATCGCTCGGTTGCGTGCATAGGAAATACCACGCTGAGGTTCAATTCCAGTTTTTAATGACCATTTGAATTTTGATTTAATCTTTTCACAAAATTTAACAGCTGAACCTGCTGAGTCATTATCAATCACCACAACTTCTATCTGAGGGACTTCTATGTTGTTGAAAGTCAATTGACTAAGACCATCCATTAGCCGTTTTAGCCCCTCAGGGCGTTGATAGGTTATGATGCATACTGAAACAAACATGATTAGAAATTTTGATTAGAAATTTAGGTCAGAAAACAGTTCTTGTCTACAATAAATCATTTTACTTGTACATTTCCTGACATTTATCAAAATTTAATCAATTTTTTTTGCGTTCACATTCTATCAACCTGAATCACAAGTATATATCAATGTATATGATAAATATGATTATGTTCAATTCTGTTTTCCTGTTTTAATTTGGTAGTCAGAATTAGGAGTATAGGGAATATTTTTATATTCTTGGTAGTTTATACCCAGTAAACCCGCAAGTGTCCCCCCACCACGGAAAATATAGAGTAAGGCACCCACAAATCTATGATATTGTGTGAACGCAGCAGGAATCAGGCATAATAGCCCGATTACAATTAATCCAATCCCTTTGACAATACGCATAGACTGGACTGGCATTGAGGGGTACAGTTCTCTCTCTGTGAGGCTATGGCTACTCCAACTACGATAACCACGCTGGAGAATATATTTGAGATTAGTACGAGTTTTTGGTATCCATTCATAAACTATAGCTTCATCTGCCCATACAAACTTATATCCAGACTTATAAAGACGCATAAATAGGTGGGAATCTTCTCCACCTGTAAGAGCAAAACGCTCATCGAAAACTGGATCAATTTTACGCAAAATTTCCCCACGAGTTAAAACGTTATTGCTGTATGCAACGTCTATTTGAGTACCTGTAGAATAACGCTCTGAGTCAAAAAATTTCCCTTTTTTTACCCAATTTGGTGTATTTTCATTCGGAAAATAGGGCAAAACAGGTCCTGCAACTACATCTGCATTATACTCTTGTTGTACTAATAAAAGTTGTTCGAGCCATTGTGGTTTTGGAACTTCATCATCATCAATAATGGCAATAAAATCTGCATTTTTGTCAGCAGTAGCAATTGCTCGGTTGCGTGCATAGGAAATACCGCGCTGGGGTTCAATTCCAGTTTTTAATAACCATTTAAACTCCGACTGCATCTGTTGGCAAAACTGAACGGTTAAACCTGCTGAATCATTATCGATAACTACAACCTCTATTTGAGGGACTTCTATACTTTTAAAAGTCAATTGATTCAGACTCTTGAGCAGTCTCTTCAATCCTTCAGGACGTTTATAGGTTATGATGCACACAGAAATCAGCATAATTAGAGTATAATTATGAATTGAGGTAAAAAAATATTTGTAATTATTAGGACTTATGCAACTAACACATTTATACTCAAACTTTCACATAGAATTTATCTGGCTCTAATGCACATAAATCAAAGCTTATACGCTTTGACACTGAGCCTAAATCTGTGTGCCAGTTTGCTTTGTTTTGTGGCGTTTGCGCAAGTCCTGATTCTAATAATACAGTTTTTTGAACTATTTTATACATGTAAATAATATTTTTTATAAAATTACTATAATTATGATTGTCAAAAGTTTATGGTTATTATAAATAAGTACAATAAATGATTTTTGTTAACAGGTTATTTATAAAGTAAGAAACCGGGTTTCTGTGACACGAACTACCATGCGGATTCGATACTCCACCCATAGAAACCCGGTTTCTCCCTACTGTGACCCTTGCGTAAGTCCTAGAACCATGAATATTTGATTTTTGTACTCCTACCCTAGTGGTTTGTCCCATAAAATATGATGGGGTTTCCATCACACCCACCTGGGACTATAAGTCCCAGTCTAATAGTCAAAGTGATATAAATATGACTATAAAACTAGCCCTCAGAATTAATGGGACAGAACACTAGTAGTCTACCAAAGCAAACCTGCTGGGTAAAGGGTAGCAGGGGGAGAGGGGGAAGTGTGAGAAGTGTGAGAACAGGGGAACTTTATTAACCGGGCAAAGTTCCTTTGGTCGAGTACTAGGGAAAGCTAAGGTTTAGCCTGATCAAGATGCATTAACTAACTAATGCAATATCAGATGTTTGTTGGATTTTATTTGCTAATGCTTTCAATTTAGCCTCTCTCAACAACATATTTTCAGTAGGTTTGAGATCCACAGCCTCAAAAACTGTTCGCAAACGATGTACCCAATCATGTCTGAGTAGGGAGTTCATCACATTATCTCTTCTAATTCTCTCCAGTCGTTTGGGTTGAGCATCAAGTTCGGCAATAATATCTCCTATATTGGGAGCATCAAAGGGAATTTCGATCACAGAATCTTCCCAATCAAAATATTGTTGAAATTTTTCTGTTTTAGGAGGATCGCCAATCATTATGCTTCCTGCAGCAGCACCTTCAAAAAAGCGATAACCAATTTCTTCTTTACCTTTTGTTAGATAAGGTTCATTCGCATTGGCACGATTAGCAATAAAATAACGACTTCTCTTAATTATATTTGCTAATACATTTCGGTGTTCCTGAGGATTATTCACCCGAAAAGTTTGGTGTTTATCATTGTTTTTCATCTGAGGATCTTTAATTTTTACTGTATCGTGGTAGTAAAAAAATTTCCGCTGTTGTGCAATATCTAATAAAGCTTTATGGGTTATGGATGAGCGACGTCCTAGGGAACAAACATCAATACTGCGGTGAGGATTTAGGGGATAGGGACTAAACTTTAATGCATCTACACCAGGGGGCAAATAAGTACAAGGACGTCCAGTAATTTTAGCAATTTCCTCAGTCATATTGCTAACACTCAAAAAAATATGATCAAAATCTTTTAATAATTCCAGAAGATATTTACATGTAGGAATATTTTCTTGCCATACTTCTGCTATGTAGCAGACAGCTTTCTGACTTTTATTACGCCAGTTTTGTAGATAAGGCAGGGCAAATAATTCAAATGGAGAATTAAAAATAGGAAAAAAAAGTTGATAGTCTTTTTGTAAAATAACTGGTTTTTTTATTGGGACAATGAAGTTGGCAATTCGAGATGATTTAGTCAGATATTTAGCTAGTTTATAAATTTTTCTGGAAAATTGAATATCGTCATAGCTAGCTGGTTTGAATATGTCTACAGCATCTATTTCCGAAATCACATCCTCAAATTCATACAAACAGCAGAAAGCAACTAAATCTGCAATTTCTCGCATTGATAAGAGTAGGATTTGCGAGTTATCTTTTGATGTAAAATTTATTTGATTATTCATAGTGGCTTTGAACGATGATGGTGAGATGCTAAATCAATCTGATTTTTGCGCACACAGAAAAAAACTATGAGCTAAAACTCAAATTATGTTTGGAAAGCAAGGTGAAATAATTTTATCAAAGAAACTATAACTTTGGATAGATAATAAAAATTAAATAGACATTAATATCTATTACCGAATAACCAATCAAAAATATTATTTTTTATAAAAATATAAAAATATATTTTATAAGAAATTGTACGATATATTTACACAATAATATGCAAAGTTTTCATGAAGTTACATATAAATTTTAGTAAAGGGACGAAAGATTATTTTCTGATACCTGAAGGAATACAACGGACGGGCAAGATGCCCATTCCACAAAACCATCAAAATCATCCCCCATTTATGCAACGTCCATGACTACTTCAACTGATAGATTGCTGGGGTGCAGTCTGGGGAATAGCGATTGCGTGTCCAACATTCCAGGGATTACCGGGATATGATTCTGCTAAGGATTTGATTTTGTATCCGTAAGATAGTAAAAAATCATCTATTTCTTTTTGCTTATTTAATAAGCCTTCTTCCTTCTCGTCATCAACTTCATAAATAATGATTGGTTGGTATTCTTTAATGGTTTGAGACATTCCATATAAAACATCAATTTCTGCACCTTCTACATCAATTTTCACAAATGTAGGTGGTTCGATTTCTTTTTGTTGTAATAACTCATCAATGGAGACTGTATTTACAGTAATAGTTTCCTTGGCATCAGATATTGTACCTACGGATGCTAGAGTGTGACCTCCGGAATTTTCTGCTAACCATAATTGTTCAACTCCTGTGGATCTGGACACGGCTTTTTCCACAACAGTGACATGGTTATAATTATTAAGTTGAGCATTCCATCTTACCATTTTGGCATTCTCAGCTTCCGGTTCAAAGGCATAAACTTTTCCCTGAGAACCTACTATTTTTGCAGCTACAATCGTAAAAAATCCCACATTAGCCCCAATATCATAAAAAATATTTCCCGGTTGGAGATATTGTGACAAAACTTCTTGTACTGGCATTTCATAGGTACCAAGGGCAGTATCGGGATTGTATGCACCAGCATTAAATTTGAGTCCAGAAGCTATTCCATATTTGACGGTCAAATCTCGTTTAATTAACCCCAAACTAGCAAAATGACCAATTTTTCCGGGGGAATTTAATCTTGATTCCAGCCATTTTGGAGGTAAAATTCTCGCAACTGAACCGATAATTTCCCAAGCTATGTTTTTCCACCCCATTTGATTTACACCTTGCCTATAAAATTGTTAAAAACACTGCCAGTATCATTTCCCCATTCCCAATTAGCTGCAATTCCTACACGGTTAATTGCCAGAGGTTGAATATTTGCATAAACATCCTTTAGGGAACGATATAATACTGGTTCATTATTAATAAATGCCGTATAATTCATACCATCAAATACAACACGCAGCCTATGGGTAACTCCCCAAAAAACACGACTGCCAACATTAGTCCAAACGGCATCAAATAAATCTTCAAAACCATTAATGGTGAAAAAAGATGAGATGGAAGAACCAGCAAAAATGTCGTCTAACCAGTTGTTAATAATAATATAATTTTCTGGGTCTTGCCAAAATATTAATCCACCGCGACCCCCCTCTCCCTGTCCGCGATCGCTCCCTGGGGGTGTAATATCTATTTGGATATCGGCAAATTCAGGGTTTTTCCAGGCAATGGTGTAAGCTGTACGACCAGGATTAGGATTTTTGGCACTGGCTCTAATTTTACTGCTACCATTACCAGTAAGTTCAATAATTCCATCTCCTATATCTCGACGCCAAATGCAATCCCCAACGGTGGTAATTGTCCCTGCCAAATCTTTGATTTGAGTACCTACAAAATCATCCCTGACTACCAATTGCTTACCCTCTGCAATCCAAGGGGAACCAAGGTCTAATTGATTGGGGATGGGTATACTCCTCGGATGTGCTTCCAAGTTACGAAAATACAAGGAATTATTATTTTCAATGGCTTGGATACCTACTCCTGTGGCATTTTGCAAGCGAGTATCAGCGAATGAAAAGACTAATTTCCCATTGAGATAGAGGCTAAATCTATTGCCTTCATCTAATATTTGTAAGGAATAAATACTGTTAGGTTCAAGATGCCATTCATCGCTTACAGCTACACTTTTGCAAATACCATTTTCCTGAATCTGGAGTTGACAATTATCCATTCCCACCAGGAAAGTCCAAAAGTTTTCTGAGTCTTGAAAACGCCAAACAAGACCTGCTGTGGTTAAAATTTCTGATGTTTCTAAGATTGCATGAATTAACCCAGAGGTACTGCCAGGGTCAAGAATCCCCATGCTATCTCTTAACATTGGTATTATACCATTTATGGTTCTTGTGTAACTCCCTTTGTAAACAGTCCACAATCCACCGATTTCTGCTTGCATCTCACCCAGTAAACCGTCACCAGTTAACTTATCTGCAGCATTAGCAGTGCCATACCAAGTTGCCAATTCTGGAATTTGTTGCACCTGGGTGCCATAAACACGGGTATCAACCCAGAAGCCAATTTCTCCCTGGATGCTTTGGTATATTCCCGCATATAGGGTTGTATCTTTATTGAAGGGATCTATAGCAAGGGGACGCATATGGGGATAAGTTCCTAGACCATGGGCGTTAGGGAAGGATGCAGTATAATATGCCGCTCCTTCATCTCGTAAAATTACTATGTAATAAATCTGGAGATTTTGCAAGCCCTTTAAGGCAGAAAGCATATTTGCACCAACACGAGTCCAAAGTTCTCCATTTTCATGGGATGCTGCATGGATAATAAACCCATTACCTTCACCTAAGGGATTACAAGGGACTTCGTTAGTAAACCAGCCTACAGCCAGGTTATCGGTAATCAAAGGTAACTGGTTGTTTTTGTCAGTCAATTTATACCAGTATCGTAGTCGTCGCAGTATATTTTTTTTATCTTGAGACCTAGTTAATAAAAAGAACAGACGTCGCAGAAAAACATACCGCAAGCGTTTGTCTACTTCGCTACCATGAATCCAAGTAATCAGATAGGACTTCAAACCTTCTTCTATATACTCCATCTGGGAAGTATTATGACCATTCACAAGAAACGCCGCAAATGCTAACCCATTAGTACGAGTATAGGGACCATAAGCGATCCCTGAACGTCCCCATCCTGGTTGAATTAAAGGCTTGATCCGCAGAGCATTATTATCGATGCTGATTACACCTTCAATATCTACACCACGACGAGTGAGACCAGCAGAGTTTTGATTGTTGATAACTTTACCTGCTGGTTGGTTGTCTGAATATAAGTCTATAAAATAATTGTTCATTATCAGATTATTATTTGATTTTTAAACAATAGGTAGGGGACGCAGTTTGCGGTGTGGATACTCAGAAGTGCAAAACTGCCGTTGTGTTATCCCTGAAAATACGGCACTCAAATCATAACAGACTCTACAGAACAGCGTAAATACAGATAAGAATAACGCAGTATTTTGTCAAGATTTTGGTGCGTTAGACTCAAGTCATAACACACCCTACAGATACCTGAATATAAGTCTATAAACTAATTGTTCATTATTCTCAGACTATATTATGTCATATCTTGCACCATTCGAGGGTAAGCATGGAGAAACCGGGTTTATGAACGAAAAATTAGGATTTTGACAGGTCAATATTCCCAATAAACCCGGTTTCTGACCCAGGTGTATTCCGGTGTGTTATCAGACTATTATTTAATTGTTAAACAACAGGTAGGGTGTGTTATCGGGGAGAGATTTTGGTGCGTTGAACTCAAGTCATAACGCACCCTACAGATAAGAATAATCACGAATAATCCAATATCTTATCAAGATTTTGGTGCGTTAGACTCAAGTCATAACACACCCTACAAATACCTGAATATAAGTCTATAAAATAATTGTTCATTATTCTCAGACTATATTATGTAATATCTTGCACCATTCGAGGGTAAGCATGGAGAAACCGGGTTTATGAACGAAAAATTAGGATTTTGACAGGTCAATATTCCCAATAAACTGGAGAAACCGGGTTTATGAACGAAAAATTAGGATTTTGACAGGTCAATAT
>JAAUYD010295316.1_pt1 | contig 12771 bp, 10 predicted proteins | sample 7278101 | NCBI WGS metagenome assembly JAAUYD01 (sample SAMN14350128, study PRJNA611818) | marine sediment metagenome | isolation source: surface marine sediment (0.6m) | place: French Polynesia: Moorea | collected 2018-08 | reverse complement strand
TATTAATAATATTTATACTGATTTTTAAATGGTATCAATAATTTTTTTTTAATCCTAATAAATAATCCTTAGCCAGGGAAATTTAAACAATATTTAAATTTTCATTACTGATGAAAACAATAGATAAAATATAAATTTATTTTCACCTAACTATATTAGCTATAATTACCTCTATTACCCTTTGGAATTTATAGCTATAAATTCAAATAATAATTAATAAATAATAAAGTTTAATTTTCATTGATTTTGGAGTTAAACAATGTCCTAGCCTGAATTATGTAGTGCTATACAAGTAGAAAAGTGAAGCGATAAGGAAAAACTCATAACACTAATTACATACTTTATATTGATTGTTTTGATTGAGCAAGGTGGTCTGAATCAAATAACCATTGTTATTAATCAATGATAATTATTAAGAAAATCTATAATTTTTAATTCCTGAAAGCTCTCTGCAAATTTAATTATCTCTCTGGCAAAAGTCAGGTATTGAGTATCTAACTGTTCTAGGCGATGGGCTTGTTCAATAATGGCTTTAATATCACCCTTCATTGCTAGATCTAACAAAATTTTCAGCTCTTGAGGGGGTGGGGGAATTATGGAAGAAATGTGAAAATTTTGGTCTGGGTTATTATCTTGATTATCAGCCACCGTGACTGGTAATGCTTTACTTCTAACAGCAATCTGACAGGGATTTACCAGCAGTGGTATTTTTGCTTCTGGTAAATATAAATCAAACCAAAAGATGCTTCCTTTACCAACGGTACTGTTAACATAAATTTCTCCTCCAAGCAGCTGGACAATTTTTTGGCTAATGGTTAAGCCGAGTCCCACTCCTTCGTTTGCTAATTGACTATCAATATATTGCTGGAATGGTAAAAATATGTCTGATAAATGAGTTGGGGGAATACCAATTCCTGTGTCTTCAATTTGAAAGCGAATTATTTGATTGTCATAGCCAACCTTGAAGACTACACCGCCGGTTTCAGTAAATTTTACGGCATTACTAAGCAAATTAAGTAACGCTTGTCGCAAGCGGTTTTCATCGCTCCGGATGATATTGGGTAAGTAGGATTGGGGTTGGTAATTAAAGGAAATACCTTTTTGTTCTGTACTGATGCAAGTAATCGCCATCAAGTGTTCCAGAAATAGGGGAAATTGAAAATCACTGAACTTTAATTCCAATTTTCCGGTTTCGATGTTTGATAGATGTAGTATGTCGTTGATGATGAGTGATAATTCTGTACCACAATTGTGAATAACCTCAATCCCATGACGTTGGGATAAGCTGAGAGTCGAGTCACGTTTGAGGATTTGAGTAAATCCCAAAATGCCATTTAAAGGTGTTCTGAGTTTATGGCTCATGTGGCCAATAAAAGCTTTTTTGGTTTGCTTGGCGTTTTCTGCGGAGATAATTAGTTCCTCAACAAACGCCTTGAAATTTTCACGGGTTTGTCGCAGTTCATATTCCAACTGTAAAATTCTCTGGGTGGCTTCAGTATTTGCCTCAAAATGTTCAGTGTTCTGGGAATCATCAAGTTGTACGTCCTCCTGGTTAATATCGTTAGTTCTCCCATCAGTAGTAAGATTTGTAGATCCTAGTTTATAATTCCAAACCTGATAACTATATGATTTAGGAGCATACATAAAATTATTGCAAAGCAAGTATACTGACAAGTATGGTAACTCTGCACTCAGTAAAATTATCTATTATTTAAGGCTTCCTTAAGATTTCCATCAGCTGATTGCTTATGGCTAGCACTTACATTGATATTAAATCCTTACACAAAGTTATTTATGCTCTGACAACGGTAAGGGAGGGTTCAGTTTAAGTATTACAAACTTTAGTATATAAGTACTCTTTTGTAGATAAAGTTTTATTACGTACAGAAGAAAACACTAACCAGCCCAAATCGACTCCCAACCTTGTCACGTAGGAATCTAATTGTTGTGTACTTTATAAGTAATACATTTTAGAATCTTTATCTGACAAGGATTTTAGCCAAATATGTTTATAAACAGTCCGTTTATTTACGCCCCAGTGTATTAAATATAATGTGGTGCAAAGAAACCATTGGTGTCATCGTTAATACCTTGGGTAACACCTCACGAATAATTGGATTTGCGATCGCTATTCGTCCTAGGATTTCTATGTAAATACCCTTAATACAACTCATACAAAGGTGTAACGTTTATAGCAATTTTATTATGGCTATACTGCTGGACATCATGTGAATCAGAAACTGGATATCATTATTGGGAATATCCCCTAATTCCAAAGCTGCAAGTATGGGTTGAATAATTACTTTGAATTTGTCAACGCCAACTGTGGGAATACGGACAAAGAGCATTCCACGAGTTTCCAACTAATCCGAATTAACCCAATCGGTGGGGCTTGGAATTGTTACTATTGTGACTTGCGTAGGCTTAGGGTTTCCAACTAATCCGAATTAACCCAATCGGTGGGGAGTTCGCTCAGGAGCCTTTACCCAGTAAGGGTTCCAGCGCCCAAATTGACGCATTTCCAAAAAACATTATAAATGCTGCTCAAAATTGCGTCAAACACACACCTCAAATCCTTACCCCGCAAGCAATCGACGCATCTCAACGAAAGAATAGGCATTTGAACGATTTGGCGAGATGCGTCGATTGCCATGTTACAAAACCTCTTGATAATCTCCCCAAAACCTTATAGAATAAGGGCTTGGAGCCATTCAATTTCTACCTCGCACCAAACTGCGATCGCGTCCCATTAATAAAAATGCGATCGCCCTACTAGTACTCCACCACATTAATTCTGATGAGTTGTGGACCTAACCGATCCCCTCGCGGTGTTTAGATCCCCGACTTCTTTGAGAAGTCGGGGATCTAAACACCGCGACACGGCAACAGTAACATAATCTTATATACTGAGGGATTGTGGATGTTCCCTACCTGTCCTATTTCTTTATTCAAAATAGTACAAAATTACCCCCTAAATTTTTGATTCAGAGGGCTTTTTCTTTATGATACTTGTGTAAATTAACCCAACTGGTGGGGGCGAAAAGACAAAAGTTGATTTTAAAATTAATTATTCTTGACTAATCCAAATAACCCATCAATGTATCAGATCCATCATCTACCTTAATCATAATGGGACGATTTCCCATCAAAGAATATTGTTTGGAAATTGCTAGATGACTTGCAGCAATGGGACGAACTCCAGAAGCGATAATGGTGTCTACAACTTCCATGGTATTGGCAGAAATGGGACGAATGCCCATAATGTCCATTGTCTGCACAACTTTCAATTCGGAGGATTTGACCGGACGAAGAGAAAGGGCTGAATTTTTACGGATATCTAGTTTGTTTGATAACTCTGCTGACACTGGATTATTAGCCTCCTCGCCTTGAGTTTCATCTGTATTCACTGTCTGATTTTCGTTATTTTCAACTGTCACCGTTTTTTCTCCTGGACTTTTAGTTCGCCTTCGTCGAGGACTGATTTTTTTACCAGTGCTGCTAACAGCTATAAATATAATACCTCTGAATATTAAGGGTTTTTGATTAAATTTTAAGAGGTTTTAAATTTTGTTTACATTTTATCTTAATTTCTCATTACTATTTGATTTTACTACTCAGTTCTTCAATTAACTTAAAAAATAATCCAACATACCACTACCCAATTAGGGTGCGGAAATTATCGAACCCCCAAACCCGTGAATAGTAAACAGGTAGTTAGTGCGTGACGCGACAATTTGCGATCGCTACTTCAAATACTTTCTGTGCGTCACATATCCTAAATTCAAAAACATGCCAGCTGCGTAAGTCTTAGTGCTTTGTCCCATTAATTAATTTTGAGGGGTTGTGGCACAGCCATCTTGGCTGTGAAATGGCGCATTCTGTTTTCAAAATGGTATAACCCAAGACTCAATCGCCTCCGTAGACTTCACCAAATGCATTCCTGCATCAGCAAAACGTTGGAATGCAGCATTTGCCTGATCAGTAAAATCTACTACACCAGGTACAACTACCGCAGAAGTACAATCCTCCAATAAATAAACCTTTTGTGCCAATGTTGGATCTTGGGCTTGAATTTCCGTTAATAAGTCATCAATAGTCCAAGCAACACAGTGACTCTTGGCCTGTCCCGCAATAATCACTACATCAAACTGCAACAGCTTCTCAATCAAAGAGCTATTTTTCTGGGCAATTGCACCACCACTGGCATCAGTTAATACCTCTGGACGCAAAACAGAATAATTTTCCGTCAGGGGATTATCACCCTTAATCTCAAAATGAGTTTGACTATGGCGAGCGATCGCATGAAAAAAACAAGCCTCTTCTACCGCTGAAACCAAAGCATGACCGATACCACCCAGCATACTATGATATGGCCAAATAGTTAGGGGATATTTGTCCTCATTACTCAAATGCTGGACATAATGGAGGGCGAAGGATTGCAACTGCGTATAATTACCCCCAGCCAAGCTATAAGCAACACCCGGATTCACCTTCCATATTCCCTGCTGCACATCTGATAAAGAAATCATCGTCATTGGCGCAGGATGTTCTCCACCATCATTAATCCAGAATATGGGGTGAAATATTTGTATAGAAGTGTGGGTATCCATTGTCAGCACAACTTCCGTAATTACACCAAGATTGCGATAAATGAACTCACACAACCGGACATTATCTTCCACCGCAGCCATACCTGAACTACCGCCCACAAATAGCTCAAAATTGGGAATACAGAAAGTATTCTGCACATCAATCGCCATCAAACAAACGCGGGTTTTATCCTCCGCAGCAGGGATTATTCCGTGGCTTGTTGCCCAATCCCGAGCCTGTACTGCTCTATCTTGATAGGGTACCCGCCACACCTCACCCACACGGGAACCATGAAAGAACTGAGGAATGGGAAGCTGAGTAATTTGAGTTTTCATAGGGTTTTGACACTCCCCAAAGGCAAGGGGGAGAAGGGGTTTAATTTTGAGATTTAATTGTATCCCTTCTCCTATTCCCTGCTCCCTATCCTCTGTCCCCTGTCCTCTATCCCCTGTTCCTTCTCTCCATTGGTTATCTACGCACCAACACAGATGTTCCGTGGGTAGCCCATCTGAATAATCTGCGAGCATGGTGAACCCGCAAATTCACACAGCCATGACTAACGGGAGTTCCAAAGCGGTTATGCCAAAAAGCACCATGAATGGCATAGCCCCGATAAAAATACATGGCATATGGAACATTAGGAATGTCATAGCCCCTACCCCGCATCCGATTGTAGCGATGTTTAGAACGAATCCGAAATCGACCCCTAGGTGTAGGAGTAGATCTTTTACCAGTGGAAATCCGAAATGAATAAATCAATCTTTTCCCTTGCCATGCATATAATCTTTGCTGGGATAGATCAATTACAATTCTCCTATGGTAATATCTTCTACGTCGATATCTACGACGATAATACCGGCGACGATATCGGCGATGATATCTGCGGACATGGTTATTATGAGCATATTCATCGCCGGAATTGGATTCATTGGGAATGGATACGCGAAAAGAGCCTACAGTAATCAATACTAATACTATACTCACACAGAAAAACCCTGCGCGACCCATTAAACTATTCCAAATAAATTTTGGCATCGGATTCCAACTTCTATTTATGTGAAGATGGTATGAAGTCTATAAAAAGTTAACTTCACATTTCAGCTACAAAATTAGCTTTCATAAATATCCCTGACATAGTTTTAGGAACCTGGCTTGGTAAAAATAACTGATGTAGCAGATGGAGATACAAGTATGAGTCGGAATCTAACACCAGCAAGAGTACCAACACCAGGGCGAATTTTGAGCCGGGAATTAGAAGCTCGTGGCTGGACACAGAAAGATTTAGCAGAAATTATGGACCGTCCAGTTCAAACCATCAACGAAATTATTCGGGGAACCAAGCAAATTACACCAGAAACGGCTATCGAACTGTCCCAAGCCTTGGGTACTTCTGCCGAATTTTGGACAAACCTAGAAACTAAATATCGACTTCATTTAGCAAGTAATATCAAGTTATACCATTTCTTTATCAAGATGCGCTAAATTTAGCCTGCTCCCGGCAGGCTTTGCTCGTATACCTCCATTCTTCTAGAGTTAGGAAAATATAGCAATTTCACTTGAATAAAATACAAATATAATTGATGCAATTTTTATATTTAGGGATTTATATCGCACAAAGCTGTATTCTATTCAACCTAAAATTGCTATATAGTGTTCATACGCCAATTGGTATAATTTAAATTGCCATGGGTGATAAAAATACTCAGATTATAGGAAAGAATGTTCAATAAATCGGTGTTATCAGCAAAGAAACCGCCTTGCAATTAAAATCTGAAAGTGCGAATTGCTACAATAACAACAAAATATACTAATGTCAGATTTACTTATGTAAACTTGTCAATTATGACAAATTTTTTTTGACGGGAATGAAATAAAGGTAGATAATTTTTATAACAAATTTTTATAAATGGTAGACATTGATGCATATTTTGGGCACATTAGGTTGTTCCTCCCTATTCTTCAGAAATAAAGTTATCAGAAGCATCACCTTAGATTAGGGAGCATAACAGAATCGAGAAGCTCAGGCTTCAGGTTCATAACTTAACTTGTATAGATAGTCCAAATATCTTCAATCTCAACTTTGTTAATCGCAGTTACAATGCTGGTAAAAAATCATATGGCTTCAGTTTTGCAAGTAGGCAATCGTATAATTAGTAACGACCAAATATTTCCCCTTTTGAAGCAGTATGGCATGGTCCCACAATTAGTAAGGGAAATAATTATTGATGATGCGATCGCAAACATTACTTTATCACAAGAAGAAAGCACCAAGGCATATAATCAATTTTACCAAGGGAATCAACTCTCCTCTGATGCAGATTTAGAAGGGTGGTTAGCCGCTCGGAACTTATCCCGGGAACACTTAGATTACCTAGTTACCCGCAACCCCAAGTTAGAAAAATTCAAAGAAAATACCTGGGGTAATAAACTAGAGTCCTATTTTGTGCAACGCAAGTCAAAGTTAGATAAGGTGATTTATTCCCTAATTCGTGTGAAAGATATTGGCATTGCCCAAGAGCTATATTTTCGCATTCAGGAAGGAGAACAATCATTTGATGAGATTGCGAGGGAATATTCTGAAGGACAGGAAGCCAATACAGGGGGATTACTCGGTCCTGTAGAATTATCCGTTCCCCACCCTACTTTGTCCAATCTGCTTAGTTCTAATCCACCTGGTAAACTTTTACCCCCTACTCGTGTGGGAGATTGGATTGTAATTGTTAGATTGGAAACATTTTTACCCGCACAGTTGGATGAACAAATAAAGTCAAGACTGTTAAATGAATTGTTGGAAAGTTGGCTACAAAACCAATTAAAAGAATTTTTTGCCCAGGAAACTAGTAGAGCCATTGAAAGTGAACAGCCTATATAAGCTATACAAGAATCCGATTTGATTTGTGAATTGACTTGTAGGGGGAGGTAACAGGGAACAGGCTTCGGCCGTGAGCTCAGCCGAACGGGAAAAGGGAACAGAAAGTGTACTGAGTTCTGTTTAAAAATTAAATAGTAATCCTATACAAAAATTTGAATTGTAAAAAATATTTTATCTCATTATTCTTGAGTAAATTTACTGATCTCAGATAGTTAAATCCCCAGATATAACATATTAAACTACCATCTAGAATGATGGTTAGAGCTAGGATGCACTACTTTTTGTAATTGATTTATTTGGGATGTACTACTTTTTGTACTTAATTTATTATGGACTGTTCGCGGACTAAATATGATTCTGCCTTGCTAAAAAAAATTGGCTCTTATGTTTGCCAAACAATTATTTTTATTTACGAACAGCAACCAGATTTATTACTTGAAAAGTACAGAAATATTCCCTGGCATAGTAGTCGTAACCAATCTAATTTGACTGCTAAATTAATCAAAGTACTCAATACAGCTTCAGACTGGCAGACTTTACTTCAACAACTCAGAAGATTGTTAAAATCTCTTCTGATACCCACATCTTTTGAGTCTCCAATATTAGTTACTTTACTCGCAAAAATTAATCGCCTCAATCCCCATAAGGGTGAATTAAATGATTCAAAAGTAGTTAATAATGGGAGCAATGGCGAATCAGATCATTCCCATTATGTCCCAGATACTATTGATGATTATCAGTCATTCAAATCCATTGATTATAGTTATTCTGGAGCAGAATCCGGTATTGCGATTTTACTATTAGATGCAGAAAATTTACAACTTAATCTAGAAACCGAAAAATTCCTCAGTCAAATTAGTCATTCCCCATTACAAGTTAAAATTGCCTTTGCCAATTGGCAGTCTATGGGTAAAAAAGATATTGAACTTCATCAAAGGGGTTATGATTTAATTCATGTACCGGCTGGGAAAGATAATGCTGATGGCAAAATGATTGCCTTTGGCACATCGCTACAAGAACATTATCCCCAAGTAAAAGAAGTATTTGTTTGCTCTTGCGATCGCGTTATGACTAACTTGTGTAACCAACTACAAAAAAATGGTATTACAGTACACCATGTTAGTCAAAAAGGTAGCAATATCCAAGTTTTTGATCCTCAAAAAGATGAGGTGCAAATGTATACAATTGTGCCTTCCATTGAGAAAGTTTTACATCAAGTAAAAGAAATAATTACAGTCGAATCGACTCGAAATGTAAATCAATGGATCAAACTCTCTAGAATTTCTAAATTGTTTTCTAAAAAGTATTTTCTTGATATTAATCAAGTAGTATCCCATCACTTTCCTGGTAAAACAGCTAAGGATATTTTTGCGGAAACTTCGGATTTAGCATTACATCATATCCCAGAAGATAATGAAACCTATGTAACCTTATTTCAAATTCCCCATCGTTCTAAAATTAGGGTGAATACTCAATCAGATTTGGAAAAAATACTAGTAGCAATTGTCAATACATTAGTCACTAAAACTACTAATAAATATATTCCCATTGAAACCTTAAGTAGCAAATTTCATAAACAGTACGGCCAGCCTGTGAGTAAAGTCATGGAAAAATTAGATTTAAATGGGAATTTCCCTAGTTTTCTCCATTCCTGCGATTCTTTTATATTACAAAAAATGGGCGATCGCTGGCAAGTATCTCTCAAAAGCAAATCTAAGGTAAAAGCATCTGCTTGAGAGGATATAGGATTACTATTTGATTTTTGTTGGCGTAGCCTGCGCTTGCGCTTACAACACGTAGGGTGTGTTATCGCGTAGCGTAACGCACCATGGTGCAGGGGTTTCGGTGCGTATAGCCCTTCATATCATGCCCGGGGGCATACCCATAGTATGTCATTGCGAGTGGAACGAGGTGAAACGACGCAATCACAAGGTCTTTGGGATTGCTTCCCTTCGGTCGCAATGACAGTTATTTAAACGGACATGATATCACAGCATGGCTAAGTGCAAAGCACACGCTGCGCGTTAACGTAGTTCCTCTGTAAGAGGCACGCTAAAGACTGAAGTCATAACGCACCCTACAAATACCTAATTTTATTCAAAAATCAAACCGGATTTCTATATTTATCAAGTTAAAATATTTATACAAGAATCTCTTTCTCTACTAGTACTCTTGACAAGTCGTAGGTGTGAGCGATCCCCGATTTCTTAAAGAAGTCGGGGATCTGTGGTTCCTCAAATTTGAAGATTCCCATATCACACGACTCGCTTAATCATCTAAAATCCAAAATAATGTAATGTTGTTGTGCTGGATTTTAGTAACTGATGAGAATCGACCATATCCACTTCTATGTAGAAGATGCTCTAGTGTGGCGAGATTGGTTCGCCTACCATCTCGGATTTCAGTCAGTCACAACTTATAATAATTCTTCCCATACCTGGACTGAAACCGTAACCAGTGGTTCTATTAATTTTGTATTTTCTTCCCCACTTTTACCCACCAGTCCAGTAGCCACATTTCTTTCCCAACACCCCCCTGGTGTAGCTGATGTGGCGTTTGTGGTGGAAAATATAGAAGCTACCATGACTTTAGCTCAAGCCAATGGAGCCAAAATTTTACAACCAATCCAACAATCTCAACACGGCGATAACTATTATAAGTGGGGGAAAATTTCTGCTTGGGGTTCATTAATTCATACATTGATCGAAACATCCTCCTCCATCAGTAAACATGGGCAAAATTCCTTAAAAGCAAACTCCATTCACCCGTACTCTATTTTTCATGCCATCGATCATGTAGTACTCAATGTGGAAGCAGGTAATTTAGAATCTGTGGTGGCTTGGTATGAAAAAATATTCCATTTGCAACCCCAGCAGAGATTTAATATTCAAACGGAACGCTCGGCTTTGCATAGTCAAGTATTAGTTTCACCCCAAGGGAATGTCCAATTCCCAATTAATCAACCCACCACTGCAAACTCCCAAATCCAAGAATTCCTTAATGTTAACCGGGGTGCAGGGGTGCAACACATTGCTTTGCGAACTAGTAATATTATTCAAGCGATCGCTCAATTTAGATATAAGGGTGTATCTTTTTTGACTGTTCCCCAAACCTACTACTCACAACTCAAACAGCGTCCAGGATTTTCTTTATCTCCCGAGGAATTACAAGCGATTGCTCAACAAGAAATTTTGGTGGATTGGCATGCAGAAACTCCCCAGGCTTTATTATTGCAAATTTTTACTCGCCATATATTTGGACAACCAACCTTTTTTTTGGAGTTGATTGAGCGTCGTTTTCAAGCAGCTGGTTTCGGTGAGGGAAATTTCCAAGCTTTATTTGCAGCTATGGAAGCAGAACAAATTCAACGGGGCAGTCTATAAGTAATGAGTAATGAGTAATGAGTAATGAGTAATGAGTAATGAGTAATGAGTAATGAGTAATGAGTAATGAGTAAGTTTCCCTAATGCTGTCAACTGTCAACTGTCAACTTTCAACTATCAACCATCAACTAAACAACAAATAAAGGATAAAGGGAAAAATTTCACCTTTACCCCTTATTTCAACTCAAAATCTGGATTATTCCGGTTTTTGAGCAGTTTGTAACGATTGCATTAACTGCTGCAAACCGTCTTCCAAATAGGCACCCGGATTAGTCGCAACCCAACCCTCAGGTGTCAGCTGACGCACTTCAAAATGGAGGTGGGGCCCTGTGGAGTTACCAGTACTACCAATTCGTCCAATTACCATGCCCTTTTCTACGGTTTCTCCTGGTTTTACCATAATTTCCGACATATGGCCGTAGAGAGTTTGTTGGTTATTGCCATGGTTAAGGATTACAGTCTTACCATAACCACCAACCCAATCAGCAATCTCCACTTTACCAGAGTAAGCAGCTAAAACAGGAGTTCCCATGGCTGCACCGATATCAGTACCAGTATGGAAGCGGCGATTCCCACTTATGGGGTGTATCCGCCAACCAAATAAGGAAGTAATTGGTGATGGGACAGCAACCGGAAACATAAATCCCCGACTATTACCATTACCATAGGCAATGTTAGGAAACCTATAGGCAATTTTTGGTAATGTTTTTGCCAGAGGAATATCATAGGTAACGACGCTAGGTACGGGTGCTGTATTATCCGCCGTCATTGGTAGGGCTAACATTCCACCTTTGGGAGCAATGGGTGTAGCACTAACCTGGGTGGAATTAAAACTGCTAGGACTGGGAATAAATCGATGAGGATGAATCGAATTTTTGGTCACACCAGCAACCGTCCGAGCGGGATTCCACCTATTACTTCTAATGGCAGTTGCGATCCGATTTGGCCGTCGTCCACTTGTCCTTACCCTACTCACAACACTCCGCTTCACAGGTGTTGCACTAGCTAACCGGGAAGTTTGACTTTTTCTTAACCAACTGGGTGTTTTTTTAGAAGTTGGTTTATTCTGAGAATTAGCAATATTTTGATTTCTGGTATTACTAACAGGAGCTTTAACACAATTGCTTCTAGTAATACCTTCTCCTTTAACTGATATGGCCCGGCAATCACTACCACGTTCTGTGAGAATTACACGGGGTGCTTGATTCTTCTTCTTGGTAGCAGAATTGTAATTTGTGGGGTCAATATAGGTATTATTGTAGTCCTTGGCCTTGCTTGGTCTGGATCTACCAACCTTGGGACTAACACTTGGCTTGTTAACCGTCGTGGATGTCTTGGGGGCAGACGGGGAAGTTATGGGCGCAGTTATCTTAACTTTTGGGCTATTTTGTGGAATGACGTTTTTAGCCTGGGGAGCTTTGATAGTTGTTGGCGATACATTAACTACCACGGGAGGCTTGGGCTTTTTGGTTACTACCCCTGGTTTGGGAGCAGAATTAGCGGCTCTTTTGTTGAGTACTTGGCGCAGCCTGGCTCGACGTTGGGCAAAAGTTGATTTTTGTTTACTGCTCCCGGATGCAACAACCTTAGTAGGGGGAGTAACAATATTTTTTCTTAATGGCTTCTTCACTGCTACTGGTTGTATATTCGCCGCAGTGGGAACAATGTTATCTATAGCTGTTGGTTTAGTTTGAGCAAACACCAAGCCATTGCTAAGTAAGCTAAAGCTACTCAGCCAACAGACACCCTGCATTGGTAGTGAGTGCTGCCATGATTGGTGCAACCTTTTATGGGAATATTGATTGCGCTGCGTCATTTTTTTTCTGGTGTTGTGTTGAATGAGCTTATACAAATTGTGTCAGTAGTTTTCCTGTTTGATTTATAATTTTTGAGCAAAAAATTATAAAGTTAATCAGAAGATTGACG
>JAAUYD010020156.1_pt1 | contig 12780 bp, 12 predicted proteins | sample 7278101 | NCBI WGS metagenome assembly JAAUYD01 (sample SAMN14350128, study PRJNA611818) | marine sediment metagenome | isolation source: surface marine sediment (0.6m) | place: French Polynesia: Moorea | collected 2018-08 | reverse complement strand
GACCGGTCTCCTATGATTTGCGTACAATTTTGCACCGATATGGAGAGCATCATGTTGCACCTGGATCAATTTGACTACCACCTTCCTGAAAAGCGGATTGCCCAAAAACCGCTGGCCTCCAGAGATCAAAGCCGCCTGCTTGTCTTGGAACGCGATAGTGGCCAAATCAGCCACAAACATTTTACTGATATCCTCGACTTCTTTGAAGCTGGCGACGTGCTGGTCACCAATAACAGCCGCGTCATTCCGGCCCGGCTTTATGGTCAGAAAGCCAGCGGCGGCCGGGTTGAGCTGCTGCTTCTCGAAGCGGTTAAACCAGGCTGTTGGGAAGCACTCGTCGGTGGGCGTCGCCTGCGAGAAGGCAGTGAAATTACAATCCACGATCAAAATAACCAGCCAACTTCGATAAAAGGGACAATCACGGCGGTCTTGGACGGCCCCCTGCGCCAAATTCAGTTCAACACTCCTAATGAGGATTGGTTGGAAGAACTCGGTCACGTTCCTCTTCCCCCTTACATCCACCGTCGTCTGGAAGATAACGAAAGGTATCAGACCGTATACGCCCAGCAGGCGGGGTCGGCCGCGGCCCCAACCGCCGGTCTCCACTTTACGCCCGACATGCTGCTTGCCCTTCGCGATAAGGGGGTTATCCTGGAGAACGTGACGCTTCATATCGGTCTGGACACATTTAAACCGGTTGAAACCGAACAAATTGAAAACCATCCCATTCACACCGAGTGGGCCAGGTTATCCGCGGCTGCCGCAGAGAGAATCAACCGGGCCAAACTGGCCGGGGGCCGGTTGGTCGCGGTGGGTACGACATCCGTGCGCACGTTGGAATCGGCCGCTCTCCGCGCGGCCGGCGTTGAAGGCTCGCTCAAAACCATCAGTCAGCGGGACGCTTCCGGTGAAACGGCCGCCATGTGTCCCTGGAAACCGGTGGTGGCTTTTGAAGGGCGCACCGATTTATTTATCTATCCCGGATATCGCTTCCGCGCGGTAGATGTCATGATCACCAACTTTCACATGCCAAAATCAACCTTAATGATGTTGGTTTCCGCTTTTGCCGGCCGCGAAAATATCCTGCGCGCCTATCAGGCCGCCCTTGAGGAGCAATATCGATTTTTGTCTTTGGGCGATGCGATGTTGATTGTTTGAGGGGAAATGAAAGAAGGGCGACTACAAAAATCTTTGAGATTTTTGTAGTCGCCCTTCTTTAGATAGAAATCCGCTGGCTAAAAATCTTTAACCAAGGTTTCCAAAAATTCGTAATTGTCGTCCGTGCCCCGGATCCGTGAAATCATGGCATCGGTGGCGCTGACCATATCGTATCCCGGCGTGTCGATGAGATGCCCCAGCATACGGCGCATCGTGTACACGCGGCTCAGCTCGTCACCAGAAAGCAGCAGTTCTTCACGGCGGGTGCTGGACCGCTCGATATCGAAGGCTGGGAAGATCCGACGCTCCTGCATCCGGCGGCTCAGCATCAATTCCATGTTGCCGGTTCCTTTAAATTCCTCGTAAATGACGTCGTCCATCCGGCTGCCGGTATCGACCAGCGTGGTGCCGATAATGGTCAGGCTTCCGCCAAATTCCAAATTACGGGCAGCGCCAAAGAACCGTTTGGGCGGGTACAGCGCTGTAGGATCCAGACCACCGGAGAGAGTCCGGCCGCTGGGGGGAACGGTCAGGTTATACGCCCGGGCCAATCGAGTAATGGAGTCAAGCAAAATGACGACATCGCGACCAAATTCCACCAGGCGTTTGGCGCGCTCCAGGGCCATTTCGGCCACGCGGCAGTGATTGCGAACCGGCTCATCAAAGGTTGAGCTGCTCACCTCCCCTTCAACCGAGCGATCCATATCGGTGACTTCTTCCGGCCGCTCACCGATCAGGCAAACCATCAGATGAACCTCTGGATAATTCTGAGATATGCCGTTGGCGATTTCTTTGAGAACGGTTGTTTTACCGGCTTTTGGCGGAGAAACGATCAGGCCACGCTGCCCGCGGCCGATCGGCGCCACCAGGTCAATCAGGCGGGTAGAAATAATATTGGGTGTCGTTTCTAATTTAAGCTTTTCTTCCGGAAAAATCGGCGTGAGCGATTCAAAATAGGGGCGAGACTTGGCCTCTTCGGGATCAAAACCGCTAACCGATTCCACCCGGATTAAGCTGAAGTATTTTTCGTTGTCTTTTGGCTCCCGAACCTGGCCGATGACCATATCGCCATTACGCAACCCCAAACGGCGTATTTGGGAATTAGAAACATAAATATCGCGGCTTCCATGGCGATAATTTGTTCCGGAGCGCAAAAAGCCAATCGGTTGTTTGTCTTCAGACAGGATTTCTAAAACGCCGCCTCTAAAGTCGAGTCCGTTGGCGCGAGCCTGGGCCCGCATCACTTCGTAAACGAGCACCCCTTTTTTCATCGTACTAAAACCGCTAACACCCATGTCTTTGGCGATTGTACGCAGTTCGCTTAATTTCTTTTTTTCTAATTCAACGTATTCCAATTTTTTATCCATATCAGTGTTTACTCATCTTGCGACCTGTCAATCGTTAGCAAAGGGGGGAAAGGTCCTATTTGCAAATGAACCGAGAGTTGTTATATCTTTGTCGCTTGTTTAAATTATTTTTATACTGGAATTTTTTGTTTGTAGGATTTGATCGACGCCCCGAAGCAATTCAGGCCAAATAAAGAATAGAGTTAGATTAAATTTCTAATCACCAATAATGATGCATTCAGCAAAGAAGGTGTGTGATTTAAATTAAAAAATGCCTGGGGGACATAGCGCCCAATGGGAACCATTGAGCGTTTGAAGTATAGCATGCACCTCTTTATTCGTCAATGCACCTCTTTATTCGTCAATTTGATTTCATATTTTTTATGTTTGACGAATAAATTCTTCAGCTTTCTGCACGAGCCATCGATTACCAACAATGATGGGGGTCCGCTGATGCAAATTCTGGGGAGTAATATCCATTACATTTTCGGTGCCGTTTGAGGCAAATCCACCGGCCTGTTGAGCCAAAAAGGCCAGGGGTGCCGCTTCGTAAAGGAGTCGAATTTTCCCTTCCGGTTTGTTTTCTTCACCCGGATATAAGAAGACGCCGCCGCGCAGTAAATTGCGGTGAAAGTCCGCTACCAAAGATCCGATGTATCGTTCAGAAAGTTGGGGGTCGTCACCTCCATAGCCGCCGTGCAGCCATCTGACAAAATCTTGCGTTCCGCCTGACCACTTGCTGAAATTGCCGTGATTGACGCTGTAATATTGAGGGGGTTCCGGAAAACGAATATTGGGGTGAGAGAGTAAGAACTCTCCGATATGGGGATCGAGGGTAAAGCCGTGTACACCTTGACCGGTGCTGTAAACCAGCATCGTGCTGGAACCATACAAAACATACCCGGCCGCCAAAAGCTGATTTCCAGCCTGAAGACAATCTTCAACTCGGCCGCGGCGAGCCCAATCGACACATTTAAAAACACCAAAGATCGTCCCGATACTGATGTTGACGTCAATATTTGATGAGCCATCGAGAGGGTCATAGACCAGAACATAACGCCCTTTTTGAAATTCAGGCGGAATTTCTAATATGTCTTCATGCTCCTCAGAAGCCATCACGCAGACGCGATTGGTATGATCTACCAGGCGATAAATTGTTTTATCGGCATAAACATCGAGCCGCTGTTGCTCTTCTCCCTGCACATTGGTATTGCCAACAGACCCTAAAATATCGGCCAATCCGGCCCGGGTGGTTTTGTTGGCAATCATTTTTGCCGCCATGGCGATATCGTACAGTAGATTTGTAAAATCGCCCCTGGCATAATCAGGTTGATGTTCAAGGATAAAACGCTCAATCGTGACGATTTTCCGCGTAAATTTCATGTCGTTGGTCATAACGGTATCAATTGATTATGGAACCGGCCGCCAAAAACTTTTGATCTGACACAATTTGATGGAAATGATATTGTCGATGATTAGCCGGTCACAAGAGTGTAAGAAACTGGAACGATTACATTCTACATCAAAGTAAATACAAAATCAGATAGTAAGCGATCATTGACCCCCAAATCATCGTGTCAAAACGATCGAGGATCCCCCCGTGTCCCGGGATCAGCTGACTGGCGTCTTTCTGCCCGGCCTCTCGCTTCAAAATCGAAAAACCCAAATCACCCGCGGGAATAATCGGGGTCAAAACAAATGACAACAAAAAAAATCCCCCCCAGGGGACAGTTGGTAAAAACAAGATTTTAAAAAGGGCCGCGCCAGCCGTTCCCAACACAATCCCGCTAACATACCCCTCAACACTTTTTTTAGGGCTTAGCTTGGGGGTCATCTGACGGCGTCCAATTCGGCTGCCAACCAGATAAGCCATCGTATCTGACATCCAGATAATTGCCACAAAAGTGAAAGTCCACAGTAAACCATCTTCGAGCTGGCGGAGCAAAATGATATGGCGGCCAACCCAGCCAAATATGACAAATCCACCAATTAAGGTCATCCACTCCGCTGTTTTATGGCCGCCACCGTCTCGTTCGTAAGATATTACAGCATAAATCAACGACAAGAATAAAAATAAAGCGGTAACAAACTCGGCGGACAAATAGGGAACCTCCATCGTTGTCAGTAAAACGATAAACACCCCACCCATCATAAAGACGATCGGTATTTTCCAACCATTGGCGTTCATCAAGCTGCAATATTCATGAACACCAATTAACAAAATTAGGGAGATGACGGCAAAAAATAACCAGCCCCCAAAGTAAATAGTGAGGGCTGCAACCGGGGTTAATAACAACGCAACAAGCGCGCGGGTTCGAAACATGCGGTTTGATCGTTGGGGATCGCTAATCCTTTAACAACCCATACCGACGGTCCCGGCCGGTATATGCTAAAAGGGCATCGTAAAGTGCCTCGCGATCAAAGTCAGGCCAGTAAATTGGGGTTTGATAAAACTCGGCATAGGCAGCCTGCCAAATTAAAAAGTTGCTGATCCTTTTTTCCCCGCTGGTACGAATCACCAGGTCGGGATCTGGCAATCCTGATGTAAAAAGGTACCGCCCAAACACGTCCTCATTTAGCTCTTCAGGCGAAACACCATCAGCCAGAAGCTGGCGAATCGCATGTAAAATTTCAGCCCGCCCCCCATAATTAAACGCGACGTTGAGTAAGAGGCGCTCGTTATTTCGGGTTAATTCCATCGCCCGATGTACTTTATCCTGCAGGTTTTTATCAATTCCGTTGAGATCACCCAGATGATAAATCCGAACACCTTGATCGTGAAGTTCGTACACTTCCTGATCCAACACACGGGCGAAAATACGCATTAAACCGCGAACTTCAGACTCCGGCCGGCCCCAATTTTCGGTAGAAAAGGCGTAAATTGTCAATACTTCAATGCCAAACTCAATACAGGCATCGATCACGCGTCTTAAATTTTCAACCCCGGCACGATGGCCGGCCTGGCGAGGGAGGAGCCGCTTTTTTGCCCAACGGCCGTTGCCATCCATAATGATGGCCACGTGTTGGGGTATTTTGAGTCCGGAGACATCAAGATCGGGTTTATTGAGGATCATGCTTACTTTCTCCCTATATGGTCATAATTTCTTGTTCTTTCGCTTTGCCATGGGAATCTGCGTCTTCGACGTAGCGATCCGTCAACTCTTGCAACCGGTCTTGGGCTAGATAAAATTCGTCTTCAGAGATCTCCTTATCTTTTTGCAATTGGCGCAAATGATTTAAGGCATCTCGGCGCACGTTGCGAATCGCCACGCGTGCTTCTTCTACACGGTGAGAAACTTGGCGGCTCAAATCGCGGCGGCGCTCTTCCGTCAATGGAGGGATATTTAAGCGAATAATTTTGCCATCGCTATTTGGATTTAACCCCAAATCAGAAGTTAAAATGGCGCGTTCAATGGCTGAAACCGCATTTTGGTCATACGGCTTAATAGCTAACTGCTGTGGTTCGGGTACGGAGATGGATGCCAATTCAACCAGACGCATATCGGTGCCATAAAAATGCACCACGATGCGATCTAACAGGGTTGGTGAAGCTCGGCCGGTGCGATAAGAATTCAAATCACCCTCTAAGGCGGAAATTGCTCCCATCATCCGCAGCTCAGCATCATCCATTATATCATTTACCATGAGTTTCCCCTTTATAACTGTGAGTATACGGTTAAATGAAATTCAAACATGGAAACAGGCGGTCGACCGGGGAAGGTCAACCACCTACTCCTTTCATTCTTATTTCATTAATTATACTATAGTTGGAATTCTTTTAGCAGACAACCGTTCCAACTGACTCCCCCTGAACCAGCTTTTTAACGCTGTTCTTTTCCCACAAATTTAAGACAACAATAGGCATTTCATTATCCATACAGAGGGAAATGGCGGTGCTGTCCATCACTTTGAGGCGGGAATTAAGGGCATCAATGTAGGACAGGGTATCGTAACGAACCGCATCCGGATTTTTCATGGGGTCCGAATCATAGATACCGTTGACCTTTGTGGCTTTAATCAAAATCTCGGCCCCGATTTCAACCGCTCGCAAAGCTCCGGCCGAATCAGTCGTAAAATAGGGATTCCCCGTTCCCCCGCCAAAAATAACGACTCGCCCCTTTTCCATGTGGCGAATCGCTCGCAGACGAATATAAGGCTCAGCAATGGTTCTCATTTCAAAAGCGGTTTGTACCCGGGTCGGCACATCCAAGTGCTCGAGGGCGTCCCTTAAAGCTAAGGAATTCATAACCGTAGCAATCATGCCCATGTGGTCTGCTGTGGTGCGATCCATCCCCATTTCCATCCCGATGGTCCCGCGCCACAAATTGCCCGCCCCAATGACCACGGCAACCTGAGCCCCAAGCTGGTAAACTTCACTGATCACCTGGGCCACTTCTGAAGCTCGCTGCGGGTTTATACCAAACCCTTCCGGGCCCGCCATGCTCTCTCCACTCAATTTCAACAAAATGCGACTGTACCTTAAATCACTCATTTTTCCCTTCTTGGTATTGTGACCGGACACGGCCCTGTTTGTTTTTAAGCTGCATCTCGTCTGATGCCCGTGCAAAATGTTAAAAAAAAGGGCGTAGTTCCCTACGCCCTTTAGCGGTTAGTCGAGTACTTCGCCCAGCTCATAGCGGGCAAACCGTCGAATCATGATATTTTCACCGGTTGAGCTAATGGTCTCGGTGATTAAGTCTTTGATTTTCTTTTTCTCATCCTTGACAAATGACTGTTCCAGCAAGCAGACCTCTTCATAAAATTTTGAGATACGCCCCTGGACAATTTTTTCAATAATTTTTTCCGGTTTCCCTTCCTGGGCTGCCTGAGCTTTTAAGACATCCAGCTCGCGACTTAACTCATCGGCATTAACGTCTTCGATGGCCACATATTTTGGTGACATCGCGGCAATTTGCAAAGCTAAGTCGTGGGCCAGCTGCTGAAAGCTTTCGTTTCGAGCAACAAAGTCGGTTTCACAGTTGAGTTCAACCATGACGCCTACTCGCCCACCAGGATGGGCGTACATTTGAATTACGCCTTCATTGGCTTCCCGGCCGCCCCGCTTGGCAGCCCGAGCGGCACCTTTTTCACGTAAAATGTCAACCGCTTTTTCAAAATCTCCCCCGGCCGCCTCCAGCGCTTTTTTTGTTTCCAAAATTCCAGCACCGGTTGCTTCGCGAAGCTCTTTTACCATTTTTGCTGTAATTTCTGCCATTACAATTGCTCCTCGAGATTTGGTTACATCAAATGGGCGAACCGGGAGGTGCCGGTTCGCCCTATAATTATGAATTGTTTTAATTTTTAAATTTGAATCGAGTTATCCCAGATTCATCAACCGCCAATGGTCTTTATGCTTTATCTTAACTGCTGACTTCAGCTTCCGCCTCTTCACTCGTCTCAGACTCAGCTTCTTCAGGGGCGTCAACTTCTGCAGGGGCTTCCGCCTCAACGGGGGCTTCAGCTTCGGCTACGGCGGCTTCTTCAGAAGCAACAGCGGCCTCGACTTCAACCTCAACTGGCGCAGCTTCTTCGACGGCCGGAGCCGGTTGTGATTGGCGAATCTTGGCCAATGTAGCTTCCCCTAACAGGTCTGCTTCATCTACATCATCATCGTACCCATCAAAATCGCTGTATGTTTGGGCGCTTTCATCACTGTCTTCCTCAACCAGTTCCTGCATGCGCACGTTGAGGCCTTCCAATGCAGCATCGGCCATCTTACCGACAATGAGCTTAATGGCGCGAATGGCATCGTCATTTGAAGGAATGACGTGATCTATCAAATCCGGATCACAATTTGTATCGACAACGCCGATGATGGGAATATTCAACTTGTTGGCTTCGCGCACGGCGGTCTCTTCGTGATTAACGTCGACAATAAAAAGTGCGTCAGGCAAACCACGCATGGTTCGAATACCGCCCAAGCGCAGATTTAGCTTGTCAATTTCGCGCTCCAGCATCAATCTTTCGCGCTTCTTCAGCCCCTCAAAATCGCCGTTCGCCTGCTGCGCTTCCAGCTGGTCAAGATGGTTAATCCGCTGCCGGATCGTCACCCAGTTGGTCAGCGTACCACCCAGCCAGCGGGTGTTGATGTATGGCTGTTGCGCGCGGGCTGCTTCACGAGCAATGGTATCCAGCGCTTGCCGCTTGGTTCCGACAAACAGCACCGAGCCGCCATTGGCCACAATGTCGCGGATAATCTTATAGGCATCGTCAATTAAAACGATCGTTTGTTGTAAATCAAGGATGTGGATCCCGTTGCGTTCCGTAAAGATATACGGCCGCATTTTTGGATTCCAACGTCGGGTACGGTGACCAAAATGGACACCTGTTTCGAGTAAAGATTTCATCGAAACAACAGGCATGATTAAAACTCCTTTGTTTTTTCGAGACGTTAACTTAACGCTCGACTTTCATGCTTATCTTCCGCAACCGGAACCAGACAACCAAAATTTGGTTCGTTTGAACCGCATTGGCCATTTTGGCACACCCGATTTTGTCAAAGCATGTGTGAGATGGTAAAAAAACGAGGTTGTGATTGCATTATTTGCATTCAACCAATGAATTATACCTTGATCAATTGGCATTGCAAAGAGATCAGACGCTATTGACGCTTCGCTAACGATCGGCCGGCGCAGAAATCGGAACATCAGGTCAATTTTGCCACGATGGCAGATCTGAACCGGGCAATCAGAGCCGCTTTTTCCACAGATAAGGGACGCGGCTTAACAAACAATGAAAGCCTTGTCAAGCGGTTCGCTCTGTAGCATCCTTAATTCTTTTTATTCACGGATAAACCAGGTTGTTATATGATACCATAGCGCCAGGTTAAATTTATTAAGCGGCAACTCATGGGTCAACGACAATTTCCACTTAGCAATCGCGACATTCCAACTGATACGCCTCTGTGGCTGTATGAGATTGAGTTTCTACTAAAAGCAGGCGAAAACAGCGCTAAAACCGAATCGACCTATCGCAGCGGTTTGCGATTGTTTGCCGATTGGCTGCAGCACTTTAAAAAAGATGGCTACTCGGCCGATGATCCCTGGCCACTTTCTCCCCGAAATTTGCAGACCGATACGGTTGTCTCTTTTCGGCGCTGGTTAATCAGCAATCGTTCCCCCGGCACAGTTGTGACCTATACGGCGGCCGTTGTTGGGTATCTGAGTTTTCTCGAAGATCGAGATGCCCTGCCCGAGACGATCCGCCTGGGCAAGCTGCAGCGGCAAATTAAGCGGCGGCGAGCCAGGACAAACCCGGCGGAAACGGTCGTTGACCTCGATGAGGCCCGGCAGGCGATTCCGCAAATCGTAAATTATTATGATGAACTTCCCCTACCGGCCGAAAATGACCGGTACAATCGCCGGCTGACCCTGCTGCGCAACCGCGCCCTGGTCAAAATGCTTTACTCTACGGCGGCGCGCATCAGTGAAATTGTTTCCCTAAACAGAACCACCGTTCGAAACGGCCGCTCAAATCACGCCATCATCACCGGAAAAGGAAATAAAACCCGTTCGATTCACATTCGACCTTATGCTCAAAATGCCCTGCAGCACTATCTGGATGAAAGAAAAGATCTTAACCCAGCGCTGTTTGTCGCTCACAGCCGGAACGCCCAAAATGCCAGATTAACGATCACCTCGGTTCACAATGTCGTCAAAAAAGCGGTGAAAGCCTTAAATTTGCACACCACCCTTTCAGCCCATGATTTTCGCCATTATCGGGCCACCCAGCTGCTGCGAGAAGGCATGCCGATCGAAGTCGTACAAGAGTTTCTGGGTCATGCGGACATCGCCACGACACGCAATATTTACGCGCCGCTCCTGGGCGTTCAAATTGTGGATGAGTGGCTGGAAAATGTGGACATCTCACCCACCCAAGCAGCAAAGCTGCACTCAAATGATCTCCAAAATTAGGATTCAAAAAGAAGCCAATGCCACAAAATTTGAAGCGCACCCTCTCGACCACCCTCATCCTTGCCATGATCCTCGCGCTTATCTTGATCGTCACAACCAGTGCGGAAGCGGTGGGGACACCCTATCGATTTGTCTATCAGGTTGATCGGGCGGCCGTCCCCCCGGTTACCTCCGGTGATTTGACCCTGCTTTTTCAGGTCGGAGATGCCAACACCATTGAAGTCGTTGACGAAAACGGCGACCCAATTCTCTACACTTACCGCCCTGAATCCGGAACGGTAATGGTCACTACTTCTGCGGCCGTTATCGATCTGCGCTTCGAGACAGAAAACGAATCCCCACAGCTCGGATTGGTAACAAAAGGATTCCTCCTGGACAATAAGCGCTGGGCCTGGTCACATGGTTTCAACGGCACGGAAGATTTAGAATCCTCTATCGCCCTTTTTAATCAGCGAAACTGGCGAGGCACCATCTTCCTGACCGGTGTTCTGGTTGAACTGCGGCCGGCCCTGAATTTTCTCAGTCAGGAACAAATTACAGAATTAGTCAGTGACGGCTGGTCACTGGGCAATCAAACTTATAACGACTACACCTGCCAACCCATCATCGGCAGCGAAGTGACCACAATCAACAGGAATCAACAAACCCTCACTGATATCATCGCCGAATCAACCCGCCCCGATTATGTGCCGCTCTCATTTGCCCCGCCCTGTGGCTTAAATGAGTATTTGACCCCTTTTAAAAATATCCTTTTAGAAGGAGATTCAACCCTACAGCTCTATGAAGGTGGGGGAAGAATCCCGGTTATTGTTGATAAAAACGCGCGTGAACAATTTGTGGCTGAGGATAAATTTGCCTTCCCATTTGATCTCAATGAACCTCTGGGACGCGATTCATTGATTGAGCTTGGAGAAATTGATCGATCGATTGAGCAGTTTGATTGGCTATCTACCTATGCCGGACCCAACCGCCACTTCTGGATGAATACGGCCACAGCAGGCGGCCAAGAGGAAAATCTCGAAGCGATTATTTCTTATGTGTACAACACGTATGGCCCGGCCGGAACCGATGAAGTGTGGGTCGCCCCATCAGACGTGATTCTCAGCTACTTCTTCACGCGAGATAATGCCCGAGTGGTGGTCACGGCCGGTGAAATAAATAGTGTCCCCTTGACCGGCCCCGAATTACAGCGGCTTGAAGAGCAATCCCAGGCAACTTCTACCCCAACGTCCACCCCGGTCAATACCATGACCCCAACCATCACCGCTACTCCAACCGCCACGATAACGCCGCTTCCAAGCATTACCCCTAGTCCAACCGTTACCAAAACCCCAACCCCCACCTTAACGCCGATTCCGGATGATACGCCTGAACCGACGCCGGATGTCAGCATCGTGCTTCTCGTTTTGATCGGCGTGTTGATTGGGGTTGGGCTCATCCTGCTGCTCATCCTGATCGGTATTTTGGTCCTCTACCTGCGCAATGGTGAGTAACTTTTCTGGCGAAAATCGTAAAGTGCCAGCCCAAACATGATCGCCATGACAACGGCCGAGTAAAGACAATACTCGCAAATCGCGTGAATCACGGTTAATTCGAGGACCTTTAAATAAATCGTAAAGCCCATTCCCAAACCGGTGAACAACAGCAGCATCGCGGCACAGTAGCGATCAACCAACGACCACAGCTGCCGAGCCCAGGTCACCAAAAATATGGCGGCATACCCGGCCAATCCAATCAGGGCGATCGGTAAATCGCCCACGGAACTATAAGGGGAAGTGGGGCCGGAAACCCGGCTGCAGTCAAAAAAGCCATCGGCCGCACAGTTGATATCCACAACCTGCTCGTGATAGAGATAGAGGTAAAATGCGATAAGTAAGCCGATTACCGACAGAAGCTGGATGGTGTGAATCGGCCAGTAGATTTTTCTTGTTTGCTCCATAATTTTTCTCCCCGTTGAAGTTGCCATCTCACCTTCCCGATGAATAGGTCAAGGGGACCGAAACTCGATAAATCGCTTTAAAAAACCAGATTATGAGTTTGGACAAATAGATACAGATATAGCTTTGTCATTCCCGCGAAAGCGGGAATCCGTCGGAAGGCCACCGGTAGCTCCTCGTAGTTTATCCCCATGAAAACCGCGGCAAGGATGACGGGCCGGGCTTGAAGACCACAGAATATTAATCAGTGACCTCCTGGTCTGTGACGTGCTGGAACTGGGTTTCGTAAAGGGTGCGATACAGCCCGTCCTGCTTCAATAATTCATGATGGGTGCCGGCCTCAACCAGCTGCCCCTGAGACATAACTAAAATTTTGTCGGCCGCCAAAATCGTTGATAAGCGATGGGCGATGACAATACTGGTCCG
>JAAUYD010101495.1_pt1 | contig 12783 bp, 8 predicted proteins | sample 7278101 | NCBI WGS metagenome assembly JAAUYD01 (sample SAMN14350128, study PRJNA611818) | marine sediment metagenome | isolation source: surface marine sediment (0.6m) | place: French Polynesia: Moorea | collected 2018-08 | reverse complement strand
GGCCAGGGCGTCGACGCCGGCCGGAAGGCCACCCTCGCCTACAACCAGGCCAAGCAGGTCGCGCTCAAGTGCGCCGACGACTCGGTGCAGGTCTTCGGCGGCCACGGCTTCATCCGCGACTACCTGCCGGAGATGTATCTGAGGAACGCGGTCGGGTTCACGAGCAGCCTCGAAGCGTTGACGCTGGCTTGATGGGGCGGAGCCCGCGACGAATGGCCAGAAGGCTTCTCATGCTCGGTGCGCTGGCAGCAGCGCTCCTGCCGGCCGCCGGCACGTACGCGGACGAGCCCGAAGTGAAGAAGATGAAGAACGGCATCTACGCGCAGGAAGTACGAAGTCGCAGAGCACACTTCGGCATGAAGTACGTCGTCGACACCAAGACGCAGCTCTGCTTCGCAGAGTCACCCGACCAGATGCTCACACTCGTCCCTTGCGAGGCCGTCGCCCGCCGCCCCGGCTGGGAAGACGTCATCACCTGGATCGACCCCGCGCCCGCCACCGAGTAACGCGCCGGCAGCAAGTACCCCGGCACGAACCGAACCACCAGAACGGAGCACCCCATGCCCATCTCATTCGAGCTCACCGAAGGCAGCATCCTCTCGAAGGAGCACTACAACCAGGTCGCGCACGAGCAGATGCGCCCGATCTCGCGCAAGTACGACGAGGAGGAGCACGCGCTGCCCGTCGAGTGGGTCGACTACTGGTGGAACACGGGCCGACACGGTCCGGTGAACCGCTCGGACAAGCCCGCCGACGGATTCGTGACGGTGTGCGTCCAGGCCGAGGAGCTCTGCTACGGCGACGCGGGCCTCTACCTGCGCATGCCGACGCCGGCGCTCGGCGGCTCGGCCGTCGGCGCGGCCGGCACGGCCGAGCAGAAGGAGCGCTTCCTCTCGCCGTTCCGCGCCGAGGGCGGCCACCCGATCTGGGGCGCCATGGCGATCACCGAGCCCAACGCGGGTAGCGACTCGGCGGCGATCGAGACCACCGCCGACTACGACGAAGCGACCGACGAGTACATCCTCAACGGCAACAAGATCTTCTGCACCGCCGGTGAGGGCGCGGCCACCACCGACGGCGGGCTCGTCGTGGTGTGGGCCACCGTCGACAAGAGCGCCGGCCGCGGCGGCATCAAGAGCTTCGTCGTCATGGGCAACACGCCCGGCATGACCGTGATCGGCTGCGAGAAGAAGCTCGGCATCCGCGCGAGCGACACCGCGACCTTGCGCCTCGAGGATTGCCGGGTGCCGGCGAGCCACCTGCTCGGCAGCAAGGAGGTCAAGAAGAAGGACCCGAAGAAGTCCTCCGGCGACAAGGGCTTCAAGGGCGCCATGGCCACCTTCGACGCGAGCCGCCCGATCGTGGCCGCGATGGCCGTGGGCGTCGGCCGCGCCAGCCTCGACTTCGTGCTCGAGGAGCTCGAGCGCCAGGGCGTCACCCCGCGCTACGACGCGCCCCCCGGCGAGCTGACCGCCGTCGAGCGCGACCTCATGGAGATGGAGGCCGAGCTGCAGGCCGCGCGCCTCATGACCTGGCGGGCCGCCTCGATGATGAACAAGGGCAAGCCGAACAACCTCGAGGCGTCGATGGCCAAGGCCAAGGCCGGCCTCGCCGTCACGAAGATCACGCAGAAGGCGGTCGAGCTGCTCGGCCCGGTCGGCTTCTCGACGAAGACGCTGGTCGAGAAGTGGATGCGCGACGCGAAGATCAACGACATCTACGAGGGTACCCAGCAGATCAACCAGCTGATCGTCGCCCGGCGCATCCTCGACTACCCGTCGGCGATGCTGCGGTAGAGTCCGCGACCGACCTCGCCCACGCCCTTCGAGAGGAACGCCCATGGCCGTCAACGCCGAGCTGCTCGAGATCCTGGTCTGCCCCGAGACGAAGCAGTCGCTTCGCGTCGCCGAGGCCAACGTGATCGCCGACCTGAACGAGAAGATCAAGGCCGGCACCCTGCGCAACCGCGGCGGGGACAAGCCCGAGAAGGAGATCGCCGAGGGGCTGATCCGCGAAGACGGGCGCGTGCTCTATGTCGTCGATGACGACATTCCGGTGATGCTGATCGAGGAGTCGATCGAGCTGTAGGCGGAAGCGCGGGCTTGGTAGTTGGGGTCGGGTCTTCGGGGGTGTCGTCCTCAGATTCCGGCGGGCCGGCCTTACGTCTGCCGACGCCTGTGACGAGCGCGAGGCCCCGAGCTTCATTTGGGGCCCGCCTCCAACTTGCGGGCGCCACCCCCGAAGACCCGAAAGCGGGACGCACAGGCTCGCGCTTCGTCGTGCCATGCGCGGGCGCGGGTGCGCCCCCCATTCTCTTGGGTGGGGAAGGCCCTCGGCCTTTCAGGGCCTCGTGCCACGCTTCGCGTGCGTGGCAGCCTCTCGGGGCGCGACCTGCTCTCGAACGGTCAAGCTGGACGCCGCGAGCGCGTGACCGGGCGATCGAGCTTCGCGCCCGTGCCACGTGAGCCTCCAGCATCCCGAGGCGGGTCCGCCCCTCCCCGAGATCACCCCGCCATCACGCCGTGACCGCGAGACGCGGCCACCAGCCGCGGCGAGCGCATTTCACCATAGAGGTCGCGGGTACCATCCGAAGCAGCGCAGAGCTTCACGCCCCGCCTTCGCGTTTTCGGGGGTGGCGCCCGCAAGTTGGAGGCGGGCCCCAAATGAAGCGATCGTGTCGCGAGTGAGTCGCAGGCGCCGGCAGACGTAAGGCCGGCCCGCCGGAATCTGAGGACGACACGCCCGGAAACGCGACCCCGGCTACCCAGCCCGCGAAGCTAGTTCGCGAACTCCCGCTTCTTCAGCCGCCGCACGTACTCCGCGAGCTCGGCATCCGCCGCGACGACCTTGGACACACGTTCCTCGAACTCGGCGGCCTCGAGGCGGAGGGCCGCGTCGTCGATGTCCATGTCGATCAGCTCACCGAGCTTGTTCACGAGCGCGAGCGCGCCGCGCGGGTTGGGCGACGCGTCGATGTAGTGCGGGAGCCCGGCCCAGATGCTGGTGACCGAGAGCCCCTCGCGGCGCAGACGATCGTCGAGCACGCCGACGATGCCGATGGGCCCCTCGTAGCGCGAGCCCGACACGCCGAGGGCCTCGAGATCGATGGGCTCGGTCGCGAGACCAGTCAACGCGACGGGCTGGCTGTAGACGACGTCGGCGAGGTAGCCGCCCACGAGCGCCACCTGCTGCACGCCCATGTCGAGCGCGAGATCGACCACGGCGTCGCAGTAGCGGCGCCAGCGGAAGTGCGGCTCGACGCCGATGCCGATCACGAGCTCGCGGCCGTCGACGAGCGTGCCGTAGCGGAACTCGGTGGCCGGCCACTCGACGCTTCGATCACCCTCGTCGTCGATCGACACCATCGGGCGTCGCACCGTGAAGTCGTAGAACTCGTCGGGATCGACGTCGGCCAGCGGCACCGAGCGCATCGAGTCGGACACGTACCGGAGCGCGGTCGTCCCGGCCTCGCCCGCGTCGTTCCATCCCTCGAAGGCGAGCAGAAGCCAGGGTCGATCGAGCTCGGGCTGCACGTGAAAGCGAAGGGGCGAGTCCACGTCGCAAAGAGTGGCACGTTCGTGGTCGCCGCCACAAGGGCGGATGTGTCGGTGTCGCCAAGCGAGCACGAGGTGCTCACTTCGGTGTCGCGGTGCGAGCGGCCGGTGCGTCTGTCGACGTCGTGTGACGGGAAGTCGATACGAAAGTCGACGCCCGTCTCATATGGCCGACGCCGAAAGCGGTCGCCGTGACGACCTTCCCCTATCGCTACCGCTGGAAGCGGTAGCCGTGCCCCCGCACTGAAACGATGTGTCGCGGGCGCGCGGGGTCGGCCTCGATGTATCGTCTCAGCCGGACGATGAAGCTGTCGATGACGCGCGTGCGCGTGTCGGGGCGAAGCCCCCAGACCTCCTCGAGCAGCTCGCCGCGGGTGACGACCTCTCCCTCGCGCTCGATCAGCGCGCGCAGGAGCCCCATCTCACGGGTCGTCAGGCGGATGGTCTCCCGCGGCGTCTCGAGCTCGAAGCGGTCGAGGTGCAGCCTGCAGTCGCCGAACTCGACCACGCGCGGCTTGTCCGGGGCGTCGTCGACGCCGTCCCAGCGGCGCCGGCGCAGGAGCCCCCGGACCCGCGCCAGCAGCTCATCGAGCCGAAAGGGCTTGGTCAGGTAGTCGTCCGCCCCCTCCTCGAGCCCGCGCACCACGTCGGCCGAGCCGTCGAGCGCCGTCAACATGAGGATCGACGCGTAGTTGCCCGCCGCCCGCATCCGGCGCGCCACCTCGAAGCCGTTCATCTCGGGGAGCATCAGGTCGAGGATCACGAGGTCGACCTCGCAGACTTCACGGGCGAGGCGCTCGGTCGCCGCCTTGCCGTCGCCCACGACCTCGACGCCGTAGCCCTCGGCCTCGAGGTTGAAGCGCAGGCCCTCGGCGATGTGGGCCTCGTCCTCGACGATCAGGATGTGGGGCACGTGCGACTTCTTCCTCGGCGAACAGGGCGCGATCAGAGCGCCCGGGGGTGCGTCAGCCGGCGTGGGCGGCCGGGTGCATGGCGGAGGGGCTGCGCTCGCTGCGCGCGGCCGTCCGCAGGGTGACTACGAAGCGGCTGCCCTTGCCCGCCCCCTCGCTCTCGGCGACCACGCGCCCGCCCTGCTTGCGCACCATGGCGCGCACGACGAAGAGCCCGAGACCGAGCCCGGCCACCTGCCGCTGCACGTCGCGCCCGGCGCGGTAGAAGCGGTTGAAGACCTTGCGCAGCTCGTGCCGCGGGATCCCGATGCCCTCGTCTCCGATCGCGATCGAGACGCGTCCCTCGGAGGCCTGGCGGACGCTCACGTGGATCGATGGCTCGCCCTTCGAGTACTTGAAGGCATTCTCGAGCAGGTTGCGGAAGATCAGCGCCAGCTCGCTGCGATCACCCAGCACGCGCACGGGCGACATCGGATCGACGGTGACCGCCGTCTCGGGCAGCGCGTGACGCTCGACCAGCTCGCGGACCGAGTCGTCGATCACCTCGGCCAGCTCGATCGCGGGGCGTCGGCGCCAGTCGCCGCGACCGCGCTCCTCGGCCCGGGCGGCGGCGAGCACGAGCGCGATCGTCTCGTCGAGGCGGTCGAGATCCTCCCCCATGCTGCGCAGGAACTCGTGCCGGCGGGCTTCGTCGAGATTGTGGCGATCGAGGGTCTCCAGGCCGAGCCGAACCGAGGCGAGCGGTGTCTTCATCTCGTGGGTCACGGCGTCGAGGAAGGCCCGCTGGCGCTGGTTGAGCCGCACCTCGGCCACGAGCCAGGTACAGAGCCAGACGAGCCCGATCATGACGACGGCGAAGAACGTGGTGCCGAGCACGAGCAGCAGCCAGTCGAGACGCGGCAGGGTCTCGGGATCGGGCCCCGAGTCGGTCCACACGAGCACCTGCCACCCGACCGCGAGGGCGAGCACGAGCACGATGAGGACGATGCCGACGGTGACGGGGACACCGATCGATCTTCTGGCCATGGCGGCGGCTCCGTGGGGCCCGATTCGCCGCCAGGGTAGCCCGACGCCGCCGCCCCGCCCCGCCCCGGAGCGCCCAGCCGAGGCCGCACGCGCCGGCCCCTCGCGGCGGGTAGAATCGCGCGTCCGCCGGGTACCACCCCCCGCCGCCCACGCCCAGGAGACCGCCTTGCCCTCGCCGCGCCCCCGAAGACGACCGCGCCCCTCGACCGGATCGACGCGCGCGCCCCGGCTCGGCGCCGCCCTCGCGGCCCTGCTGCTCGCCGCCGCCGGCGCGGCGCGGGCCGCCCCCGACGAGGGCGACTGCCCGACGCTGCAGGCGACGTATGAGGACGGCACCGTGCAGGAGGACGCCGCGCCGGTGGTGATCGAGCCCGGGATGACCATCGACAAGGACTCGCTGCTGACGCTGCGCACCCTGCTGCCCTCCGAGCTGTGGAAGTTCCGCGAGGTCTTCTTCTTCGAGGGCATGCAGAGGGAGATCGGCCCTTGCCACCGCCGCTTCATCATCCCGAAGGCCTATCGCGCGGCCACCGAGCGCCACCGCGGCGAGCCGAAGCTCGACAAGCACGGCAACCTGAAGGGCTACACGGCAGGCCAGCCCTTTCCGCCCGACGACTTCGACGAAGACGACAACACGGCGGGCCTGCGCTGGGCCTGGAACTTCGAGAAGCGCTACCGCGGCGCCGGCCACCGCGGCCCCATGCGCATCCGAAGCCACGCCAGCGCGATCGGGCGCACCCAGACCTACCGCGGCGAGTTCAGCCTGCTCAAGGCGCGCGAGCGGGCCGATCTGTGGGAGCACGGCTACGCCGTCCCCGACGCAAAGGACCGCATCTGGGTGGGCGCCGGCTCGTTCAACCACCCCTTCGCGGCGCGCGGTCTGGCCTGGCGGCAGTTCCGCGTGGAGAAGAGCGCGCGCCGCTGGGAGGAGCCCGACGACGTCTTCGTCTACGTGCCGTCGATGCGCAAGATGCGGCGGGCGGCGACGAACTGGGTCGACGGCTTCTACGTGCCGAGCTTCACCTGGTCGGGCCACTCGGCCGGCGGCGGCGTCCCGCTGTCCGGCGGCTCGGGCGCGATCAACCCCAACGCCGGCATCAACATCGGCGAGACCGAGCACGCGCGCATCGGCTTCACCGGGCTCTCGATCCGCCCGAACGCCTACGTCTGGCGGGTGCGCGGCCGCAAGGTGGTGATCGCGCCGATCAACGGCAGGGCGCAGGGCTACCCGACGCAGGACGAGCGCGCCTACGGCTACTCGGGCCTCTCGCTCGCGAGCGATCGCTGGGACGTGCGCTCGGCCGTCGTCATCGAGGGCGCGCTCAAGCGCCAGGACGAGACGATCCGCACGGTGACGATCTACCTCGACGAGCAGACCCAGCAGCCGCTCTACTGGATCACGCGCACCGACCGGCGCCGCCTCGTCGAGATCGGCGTGCTCGCCCACCGCTACACCGACGACGTCCCCGAGTACCCGGAGTGGCCAGGCGGCAGCCAGGCTCATGTGCTCGAGCCGGTCGCGGCGGCGTTCTTCAATGCGCTGGATGGTCGGGGGGGCTGGATCAGGGAGTCGTTCGATCTGCGGAGCGTGCCTTGGGGGGATGAGGAGCGGCGGCAGCTGATGTCGGCCGACTCGCTCCTGCGCGGCCACTAGGACGTGGTCCGTTGACTGGACCTGGCACGCCTCCTGCTCTGTCCGGGAGGCATGCCTTCCACGCCGCGCTTCCGCCCGCCCTTCTGCCCCGACCCGGCCTGTGATTTCCATTTGGATCCGAAGGGTTGGCGCTACAAGAAGGCGGGCTTCTTTCCCCGCGCCATTCCGCCCGTCCGCATCCAGCGTTACCGCTGCTTGACGTGCAAGCGGGCCTTCAGTTCACAGACGTTCTCGATCACCTACCGATTGCGCCGCCCCGAGCTCCTCGAGTCCGTCTTCCACGCAGAGGTCGGCGGCTCCGGACACCGCCAGATCGCCCGCCAGCACCGGGCGAGCCACTCCACGATTCAGCGCCTGGTGGAGCGGATCGGGCGCCACTGCATCCTCATCCATGAGTCGCTCCGGGAGCGAGCCCGACAGAGCCTGGCCGCCGAGCCCATCGTCATGGACGGCCTCGGCGCCTTCGCCCGCGGCCAGTACTGGCCGGTCGAGATCACGGGGCTCGTGGGGAGCAAGAGCTACTACAGCCACGACTTCGTCGTCACGCCGAGACGACGCAGCGGGACGATGACCGACGAGCAGAAGAAGCGAAGAGCCAGATACGAAGCGAAGCTGGGGCGCCCCGATCCAAGAGCGCTCTCGACCGATGTGCTCGAGCTGATGGCTGCGGCCATCCCGGACGGCTCGCCCGTCGAGCTACGTACGGACCAGAAGCGCGAGTACGTGACGGCCTTGAAACGGCTCCAGGGCCCCGAGATCGTGCACCTGACGACGCACTCGAAGGAGCCGAGGACGCCGAGCAATCCGCTGTTCGCGATCAACGCCCACCACATGCTGCTGCGCCACAGCGGCTCGAATCACAAGCGGGAGACCATCGCGTTCTCGAAGTGCTTCAAGTCGGTGGTCTGGCGTCACGCGATCTTCCAGGTCTGGCAGAACCTGGTGAAGGCGGCGAGCGAGCGCGATCCGAGACAAACGCCGGCGCAGCGACTCGGCATCGCTTCGAAGAGGTGGAGCGTCCCCGAGCTACTCGATCTGAAGCTCAGCGTGACACGGATGAAGCTGCGCAAGCGGGTCTTCGACGCGTACTTCGGGGTCGAGCCGCGACCGTTCTCGGCGATGCGGTGGGCGAAGGCGACACGCTGAGGCGGGGCCGCCCGGCTCACAGGGTGGTGAAGCCCGGGCTCGAGATTTCTCCGATCACTGGCCCCGCATCAGCGGCGCTTCGGCGAGCTCCGGTCGGGTGCGGGTCCAGCGAGCGGGCCACGTAGGTCAGAACGTGTAGCGGAGGGTCATGTAGACCTCGTCGCGATCCTTGATCAGCGACAACCCCCCAAACATCCCATTCTGATAAGCATTCGGCCCCCCCCGCTCCCCCGCCGGCGCCACGCCATTCACGTCCATCGGCATGAGCTGCTGTCGGCCGAAGAAGATCGACGCGCCCACCGTGATCGAGAACGCCTCGCTGAAGCGGTAGTTGATCGACGGCAGCGCCGCGCCCGAGCGCGAGCGGAAGTCGTAGACGCCGGTGATGGCCGGGTTCAGGCGATCCTGGAAGTAGCCGGTGAACGCCGAGAGCGTCGCCAGGGCGTTCCAGGGGCCGTTCGGGCCCATGCCGCTGTTGTAGTTGCTGCGGTACTGGAAGAACCACTGTGAGTTGATGAAGATCGTGCGGTTCGAGTTGAGGAAGTTGACGAACGTCGGTCGATCCACCGAGACGGTCAGGTTGTACGTGTCGGTGCGCGTCGTCAGCTCGTACGAGTTCGCGTCGATGATCGGCACGCCCTTGATGTACGTGAACTCGGTCGACCAGTTCGATTTCGTGAAGTCCTCGGCGAAGTCCATCGAGAAGCCGAGCACGTTGCGCTTCTCGTAGCTGAGGTAGAGCTCGCCGCCCGACTGCCACTGCATCGTGCGGCGGCCGAAGGTGCCGTTGCCGCCCGCGCGCATGATGTTGCGCTTCTGGCCCGCCACGCTGTAGAGCGCCTGCACCAGCGAGCAGTGCTGGGGCGTGACGAAGGTGCAGCGCTCGTAGCCGAGCGTCTCGCCCGCCGAGCCCTCGCGGCAGTCGATGCGCGCGGGGTTCGCGAACTTGATCGAGCCGCGATCCATGCGCTCCTGGGTCGCGCGCTCGTCCGTGCACTTCGGGATCAGCGCCATCAGCTCGTTCTCGCTGCCGGTGAACGCGTAGTCCCAGAGCATCGTGTGGATCAGTCCGCGCCAGCGGTGCTGTCCGCCAGCGGGGCCCTGGTTGAAGATCTTCCCCGAGCCCGCGGCGCCGCGCGCGATCTCGACCTCGCCCGAGCCGATCTGATCGACCGGCGTGATGTCGATGTTCGGCTTGCCGAGGCGGAGACGCTGGGCCTGCACCTTGTAGGCGTCCGAAGCGGCGGCCCAGGGCGACTGCTCCTCGTACCACTTCAGGTCGGGGAACACGTCGAGAATGTCGTACAGCTCGGGGTCGCGCTGCAGGCGACTGCAGTCGGTCTCGGTGACCGGACACGGGAGCAGCTGGTCGTCGATCCCCAGCCAGGCCGGGTTCGATCGACGATCGAAGTTGGCGTCCCACGACTCGAGGGGCTGATCCGAGTAGAGCTTCGCGTAGTAGCTGTCGGGGTCGACGAAGCCCCGCACGCTCGCGATGCCGTCGGCGAACTCGGGCGAGAAGGCCACGAGCAGCATCATGAAGTTGAAGGAGAGGCCGGCCACCTCGCTCGACCAGCTCTCGCCCGTGAAGGGATGGCCCGAGCCGATGCCGGTCCTGACCGCGGCGCACTCAGCGTGGTTCACGTAGCCGCCGCCGAACTCGTCCGAGACGCGCTGCATCCAGACCCAGGCCTGCATCTCGGTGCAGCCGGCGGCGTCGCGGCTGAAGGCCGTGCCGGTGCCGAGGGTCTCGTAGTCGCGCTGGACGATGTTGGTGACCCAGTTGCCCAGATCCTCGGGGCCGCTGCCGAAGTCGAAGCCGCCGGTCGCGTCGATGACGGAGGGGAAGTTGATGCCGCCGCCCGACTGGAAGAGGACGCCGAGGCGATCGGGATCGCCGTCGACGTTCTGCACCCAGCCGCCGAGGTAGCAGCTCGGATCCTGCCTCGATGCGGCCGAGTCGTCGCAGCCGGGGATCTGGTCGGGCGAGAAGACGCCCCAGTTCAGGCCCGAGCCCTGGGTGTGGCGTCCGAACGGATCGGTCTGGCCGTTGGTCAGCGTCACGATGCTGCCGTCGGGTGCGGCGACGTTGCAGTCGGGATCGGTCGCCGGGCACCAGACGAACTCGGCCGCGAGATCGCGCTGGCGATAGTCGGTGCGCTGGCCCGTCTCGTCGCCCGCGGTGCCGAGATAGTTGTTGCCGACGTACTCGGCGAGCGGGTTGTTCGGGTGGTACTCGCCCTCGCCCGCCTGGAGCGCGCGGTTGTAGCGGATCGTCGCCCACTTCGTGCGGCAGCCCGGCAGCATGCCGGCCTCGCCCTCGGGTCCGCCGATGTCGGCCGTGGTGCACTTCGGCCCGCCGAGGCGCATGATCTCGAACGCCGACGTGCCGGGCTGGATGCCGTTCACGACGAAGTACTCGCGGCGATCCCAGCAGCGCGAGTTCCAGCGGTTGGCCGCCGCGGTGCGAATCCGCTGCTCCTGGGTCACGGGATCGGCGACGTTGAGCGTCTCGTAGTCGAGGTCGCAGTCGGCGCCGTCGTGGCCGATCGCGAGGCCGCCCCGACCGACGAAGCCCGTGCCCGCGCCCTCGGCGGTGCCGAGCTCGGCGAGACCGGTGGTCTCGTTGATCCGGATCAGCCGGCCATCCGAGCCGACGACGCGCCCATCGGTGCGGTACTCGATCGCGAGGCTGCCGTTGTCCATCAGGAACTCGCCGTACGACTCGGGGACGAGGTCGGTGATGCCGAGCTGCGAGAACGCGATGCCGACCGAGTCGTTGCCGATGGCCGACTGGAGCAGCGCGCTGCCCTCGGCCCAGAGCAGGTCGACGCCGTTCGCGTCGCAGTTCGTCCCGAAGTACGGGCCGCAGCCGAGCAGCGCCTCCTGCTCGGGCGAGAAGCCTCGGGCGATGTGCCCGACCGCCTGCGAGCGGACGTCGGCGCCCTCGCCGCGCCAGGCGTAGCCGCCGCACAGGACGTACTGCCGGGTGAGCGCAGAGGCCTGGGTGAAGCCGCGCGAGAGGCAGTTGTAGCTCTCGGTCTCGCGGGAGCGAAGCAGCATCTCGTCGAGGTCGCCCACGGCCGCGCCCGCGTTGTAGTTCGTCTCGACGGCCCACTGGGCGCGGCGATCGTACGTGTGCAGCGTCTCGTCCAGATCGGTCCCGACGGTGTCGACGTCTGCGACGGAGTCGATGTGCAGCCGCATGAACGGGATGCCCATCAGCTGCGGGATGCTCGTGAAGTACGACTGCGACTCGTTCGCGCTCGCGCCGGAGAGCGCCGTGTTGATGTTCTCCGAGCCGCTGATGACGCCGGCCAGCAGGTAAGACACCGGGTTGCGCACGCCGCGCGAGTAGCGCTGCGAGCTGAAGACGGTCATGGCGCAGGCCGAGGGATCGAGCTCGCTGAAGCCCACCGTCGAGGCGCAGACCCAGTTGAAGAGCGACTGGTTGACCGGCATCTGCTCGAGGGAGTTGCGCGGGTCGTAGCGCAGCGTCGGGTCGTAGGCGTTCAGCCAGCGCGCGTCGTTGGGATCCGTCGCGAAGCGGGCGTCGAAGCGCCCCAGCGACGTGCCGTAGCCGCCCTGTGAGACGGGCAGTGAGAGGCTGTTCTGCGGGTCGTACCGGGGATCGTAGTCGGCGAGCTCGAGGCAGGCGGCCGAGACGCCCGCCTCGCTGCCGGCCCCTTCGAAGCAGTCGGGGCGGGGATCCTCACGATCCGACCGCGAGGTGTCGTTCCAGAACTGCTCGGCGTACTTGCCCCAGGGATTGTTGGTCGAATCGGGCGTGCCGACGGGGACCTGATAGGGCTTGCCCTGCGAATCCACCATGCGATTCGACGAGCCGGGCGTCAGGCAGCCCGCGTTCTCGGGCCCGTCGTACTCGACGTAGGTGACGCTGGCCGAGAGGTCGTTGTCGATCGCGCCGTTGGCGTCGACGGGGATGCCGTCGCCGACCGGCGTGGCGCAGCCGCGGCCGACCGTGCCGTCGTAGGAGAGCCGCAGGTCCTCCTCTCTGTGCATGTAGACGCGGGGCCGACCGGTGCGCCAGTCGACGTTGCGGTTGTAGGTCGAGAGCCGTCGCACGTGCGGGAAGTCGTCGTAGCCGTAGAAGTCGGTGACGGCGAAGCTGAAGCGATCCCAGCGGAACTCGAGGCGACCGCCGATCTCCCAGCCCTTGAGGTCGTCCCAGGGGTTCGGCGGCTGCTCCTGCCCGACGACGCCGATGCCGGTGAAGCCGTGGGCCATCGCGCCGAAGGTCAGCTGGCAGACGAGGTTGATCGTGAAGGGCTCGCCGCAGGCGCCGAGGTCGGCGCTCTCGAACTCGTCGAAGTTGAACGCGAGCTCGGCGCGCACGTCGCTGAGCGGGCCGACTTCGTAGAACGACCACACGCCGCGCCAGGCCCAGAGCGGGATGCGCGACTCTTCGAGGCTCGGCAGGTTCGCGAGCGCGAAATCCTGCGGGTTGAACTGGTCGGTCGTGCGGAAGAGC
>JAAUYD010064235.1_pt1 | contig 12784 bp, 10 predicted proteins | sample 7278101 | NCBI WGS metagenome assembly JAAUYD01 (sample SAMN14350128, study PRJNA611818) | marine sediment metagenome | isolation source: surface marine sediment (0.6m) | place: French Polynesia: Moorea | collected 2018-08 | reverse complement strand
GGACTCAAAGTCATCTGAGAAGACTTGTGTGTTTCCGGCCGTATCGGAGTAGATGGCCAGCTCGTCGACACTGAATATGCCCGTCGCTGCACGCACGCCACTGTTGTCACCAAATCGGAATGCAACGTGCGTCACGCCACCGAAGGGGGCGTTGTCCGGCGTGATCGGCGCAAGACTCACGCCATCCACGGATATCGTGACTTGCGGGGCCAGCGCCGTATCACCACCGGGGTACTCCCAGGTGACCAGCACATCCATCCACGCATCCAGTGAATGCGGCAGCGTCGACGTATCTGTCGCGCTTGGATTTCGCACGCCAAAACTGTCGTCCCGAATACGGAAATCCAGAATCGCGCCGTTGTTGTTGGTATCAGAGTTGAACAAGGTGATGAAGGCATCACCGTCCCCGAGGGAATCGTCCAGTCTCTTCACCGCAACTTCCAGGCGGCCGGCGGCAAGCGGGCCCGCGCCGCCCAGCGCATACCTCAACTCACCCGTATCGGTGTCAAGCGTGTCAACGATTTCAGCAACTTTGTTGCCCGGGGTCCCGGGACCGCCCGTTGCGTCGGGTTCGGCTCCCACTGTCGCCTCAGACGTGCTTGAATTGTATGGCGAAGCAGCATTGTCCGTGTCCAGCGAATCACCCACAACGTAAGACTCGAAATCATCCGAGAACACGCCGGTCATTCCGTCCTTGTCTGCGTAAATCGCCAGGTCATCAACGCTGAAAATACCTGTTGCTTCACGTACGCCGCCGTTGTCACCGAAGCGGAACGCGACGTGTGTTACGCCACCGAATGGAGCGTTGTCCGGCGTTATTGGTGCGAGAGCGACGCCATCCACCGAAATAGTGACCTCTGGAGCCAACGTCGTGTCACCGCCCGGGTATTCCCAGGTGACCAACACATCCATGAATGCATCCAATGTATGCGGAAGCGTCGACGTATCTGTCGCGCTCGGATTCCTCACCCCAAAACTGTCGTCCCGAATACGGAAATCCAGAATCGCGCCGTTATTGTTGGTATCAGAGTTAAACAAGGTGATGAACGCGTCACCATTGCCGAGCGAATCGTCCAGTCTCTTCACCGCAACTTCCACGCGACCGGCCGCAAGCGGGCCAGCGCTGTCCAGGGCATATCTCAACTCACCCGTATCGGTGTCGAGCGTGTCGACAATCTCGGCAAGCTGATTACCCGGGCTGCCCGGACCGCTAGAACCAGGAACAGTTTCGACCGTAGCTTCAGACGTGCTCGAGTTGTACGGCGAAGCTGCGTTGTCCGTGTCGAGCGAATCGCCCGCCTGGTAAGACTCAAAGTCGTCGGAGAACACTTCGTTGAAGCCCGCGGTATCAGAGAATATCGCGAGGTCGTCAACACTCACTTTTCCGGTAGCTTCGCGCACGCCGCTGTTGTCACCGAATCGGACTGCAACGTGCGTCACGCCGCCGAACGGAGCGTTGTCCGGTGTAATCGGAGCCAAAGCAACACCATCCACTGAGATCGTGACCGACGGAGCCTGCGTCGTGTCACCGACCGGGTATTCCCACGTAACGCGTACGTCCATGAACGCATCCAGTGTGTGTGGAAGCGAAGACGTATCTGTCGCGCTCGGATTCCTCACGCCAAAACTGTCGTCCCGAATACGGAAGTCCAGTATCGCGCCGTTGTTGTTGGTGTCGGAGTTGAACAACGTGATGAAGGCATCACCGTTCCCCAGGGAGTCGTCCAATCGCTTGATCTTCAGCTCGAGGCGACCTGCGGCAAGCGGGCCGTCGCCACCCAGCGCATACCGCAACTCACCTGTATCGGTGTCGAGCGTGTCGACGATGACGGCAACATTGTTATCTCCGGAAGGAGTGCCACCAACGCCGTTGATCGTGATGACCAGGTCAGCCGTGGTGCCGTCCACCGATGCAATTTGAATGGTATCCGTCTCCCTGTCGCCCTGAACCATCGCGGCAATCGTTGGGTTCGCCGTATCGAGCGTGTATTCCCACGTGCCGGACGGCAAGATCGAGAACGTTCCGAACTGCGTCGCGGTGCCCGTTTGCTCAACCGCCATATCTTCACCCGGATCCGGGTCGATAATCGTCACCATGTCCATAATCGGATCGGAGTTGTCGCTATCGACGGCGCCCACCAAGTTGAAGAATGCAGCAGGCGTGTTTCCGCCGCCCGCACCTCTGTCAAAGACGGATACGACCGCGTCAACTGAATCGGGGTAGTCCATGGATCCCGTAAACGAATCGCCAACAAAGTAGCTCTCGAAGTCGTCAGAGAACACCAGGGTTGTCGCTGCGGTGTCGGAGAAAATTTCAATGTTGTCGACAAAGTAGGACCCGAACGGGATAACCGTTCCGTTGTCGCCAAAACGCCACTGAACGCGTTCGACACCTTCAGGAATACAAGTTGCGACTGTGGGGCAATCGGGATCGACAGTCACCGCAGACGCGAACGCGCCGCCACCGAGGGCTTCGCCGTTAATCAGAATCGTAACCTGATTGGTTTGCGACATATCCCAGATGATCTCGATGTCGTACCACTCGTTGGGCGTGAATGGCGCTTCGATAATGCCGTCGGGATAGGCAGCATTGTCCGTATTGCGGACGAGGAACCTCGGTGCTCTGACGCTGCCATCACTGTTCGTGCCTTCTCCTTGAATACGAAGATCAACCAGTGACTCCGAAGAGCTGCCGGATGCACCGTATAGCGTGATGTACGCGTCCTTCTGGTTGCCGTCGTCCGCGAGGGCATCCGTTTTCAGGAAGGAGAACCTGAGCGTTCCCTGCGGCATGTGAGGATCTACATTGAGCCTTAGCTCGCCTGTGTCGCCGTTAATGGTGTTCGTAATCTCGGCAACCTGGGTCAGCGCAGTAATTCGGATGATCAGGTTAGCTGCCGTCCCATCGACGGACGTAAGTGCGATGATGTCGTTGACAGAATCGCCAACCGCCAGGCCGGCCACTGTCGCGTCAGTTGTGTCGAGCGTATAAGTCCAGTCGCCGCTTTCAGCGATGCTGAATACGCCGTAAGTGGTCTGTACATCGGTTTGCGCAACCACACGGTCTTCACCGAAGTTCACATCCGTCACGGTTACGTTTCCGCTGAGCGGTGCAACCTGGTCATTGGGGATCGTCGCACTCAGGCCGTCAAACGTCGCCGGCTCCGGCGCGTTGTTGATCGCGCTCTGAACGGTGAGCAAAGCGTCGCTATCGAGGTTCCCGGCTACCGAGGATCCGCCCAGGTCCACGACTGCCTGGTTAAAGGCATCCAGCGAAGACTGCTGGAACGTGCCGTCTGCCAGGTCGACGCCGAGATTGGTGATGACCTCGCCCGCGGAAGCACCCGTATCCGTTTCGTCTAGTTGAGAGATGAGGGCCAGCGCCGTCGCGTATCTTCCGGCTTCGTCATTTCCGGCCGCTGTCGTTGCCAGGTCTGTTGGCGCGACCAGGGTGATGTCGCCGAACACGCCGAAGTTGACGGATACTGACGCATTGTATGTGGAAATCGCCGTGTTCAGATCACCTGCTGCGAGAGCAAGCTGGGTCGCAATTTCCGTTAGCGGAGAGACTGTAAACACGGTGTCTGCTTGAACATCGACGACTGCTCGCGAGTCGGGAGCATTTAGCGTTAGGCCCGTCGCTTCATCGGTATAGGTGCCACCGGTGCATGAGATCAATGCGGTTCCGTCGATCGGAACCAGGTCGCCGAAACTCACCGTGCCGCCGCTCGTTGTGCCCGAGCCGAATACGCTGCCTACAACGCCAGCGGCATCGACGGCAGCGATATCACAATCAGCTCCGTCGACGAGGCCGTGGACATAGAGTGCTCCAAGCGCGAAAGCTGCCTGAATGTCGACGCCACCGGATTCGACCGTCTCGCGAAAACCGGAGTTATCGGTATATCGAACAACGACCGTAACGGATTCACCGCCCTCGGCTTGGGTCAACGTGTAGGTAGCAGAAGTCGCACCAGCAATTGCGTCGCCGTCCGAGTACCACTGATAGGTTTCCGAGCCAGCCTGAACTCCATCGGCGTCCGACACCGATGCGGAGAGGGTCTCGCCGACGATGGCTGTACCCGAAATAGTCGCGGCCCCGTTAGAGCCAGGCGCCAGAGGGATACTATCCCTGTCGCTGCCGCAACCGACGAGCGTCGCAAGTATCACAGCACTTAAGAAGACTTTATAACTCATGACCCGGAACTCCCACTTCAAATTCATACTTATTTATCTGCAGCCCGCCTGCTCGCCACGGCTGTCAGTAGTATTCGGGGGATTGGTGTCGCGGCCGACGACCCGCAACTGCAAACTGCGCGAGAATTGCGGCATCGCGTTGACGCGTCTAGATCTCCCCCGCGTAACTTCGCGAATCTATTCTTTCGTTCGACGTACCACAGCTGATACTCGTGCGTTGGCGGGCTAAACACGCTGGCGCGTGTACTGGTTTTGGCCAACAGGTCTATTCCCTTGTACGTCAAAGGTTGGCACCTGTCATAACATTTGTCAACCAATAAAGTTCAACCTCGATCCCCGATTGGTAAGGCCAATTATCTAGATATAAAGATGCTTGCGAACTATGGAGCAGATTCCGATTTATGGGACAACGCCCGGAAGGATAGGCCTCCCTTCGGTCGGCCTGTCCTCGCTGCGCTCGCCTCGGTACGAACCTCCGACCAAAATCAGAGAAGATGCCCAGAGAGGGGCCAGGTGAAGAAAGACCGCTATGGGTCAGGAGGAGTCATCCTACCTAAATTCGCCTGGTCGGCTGGTATCGGCCAGAGGCAGCCGTTCGTACTGCTGATCCCGGCTATGCTGACTACGAGACAACCAAGTCGCTGCGAGTTGTCGATCAGTTCACACTTTTAGACTCAATCTTCGTTGAGGGGCACGATCTGGTACTTGAGTCCAGGAAGATCCGGGAGCCGGCATCTACGGTGGAATCTCCTCGAATACCGGAGATCGTGATGATTCCTGAAACGCACTACCAGCATTCTGGCAAAGCGCCAGTCGGTGGAATCCTGCTTACGCTGGTTGGCGGCTTAGTCGCCGGCGTAGCCTTGGGTGCCGTCTATGGTTTCCTTATTTATTGGAGCCCATTCGTCTATATCAACGCATTCATAACCCTCGGCTTTGGTATCGGGATCGGCGCGGCTGTAGGTAGCCTGGCCAAGGTCGGCAAGATACGGAATCTCGGATTGGTCTCGATAGTCGCCCTGATCGTAGCGCTTGCTGCCTATTACGTGCACTGGTCAGCGTGGGTCGGCCGCATGACGGACTCGCCAATCGTCGCGCCTGGTGAGCTGTGGGCCTTCATCACCACAATTAACGCACTCGGCCCTTGGACGATCTTCGAATGGACGCCCGCCGGATCTTCGCTCTGGGCGATCTGGGGTATTGAGGCAATTGTCATTATCGGCCTCGGCGCAATATCGGCAGGTGGTGTCGTAGACGTGCCATTCTGTGAGGACACGGGCGTATGGGCTACAGAAACTGCTCTTCCGAAGTATTTTGCAGCGCTCGATTCGCCGAGCGTGGACTCGCCGAACTCAGTGTTGCAGGCATTACAGCCGACTGGTGATTCGCCCGGCGCATACACCGAAGTATCCGTCGCAACTGCCCATGGCTCAGAACTTCGCTGCGTATCACTCAACAGCATTGTCGTGGAGACCAATAAAGACGGCAAGGAGGAGACAAAGAAACAAACCATCGTGAAGAACATGCTGTTTGACCGCGACAGCTTCGAACGGCTCATGCAAATCGCTCAGCCCACGACCGTCTAGCCATGCTCGCTGGTGAACGCGCGGCAATCGCATCGCGTTCGCTCGCGGAAGGAAGAACCACGTCATGAAACCCTTAATTGCGAAACTCGTGTGGCCTGCCTACTTTGCTGCGCTCGCCTACCTGGCTTTTTTGAGCGTCACTACGTATCTCGACGCACATTCAATCCTTAAAGATCACACGGTAGTCGACGCGCCGGTCGAGCTGACCGATACGTCGTACCGCACCAAAAGAGGTCATACAACGACAACATATGATTTCAGGTACACGTACACGGTCAATGGCAACGAACACTCGGCAAATTACTCTGCTGTTAACGAGAAGGGAGAGCGGTACCTCAATGACGGAGTTGTCACCATTGCCTACTCCAACACAGATCCGTCGAACGCGGGCGTGTTGGTAAACCTCGAAAACCGGTCGAGCATCGGCAGATTCATTAAGAGTTTTCTGATCATTGCACTGGTCCTCGGGATAATCGGCATATTTGTCTATGGCTGGGCGCTGCCAGACGATGAGGACGAGCAGGAAGATAACCTCGCAGAAGGCACCGCAACCTAGGCCGCCATAGGAGCATCAAAATGACGGATGAACAGCAGATCGATGAGCAGATTAGCCACGACGAAGAGCACGCAGAGGCGTACGGCTTCTGGGTGTTTGCATTCGGCGTAATAGGTGCTGTTGTCGGATATAACATTGGTGCAGAAGCAGGCTTTAGCTTCTTGCCCAACATTGGACTCGGCTTCGTTGGGTTGCTCGTGCTGGCAAGCGTTGCCTACAAATTTCGTCGGATAATCGCCGTGGTCGGCGCAGTTGCAATCCTCGTAGCCGTTATTGCAGCTGTTGTCGAGGGCATTCGAAGCGCGTAGTCAGGCAAGATCTCCAAGTTGCCCAAAGCTCTCAGCACTCACCATATGGTGAGACCGGTTGTAGTCGGCCAGAATCAGCCGTTCTTCGTCAGGTTTTCTCCAGTCTTCTTGCGCGCTCGATGCATTCGGCCAACAATTCGTCTTGGTCGTAACCGCGGCAAGAGACGGTTCTACCCCAGATATCACTTCCCTCCGCCAGCCATACGTTATTCGAGGTTTCGGTGAATCTGAAATACCAGTCTGGAAGGCGGCCGGTCGATCGGCGCTCAGTCACTGCCGTTTGAAGCAAACACGCCTGGCGGGAAAGCCCTCAAGATGTCCCGCATGAGACCCCCTTCCGCGGGATGGTCGGCACGATTGATCATCAAAATCACACTGAATCGATCGCCATCTGCCCAGAACGCCACCGCATTGAAGATGCCGTTTGACCCCGCTGGTCCCATGACTCGTTGCTGTCGGCCTTTGGAAAAGACCATTCGCGAGGCTTTGTATTTTTCGAACTGGACGGGGTCATCGAAATACACGCCGTCACCGATGCCATCGAGAAAACGACCTAGACTCTCCGCAGTCGAAAGCAGCCCGCCAGCGCCCATCAGGTTCCAAGACGGTCCTGATTCGAGCCACATTTTGTCGTCGATCGGGTTTCCCCAGTGCTCGTTGCCGGTCCGGCATCCATCGGCATAGGACCGCTGTTCAGACTCCTCGAACTGGAAGCCCGTCCCTTCCATATTCGCCGGGGCGTACACGTAACGACGTAGCAAATCCGGATAAGCCTCGCCTGTCGCGACTTCGTAAACTGCAGCCAACAACTGGTAGCCGAGGTTCGAGTACTGTTCGCTGCCGCCGGGTTTTGCTACCAGCTCCACCAACATCGCTCGGGCGATGAGTTCGTCTCTACCGACAGGCTCATAGTCATAGTCGACCGTGTACGCAATAGGCTGACCGTCTTTATCGATGATGTCCGGTAGACCACCTGTGTGGTCCATCAGCTGCCTCAGCGTCACCTGTCCAATCGGACCATGGAATTCCGGCAGGATATCCGACACCTTGTCCTCAAGGCGGAATACGCCTTTTTCTTCGAGCACGAAACCCAGCACACGAGTGAACTCCTTCGTAATTGAGCCAATCATGAAGATGTGTTCAGGCGTCACTGACTCATTGACCGCGCAGGATGCGGATCCGAACGCAGATTCCACCAATACCTTGTCGCCGTACTTGATCTGCAGAATGCCGGACGCTCCTTCGCGGGACGCTCGGGCAAGGCGTTCAGAAACGTTTTTGAGCGCGACGTCGAGATCAGCCCCAGCAGGATCGTCGGCCACGCAAACCTGGCTGCCAAGGAGAAGTAGCGTACAGATTGTCCACAGGAATTCTCTCAGCATCGGTGCCCCTCTCTTGGCGAGACCCATTCTAATTTCGGTCGGCAGGAAATGTCGTCCGCTGTGAGTAACGAGGAGTCATCCTATATCAAAAGTCCTGCACAGTTGGTCTCGGCTAAAAGCGGGCGGTCAGCTTCGAACATCTTCATCGTCCTGGCCCGAGAAATACTTGCTCGGAGCCAAGACTACGAACAAGTAAAATGGCGCGCCGAAGAGCCACCAGCGGATTGCGCCAGTGAAGTTTTCCTCGGACAAGATGGGAACTCTGTTCTGCTGGGTGGACTTTGCCTTGCTATGCCCTAAGAGCACAACAACGAAACTGCACAGAATCAAAGCTGAAACGACGGCGGTTTTTCTAACGTAGCGCATCATTGCGCGTGCGGAATCTCTGTGCCGGCTGCATATGCGAGCCGGCCCGGTCAGGACCGGCTCTCTTGTGATTCGCCCGGCTAGAGTCGGCAAACTGCACGCCGAATTCGGCATGGCTTTCGCCTTGTAGCTAGAACGCCAGCCGGAAGTTGACGCCAAAGCGGGTGATATCGTCGCTGATTCGTATATCGACCGTCGCCCCGAACTGCTCGTTGAACTTGTAAAGCCCTTCCAGTAGGACGCCCAGCTCGGTGTCTTCTGCCGGCTCGAAGTATTCCAAAGCCGCCTTACCTTCAAACTGGGCGTTGAATTCGTTGCGTACGCCGGCCGCGGCGAACAGGCCGCTATCACTGTCCGCGCTCCCCTCGAATTCCACAATGCCGAGCTGACCGAAAAACTGCATCGTAGCTGAAGTATTGCTGTGAATGCCGACGCCTGCGATCAATGTATCGAAGTCAACGTCTCCGCTGCCGACATCGATGTCCGCCATTGAGTAACTACCGAACACAAACCACTGCTCAGAAAAACCGTAAGATCCCTCGAGGCGAAGACCGTCCCCATCGATTTCACTGCCGCCGACGTCAAGCTCCGTACGTTCCAGGCCGATTTGGGCGTAATCCCAGTCGATGTCCGCCACGGCTACCGGGGCCGCCGAGAGGGCGGCGGCGCCAAGAATAACAACTACTATGTTCCTGTTGATCACCTGAACTCCTCGAAAAAAGACTTTAGAGCGACCGCTTAAAAATTAATCTCGCGACCTTGAGTACGAAAAATAGCACGTCGAGACAGCGCAACGCGTACGAACAGATGCTCGTGGTACAAGATGATACAAAGGAACCGAGCGCTGCGGTAATTCGGTTCGTCGCGAAGAGCGCGACTGTTGTGACTGCTCTGCGTTCCTGTGTCCACCGATACTTTGGCTACAGAGAAGGGCCGCTCCTGGCCGCCTCTGGCCGCCTCTGGCCGTTCAGGCGATTTGAGGTAGGATGACTGCTTCTGACCCAAAGGCGACATTGAGAAGACGGATGAAGTCCCCTTTTATCGTGACACATGACTACGGTACCGGTGGTGTCATATACCGACTCTTCGCCGACAATAAGGGCGATGTTGAGCGGCTTTTTCCCGCCCCGAGTTGGAACGTGTACGTTGAAGGAAGCGACGGCTGCCCGGAAGTCGCGCAAATGACTTGGATCCCGGAATCGGACATTGACCAGCGGGAGGAATGGCTGGTGAAGCACGTATGGTCTGAGGAACAGCGCAAATTGGGCAGGCGACCATTCTGGTTTGAGCACCCCAACCAGCCGGAGACTCGCTACTTTGAGGTTTGGGCCGAGTCGGAAGAAGACGTGTTGGCGCGATTCGAAAGTCTGCATTCGATGATGCATCGAGAGATCAATGGAGACATGCTCGACAGAATGACGTATTGCTCTTTGGAAGGCCTTGAAAACTATGTCTGACCGGCTGCCTCTGGCCGAAACCGGCCACCCAGGTGTTTTGAGGTAGGATGACTCCTGCTGACCCATTACAGCCATTCGATTATATTTTGATTGCCAACACATGGTGAGAACGACGGCCATAAATAGTCGAACAAGTGATCGTGAAAGCACCTCCCGCGCACTCGTATTTGATGCAGATGGGGTGGTCATCGAGTCATGGGGATTCGCGAGGGCGCTGCAGGCTGAATACGGCCTATCACCAGACGTGACAAAGGAGTTCTTTGCGGGTCCGTTCAAACAGTGTTTGAGTGGTGATGCGGACCTTATTGAATCGGTAGCACCCTATCTTGATCGGTGGCAGTGGCCAGATACAGTCGAGGCGTTTATCGAGTTATGGATGGAGTCGGACAATAGGCCTAGTACTGAGATTCTTAACCATATTCAAGAGCTGAGGAGAGGGGGTGCCAAATGCTATATCGCATCCAATCAGGAAAAGATTCGAGCGGAGTACATTCGTGTTCGTATGGGATTCGAGTCGATGTTCGAGCGACTGTTCTTTTCGTGCGAGCTGGGATGTACAAAGCCTGAAAGGCAGTTCTTTGAGGTGATAAGCACCGAGATTGGCATTGAGCCGCATAACATACATTTCTGGGACGACTCCGGCTCATACGTGAACGCCGCCAAAAGTGCTGGGTGGAATGCACACGTGTTCGAGAGCGTCGAGTCAATACAGTTCGATCTACATATGTAAGGCGAACGACCGGTTCTGACCGAAACCGGGCAACCAGGTGTTTTGAGGTAGGATGGGGCCTACTGACCCAAAGCGGACAGTCGCAAATCTTGTTTGGAGGCCAAGGTGGGAGCTTCTGACTGGCCCGAAATTTCCTATTTTGAAGAAGGCACTGATGCGGCCAATAGCATTCTCAGCCAGCTTGAGCTGCTAGAGGAAGGCGACTGGCTGCGACTCTATCGGGCCGCGGACGGTACATACTGGCGAATTGACGCTTGGGACAAGTACCAGACTCAATTTCTTGTTCGCCTGTCGGCTCGCGACGGGTGGAAGGAATTTGACGCAACTCAACTCCAAAAAGATCTCCTCAAGAAGACTCGGGGCGAGTCAAGCAGCAACGTGTGCAGATGGGCAGATTGCTCTAATGCTGCACTTTGCGATTCGGAATTCTGCGTGGATCACTTGTGGGATGCTGGCCATCGGCGGTGATCATTCCCTAACATCCGCTTTTGGCCGTGAGCGGCCATCCCGGTGTTTTAAGGTAGGATGACGCGTAGTGACCCATAGCGGCCGTTCGCAGATTCGATGGTTCTAGGTAAATATGAGACGACTTTCGAAAGCAACTCTGCGGTTTTCAGTGCTCCTGGTTCTCGCTGTCGCGAGCGGAATGAGTGGGTGCGGCGAGGTTCAGAGCGAAGAAAAACAAAGCAATGTAGGCCCCGGACCGGAGCGTAGGATGACCCTTGATGAACTCCACACGTTTCACCTGCCTCCAGACCGAAGAGCCCGAATTCTTACTCTTATCTTTTACCAGGGATTTCGTACTCCAGACAATCGGCACAATGACCCGCCGCCAATAGTGAGTCTCGAGGACTTTTTTGAGGGGAACAAACGTACACAGTCTATTGCGCCGAACTTGGACCAGGATCATCCTGGCTTGCCGTTTATGTATGAGAAGCTCAAACAAATAAGAGCTCGCCCCGATGTTCAGGACGTAGTAGTGAATATCTACGATCTGGCTGACATCATCTTCGACTTCGAAGACGGTTGGCCTGGTGCCGAAAACGTCCATATTCTCACTTCGGCCTCAGACGAAGATGTGTGGAATTGGGCCAATGACCTCAAAGCTGATGGTGCGTTTATTGGTTGGCCATATGGCAAGGCGAAGTATGCGCCTATCGAGCAGGGTAACAATCAATGGTGGACGCTGGCTTGGGACTGATGCCAACGGCTACAAACGGCCAAAAGCTGCCGTTCGAGTAATTTGAGGCAGGATGACTGCTACTGACCCAAAGCCGACGCTGGCGTCCGTTTGGCTTTCCAAATTTGCGCGAGATATTGCACGGCTAGATAGTCGAGATAGCCAGGAGAAACAGCATGAACAGTGAATTCAACATCGGCTTCTTGATCTACCCAAATATGACGCCGCTCGACGCCATAGGCCCGGCGCAAATGCTGTCGGCGGTGCCAAATGCTCATGTTCACATGATTTGGAAGGATCTGCGGCCAGTGTCAACGGACATTGGCATAACTCTCAACCCCACGACGACCTTATCAGAATGCCCTGATCTGGATGTCATTTGCGTCCCCGGCGGTTTCGGCCAGAAGGCATTGATGGACGATCAAGCGGTATTGGATTTCCTCAAACGCCAAGGTGAACAGGCGCAGTACGTAACGTCGGTGTGCAGTGGTTCATTGTTGTTGGGTGCGGCAGGATTGTTGAAGGGCTACAGATCTGCTTGTCACTGGGCCTTGCTTGACGAGTTGAAGTCTTTCGGCGCGGAGCCTGATTCGGGTCGGGTAGTTCGCGACAGAAATCGATTGTCCGGCGGTGGCGTGACCGCGGGTGTTGATTTTGGCTTGACTCTGGTTGCCGAACTGGTTGACGAGGAGTTTGCAAAACTTGTTCAACTAAGTGCGGAGTATGATCCGGAGCCGCCGTTTGACGCCGGATCGCCTTCGAAAGCTGGCCCCGAGCTTGTGACGAAAGTACGGAATAGATTTGCCCAAATGTGGGGCCAGTAGCTGATTCCAATCCAGTCGGCATGCGTCCTCTTCTGACCGAATTGTTCGGCCCCATCAATTCGGACCATCGAGTTGCACCAGCGGCTCCTTCTGGCCGAGGCTGTGTGAAAACTCTGCTCACTTTATAATCGTGCTTTCCGCTTGGGAAGCGCGCTATGAGCAAGTTCATTGAGGGCCAGGATCGCAGTCAGGGCACGCTAT
>JAAUYD010016069.1_pt1 | contig 12784 bp, 10 predicted proteins | sample 7278101 | NCBI WGS metagenome assembly JAAUYD01 (sample SAMN14350128, study PRJNA611818) | marine sediment metagenome | isolation source: surface marine sediment (0.6m) | place: French Polynesia: Moorea | collected 2018-08 | reverse complement strand
CTTCACCTAAAACCTAAAACTTAAAACCTAAAACCATTGTTATAATCCCGTATCCAATTCCCTTTCAATTTTTCTGCTGAAATTGCTTAAATAGAAGCAGCAGACAAAATAGATCCCAGCGATAAAAATATAGGCTTCTGCTGAAAACCCCATCCAACGTGGATCCTGAAGCGTGCTCTGGGTCGTTTTCAATAAATCATACAGAGCGATGATCACCACCAAAGAGGTATCTTTGAATGCGGAGATTAGGATGCTTACCGAAGGCGGTATGACAATTTTCAGTGCCTGGGGTAATATGATCAGCCGCATGGTTTGATAATAGTTAAGCCCTAAAGAATCGGCCGCCTCGTATTGACCTTTGCTCATGCCTTGAAGACCACCACGAACGACTTCGGCGATGTAGGCCGCGGTGAAGAGTATGATGGCCACCAGTGCCCGAAGCAGACCATTGATGGAGACACCCTCAGGAAGAAAAAGAGGGAAAACCACAGATGACATGAACAGCAGGCTGATAAGTGGGACACCCCGAATCAACTCGATGTAAATTACACATAGAGATTTAATGGCCGGCATTCTAGACTGACGGCCCAGTGCCAGGAAGATTCCAAGCGGATAAGCTGCTGTTAGGCCAAAGACCGACAACAGCAAGGTCAACGGCAAACCGCCCCATTTGGTACTCTCGACAGAGGAGAGGCCAAGAATCCCCCCTCTGAGCAAGATCCCCATGATGACCAATCCCACTCCCCAATAGTAAAACAATGATTTCTTCCAATTGCGGGGGTATTGACTAAACAAAAGAAGCCCGACGAGCAGCAGAATGGCTAAGAAAGGTCTCCAGTGTTGATCATAAGGATAAAACCCGAATAGCATGAAACGAATATTGGCAGGGATTATGGACCAGCATGCGCCTTGACCTTGTTGACATTCCTGGCTGGTGGAGAACCACAGACTATCAATAAAGGCCCAACGAATGAAGGGAATCATTGAGTACCACAGGCCTATCATAACGCCAATGGTCAGCAGGGAATTAAACCAATTGCTGAATAAATTTTCCCGGACCCAACCCGTGACCCCAACACTGGCAACCGGCGGTTTAATCTTAGACGGTATCGGATTATCAACAGTTGACGCGTTAGGCATTATTTATCATTCCTAAAACAAATAAATAAAATCGACAGAATTCCACAACCTAATACCTAAAACTTAAAACCTAAAACCTGAAACGTGTTTGAAACTCCATATTATAACTTGCTCCAACTTCAGTATCTTTCTATCTGCAATAGCCTTATCTTTCGACCAGTTTCATTTTTTTGTTATACCAGTTCATGAAAGCTGAAGTGGATAAACTAAAGATGAGGTAAACAGCCATGATTAGCATCACCCCTTCGATGGCCTGACCGGTTTGGTTAATCGTCGTACCGGCAACGGAGACAAAATCAGGGTACCCGATGGCCACTGCCAAAGAACTGTTCTTCGTCAAATTGAGCATCTGGCTGGTGAGCGGTGGTATGATAACGCGCAGCGCCTGGGGCAGGATTACCAAATTGAGTACTTGCCCGGATCGCAGTCCGATAGCCTTGGCCGCTTCTGTTTGCCCCTTGCTCACCGATTGAATTCCAGCTCTCACGACCTCTGCAACGAATGCTGCCGTATAGAGTACCAAGCCCAGCAGCAGAGCAGTAAATTCAGGACTGACGCTCATCCCACCTTTAAAATTAAAGCCTTTGAGCACCGGTACATTCATTTCCATGGGGGCGCCGCCCAACCACCAAGCCAATAGCGGAAGTCCCACAATCAAACCGGTGCTGGCTTTGGCAATGGGAAAGGGTTTTCCGGTTTGAGCCTGGCGCTTTTTGGCCCACCGCAGCAATAAATAAATAACGATCACGGCGATGACCAGGGCGACCGCCATATAGGTAAAAGCGCGATGAGCAGCCGGTATGGCAAATATCAAGCCCCGATTACAGAGAAAAACGCCTTGTATGGGGTTGAGCGCCTGCCGTGGTGACGGTAGCATTTCATAAAAGAAGACGTACCAAAAGAAGAGCTGCAAAAGTACGGGGATGTCTTGGAAAACTTCGATATAGATAGCGGCTAGTTTCGACACAAGCCAGTTCGATGATAGCCTGGCAACGCCAATGATGGTTCCCAATATAACGGTTAAGATGATTCCGATAAATGAGACCAAAAGCGTATTGAGAGCGCCGACGATCAACGCCTTCCCATAAGTATCCGCCGCTGAGTAAGGGATGAGCGTTTCGCCAATCTCAAACGACGCTTCACGCTCCATGAAACTGAAGCCTGTTGCAATGGACTGTCGTTCCAGGTTTGCCAAGGTGTTTGAAATTAGATAGTAAGCCAGCAAGCCCACCATGCAAAGGGTCACAACTTGGTAGAGTATGGACCGTTTCCCAGGATCATACCAGAATGATGCTTTGCCGGGGCTGTCATCAGCCGCAACTGCTTTTTCAGATAATGACATTATGATTCAACTAAACTTAAAAAGTTCAGGCTTCAGCCCAGTGAAAGGTTTAGAGTTCAACGTTCAAAGTTCCGGGCCTACGGCCCAGTTCAAAGTTCAGAGTTCAATGTTCAAAGTTATGGACCTTCAGTCCATTTTAAGAATAAGGGTTTACCTTTAAGAGGGTCATAAAATCTGTTAAGTCCGCAAACCGGATTTAATGCCTTAACTTTGAACTCTGAACTTTGAACTCTGAACCTTGAACTACTACACAATTTAGTACACCGGTTCCCACCCCTAATCGTGTGGGAACCGGTGATGATAGGTTATCTGTTATTTAAACGGGGGAGAATACATCAAGCCGCCATCGGTCCAAAGCGCATTTAGCCCTCGCTCAAGCTTCAGCGGAGTATTCATACCGACGTTGCGCTCGAAAACTTCACCATAGTTGCCCACCATTTTGACGATGTTATAGGCCCACTTTTCATCCAGTCCAAGGGCCTTGCCATTTCCCGGGCTCACCCCAAGAAAACGTTGAATCTTGGGGTCCTTGCTTTTGAGCATTTGGTCGACATTCTTCGAGGTGATGCCATAATACTCTGCCTCGATCAGCGCCAGGGTGGCAAATTTAACAATGTCCGCCCATTGATCATCGCCATGACGTACGGCAGGCCCCAGGGGTTCGCGGGAAATGATTTCCGGAAGAATCATGTGACCATCAGGATTGGGGGCAATGGCCCGGGTTCCGGCCAATTGAGACGCATCAGAGGTTAGAACATCACAGCGTCCGGCAAAATAAGCCTTTGCCAACTCCGGAGTACTCTCGATGACCACCGGTTTCATCTTCATTCCGTTGGCACGGAAATAGTCAGCCGCATTGAGCTCGGTTGTCGTTCCCGGCAAAACGCACACTGTCGCACCGTCGAGTTCTTTGGCACTCTTAACCCCCAACTTTTTGGGGATTAAAAAGCCTTGACCATCATAATAGTTGGTCTGTACAAAATTAAGTCCCAAAGCGGTTTCACGGGACAAGGTCCGGGTGGCATTGCGGGTGAGCAGATCAATCTCACCGGATTGCAACGCGGTGAAGCGGGTTTTAGCTGTCAGGGGTACCCATTTGATCTTGTCGGGAGCCCCGAAAACGGCAACGGATACCGCCCGGGCCGTATCAACGTCCAGACCCCGCCATACGCCCTTTTCGTCAGGCTTAGAGAATCCGAACAACCCCTCATTAACACCGACGGCGATAACGCCTTTCGCTTTCACATCTTGTAGTGTGCCCGCCATTGCAACTGGAATACAAAATGCGATTAAAGTTACTGTAATTACAACTAGTTTCAATGCTTTCATTTACCTTCCTCCTCATTGCATATGTTGTTGCCTGCACTGATACGCTACCATGCGCCCAATGCATGCCCTACCTAACGAAACCTATTATAGAGAAGCCATTCATTCCATATATTCATATTCATTATTTGAGGTTAAAGCATGTTTTTTGTACCATGGGCAACCCGATATTCGCAAGATAATTCATTTTCTATAAATCGATCCCATAAGCTTTCATTTTGCTCAACAAGGAAGGGTGGCTGATTTCCAGCAACTTAGCCGCTTGAGTACGATTTCCCTTGGTAGAGCGGAGGGCTCGTGTGATCATATCCTCTTCTAATACCTTCTGAGCTTTTTTTAAGGAGTAGCCTTCAAAAATGTGATTCAGAGGTATAGCGGCTGTCTTTGGAGAGCGGCTGAAAGAAAAGCTGTCTTCTTTCAATGTATCGCTGTCCGATAAGACCATCGCCCTTTCGATGGCGTTCTCCAATTCGCGCACGTTACCTGGCCAATGGTGTTCAAGCAATTGTGCCATGGCTTCAGGTGCAATGGTTTTTACCGTGCTGCTCAATGTTTTATTGAGTTTGTCGATAAAATGGTCGCACAACAGCGGAATATCTTCGGTGCGATCTCGCAGCGGGGGCATTTCAACCGGCAAAACATTTAAACGGTAGTAAAGATCTTCCCTGAAGGTGTTGTCTGCAACCATCTCCTCGAGATTTCGAGACGTGGCGGCAATCACCCGTACGTCAATTTTTTGGGTATGGGCTGCACCCACCGGCCGAATCTCATTTTCTTGCAGGACTCTGAGAAGTTTTACTTGCAACTGTATTGAAAGTTCACCGATCTCATCCAAAAAAATGGTACCTTTATGGGCTTGTTCAAACAAACCTTTTTTGGTGGTATCGGCGCCGGTGAATGCGCCCTTGACGTATCCAAACAATTCGCTTTCAAGTAAATTTTCAGGAATGCTGCCACAGTTCACCGGGACAAGAGATTGTTTGCTTCTTGATCCCTCATAATGGATGGCTCTTGCGACCAACTCCTTTCCAGTGCCGCTTTCGCCGGTTATTAAAACCGTTGAGTTATACTGTGCGGCTTTGGACGCCACGGTGAAGACGGACTTCATTGCACGGCTTTTGGCCACCAGTTTGCCAAACCGCTGGCGATCCTCAAAGCTCTGCAATTTTGCCTTGAGCTGAACATTTTCCCGTTTTAGATGGTCACGTTCCTCTGCCTTCTTTATGGCGAGGCGCACTTCATCGCTTTTAAACGGTTTGGAGATAAAATCATAAGCCCCCAGTTGCATCGCCTTAACAGCCAGGTCAATGGTACCATAAGCGGACATCATGATAATGGTCGCATTATGACCCGCATCTCGAAATGCCCTCAAAAAGGCCATCCCGTCCATTTTCGGCATTTTGATATCACACAGAATAAAATCAAATGCCGACTGGTCCAGCTTAGTTAAACCTTGTTGACCATCGGTTGCCGTTTCAACATGATATCCGTCCATTGCCAGCATTTTGGACAGCATATGTCGCATGTTTTCTTCGTCGTCGATGATCAGTACGGAAGTATTGCGATCTGGTTTTTGTGATCTATCTGCCATAAGCATATCCTTAGCTTAGCTCGGCTCTTGGTTTTTTTTCAGGAGCATATCGCGGCATAAAGGTACGCCTGCATCCTATTTAGCCCATATCTTCCCAATACCGGGGGCTATTGGGTCCCTTCATGTTTAGTCTCACGGCCATCATCAGCCAAGGGTAATTCGATACTGAATGTCGCTCCATGGTCGGGCTTACTCTCAGCTTGGATGGTTCCTCCCATGCCTTCAATGATCATGAAACTTACGGCCAACCCCAACCCTGTACCTTTTCCAGGCTCCTTTGTGGTGTAAAAGGGATCAAAAATGTTTTGCAATTTATCGGGTTCTATACCGCCACCATTGTCCTTGAAGCTTACCCTGAGCATGGACGGTGTCGTCATTTCAGCCCCATCCAAGTTGTCGGTCTTCACTTGAATTAGACCCGGTCGAGATGACTCGGTGCTTTGAATGGCATCGGCAGCATTTAACAGCAAATTAAGAAAAACCTGGCGGAGCTGGTCCGGGTTTCCCCACACCAGATCGTTTGACGCCCCCAGGGCCAAATCTATTTTGGTCCCGCTCATTATCGGTTGCAACTGCATCACCTCGGCAATATCCTGAATAACAGCCGTGACGCCCACTTGCTTGTTTTGCGTATCTCCAGGTCTTGCCAGATCCAACAGTTGCCGAATGACGGTATTGATGCGTTGTACTTCATCCTCAGTGCGCCTGAGAAAGTCGATCCTTTCATCATCTGCGAGCTCTTTTGCTTTAAGCATTTCCAAGTAGCCCAATACAATTCCAATGGGGTTTCCGATCTCATGGGCAATGCCTGCAGCCAGTCGCCCCACCGAAGCCATCTTTTCCGAGCGAATGATCTCTTTCTGGGCATTCTTCAGCTCAACATTTGCTCGCTCTAGAGAACATACCGTATCCTTTAATTTTTTCTTGTCAGAGGATATACGCGTCAACATTCGGTTCAATGCGGAAGAGAGTCGATTCAGTTCATTATCTTCATGACGGAAAGCGAAAAAGAGATCTTCGTCTTCGTGAAAATCATCTGCCTGCATCACGATTCGATCTATGGGGCGTAAATAGAGCCGAAAAATGCGATAGAGGCCGACGATGGTCAGAACCCCCGTGTTGATGACAAGATAAAAGAAGATGGGCTTATGGTATTTTCTGAGCGTTAGATAGATGGAGGACAAGGGGACCACTGCAGCAACCACCCCATTGAATCGACCATCCTTCTCCACAGGAACGGCTATCGTAAATGCTTGGGGGTGCCACCAGAAAATAGACCATATATACCCGAGTTTATCAAACTCGGCCGCACGGCTCTCTCTTGCGGCTCCAATTTGAGACTTCAGCAAATCGATGCTGTAATCTCGATGATTATGCTGGAACACTACATTGGTGCCATCATCAGTAATATATATTGTTTGAATCCAATCTTGTGACTGGATGAGCGGGGAAAGACGTTTGACCTTATCTGAGTGAGGCTGTATTGGGTCAGAGAAAAAGAGTCGGCCGACGTTTTCGAGATAATGTTTGCTGCGGGACATTTCCTCCCGAATCAGGACATTTTGCACCACGACGATAACAAGTATATCCGTTATGATCGCCGACAATAACAGCAGTACGACGACATTGAACCCGATTTTGGTCTTGATTCCCCGCACAGCCAATGCATCCCCCCTGGTCAATACGCTATTGTCATGACAAGGCCTATTTTTAACGAGGATAGGAAATGTTGGTGATCATACCAGCACCCCTATGCGGCCGTCTAACATTAGATCCCAATACCCCCAATTGGTCTTCTAACTCGCTGTAACGATAGCACATCCAATCAACCAAAGCAAACATTCGGCCACTTACCCAACCTGTTATGCGTAATCTTTTCAAAGGAGACAACCTCATGCACCGTTCAAATCGTATCACCCGAAGGGCAGACCCAATACCATCATTGTCCAGGAAAGGCCGCCTTTACCCATCGCCGTGACTTAGAATACACGCCTCATGTTTTTCCGGAACCCGCCGATATGACATATGGCGACCCTAAGATTCTGCCGTTGTCTGTCAGCTTGTCGCCTGCGCAAGAAAAGGAGAATACTTGAAAGTCCAATACGTTAATTTAGTTTTAAGCGCAGTTAAAGAGGTCTTTGTTTCAATGCTGGAGATGTCGGTCAGATTTGAAAATCCAATTCGAAAACAAGCGGATCATCCAGCAAACAATATCAGCAGTATAATCGATGTCAGGGGCGTGATATCCGGTTATATCGTTTTAAGCTATCCAAAAGAGATGGCCACGCAAGTGGCATCCGAAATGCTCGAAGAAAGGGTGACCGAAATCAACGTGGATACCATCGATGCCATAAGCGAAATCATCAATATGGTGACCGGCGTCGCAGATACTAAATTAGGTAGGGATGATATCACGTATTCTCTACCCAATGTTGTCATGGACAAACACGAGATCTTATACCCGAAAGACAGTTTTATTTTTTCCATGCCTTGTTTATTGGAGTCAGGCGAATTTGAAGTAGATATTGCACTTTTTGAAATCCCATAGCCTATTGATTCATAGGAGGACTTGTGCCATGGCCCCCAAAATCCTCACAGTGGATGACAGCAAAACGGTTCGAACCATCATCAGAAAAATGTTATCGGGGTTCAACTGCCGAGTGTTTGAAGCCGAAGATGGACTGGAAGGTTTAGACCTTGCCAAAAAGGAGTGCCCCAATCTGATCATTTTGGATATCGATATGCCCAAGATGAATGGCTTAGATGTTTTGGCAACATTACGAAAAGACGATAAGTTATCAAAAACACCGGTATTTATGTTGACATCGAAGAGTAAAGCCAAGAACGTTCGAAGGGCACTGGAATTGGGAATCTCTGCCTATGTCGGCAAGCCCTTCAAACGGGCGGAGCTGGTTGAGAGGATCAGCAAGATCGTCCCTCTGGCATAGCCTGAAAATTTTAAACATTATCCATCCGACATAAGGATACCGTCTGCAGGGCAGTGACTTAGCAGCGGGTCCCTGTGCTGTCGTTTCGTGGCCTATTGAAACGAAACAATCGTTTTATTCAAAATTTCTGCTATTTAGACTACAATTGATATCGGCGCCCCAAGCAGAATCAAATCGTATAAGGTCAACTATGGCGTTTGACTGAAATAGATCCTATATTGTCCCTATAATACAATAATCTACTGAAGCATTTGCGGGATTGTGATTCTTTCGTGTGCCAAGAACATGGAAGGAGACATCTACATGTACAGGATCTTCATCAGTTATCGGCGCGAGGACACTGCAGGCTATGCCATCAGCATTCGCGACCGACTTGCCGATCATTTCGGATCAGATCAGATATTTATGGATATTGACGATATAGGACCGGGGGAAGACTTTGTCGCTGTCATCAACGAAAAGGTTAGTGCTTGTGACGTTCTTATCGTCCTGATCGGCCGACACTGGCTCACGTGCAGGGACGATTCCGGGCATCGCAGACTGGATCGTCAAGATGATTTTGTCCGTCTGGAAGTGGCAACTGCGCTGGATCGTAAAATTCGGGTCGTGCCGGTTCTCGTCGGAGATGCTCAACCGCCCAAACCCGATGATTTGCCACCGGAGCTTGTGTCTTTGTGCCGCCGCAACGCAATTTCCATAAGAGATACAGGATTTCGTCAGGACGTCAATCGCCTGATCGAGAGCATAGACAAAGTAATCAATACCCCAAGTACGCAAGTTCACGATACCGGACAAAGTTCGGATTCTGCAAGTGGGGTCGATAATTCCAAGTCAGAGTATACCGGCAGTGGAACTCAGGCGGCTGAACCCCGCCAACATGCGAATGCTATTGGGGGGCCTGAAAAATCGGACCGAAAGATTAATGGTGTAGAATTCAAGATCGGACAGGCACGCAATTTTCGCGACCACAGAAAGCCTGTTAAGACTGTGGCTTTTTCGCCTGACAGCACGATTCTCGCCTCGGCCGGTGGCGGGAGCTGGCTCGGTGGCGGCGACACGTTGATCAGGCTTTGGCGGGTCTCCGATGGGAGGCTTTTACGCAAGTTGGAGGGTCACAATCAAACCATCAAAAAGATAGTTTTTTCTCCTGATGGGGATCTTCTCGCCTCATGCTGTTCGAAAGCCACCTTGTTATGGCGTATGCCCGATGGCAATCGCCTGAAAACGCTTGGCAGCGGGGCACTCGATCTTGCATTTTCCACCGACGGAACGAGACTATCGGCTCTATATCGTCCCAAATACAACAATCTAAAGGAATTGTGGGAAGGCGTCGACACAGAGCATCGCCTCTGGTCGATCCCAAGCGGCAAGGATATCGGATCTACTGATACGATGGATCAGCTACCTATAGCTCCCGACTATTCCTGGGATGGAATGTCACCGGATGGCCGAATGGTGGCCGAATCTGAAACTGTGAAGATCGAAGAAGAAGAATATGAGGCAATTGTACTCAGGAGAACTTCAGATCATGCCATGATTCGAGAAATAAAGGAGAGGGATCTCGAACCGATGAACAATATCGTATTTTCGCCGGACGGGCGTTTTTTGGCCAGTTCCCATACTTTTCGTCCGTTGATAACCCTATGGCGCGTGTTGGATGGAGAACGTCTCGCACAAATACAATGGCACAATAAAGAAACAGAAGAGACGACTGCCAATCAATCTTCGACGGTCAATAGCTTGGCCTTTTCTCCGAATGGGAAATGGCTGGCAGCAGGCCATGAAAATGATAATCTTGTACGTGTTTGGCCATTAACGTCGTCTCAACGCAAATAAATACCACTTTATTTTGATACAATTGAAACCGCTTCCAAGCAAATCGTTTGTCTGAACCGCTGTTATTAATTCTAAGGACTCCGTTTTAACAGGCTAATACATTTTATGCAGGCATCAATTACCGCGGGTAACCCTTGGGCATAGTTTTCCAAGGCCGTTTCCAAGTAAAGCAATAGGCTGCGCAGATCTTGTTTGAAGGAAGATCCATCTCCGGTGGCATTTTCGATAAAGACGTCCACCCAGGCCCGTACGAGGTGCGGGGGAACGGAAGAAAGATCCTGTAAAAGAGCCTCAAGGTCTATGGTTTCTTTCGGCATTACAGCAGACATTGCAACCGGTTCACCCAATGTAATGATGTAAGGACCATTTCTGTTTGAGTCAGTTGACACTCGACGCAGTATGATCTGAGCCCGGGCGTAATTGTAGTGGCTCAAAATCCATTCGATATCATCATCTGTCACAGGGTAGCAGGTTTGCAGCAAACAGCGCGCAACATTATCCGTTGGTGGCTCCTTAAGCATCAAATAAAAAATATTGAGCTCTTCTCGAGGCAGCATCGCTTCCATCGCGGATACAGGTGAATGGTTCAAAAAAGCCCTGATCGCGGCTTCATAACGCCCCTTTTGATCTTTGGTCGGCGGGGCCGGAAAAAGCAGATAACTATACAGACCGTAGCCCTTTTTTTCGGCCTGGACCCCCACCAGATAACTGCGGGCGGTATAAAGTTCGTCCATGTCGATTCGACCCCCACCAAAGTGGGTGGCACAAGCCCACGTTACCAGCGCAAACATGGCCGACATGATCAACAGGCAAGCGCGTTTCATGGTGATCACCCCTTGTTCTTTAGGTAAATTTCAACGGCCTCAGCCATGTGTCGATTGATATTGGCCTCACGCTGCTCAAGGGATGGATGATCATCCATTGAAGACATTTTTAATTTGGATGATTTTTTCTTGCCGACCACCTTCTGGTTGTTCAGGTATCTTAAGGAGGCCTCTGGGTCATACCCGGCCTGGGCCATAATCATCAGTGCGTTTCGATCAGCCTCAATCTCTTGGGCCTTTGAAAACGGCACCACTCTGGCCCCCTCATAAGCCACCCCAATGGCAGTCATTGCGCCAACAACCACCTTAGGATCCACATCAGCGGCATTAAGCCCCGCGCCCGTCGCTGCGGCCATGAGAGCGGTTTTGGTGTGTTCGTCAAAACGTGACTTGGCATCACGGGCAAGCGCATGGGCGACTTCATGAGAAAGAACAAAAGCGATCTGATCCTGCTGATCACGAGATACAAAATTAACGCCAGAATAAACCAACACTTTTCCTCCGGGAAAGGCTTCAGCATCGGCTTTAAGATTATCCTCGACGAGTTCCATCTGCCACTGCCAGTTTTTGGCTTTTGCGTTTTTATAGGCCTGGCATTGGGGGGCGGCTGCCAAAAGTTTCTCCCACACAGTCTTTACCAGTTTCGTACGATCTGGTGCTTTGCACAGATCAATGGACTTAAGCTTGATTGTGTACATCAGGCTGCCAATTCGATCCAGGACAGGATCTGGGATGCCAACCTTACTGCTGGCTTTTGAAAGCTGTCCCTTTAAATTAAATCCAGTGGCTGGAGCCCATATCAACAAAAAACATGCAATTGTGAGAACACTAATATGAATGATTGATTTCATGGCTTATCTCCTCTTCCTTGGTGAATACTTTTTTTGGGGTGCGGATTTTCCGCTGCTGCAACACTCCCCTGAGTCGCCGCATTCCTAAGGAAAAAAGTCTCAGAAAGCCAATACTTATCAGGACAAGGAGAATCGTTAACTTGGAAGAGGGTTCGTAACCTGTGAGTGATAACAACCAATACAATCCGGTTGCCACAAAGATTGTCAGCAAGTAAATTAGCAAACCATTTGATCTCATAGCACACCTTCCTTGGCCGTGTCGGCGACACTTCCAATTGAGATCCGCAAATTACAGCTGACTTTGGAATTGCAATATAAATTGTAAAAACACTATCAATCTGTTTAACAGAGAAACGAGCAATCTATTTAACAGAGAGGCGAGCATTCAATTTTACGCGGAATTTTATCAAGCTATAAATCAATTCATCAGTCTTGTCTGTGATGTACGTCACAAGAATTATAGGATCTGCACAAGTAAGCACTATGGTCACCTCATAAAAACAATTATCCGGATCTGAAAGGGAACTACTGAACTCTTTAAGTGCAAATTCTGATGATTATCCCGGTTTGAACACGCGCTCTCCCCTCAGCCAACCTTCCACGGGATTCGGATGTGCCAAATAGGATTTAACAGCGCTTGTCACAATCTGAGTCTCCCATTGGAGTCCGAGTATTTCGCACCCCTTCTGAACACCCTTTCTCACCATCCCGAACACATAATTTCGATGAAAAAGGCTGTCGATTTCCGCCTCCTTGTCTTTGGATCTCCAGGAGTCGATACACTGCCGCACATACAGAGAATGCCAGGACCTGCAGACAAAAGGGCGAATGGCATACACGGAACAGCTCCCTTCCTTCAAGAAAATACAAGCGGTCTCTTGCCAGTTTTGGACCTTTTCATCCTGTGTTTTTTGATATGTCAGGCG
>JAAUYD010226249.1_pt1 | contig 12790 bp, 9 predicted proteins | sample 7278101 | NCBI WGS metagenome assembly JAAUYD01 (sample SAMN14350128, study PRJNA611818) | marine sediment metagenome | isolation source: surface marine sediment (0.6m) | place: French Polynesia: Moorea | collected 2018-08 | reverse complement strand
GTTAAACTTTGCCAAAACGCCGATCGCGCGATGCATAATCCTTTAAAGCTAATTCAAATTCTGCGATCGTAAAATCGGGCCATAAAGTCTGAGTAACGTACAATTCAGTGTAAGCTAATTGCCAAAGTAAAAAATTACTCAAACGCATCTCACCGCTAGTACGAATTAACAAATCTGGATCGGGAAAATTAGCGGTGTAGAGACATTTTTGGATCGTGCTTTCGTCGATCGCATTGGGATCTAATTTACCCTCAACAGCCATAACAGCCAAATTACGACAAGCGCGAATCATTTCTTGACGAGAACTGTAGTTAATCGCTACATTAAAGTTTATCTTTTGATTATCTTTAGTTAGGGCGATCGCTTTGGCGATGAGTTTTTGCAAAGATTTTGGTAGGGGAGTAAGATCGCCAAAAAATTTCAGACAAACTCCTTCTGAATGCATTTGTTTTAATTCGCGAGCGAGCATATCCTCAAATAAGCCTATCAAAAATTCTACCTCGAGTTTAGGACGACCCCAATTTTCAGCAGAAAAAGCATATACAGTTAAAGTTTTAATGCCGATATGTTTAGAGTATCGCAAGATTTGTTTTAAATTTTCTGCACCTTTGCGATGTCCGACAATTCTAGATAGTCCTTGTTTTTCACCCCAGCGACCGTTACCATCCATAATTATGGCTATATGTTGGGGCAATTTTTGGACGTTTAAACTCGTAGTTTCTAATACCAATTTAGCAGTCATTTGCTCTTTCCAATATTTTTTAAGCAGACAATTCTGGTTTACCTAATATTTTTTCTAAATATTCCCTGGTTAAAGTACGATGCCAACTTAATAAACAAGAAAATACGCGAATAAAAGTGTAAATCAACTCTAATTTATGGGCGATAGACCAATCATGCCAATGCAATACTCCCATCATGCGCCTAAAAGTAGAACTCAAATTTGCTAGGAATTGAAACTGTGTTTTTTTACTTAATTTATTTGCAGCAGTCGAACTTGATAAATTTCTAAATTTAAATTTTGGAAATAGCCAAACACCAAAGCCCAAAAATTTAGTCATGTGATTAATTTCATCTTGTAATAATTCTGAAAAAACTTGTTGAATCGTTCCAGAAGTTTGCGACATTAGCCATAAATAAAGACAAACAGCACTATATTCAGTGATAATGCGATGCAATCCGTGACGGTATAAATCTTGATACGTATCTTGTTTTTGCTGATATTTAGTAGGTACATAAGGATTGATGACGCATTTGTTACCCGTTAATTGTTGATAAGTTTTTATTAAAGCGGGGCTGTGCTGTCTTTCTTCTTTCTCCCACAAACCTAACTCTAAAATTTTGCTATCCGTACCTACAACTCCACCAACAAAACGAGCCATATCTGGGTGAATTTCTGCTAAATATTGGCGACTTGTTTGCGTGTAGCCGCGAATTGGAGCTTCTGTATTAATAATGCCGATAATTAAATTTAGAAATAGTTCTTGTTTAATCCCGACGATCTCTTTTGCATTGATATTTTTCCAGGCAATTTTTGCCCAAGGACGAGGTTTTGGTAGTATAAATTGTTTGGGTAGCTCTTCGAGAAGATCGGATAATTTTTCCTGAGTTATATAAGTATTTATCAGGCGATCGATTCTAGTTTTTGTTTGCCAAAAATTACCAGAAATGTACAATTTACCTGCCTTATCTACAATTAAATCGGAGCGAATCATTTTTAATCTACTAATGCTTTACAGTGAATTTTAGATCCTCTGCAAAATCTTGTCAGTCGGAAAAAGTCGGCAATTTTAAAATTTAATTAGTCGGAAAAAGTCGGAAAATAAATAAAAAATAATATTCAAACAAAAATTGCCCTAATTTTGCTATTGTAATTATCTTATTTAAAAACTAGACTTAAACTGAATAATAATGATTCGCTTGCGTAAATTAGCTGGAATTTTACTTACTATTTCTGGAGTGACTCACATTTTACAATTGTTAGTTTATCCGCCCCATTTCCACGTTATTGGTGCTGTTGTTTTTGGATTTATTTACTTCGCGATCGGTCTTTTTATTTTGTTAAAAAATAGGCGGATTGCTTTATATTTTGGAGCTATTTTACCGACGATTGGCGGTATATTAGGATTGTATCGATTTTTCTTGCTTCAACCCAATCCTTTTACAGTATTTCACGTTCTAATCGATTTAATTGTCGTTCCGATTTGTATTTATAAATTAAAAAATACTAGATAGAAGATCGCTTTTATTGCTTGCTTAATTGTCGAATTGCAGAATCAATAAAAAATAACAAGTAAGAAGAATTAATATTGCGATCGCAGCTCTTTATTTCCGAGAGACAAATCGATGGCTAAATTACAAAAACCCCTTACTTATTACTTCTTTTTTTAACTCAACCAAGGACGACTAGCTAATTCTAAACTTTCAATTTCATCTTTGCTCATTTCCCAACCCAAAGCACCAGCATTATCTCTGACTTGCTTGGCATTTTTTACCCCAGCGATCGCAATAACCCCAGGTCGAGAATTTATCCAATTTAAAGCTACTTGAGCCATAGTTTTATCGTATTTTTCTCCTATTTTACGCAGCAAAGATAAAACAGGTTCTATTTTTTGTAATCCATTTTTACTGAATTTAGCATCGAAACTGCGCGGGCCGGTTGGCGGATTTTGAGCTGTATATTTGCCAGTTAATAAACCTTGAGCCAACGGACTGTAAGCTAAAATTGTCACCCCTAATTCATTGGCTTTTTTTAAAATTCCTTTGCTTTCAATTTGTCTGCTTAATAAAGAATATTTGACTTGATTTGTTGCTAATTCCACTCCGCGAGATGCTAATATTTGATGCGCCAAACTCATTTCATCTGCCGAATAGTTGCTCACACCAACTGCTAAAATTCTGCCTTGTTTTACTTCATCAGCTAAAGCATTCATCAGGGTTTCTTGACTCATGAAAAAAGTAAAAGGCCAGTGGACTTGATATAAGGGAATTTGCGACATTTGCAAGCGATCGAGACTTGCAGTTAAAGCATCTTTTACCGAGTCTCCCCAAATGCGCCAAGGTAGCGGGCCGAATTTAGTAGCAATATAAGTGGGTCGATCTGTATTTTTTGTGAATTCACCTAGCAATTTTTCCGACAAACCATTACCGTAAACTTCAGCAGTATCGAAGAAGTTTAATCCATATTCTAAAGCTACTTTAAATGCTTCTTCTACTTCTTGTTTGCCGTAATTTTTACCGTAATTCCAAAATAAATTATCTCCCCAAGCCCAAGTACCAAGACATAGAGAAGGAACTGTTATTTCTGTTTTTCCTAGTGTTGTCGGCATTGTTTATTTTAAGTAGATTGCAATTATTTAGCATTATCTCACGCAGCAGACAAACTTTGTCAGTTTTCAGAAAATGCCCCAGTATAAGCAAACATAAAATTCATCTTTAGTTAGAGAAAATTACTTTTAGAATGAGTGCGACCTGACATTTTATGGGATAATTATTTTGAATAAGTTTTATAATAAACAATCTCGCCGTCGATTTTTGCAATTATCTAGTTTAGGTTTATTATTTGCCAGTCAAGGAAGCAGCTATATTGGTTTAAGTAGAAGCGATCGCAATATTATTAAACCAAGAAGGCTCAAAATTGGCGACACGATCGGTTTAATTAGTCCGGCCAGCGAAATTAAAGGAGAATATATTGAGTCGGTGCGAAATTTTCTCGCTGAAAGTGGCTATAGGGTAAAACTAGGTAAGCACGTTTACGATCGCTACGGTTATTTAGCAGGGAAAGATGTCGATCGCGCGGCCGATATTAATGCTATGTTCGGCGATCGCAGTATTAAAGCCATCTTACCAATCAGGGGCGGTTGGGGACTAAATCGGATCTTAGATCGGCTCGATTATAATTTAATTGCTGCCAATCCGAAAATAATTATCGGCTATAGCGATATTACTTCTCTGCTTTTGGCAATATACGCTCGCACTGGCATCATAACTTTTCACGGGCCGGTAGGGATATCTAATTGGAACGATTTTACTCTCAATTATTTTGATAAGATCCTCTTAGCAAAAAAAGCCGTCACTCTCAAAAACCCGATCGAGATGAGAGTAAAAACTATTACTCCGGGTAAAGTTAAAGGAAAAATACTCGGAGGAAATTTAACAGTTATCACTTCAACGATCGGATCTCCTTATTTACCTTCTTTTGACGGTGCAATTTTATTTGTCGAAGAAGTGAGCGAAGATATATATAAAATCGATCGGATGTTAACCCAATTAAAAATAGCTGGAATACTCGATCGCATTTCTGGATTTATTTTTGCTCAATGTAAAAACTGTGGCAACCCCCTAGATACCGATCCGAGTTTAACTTTAGAACAAGTCTTAGACGATATCATTAAACCATTAAAGATTCCCGCTTGGTACGGTGCGGCGATCGGACATATTCCCAATAAGTTTACCGTGCCGATCGGCTTGGATGTCGAAATTGATGCCACTCTCGGACAAATAAGAATGTTACAACCAGCAGTTGTTTGAGGTCAGACGGTTTAGGTAGGGGGTCAGGGGTCAGAGGTCAGAGGTCAGAAGTAATTAAAAATAACAATTAACCAACAACAAAAAAAATGAGTAAATCTATAATTTGAACTCAGAAGTCAGAAGTAACTAACCAATAACAACTAACCAATAACAACTAACCAATAACAACTAACCAATAACAACTAACCAATAACAAAAAAAATGAGTAAATCTTTACCGCCAAAATTTATAATCAGTTTGGGCAGATATATTTGGACTACGATGTGGAAAATCATGATGTCGCAAATGGCCCCCAGTAGCAAGTCGGGGGAATATCTTCGGCCCCAAAGTCAGTCAAGAAATACCATTAGTAACGAGTCGGGAAGTCTTTATCCAGCAGAAAGCGGACGTTATAACTTAATAGTAGGCATGAGTTGTCCCTGGGCCCATCGTACCTTAATCGTTCGTACCCTCAAAGGACTAGAAGATGCCATATCTGTAACTATAGTAGATCCAGCACCAACCGAAGGCGGATGGAAATTCAAACAAACCGAAGCAGGATGCGATACTTTAGCGCAGTTATATCAACTATCAGATCCTAACTATGAAGGTCGCTATACAGTTCCAGTGTTGTGGGATAAAAAGACTAAGAAGATAGTTAATAACGAGAGTTCCGAGATTATCGTCATGCTTAACTCTGAATTTAACTCCTTTGCTACCAATCCTAGCTTAGATCTCTATCCAGAAGACCTTAAAGACAAAATAGATACTTGGAACGAAAAAACATACCACAACGTTAATAATGGAGTATATCGCTGTGGTTTTGCTAGCACTCAACAAGCATACGAAATAGCTTGTAACAGCTTGTTTACTACTTTAGACGAACTCGACGCAGCACTCGCTCAAACTAGATATCTTTGCGGCGATCGCCTTACTTTAGCTGACGTGCGTCTGTTTACTACTTTAATCCGTTTCGATCTTGCTTATTACGGTATTTTCAAATGCAGTCGTCGTCGCATCCAAGATTATCCCAATTTAGGAGCTTACTTAAAAGATATTTATCAAATTTCTGGTATTGCTGCAACTTGTAACTTAGAAGCAGTCAAACAAGAATACTATGGAATGCTATTTCCCCTCAACCCTGGCGGTATAATTCCCTTAACCCCAGAACTAGATTTATTATCTCCCCACGATCGCGAAAATATCGGCCGCAAAAGTGAAGTTGTTTGAAGCGATCGCCCGATTAAGTACAAAATTACTATAATATAGAGGTGTAGTTTCCTTGACGATGTTTTTAGTCCCTGCAAAATAGTAGGGATTTTTTTATATTGAAATAATAGCTCGTTTTGTATTTAGATTATGGCTGTCGAAACAGCATTAGCATTTGTAAATCGGATCTTTTTTGCTAAGACGGGAAAGCATTTAAACGACCTTGAAAATACGATTATTAAACAAGTTTGGCAAGGTAAAAAATATCTAACTATTGCTGAAGAATATAGCTGTACTGAAGGACATATCAAAGATACGGCTTATCAGTTATGGCAAGTTTTATCAACAGCATTAGGAGAGAAAATAACCAAAACAAATTTTCGCAGCGCGATTGCAAGACAGTTAGAAAAAGAAATAAATATATCCTCAGAGTCGGTTAATTTTCTTGGTAGAAAAAATGCGATCGCATCTCTAGAAGCTCTAGTAAAACAAGGCAGCAAAATGATTCTCATTCAAGGAAAAGGAGGGATAGGAAAAACTACTTTAGCTCGAGAATATTTACAACAAGGTAACTTCGAGATAATCCTCGAGTTATTAATGGCTAAAGAAACCGATAATATTACTTCTGTAGAAAGGCTGATTGAAGAATGGTTAACTAAAGATTTTTATACCGAAGCGGGCAGAGAATTTGGCGTTAGTTTATCGAGGCTCAAAAGAGAGCTAGTAAAACGAAAAGTTGGCGTATTAATTGACAATTTAGAACCGGTTTTAGATCGCAATGGAAATCTTATCGAACCCCATCACAATTATTTAGAGTTGTTGAGGATTTTAAGCGATCGCTCCGTCAATTCAATAACTATAATTACTAGCCGCGATCGGCTTTGCGAACCGAGTATATCTCTAGAACATTATCGTTTGCCAGGGTTAGAAGTTTCGGCTTGGCAAAAATATTTTAGCCACTATCAGATTCAAGGAGATAGGAATACTATTTGCAAAATACACCGTAATTATGGCGGAAATGCTAAAGCAATGGGAATTATTTGCGGAAGTGTTAAAGAAGATTTCAATCGAAATATCGATTTATACTGGGAAGAAAATCAAGGCGATATTTTAGTAGAAAGAGAATTAAAAAATTTAGTCACCAGTCAATTCGATCGCCTTCACAAACTAGATCCAGAAGCATACAAAATTTTATCTCGTTTGGGTGGTTATCGCTATCGAGATATTGCTACTGTTTCCAAAGATGAAATCCTGGTTTTATTCTGGGATATAGAGGCTCAAAAATACCCGCAAATTATCCGTTCTTTAAAAAATAGATCCTTAATCGAACATTCAGCAAATCAATATTGGCTTCATCCGGTAATTCAAGCAGCAGCAAGATCCCGTTTGCAAGCAAATAACGAACTCGAACGAGTGCATCGTTATCTGGGAAAATTATGGACAGAAAAGATCGTCAAAATTACCAATTTAAACGATGCCATAATAGCCTGGGAAGCTTACTATCACTATCTAGAAATAAAAGATTTGGCCGCAGCAAGTCAGGTGATTTTAAACAGCAGAATCAATCAGTGGGGGCAATATTTACCCCTCGGTAGCACTTTATATCGAATGGGTTTGTTGCAATCAGTTTTAACTGGAATTAGTCGGATTATTGACGAACTAAAATCTCAATCCGATCGCGCCGAATTGAATAATATTTTAGGGGATATTTATTGGATTACTGGCAGAGTTAAAAATGCGATCGCAGCTCAAGAAAAAACCATCAATCTGGCAAATAAATCCTTAGAAAATATCAAAAATAAATCACCAAACCAACGAGAATTATATTATTTAAAAATGCTCAAAATCGATTCTTTACTGAGTATTGGTTTTTATCAAATAGACTTATGGGAATTAGAAGCTGCGGCGCGATCGTTTAAACAAGTCATTTCTCTTGCCCAAGATACGCTTCATTACCGTTGGGCAGAAAAAGCTAATATTTGTTTAGCTTTAGTCAATTCTTATTTAAATATTTCAGAAATAAAAATATCGGGAATAAATCGATTTTACGATTCGATTGTTATCAGTAATAGCAGCGAATATCAAGGTAGTTTTGCTTACTTTATGCAAATTATCGCCCAAATTTACATTAATTTAGGGCAAGAAGAAAAAGGATTGCAAATCTGTAATAAAGCGATCGCCTTTGCTTCTCAAAGTAATTACAATCAAGTTTTAGGTAAAAGTTTAATAACTTTAGCTGAAATTAAAAGAAAGGAAAAACAATACAAAAAAGCAATTTTAAATCATCAAGAATCGATTGAAATTCTAGATCGAATCGGAGCTAAATGCGATTTGGCTAATGCATATTTTCAATACGGAATAACTTTAAAAATAATGGGACAAGTCAAAGAAAGTAGTAAATATTTTAGCGATGCAATTCAACTATTTACTACTATGAAAGCCCCAAAACAAATCGAAAAAGTTAAACAATTCGTCCTTCAAAGAATCCAAACTGAATAAAATGTTGAGTCGCTGCCGCTATATCGTTGCCAAATGCTATGACTAAATCTTGATTGTTAGCTAAATAAGAAGCAGCATTAAAAGTATCTACAGGTCTAGCTTCAGTGAGTTCAAATTGAATAATCCGAATATCATAAATCCCTTTTAATCCAAAATTTTTTATTTAAAATTGACCAACTTATCATTAGTAGTATGCAAATTTTAAAAATAGATTTCCTGAAAATAGCCAATTATCTTAATATTTATCAATTTTTGCCTATTTCCCAACAAAAAACCCCTTAAATGCTACTTTGGAAGTAACAAATAAGGAGCGATCGGTTTTGATAGTCCAAAATTACTTCAGTTCTAAAAACAATCTAATTTTGTACTTTTTATTGGCAAAAACAGACTTTAACGCTTAGCTAACTTCTTAGTTTTCAACTTACGCAAACGAATTGATTCTGGAGTTACTTCTACCAACTCATCAGAACCAATATATTCTAAAGCCCGTTCTAAATTCATTTCCACCGGAGTCTGCAATTGAACTAATTCATCTCCAGTCGCCGATCGGTGGTTAGTTAACTGCTTAGTCTTACAAACATTCAATTCCACATCTTGAGGACGGTTACTTTCACCCACGATCATGCCTTTATATACTTTAGTTCCTGGAGCAATAAAGAACGAACCGCGATCTTCAGCATTTTTAAGGGCATAGAAAGTAGCAACACCTTCCTCAAAAGAAATCATCACCCCATTGTAGCGAGTTTCTAATTCACCACAAAGAGGACGATATTCCAAGAAACTGTGATTCATGATCCCTTCACCGCGAGTGATGCGAATGAAGTCGCCGCGAAAACCGATCAAACCCCGCGCTGGAATGGCAAATTCTAACTGAGTGCGGTTATTAGTCCCAGTTTGCATATCTTTCATTTCCGCTTTGCGCTGTCCCAAACGTTCGATACAAGCACCTTGCGCGCTTTCTGGAACGTCGAGAACCAAATATTCATAAGGTTCGCAAGGCTGACCGTTGATTTCTCTGTAAATTACTTGGGGCTGAGATACTTGGAACTCGTAGCCCTCGCGACGCATAGTTTCAATTAAAATACCTAAGTGAAGTTCGCCACGACCGGAAACTAAGAATTTATCAGCCGTTTCCCCTTCTGCAACTCGCAAAGCGACGTTAGTTTCTAGCTCTTTCGTCAAGCGATCGCGGATTTGCCTCGAAGTTACATAAGTTCCTTCTTGTCCTGCAAATGGAGAGTCGTTAACGCTGAAGGTCATTTGTAAAGTAGGCTCGTCTACTTTAATTAAGGGTAAAGCTTCCGGTTCGTCGGGGCAAGTAATCGTTTCGCCAATATTGGCATCGCTAAATCCCGCAACTGCAACAATATTGCCAGCACTGGCTTCTTCTAACTCAACTCGAGCTAGTCCTTCAAAGCCCATTAATTTACTAATTTTTGACTTGACAATTTTGCCTTCTTCAGTGACGATCGCAGCTTGCTGTCCCGATTTAATTTTACCGTTGTGGATTTTGCCGATCACGATTCTACCGAGATAATCGGAATAATCGAGGGTAGTAACTTGCAATTGTAAGGGGCGATCGATATCTCCGGCTGGTGGGGGAACGTGATGTAAAATAGCTTCAAAGAGGGGTTGCATATCTTTGCCTTCCCCTTCTAAGGTTTCTTTAGCAAAGCCTTGCAAACCAGAAGCGTATAAAGTTGTAAAATCGCACTGATCGTCATCTGCACCTAATTCGACGAAGAGATCGAAGACTTTATCTACCGCACCGTCAGGAGTACAGTTAGGGCGATCTATTTTATTGACTACAACGATCGGACGCAAGCCTTTTTCGAGGGCTTTTTTAAGCACGAAGCGAGTTTGAGGCATCGGCCCCTCATTGGCATCTACAATTAAAATACAACCATCTACCATACCCAAGACCCGTTCCACTTCACCGCCAAAATCAGCGTGTCCGGGGGTATCGACAATATTAATTAACGTATCTTTGTAACGAACTGCTGTATTTTTAGATAAGATGGTAATTCCTCGTTCCCTTTCTAGGTCGTTAGAGTCCATAACGCAATCAGGAACCTCTTCCCCTTCGCGGAAAATACCTGATTGTTTTAGTAGTGCGTCTACGAGAGTTGTTTTACCGTGATCTACGTGAGCGATTATCGCAACGTTGCGAATGGGGAGAGACATAAGATTGTTTAAGAAGTCGACGAATTATAGTAGCATATCTACAGATTTCTTAATAATTTTAGCTTATGTTTGAAACTCTCTAAACTATTTCTCTGTTTTTTAAACTTGTCTGGTTAGCGATCGCGACTTGCTTGGGATGGCTCTACGATTGTAAATTCTACTCTGCGGTTTTGAGACCAAGCTTCAGGATAAGAACCTTCTACAAGGGGTTGTTTTTCTCCATAACTTTCAGTATCCAACACAGAGGCATCGATCCCGAAAGAAGTTAGAAACTCTCGAACGGAGCGAGCGCGAGCGCCTCCTGGTTCCATATTGTATTGACTTGAACCCCGATCGTCGGTATGACCTTCGACAATAATTTTTGCATTGTTATCGATTCGATCTAATTGTCGGGCTAATTGACTTAACTTTTCTTGCCCGCGATCGCTAAGATTTGCACTATCGAAATCAAAGTAAATAATTGTTTCAATATTTCTGAGTTGCGATCGTGTTTCAATCTCGATATCTTTACTACGATTCCTATCAGTTTCAGTATTATCTAAAGCAATTGGCTCTCTTGGTTGGGAAGTTTGGCTGTCAGTTTCTGGGACAATGTTCCGATCGCTTGTTGAAGTTTCAGTATTTTTTGGCATAAATTCCTGTTGTTCTTCCGTTTCCACAGCACATCCTACTGGTAGAATTGCTAAGATACTTACTAGTAATAATTGACGGGCAATTAAATTTAGTGAAATACTTTTCATTAATTTTTTTGTCTTTAAACATACTATCTATAGTAAATTTATAAGTAAATGCAACTACGTACATCCTTCCTCAGAAAGAAAAAAACTCCGAGTGCTAAATTTAACTCGAATTAAATATAACTTTAAACTTTATTGATTTCTTAACATCAAGAAGGTTATCTAAACTCGTCGCGATCGCCCAAATCTGTATTTTATTTTCAGATTTTTTCCTCAAAAAATCTCAGCAACAAGATAAAATCGCATATTTTATATTAATCAATTATGAATTGGAATTCAGGACATAAAATAGAAGGTGGTGGTGGCTACATCATACAAAGAAAATTGGGAAAAGGGGGGTTTGCAAACGCCTATCTAGCTCGAAATCACCGCAACGAAGCAGTAGTCATCAAAACTATTAAAACAGAAATTTTAAATAATCCAAAATACGATCTCCACTTAGATAAATTAATTGAAGATTTCGAGCGAGAAGGGAAAAGATTAGCCCTATTCAAACATTCCAATATAGTAAAAGTAAAAGACTTTTTTTACGAGCAAAACTTGCCTTGTCTTTGTATGGAATACATCAAAGGACAAAATCTCGGCGAAATAGTCGAAAACGATGGCAATCTCGCAGAAAAGCAAGCATTAAACTACATTCAGCAAGTCGGAGAAGCTCTCAGCATCATCCACAGAAATAATTTACTGCACCGCGATGTCAAACCGCAAAATATTATGATCCGTTCGTCATCTAACGAAGCGGTTTTAATTGATTTTGGCATTGCCAGAGAGTATATTTCCGACAGCACCCAGACCCACACCCAATTATTAAGTCACGGTTTCGCGCCTCTCGAACAATACGATCGCCAATCAAAACGAGGAGCTTACAGCGACGTTTACAGCACTGCAGCAACATTGTACTATATGTTAACAGCTGAAGTGCCGCCAGCTTCATTTAGTAGAATTGTCAGAGACTCTCTAATCAGACCCCAGCAATTAAATCCCCGAATTGGCGATCGCGTCGAACGAGCAATCATGATCGGGATGGTATTGAGACCGGAATATCGACCCAAATCAATCGAACAATGGTTGCGATTGTTAGATATAGAAATCAGTCCACAAGCTTTTTATCTCGAATTTGCAACCACATCAAACTTTAATAATAGAAATTCCTCAGTGCGATCGCCATCGCCAAATTTGAGAGAATATTCCGATTCAGACCTTTCTTCTTACCCACCATCGCGATCGGTATCTGCTCGATTGCCAGAGCCAGATTTAATTGAAGAACCTTTTATTGAAGAGTCTTTTATTTACGAACCACCAAAGCCAAAAACTCATAAAATTATCCCTTGGTTTAAAATAGGCAAAATCGCTTTATTTAGCTTTCCCATCTATCTATTAGTCGCTTGGTTGTTAGCCTTTTATAATGCCCCTAATTGGATGTGGTATCTTACTTTTATTAGCGATATTAATTTAAAGTTATTTGTTTTAGAAGATGACAATCCTAACCGAGAAATAGCGATTTCTACTTGGCTATTTTGGATGATTACAACGGCGATCGCGGGTATGGGGACTTTTTACTCTATTTATCGGGCCACAAACCTGCCTGGAGGTATTTTTTCTCAGTTTATAGCAGGGATTTGCGGCTCGCTTTTGTTTGCCGGTATTAATTT
>JAAUYD010150814.1_pt1 | contig 12791 bp, 10 predicted proteins | sample 7278101 | NCBI WGS metagenome assembly JAAUYD01 (sample SAMN14350128, study PRJNA611818) | marine sediment metagenome | isolation source: surface marine sediment (0.6m) | place: French Polynesia: Moorea | collected 2018-08 | reverse complement strand
CTTCGTCTTCGCCGTCGCCCGCGGCGAGCTGCTGCGGGTTGTAACACATGACCTTGCCGGTCGCGGTCTCGCCGACCTCGCCCTTCGGCTCCTGCGAGAGCTTGATCTGGATGTTGGCGTTCAGGTGTTGATAGGCGGGGAAGATCTTCATCGCCTTGTGCAGGAAGGCGATCGTCTCGGACGTGTTGCCGACCGATCCGCCGAAGACCGAGTAGTCGATGAAGGCGTCGGGGGTGAAGACGTCGTCGGCGAGCTTGTCGAAGTCCTTGGTGTCGATGATCTCGGAGTAGCGCCAGACGACGTCCTGGATTTCGAGGCGGTCGGAGATTTCTTGGAGTGTCAGCATCAGTCGAGTCCCAGGACCTGTTCGATCCGGTAGAGGCCGGGGGCGCGTCCGACGATCCACGCGGCGGCGCGCACCGCTCCGACAGCGAAATGGCCACGGGTCGCGGCGCGATGCGTGAGCTCCACGCGCTCGCCGCGACCGATGAAGTAGACCGTGTGCTCGCCGGGGTTGTCGCCGCCCCGGAGCGCCTGGATGCCGATCGCGCCCTCGGGCCGCGCGCCCGTCTCGCCGGCGCGCTCGAGGATCACGTGGTCGTCGAGGCGCTTGGCCTGCCCCTCGGCGACCGCCTCGCCGAGGAAGAGCGCCGTCCCGCTCGGGGCGTCGCGCTTCTGGCCGTGATGCAGCTCGAAGAGCTCGGCGTCGTAGCCCGGGCCGAGCAGCCGGGCGGCCTCGCGCGCGAGGTGGCCGAGCACGTTCACGGAGACCGAGAAGTTCGGCGCGTGGAGCACGGGGATGCGTTCGGCGGCTCGCTCGATCTCGGCCTTGCCTTCGTCGTCGAAGCCCGTCGTGCCCGTCACGTACGCGACCCCGGCGTCGGCGGCGGCGCGCAGGTTCGCGAGCGTGGACGCGGGCACCGAGAAGTCGATCACGACGCCGCAGCCCTCGAGCGCGGGCTTCGGATCGTCGAAGAGTGCGACGTCCTGCCCGTCGATCGACGTGAGGGTCTCACCCGTGCGCGGATGGCCCGCCCGTTCGAGCCCGGCCGCGAAGCGGAGGGTCGGCTCGTCTTCGAGCGCCGCGCGCACCTCGAGGCCCATGCGCCCTTCGGCGCCGACGACGAGCACGCCCGTCGGTGCGTCCGTCGCGGCGCTCATCGCAGGATCCCCAGGTCCTTGAGCACGAGCTTCACCCGCTCCTGGTTCGCGTCGGTGAGCGGGGTGAGCGGCAGCCGGATCTCGCCGTCGCACCAACCGAGCATCGCGCACGCCGCCTTCACGGGGATGGGATTCGTCTCGCAGACGAGCGCGTCGAAGAGCGGCAGCAGCTCGTGATGGAGTCGGCGCGCCTTCGCGACGTCGCCCGAGGCGATCGAGCGCACGAGCTCGCCCATCTGCGCGGACGCGACGTTCGAAGAGGTGGAGATGACGCCGTGGCCCCCGACGGCCATCAACGGCAGCGTGAGCGCGTCGTCGCCCGAGAGCACCGCGAAGTCGTCGGGACAGCACGCGACGACGTGGGCGATCTGGTCGAGGTCGCCGCTCGCTTCCTTCACCCCGACGACGTGCTCGAGCTGGGCGAGCCGCCCGATCGTCTCCGGCGCGATGTTCGACGCCGTGCGCCCGGGGATGTTGTAGATGAGCAAAGGGAGCGCGGCTTCCCGCGCGACCGAACAATAGTGCTCGTAGATGCCCTCTTGCGTGGGCTTGTTGTAGTAGGGCGAGAGCAGCAGCGCGCCGTCGGCGCCGGCCTCCTTCGCGTGGCGGGTCAGCGCGACGGCCTCTTCGGTCGAGTTCGAGCCGGTGCCGGCGATCACGGCCACGCGGCCGGCCACCGCCTCGACGGTGATCTCGACCACGCGCCGATGCTCCTCGTGCGAGAGCGTCGCCGACTCGCCGGTCGAGCCGCACGGCACGATCCCGTGGACGCCCGCCTCGATCTGGCGCTCGATCAGGGCGCGCAGCGCGTCCTCGGCGACGGCCCCTTTCTCGAAGGGCGTCACGATCGCGGTGTGGATGCCTTCGAACATGCCGTGATCTCCCTTGCGCTCTGTCGTCCGTCTTTACGTCTTCAGACTTCCGTCTTCGGACTTCGAGCGTCTTCAGGCTTCGAGCGCTTCGTCGGCGTGCAGGGGGATCGTCCCCTCGAAGACCGTTGCCGCCGGGCCCGTCATGAACACGTGCGCGTCGTCGTCGGCCCACTCGATGACGAGGGTACCGCCGCGCAGACGGATGCGAACCTCCCGGTCGACCACGCCGCGCAGCATCTGCGTCACCGCCACCGCGCACGCGCCGCTGCCGCAGGCCAGGGTCTCGCCGGTGCCGCGCTCCCACGTGCGCTGATCGATCTCGCCGCGGCTCGCGATGCGGACGAACTCGACGTTGACGCGATTCGGGAACGCCTCGTGGTGCTCGACGATCGGGCCGAGCGTCTCGACCGGCGCGGCGTCGACGTCGTCGACGACGATGACCGCGTGCGGGTTGCCCATCGACACGCTCGACACGACGACCTCGCTCGCGCCGCCGAGCCCGGCACCGTCGGGCACCGCGAGCTTCGCGTCGAGCACCGGCCCCTCGCCGCCCTGTGCAGAGCCGAGCGTCGTCGGGATCTTCTGCGGCTCGAGGATCGGATGCGCCATGTCGACCCGCACCATCGCCACACCCGCCTGCTCGCCGGCCCAGCCCGGACGCACGACGCCCGAGAGCGTCTCGACGCCGAGCTCGTCGGCCGAGGTGTGGCCCGCGTCGCGCAGGTACTTGTAGAAGGCGCGGATGCCGTTCGCGCACATCTCGACCTGGCTGCCGTCGGGGTTGAAGATCTCCATGCGGAAGTCGGCGGCCTCGCTCGGCCGCACGACGAGCAGCTGATCGAAGCCGACGCCGAAGTTGCGGTGCGCCACGCGCTTCGCGAACGCGACCATGTCGGCGGGCAGGCGACCCTTCACGCCGTCGAGCACGACGAAGTCGTTGCCGGCGCCGTGCATCTTGGTGAACGGGATCTCGGTGGTCTCGGCCATGGGAACCTCGCTGGCTGTGTCTTCGTCTTCGGGGTGCCGCGGGACGTACGGGGCCACGGGGCGGTGTCCGACCGCCGCATGCTGCGCCAGGTCGGGTCTCGGATCAGGGCTTCGGCTTCGAAGCGGGATCGACGCCGAGCGCCTTCGCCTCGGCCTCGTTCGCCTGCACGGCGCGCTCGAGCTCGGCCTCGGCCTCGGTGAGCGCCTGGGCCACGGTCTCTCGCGCGGTGCCGCCGACGAGCGTGCGCTCGCTGAAGCTCCGCTCCAGATCCAGTAGCTCACCCGCGCTCGAAGGGAACGCGCCGTGGAACCCGCGCAGCTCTTCGTGGCTGAGCGAGTCGAGCGATCGACCCTCGCGCACGGCGAACCCGACGACGCTGCCCACCGCCTCGTGCGCCTCGCGGAAGGGCACGCCCTCGCGGACGAGCGCCTCGGCCAGGTCGGTCGCGAGCAGCATCGGGTCGCGCGCCGCCTCGGCCATGCGATCGACGCGGACCCGCAGGGTCGCGAGCGCGCCCGCCGTGACCTCGATGCAGTCGCGGAGCGTCTCGACCGAGTCGAAGAGCGGCTCCTTGTCCTCCTGCATGTCGCGGTTGTACGTGAGCGGCAGGCCCTTCATGGTCGTCAGAAGCGACACGAGGTTGCCCACGGCGCGCCCCGTCTTGCCTCGCACGAGCTCGGGCACGTCGGGGTTCTTCTTCTGCGGCATCAGGCTCGAGCCGGTCGAGTAGGCGTCGGCGAGCTCGACGAAGCCGAACTCGGCGCTCGACCAGATCACCAGCTCCTCGCTCAGCCGCGAGAGGTGCACCATGCAGATCGCCGCGTGGCTCATGAACTCGAGGGCCGCGTCGCGGCTCGAGACCGTGTCCATGCTGTTGCGGGTCGGCGCTTCGAAACCGAGAGCACTGGCCGTATCGTTGCGATCGAGCGGCAGCGTCGAGCCGGCCATGGCGCCCGCGCCGAGCGGCGCGTGCCGGATGCGCGCGCGGCAGTCGGCGAAGCGCGAGGCGTCGCGCCCGAACATCTCGAAGTAGGCGAGCCAGTGGTGGGCGAGCCGCACGGGCTGCGCCCGCTGCAGGTGCGTGTAGCCGGGCAGCACGGTGTCGAGGTGCTCGGTGCAGCGCGCGAGCAGCACGCCGCGCAGCTCGGTCCGCGCCCGCTCGGTCGCGAGGCAGGTCTCGCGCAGGAAGAGCGCGAGGTCGGTCGCGACCTGGTCGTTGCGCGAGCGCCCCGTGTGGAGGCGGCCGGCGACGGGCCCGATCTGCGCGGTGAGGCGCGCCTCGACGTTCATGTGGATGTCTTCGAGCCCCGGATCGAACTCGAACTTTCCGGCGTCGATCTCGGCCATCACGTGGCCGAGCCCCTCGACGATCGCGTCCGCGTCGGCCTGGGGGATGATCCCCGCGCGGCCGAGCATCCGCGCGTGGGCGATCGAGCCCCGGATGTCGTGGCGCGCGAGCGCCTTGTCGTAGTGGATCGACGCGCTGAAGCGCTCCACCGTCGGGTCGGTGGCCTCGCTGAATCGCCCGCCCCAGAGCTTCTCGCTCCGGGTGGCGTCGTCGCTGTCGCTTCGGCGGCTCATGGCGCCCGGTACTCTCGCGGTTTTCAAGCGGATTCTCAACCTGCGTGCTGCCTGCCGCCCCGCTCGAGAGGGGGTGGGGGCGCTCCCCCTGCTAGCCTCTGCCGGGCCGGGCGCCGGGCGTGAGAACCGGGGCCCGGGCCAACGTGTCTCCTGGGGGGTGTCGCACGTGTGGGCCGAGCCGTGCCCGCCGCGCGACCGGGGATCGGGATGCCGCCGGACAGCCGCGACAGGAGCGGTGGCCAGGGCCGTGGAGGCCGCAAGGGCCCCCGCAAGAAGGCCGCTCGCCGAGCGGGGGCGCCGGGCTCCGCCCGCGGCCAGGCCGGCAAGAAGTCGGCACGCAAGGCCGGCGCCAAGAAGGCCGCGCGCAAGAAGGCGGCTGCGAGTCGGCGCGGCCGGCCGGCCGGGGGCGAGCGCAAGGGCACGCCCCGCCGCGGCGCCGCCGCGAAGCGCCGCCGTCGGGCTCGCATCGCGCGCACGCTCAGGCGCGTGGGCGTCGTGCTCGCGATGGCCGCGTTCGTCATCGGCCTGTTCCTCGCGCAGTGGGTGGTGCGCCTCGACCGGGCGGTCGTGGCCCGCTTCGAGGGCCGCCGCTTCGACGTCCCGTCGAAGGTCTTCGCCGCGCCCACCGTCGTTTACCCGGGCATGGACTGGCAGCGCGTCGACCTCGCGGGCTGGCTGCGCCGGCTCGGCTACCGCGAGCAGTCGGGCGATCGCGCGCTCGAGCCAGGTCGTTACACGTGGCACCCGGGCGAGCTGCGCGTGCACCTGCGCGCCTTCGATCATCCCATGCGGCCCGAGCCCGCGCGCGAGGTCGTGTTCTTCCTCGAGTCGGGCGTGATCCGCGACATCGTCGACCTCGCCGACGATCGCTTCCTCGACGTCGTCGTGCTCGAGCCCGAGCCGGTCTCGGCCTTCCTCGGCAGCGAGCGCGAGCAGCGCGACCTCGTCTCGATCGACGAGGTGCCGCCGCATCTGATCAACGCGATCTACGCCGTCGAGGATCGCCGCTTCGAGGAGCACCACGGCATCGACGTGCGGCGCATCGGCGGCGCCGCGCTCGCGAACCTGCGCGCCGGGCGGATCACCCAGGGCGGCAGCACGCTCACGCAGCAGCTCGTGAAGAACTTCTTCCTCACGCCCGAGCGCACCTTCGAGCGCAAGGCGCGCGAGGCGGTGATGGCCCTGATCGTCGAGGCGCGGTACGAGAAGCCGGCGATCCTCGAGGCGTACCTCAACGAGATCTATCTCGGGCAGCGCGGCTCGACGGCCGTGCACGGCGTCGGCGAGGCCGCGCGGCTCTACTTCGGCAAGCACGCGAGCGACCTCACGCTCAGCGAGTCGGCGCTGATCGCCGCGATCATCCAGTCGCCCAATGGCATCTCGCCCCATCGCCGACCCGAGCGCGCGAAGAAGCGGCGCGATCTCGTGCTCACGTTGATGGACGACCTCGACTACGTGACGCATGACGCGGCGCTCGCCGCGAAGGCCGAGCCGATCCGCGTCGCCAGCGTCACGCCCGAGGAGGGCGAGGTGCGTTACTTCCTCGCCGCGCTGAGTCAGCAGCTGCCCGAGGTCTACGACGAGGAGACGCTGCAGAGCGAGGGGCTTCGCATCTACACGACGCTCGTCCCGTCGATGCAGCGCGCCGCCGCGCGCGCGCTGAAGAAGGGGCTCGAGCGCGTCGAGGGGCGCGTCGCCGACGACCTGCCTCCGGAGAAGCGGCTGCAGGGCTGCCTGATCGCGATGCGCCCACAGACGGGCGAGATCCTCGCGCTGGTCGGTGGTCGCGACTTCGGCGTGTCGCAGTTCAACCGCTGCACCCAGGCGCGGCGTCAGGTCGGCAGCGTGTTCAAGCCCTTCGTCTACGTCGCGGCGCTCGACCCCGAGAGCGGGCCGGTCGCGACGCTCGCGAGCCGCATCGACGACTCGCCCTTCGAGATCGAGACGCCCAACGGCCCGTGGCGCCCCGAGAACTGGGATCGTGAGTTCCACGGCGAGGTCGGCCTGCGCGAAGGCATCGAGCGGTCGATGAACGTCGCGTCGGCGCGGCTCGCGCAGGAGGTGGGGATCCCCCGTGTGGCCTCCACCGCGATGCGACTCGGCATCACCAGCGAGCTGCCGCGCGTGCCCTCGCTGGCGCTCGGCACCGCCGAGGTCGCGCCGGTCGAGATCGCCCGCGCCTACGCGACGCTCGCCAACGGCGGCCGCCGCCCGGTGCCACGCACCTTCGTCGACGTCGTCGGCGCGTCGGGCGTCGCAGCCGAGCACCGCCCCCTCGAGGCGGCGACGCGCGTCATCGACCCCGGCGTCGCGTATCTCGCCACGTCGCTGCTGCAGGGCGTCGTCGATCGCGGCACGGCGGTGGGCGTCCGGCGCGCGGGTCTCGAGGGGCCGATCGCGGGCAAGACCGGCACGACCGACGACGAGTTCGACCTGTGGTTCGTCGGATACACGCCCGAGCTCGTCGCGGTGGTGTGGGTCGGCTACGACGAGCCCCGCGGCGTGGGCGCGCCCTCGAGCCGCGGCGCGCTGCCGATCTGGGTCGACTTCGTCGCCGAGGTGACCGGCAGCCGCGTGCGCGGCGCGTTCCCGCGGCCGAGCAACGTGGAGGAGGCGATGGTCGAGCCCGCGACCGGCGCCCTCGCGCTGGCCGGCTGCCGCGACGCGCGCAGCGAGCTCTTCATCTCGGGCACCCTGCCCGACGAGACGTGTCCGGCCGGCGCCGGTGACGGCCGGCGGCCGGGCGTGCTTCGCCGTACCTTTGGGCGCCTCTTCGGCTCGGGCGGTTGAGCGCCCGCGCGAAGACGCGCAGCGCGTGTGCGGCGATGATCTGCGCCTCGCCTCGCGCACATGCATCTGGATCGATGGACGGGGAAGACGCGGTGTCGACGACTTGCAGGCGGCGGCGGATCGGAGCGAGCGGGTACGCGGCGGCCGCCGCCCTCATCGCGGCCATGGGGCTCGTCATGGTGCAGGCGGGCTGCGTCACGACCGGGGCCGGCGGCGGCACCGTCGAGCCGATCCGCGCCTCGGAGATGCTCGACGACGCCGACCCCGCTCGGCGCGCGTCGATGCGGCTCGTGCTGCAGGGGCTCGACGCCGACGCGGTGTTCGACCGCAACCAGGCGCGCGGCAGCTACGAGCGCGCGATCCAGGTCGACCCGACGAACCCCATGGCGTACCTCGCGCTCGCCCGGCACGAGCTCGACGACCTCGAAGGTCGGCGCGCGCTCCAGCTTCTGGAGCAGTCCGCCGCGCTCTTCGAGGCGGAGGGGCTGCGCATCGATCCCGTGGGTGTCCATCTCGTGGGGCTGCGGGGCAGGGCCTACGATGCGATGGGCGAGGACGGAAGCGAGCTGCTCGACCAGGCGGCCTCGCTCGCGCCCGAGGTCTGGGGCGACGGGTTCCTCGCGCCCGAGGAGCTTCGATGACGGGCGCCGACGAGCCCGGCGAGCCCGGTGCAGAGGAGGCCGCGGCCGAGTCGACGAGCGGTGAGCCCGCTGCGTCCGAGTCGCGCATCACGCCGCAGGACGGTGAGCCCGCCGCCCCGATACCGCTCGTCCCGCCGAAGCTCGTGACGATGGCGACTGCATTCGTGGTCGCGCTCGGCATCGACCAGAGCTCGAAGGCCTGGATCGCAGCGAACCTTCCGATCCATGGCGCGCCGAGACCCGTGATCGAAGGCTTCCTCTCGCTCTCGCACATGCGCAATGCCGGCGCGGCCTTCGGCTTCTTCGAGGACGTACCGGTCGAGCTTCGGCGCGTCGGGTTCTCGCTGGTGGCGGCGCTCGCCGGCTGGGTCGTCGTGCTCTTCTATCGAAGCCTGGCCCCAGGGGATCGCCTCAACGGCCTGGCACTCGGATGCATCGTGGGCGGCGGGCTCGGCAACCTGCTCGACCGGCTCGGTCGCGGCGAGGTGATCGACTTCATTCGCTTCGAGCTATGGGGTCCGTGGTCGTTTCCCGACTTCAACTTCGCCGACGTCTTCATCATGACCGGCGTGGTGATCCTGATGATCGAGCTGCTCGTCTCGGAGGGCGTTGCACGCGCCGAGGTGATCGAGAGCGGCGACGGCGCCGGCGAACGAGACGGCGGCTGACTGCGCGTCGCATCCCGCGCGCATATCGCACTGATCGAAGCACGCAATGGTGTGCACGATCGTGACCCCGGGTGACCGGGGCTTCTCACCCCGCATCGACGTGTCGCGGCTCGTTCGCGGCGTCTTCGCGCGCGCCTTCGCTCTCGAGAAAAAAATGCGCGAAGTGGCCGATTCGAATTCCGCTTTGGGATCGCTCGATTCGCAGCGGGAAGGGTACACCCGAAAGTGTTGATTCCGCTCAGGCCTGCGCGCGCATTCGTTCCCGTCATTGACACCGATCGTCGCGGTACGGTAAGAAACGCGAACCCCCTGGGCTTCCTTGGATCATCCATTCGGATCCAATCGCCCGCATCATCCATGGTGGTGCGTCGATGGCCTCGAACGTGTTCGTCCAGCCCCGATCGATCGACTCTCGACTCGATGTGGTGGTGTACGACGCGGTCGGTGCAGGCCTCGCACGTGACACCGGGTGGTTGCAGGCAGCCGTCGTCGGAGCTGGGCCAGCACGCTGGCCCGCCGCATGCGCCGACCACGAGTCGTGTCGTCCGATGGAGCCCCGGGGTGCATCACGCGCGCGATCGAGCTCGATGCCGCGTGGGCTGATCCGGGTGCTCGCCGACTGGCGGCATCTCGAACCCGCCCGCGCATAGCAGCGGTCGCTCCGGTGACGGGGCGCCTCGGGATCGATCACGCACGTCGGACATCATGGCGGTGCCCCACGCCTTCGGGCGCACCGCGAGCGGGTGGAGATCGAAGTCAATGCCGAAGCCGAAGAGCGACTACTCGATCCAGACCGTGAGCAACGCACTGCGGCTGCTCGAGGCCTTCAGCGACGCACACGAGCTCGGGGTGAGCGAGCTGTCGCGCCGCCTGGACCTGCACAAGAACAACGTCTTCAGGCTGCTCGCGACCCTGCAGCAGGGCGGCTACGTCGAGCAGAGCAGCGACAACGATCGCTACCGGCTCGGCCCGGCCTGTCTCGAGCTCGGTCACTCGTACGCGCGCCATCACACGCTCGTGCGTCGTGCGCGCCCGATCCTCGAGGAGCTCGTGCGCAAGGTCGGTGAGACCGCGCACCTCGCGATGCTGCGCGATCACGAGGTGGTGCACCTCGACGGCGTGCTCGCCGATCGGCGCGTGGTCACGTCGTTGCGCGTGGGTGAGCGGCTGCCGGCGCACTGCACCGCGCTCGGCAAGGTGCTGCTCGCGCTCGGTGACGCGCGCGACCGCGACGCGTTCGAGCAGCGCATCGCGACCGAGGACGGCCTCGCCGCACTGACCGAGGCGACCGTCGACGACGCGCCGGCGCTTGCGCGAGAGCTCGCGAAGATCGCCGAGGATGGCTACGCCCTCGACCGCGAGGAGTGCGAGCCGGGCATGAGCTGCGTCGGTGCGCCGGTGCGCGACGACCGGGGCATCGTGGTCGCGGCGATCTCGATCTCGGGGCCGAGCTTCCGCATGGGCGACTCGGCGCTCGACACCGAGCTCGGTCGCGCCGTGGTCGCCGCCGCCGATCAGCTCTCGCAGGAGCTCGGCTACGGGCTCTAGCCCGGGGCGCTGACGACCCTCTCTACGCCCCGCGTCCGACGCCTCGAGCACGCGCTGACTCCGAGTCGCATCGCTCTCCCAGCCCGAGCCCGTGTCCACCTTGCCGGGGCGCGGGCTTCTCGTATGCTCGCCGCCCGTCCCCACCCAGCGCGGCCTCCGACCCGTACGCCGCGCGCCGTACGGAGCCCCCCCGATGGATTTCGCCCTCGAAGACGACCTCCTCGTCCTGCAGGAGACCGCTCACCGCTTCGCCGACGAAGAGGTGATCCCGATCGCCGCCGAGCACGACCGCACCGGCGAGTTTCCGCGCGCGGTCATCGAGAAGGCCTGGGAGCTCGGGCTCGCGAGCACGTGCATCCCCGAGCGCTTCGGCGGCGTCGATCTCTCGATCCAGGGCAGCTGCGTCGTGGTCGAGGAGATCGCGCGCGGCTGCGCCGGCATCGCGACCTCGGTCATGTGCAACGACCTCGGGCTCACGCCGATCCTGGTCGGCGGCAGCGAGGCGCAGCAGGAGCGGTTCCTCTCGCCCTGCGCCGAGCAGTTCAAGCTCGTCTCGTTCTGTCTCTCGGAGCCCGCCGCGGGCTCGGACGTGGCCGGTCTCCAGCTGCACGCGGAGAAGAGGGGCGACGAGTACGTGCTGAACGGCACGAAGGCGTGGATCACCAACGGCGGCGAGGCCGACCTCTTCACCGTGTTCGCGACCCTCGATCGCTCGAGCCGGCACAAGGGCATCTGCGCCTTCGCCATCGAGCGCGGCGCCGAGGGGCTCGAGCCCGGCAAGAAGGAGGACAAGCTCGGTCAGCGCGCGAGCGATACCCGCGTCATCCACTTCGACGACGTGCGCGTGAAGGCCGACCAGCGCCTCGGCGAGGAGGGCGAGGGGTTCAGGATCGCCATGCAGACGCTCGACCGAAGCCGACCGATGATCGGCTCGCTCGCGGTGGGCATCGCGCGGCGCGCGCTCGAGGAGTGCATCGGCTACGTGGGCGAGCGCAAGGCGTTCGGTCAGCCCATCGGCGATTTCCAGGCGATCCAGTTCATGCTCGCCGACATGGACAAGGACGTCGAAGCGAGCCGGCTGCTCACCATGCAGAGCGCGTGGATGGTCGATCAGGGCCGCAACGCATCGCGCCAGAGCTCGATCGCGAAGTGCTTCGCCACCGACGCCGCCATGAAGGCCACCGTCGACGCGGTGCAGATCTTCGGCGGCAACGGCTACACGAAGGAGTACCCGGTCGAGAAGCTGATGCGCGACGCGAAGCTGATGCAGATCTACGAGGGCACGAACCAGATCCAGCGCGTCGTCATCGCCCGGGAGCTGCTGGCGGGGAAGTAGGCCACGCCGGTCGCCGGCTCGGCCGCGCCCGGGCTCCGGGCCGGCAAGTAGGCGGCCGGGGCGGGCGAGCCCGCAGGAGAATCCGCTGCGGGCGCCTCCGCCCGCTCTGGCGCAGGAGATCGAGGCGCCGGGCCCCGCCCCGCGCCTCGGCCCCGCCCGAAGCCCTCCGGACCGAACGTGCGCTCGACGCCGCTCACCCGCTTCGAGGCCCCGGTCGTGTCATCGCGCGTGCATCGTGCACAGGCCGGCGTTAGAATTTTCGAACGACCCGGGCGGCCCCCAGGCCCCCCGGGTCGGGGCTTCTTCGGAGCCGACCCGGCGAGGCGCCGCGGCGGCTACCCAGAGCGCCCATGCGACCCCCCGCGCATCCTGCTCATCCCCGACGAGTGTCACGGCCGGGACAAGTGCTACGCGCAGGCGGGTCAGAGGATGGTCCAGTGAGTCTCAAGAAAGACGCCCTCGAGTATCACTCCCAGGGGCGTCCCGGCAAGCTCAAGGTCGTGCCGACGAAGCCCACCGTCACGGCCGACGACCTGAGCCTCGCCTACACGCCCGGCGTCGCCGCGCCCTGCCTCGAGATCGAGAAGGACGAGGATCGCGCCTACAGCTACACCGCCAAGGGCAACCTGGTGGCCGTGATCACGAACGGCACCGCGGTGCTCGGCCTCGGCAACATCGGCGCGCTCGCGGGCAAGCCCGTGATGGAGGGCAAGGGCGTCCTCTTCAAGCGCTTCGCCGACATCGACGTGTTCGACATCGAGATCGACTCGACCGACCCCGAAGAGGTCATTCGCGTCTGCGAGCTGATCGGCGGCACGTTCGGCGGGATCAACCTCGAGGACATCCGCGCCCCGGAGTGCTTCGAGATCGAGCGGCGGCTGCAGGAGTCGCTCGACATCCCGGTCTTCCACGACGACCAGCACGGCACGGCGATCATCTCCGGCGCCGCCCTGCTGAACGCCCTGGAGCTGACCGGCAAGAAGGTCGACGAGATCAAGGTGGTGTTCAACGGAGCCGGCGCCGCCGGCATTGCGTGCGCCGACTTCTACGTCGCCCTCGGCGTCCTCGAGGAGAATCTGGTCCTCTGCGACAGCCGCGGCGTCGTCTACGAGGGCCGCGAGGACGGCATGAACCCGTACAAGGCGCGCTTCGCCGCCCGCACCGAGGCCCGCACTCTCGCCGACGCCGTGGTCGGCGCCGACGTCT